>Ga0265296_1001430_pt1 | contig 27577 bp, 25 predicted proteins | sample MunlanPumphouse1_FD_189073 | JGI IMG/M metagenome (GOLD analysis project Ga0265296, IMG submission 189073) | Groundwater microbial communities from a municipal landfill in Southern Ontario, Canada - Pumphouse #1 | ecosystem: Environmental > Aquatic > Deep subsurface > Groundwater | place... | reverse complement strand
GTAAAAGAAGCCCTAAAATCAAGAGAACAATAAGGACTATTCGTGTGGGTAGTTTTCTAAATCTCTTTATCATTTCATTTCTTTTTTCTAATTTCAAACTTGGATCGTCCCTATGCCGATATTACCCGCCGTAGTCACAACGAAGGCGGGCGTTGCCCTTATTCCAACCATAAATGGTCCAACTAGGGAAGTTGTTCCTATTCCCAAATTCCCATTTATATATGTGTTGTGTGCCAAAATTCCATTAGTAATGAATTGGTAAATTTGACATCACTTTCTTTTTGTGTTAAGTTTTTGTAAATGAGGGAATTTTCCATTGGCCAACGGAGATCAGCTTCAGAAATTTTTGGCAATATTGCTGTTGCTTGGTTCACCGCCGGGGTAATTTCACCATTGTTTATCAAGCCCGAGAATATATCAAAGTTGGTTTTATTTATAGTTTCCGGATTATTAATGACTGGTTTTTTTGCTTTAATTTCTTTATCGCTAGTTAGAGAGGTAAAATCATGATTGAATGGAGTGTTGAAAATACTTATTATTTGGCCGTTATTATCAGCGCCGTTGTCGGTCTTATTTTCTATTTCCTCTTTATGAGGAGAAAGTGAGCTAATATGATTCCCTTGTTGGGTATTATTGCCTTTATTATTGCTCTTGTTTCCTTTATTTTGGTTTGGAACGATTTCAGGAAACCTATTAAATAGTTCCTTATTTGGAACAGTAATTTGGTTTTGTTCCTGTGCCTGTATGATTTTCTGCAATCTTTTTGCCATTTCATTCTTTCTTTCTAATCTCAAACTTTGAGGTAATGAGTTTAATTAATAATCCTAGAATAATCAGGCCACCGAAAACACTGCCTAAAAGTTTAACCGGCAAGACATAAAAGGTTGTTGTTTTGACATCAACCAGATTGTTGTACCCCCGCTCCACTTGCGCCGAAGCCGTGTATCTGCCGAAGGCAAACTTAGGCTGCCAACCGGTTCTTTGGGCTCTGTCCGAACTGCGCAAAACCACCCAGTCTTTAACTATTATTTGATCAATTGTTTTGCCAAAAATATTAGAAATAATAATCTTGCCAAAAGGGGTTAAATGGACATCGCCGTCATTTTTGAAATTAAGCTCAAAAGTAATGGGTAAAAAACCGTAAATTTTCCTGCTGGTTTTAAAAGAGATAAGCTCGCCAGAAGTTTTTGCCTGACCATCGCCAATGTTTAAAAGAAATAAAGAGCCCACCCGGGAGGACAAAGTTATACCGGTCTTGTTTTTGTCTTCTCCGGGAAGTGTTTTGACAAAAACCGCCGAATAATGCCCGCCGACTTCAGCGTCTTTAGGAACCGTGATTTTTATCGGCAGATAAATTCTTTCCCCGTGTTTTAAAGTAAATTTCCAAACCGCCGGTTTAAACCACTCTTTAGAAGAAAACTGGCCTTTTTCTTCGCCTAAAAACTTGGTATATTTTTCCGGGTCTTCTTGGGAAGTAAAATCCTCAACTCCGACAATAAAATCAGTTTCTTTTTCAATCCGGCTGGTGATTTGCAGTTCGGCGACTGTCTTCTCTCCCGGGTTTAAGTCTAAAGTATATTTGGTGGGGCCGATGCTAAAATCATTGCGGACAGGGACATTTTCCATAAGCTCAATTTTTATTGATTCTGCAGGGGAACTTTTGGTTTCTGCTTCAAATAAAGCTTCCTCTTGAGCATAAACGCAAGCAATCGGGGTTGTTAAAAACAAAGCTATAGCTGCAATAAGACAGATAAGTAGAAAAAGCCGCTTTTGGTTAAACATAAATCTTCTTTCATACTAAATCAGGACTCGGTTAAAGCGTAGTGGCAGTCGCGGTTACATTAACCGTATAGCTTCCTGTCGGCTGAAGTTTAGATGATCCAACCTCAGCTTTAAAAGCGACAGTTTCCGCTGAACCGGCGGCATCGGTTTCGGTTGTGCGGGAGACAATCTGTCGAACAGCCGCATTATTTACATTTAACCATTTTTCAGCAGTAGTATCCGTTCCCCACTCGGCCGCGGCATCAGTTGAAGTTGACTTCAATCTTGCTCCCCATTCTGAAGCAGTGGTGGCCACGCTCCAAGTTTCCGGAGTATCGGCCACTGCCGGTGTATAGGCGGCAATTGTATCCGAACCGCTGGTCAGCGCGGCCGCGCTTGCCTGCAATTCTAATTTGTAACCGCCTGAATTGTTAGTGATTATTGTCCAAAGCGCTGTTCCCGTAGAGCTGGCGCCGGTGCCGGTAATTGTTCCCAGGCTGACATCAGCGGGCGCGCTGATGGAAATAGTCGCCGCCACCGTTAAATTAACTGCGGCAGTGTCACTGTTAGCGGCCGCATTAACTTGTTCCGCTTCCAGCAAAGGAAACAGTGTTCCTAACACTAAAGTTAAACAGACAATAAATCCTAAAAAGCGTTTCATTTTTGGTTATCACCTCTATTCAAATATAAAATTCTTGAATTTGTTGGACTAAAATATTTGACGGAGGGAATTGCTGTTGGAAGTTCAGAGAGAGAGAGAGAGTAAAAGACTCTTTAATTGGAAAACAGTTTTTAGCGTTTCAATTATTTGCTCCATAAAATTAGTATAAACAAATCGGTCAAGGGAATGCAAGTGTTGATTTGAAAAAACTCACAAGCATTCTTATTAATTTATATCAAATACTAACAAAAAACAAATGCAAGCACCAGTTGTTTTTGGTTTTTAAATTTTGTATATTAAAAAGTGAAACCAGTTTTGAAGGATTGCTTTTTTAATGGCGCGCTTGCAGAAGGGAGCAATCCTAACTGATTTCAACAGGCGTACCATTTAAGATTTGGTACTTGGGAATTTTTGCGTTTTTCGGCTGTCCCGATTGTCATCGGGACAAATTCGAACCGACTTGTGGACCCGGAAGGTGTTGATCCTTCTGCCTCTCGGATGTGAACCGAGCGCTCTACCGATGAGCTACGGGTCCAGAATGTGTCTATTTACTTTCCGACTGTTCCCTGTCATCTTATCATCCTGACATCCTGTTCTCTTCCTTGACTAATATTATACATCTAGGCTAAACTTAATTTCATATGGTAGGAAAAATTCTCGGAAAAGTCGGTATGTTTTTTTTGGAAACAGTCCAGGCGATTGTTCTGGCATTATCAATATTTATTATTGTTTATCTTTTTCTTTTCCAGCCACACCGCGTCAGCGGCAGATCGATGTATACCGCTTTTGATGATGGAGAATTCCTTTTAACCAACAAACTTTCTTACCGACTGGGATCTCCCGAAAGGGGCGATATCGTTGTTTTCAAAGCACCAAAAACCGAGCCATGTTCAGAAATAGAATGCGAATATATAAAAAGAATAATTGGCCTCCCGGGCGAAGCAATAAAGGTCTCAAACGGACATTATTATATCAATGGTATTAAATTGGAAGAAAACTATCTTGGCACGGACGTTTATACCAACGATGGGACATATCTTCCGGAATCGGTAGAAAAAATATTACCCGACGGCTACTTCTTTGTAAGCGGAGATAATCGACCGTATTCCAGAGATTCCCGGGAATTCGGACCTGTTCCGTATCCGTCAATTGTCGGTAAAGCCTGGTTCCGATATTGGCCGGTAAACAAAATGGGGCTGATAAAACATTAACAAAAATCGAAATTATTGTTTGCAGATTGCTTTATAAACAGTTTGCAGTTTCGGTTCAGTTTCCTCAAGACTCCCCCTAAACCTTATTAAAATTTTGGTTTCTATTCTTGATCTTGTTAATTTAACGTTCGTTTTTTTGGGTTTATCATCAATTGCAATCAATGTTTTCTCTATGTCGTCTTTAATCTTATCAATGTCTTCGCTCTCTATCTTATTCATACTGCTTTTAGTTCCGATTGTTCCCAGTTTAGTTTTTATTCTTCTGGCAATATCCTCTGCTCTTCTGACCGAAGCGGACTCTCTTAAAACCATCTTGTATGCCTCTATAATCATTCTATTGTCGCCGATTGCCGCCAGCGCCCTTGCATGACCCTCTGCTATCGATCCGCTAAGAAGTCCGTCTTTAATCGCATCCGGTAATGTTAAAAGCCTTAAGGAATTTGATACATATGCCTGACTTTTGCCAACTCTTCTGGCAATTTCAGATGTGGGAAGTTGAAATTCATCAACCAGTCTCTGGAACGCCCTTGCCCGTTCCATCGGATTTAAATCAACCCTTTGAACATTCTCAACAATTGCCATTTCCAACATGCCTCTTGGAGTTGTTTCTCTAACAATTACCGGAACTTCCTTTAAACCAGCAATTTTAGCTGCTCTCCATCTTCTTTCTCCCGCGATCAGCTGATAACCTGCCGGAGTCTTCGCAATCAATAACGGTTCTAAAATACCATGTTCACGAATTGAGTCGACTAAATCAACAAGGCTTTCGGGACTAATCACTCCACGAGGCTGTAACGGATTTGATTGAAGCTGGTCAATTTCTATTTTTACTATCTGTTCGTCGGCCATTTTTATATAACCTCGACAAATCTTCTTCCTTTGCGGATTTTAAACGATACTTTTCCTTCTTTTATTGCAAAAATCGTATAATCTTTGCCAAATTTTGTTCCTTTTCCATTATGAAAACTCGATCCTATTTGTCTGACAATTATATCGCCAACTTTGGCCAATTCACCACCAAATAATTTAATCCCTAAACGTCTTCCAACCCGTGGTGTTCCTTGCCTAGTGCGACCTCCGCTTTTAACGTGTGCCATATATAAATTTAAATATTAATTTTTTCTATTTTTAATAAAGTTTGTTTAGAACGAAAGCCTGTTCTTCTTCGATATCCGGTTTTGGCTTTAAATTTTGCCACGAATATTTTTTTACCTTGAGTTTGTTTTAGTACCTTGGCGATTACTTTCGCATCTTTAACAAAAGGTTTTCCAATTCCAACAATATCTCCATCAACCGTTAAAAGTACTTTATCAAATTCAATTGTGTCGCCCTCTTTTGAATCTAAATGATTTACTTTAAGTTCTTGGTCTTCGTTGATTTTATATTGTAACCCGTTAATATCGGCAACAACGTATTTCATGTATGTTATTTTACTTTAATATTAGAAATATTTCAATCATGATTTTTCACGCCCTGAAATTTCCCAGGTTTATCTTATAACCAAAGTTCCCTCTCTCCTGTTTTTGCGGGAAATGTTTTCAATAATACCCAAACTTATCATATTAGTCAAAAGTGAGCTTCCTCCATAAGACAAAAACGGTAAAGTAATACCGGTAATCGGTAATATTCCAATATTCATCCCGATATTAACCATTGTTTGGAAACTTAAATAAAAAAGCAGCCCCAAAACCAATAAAAAGTTTTGCCTGTCTTCTGTCAAATTCGCGATACTAAGCATCTTTAAAAAAAGAATCATATATAAAATCAGAATTATTGTTGTACCGGTAAATCCAAATTCTTCAGCCGCGGAAGCAAAAATAAAATCCGTATGTCTTTCGGGAAGAAAAGAAAGATGACTTTGTGTTCCCTTGCCAAAACCCCGGCCAAAAAGACCCCCCGACCCGACAGTAATAGTTGATTGAATTACATTATAACCGTCTCCAAGCGGATCCGAATATGGATTAAAATAATTAACCACTCTTGTTTTCTGGTAATCTTTTAAGAAAAACCAAAAACAAGGCAATGCCAATAAAAAAATTATAACGAGGATTAATAAATTTTTTAATTTTACGCCGGAAAATAGAACCATTCCGGTAAATATGCTGAAAAGTACCAACGTACTGCCCAAATCAGGCTGTAAAAAAATCAGTACAAAAGCGGGGAAAAAAAATAATAAATAAACAAGCAGGTTTTTATCGGAAAACTTGTTCCTATACCAATACCATGAAGAAAATAAAGCAAAAAAAGGTTTAATAAATTCTGAAGGCTGAATTGTAAAACTTCCCAATGGAATCCATCGAAACGAACCTCTGGTAACATTCCCTAATAAAAAAACTGAAATAAGTAAAAAAACCGATAATAAAAATAAAAACGGGGAAAGCGATAATAAGATTTCTAAATCAATAAAGGAAAAAATTAAGAAAATCGCCAGAGAAACAAGAATAAATAATATCAGGTCAGGTAATTTGGTTGGAAAAACGCTTGTTATAAACGCAACGCTCAATATTAAAAGAAAAACAACCGGTATTACAAGCAGAAAATCAAATTTATTTCGCTGAAACATGAAGTGTTAGTTATGGGAAAATATTAACTACTATGATTAAGTCATTTCGAGCATGAGCGAGAAATCCAGCGAAGCGTCAATTAATATTATAGAATAGGTCTCTTTGGCTCACGCATACGCAAGCTAGATTTCTCACCCCGATATGCATCGTGGTTCGAAATGACTAAGTGTTGTTTAATAATCTCTAGGATATTTTTTTAACCTCAAATTTTTCTGATTTTGTTAGCTGTTTGGCAAGTGTTTTACTTTTTATCTCTTTTTCAAATTTTATCGGCCAAGATGGTAAATATATATTTACTTGCTGCGTTAAACTGCATCCCAATTCTTTTCTTGCTTCCTGAATCGATCTGATTAACTCTCTTACCTCCCCTTCCTCTTCCAATTCCGGGGTTATCGTGGTGTCTAGTTCCACCGCAATATCTCCCTCACCCATAGAAACTTCGATTTCTTTAACATTTAATTCTTCCTTAATTAGTCTTTCTAAGCTCTCGTCAACTTTGCACTTTGCACTTTGCACTTTGCACTTGGATAATGGTTGTCTTACTTTTATTCCCGCTTCTTTTCTTTTTGCATTTCCCAGCTCGCAAACTTTTCTGACCAAAACCATTTTTTCTTCTAAATCAGAATTTATAACATTATTGTCAAAAACCGGCCAATCGGATAGGTGAACCGACTCGCCGCTACATAAATTCTTATAAATTTCTTCCGACAAAAACGGAAGAAACGGTGCCAGTAATTTCGATAAATTAATTAAAACCGAATATGAAGTATCATAAAATGATTTTTTATCAATGGAATTTTCCACAGAAAAACCGACTCTGCTACGTGATCTTCGGATATACCAGGTTGAAAAATCATTAACGAATGATTCGACCTGAAGTGCCGCGTTATAAGCATCATATTTTTCCAGGCAGTCAGTTACCGATTTAATCAAGTTATTTAATCTTGAAAGAATCCATTTATCCAAAATACTGTTTATCTCCTCAACTTTGCACTTTGCACTTTGCACTTTAAACTTATCTAAGTTGGCGTATGTTACAAAATAGTTATAGCTATTCCAGAGTATCAAGTGAAACTTTCTTCTTGTTTCGTTTGCCAGTTCAAATCCGAAGTTTAAATTTAATACCGGATTTTGAACCGAATATACCCATCTTAAAACATCAACTCCCATTTTCTCGGCGGCATCATCAAACCAGATCGCGTTTCCTTTGCTTTTATGCATTTCTTCCCCTTTTTCGTCGCGAACTAAAGCATAACCGAAAAGTGTTTTAAAAGGAGAACATTCTTCCAATACCGTTGACATTGCCGAAATAGAATAAAACCAGTTCTTAAATTGGCCGGGAAAAGATTCGGTAATAAAATCTGCCGGAAACCACTCCCGCCAATATTTTTTATCAGTCATGTAACTGACTTTTTTTGTTTCCGGATCAATCAAGGTGGAAAAAGGTACAATTCCGGCATCCAACCAAGGATTGCCGACATCTTTTATCCTCGATGCAATCTTCCCGCATCGAGTGCACTTTATTTTTACTCCGTCAATCCATGGCCGGTGCGGACTATGTCCCTCAAAACCCCCATCGCCCCTATACCCTTCAATTGCTTTTTCCTCTAATTCCTCTCTTCCTCCAATTACTTCAAAGTTTCCGCATTTACACTCCCAAATCGGTAAGGCCAATCCCCAATATCTTTTTTTGGAAATAAGCCAGTCCGACATATTGTTTAACCAATCAATTTCACGGTCCAATGCCCAGTCGGGAATCCAGGTTGCCTGCCTGACCGATTTTTTCAGCGGCTCCCTCAAGGGGTCCATTTTGATATACCATTCGTCAACCACGCGCCATACCAATTCGGTCTTGCAGCGCCAACAGTTGGGATACCGGTGAGTATACGGTTTTATTTCAAAAATATAATCTTTTAATTTCGGATGGTCTAAAACAATCTTCGGGTCAATTTTTGCATTTTTACCGGATAAGTCGCCAAATCCGTCCAAATAATTAGCCGCTTCGTCTATCGCCGGTAAAACCGGTAAATTAGTTTTTTTACCAAGCGCAAAATCTTCCGTTCCGCAGCCGGTCGCGATATGAACAATCCCCGTTCCTTCTTCGGCGGTAACCAGTTCTTCGGAGGCAACAACGGTATGAAATGTTTTTTCGTTTTCCTGCCGGGCTTTGATTACGGCAGAAAAATTATCAAAGGGGGCAATATATCTAAATCCGACCAGTTTGTTTCCTTTCAACTCTTTTAATATTTTCAAGTTATCACCGAAAATGCTTTTCGCCAGATCTTTTACTACCCAATAATTTACTCCCGACCTGTCTTCAATCAGAAAATAATCAAGGTCAGGATGGACTGCCAATGCCACATTTGCGGGCAACGTCCAGGGAGTAGTTGTCCAAACCAAAATCTTTTCGTTTTCGGCCCCGACAACCAGCAGTGCAAAATATATCGAATCATGGGTTATTTCTTTATACTCTTCCTGAAGTATTTCATGCTGTGATATTGCGGTCCCACACCTTGGACACCAGGGAACCGAATCCCGCCCTTTATAAAGCAATCCTTTTTCAAAACATTTTTTTAAAAAATACCAAATCATGTAATTATTCTCGTCGCTCATTGTGTAGTACGAATTGTCCCAGTCCATAAAATATCCCAGCCTTTGTGATTGTTTTGTTTGCACTTCGGCCCAATGGAGTGTTGATTTCTTGCATTCATTTACAAATTTTTCAATTCCGAAAACTTCAATGTCTTTTTTGGATTTAAAACCCAATTGTTTCTCAACCTCAACTTCTACCCAAAGCCCCTGGTTATCAAAACCATTTCTGAAGGTTTGTTTAAATCCCTGCATATTTTTAAATCTTTGCCAAAGATCCTTATATGTCCGGCCCCACGCGTGATGAACCGCCATGGGATTATTGGCGGTAATCGGACCGTCTAAAAAGAAGAATTTTTTAGTGGAAGAATTGTTTTTGCGAAGATATTTTTCTAAAATATCGTTTTCTTTCCACCAGGAAAGCCACTTATTTTCAAGCTCAACAAAATTAACTTTTTGCTCAACCGGTTTAAACATAATTGAATGTATTTTAACGTAATTTGCCCAAGAAGTCACTGCCTTAATTTAAGGTAAACGCACTGGCGGGAGAATCACACCTGTGGGGTGATATGGGCCTGCCTGCCGGTAGGCAGGTAGACACCGGTTTGTATTCTTTTTTATGTTAACTTTTTGCGTTATAATACAAACATTAACAAAACCAAAATGTTAGCGGAAACGAAAGAACGAATTAGGCCCCAAAGAATTCTGTTTGTTGATTTTAATGGTGTTATTTCTTATGACCCGTTTTGGGCCAGCCTGCGAAATCCCCAGCACCGTCTTCATCAATATTTTGAGCTTATTGAACAACTTTTTTTTAAAGGCGAAAATAAAATACAAGGTTTTATAGATGAGTGGATGTTGGGAAGATACACAAGCGAGGATGTTCACCGGATATTGGCGGATAGAATCGGAGCTCCATATGAGGAATTACTGGCGGTTTTTTTTGAGGATGCCAAAAAATTAGATATTTCAAAGCGGATATTGGAAGGCGTTTCAGCGTTGAAAAAAGACTGGTATTGTATTTTAAGAACTGACAATATGGACACTTTTCATAGATTTACTCTTCCTGCCAGTCCGCATCTGAGTGAAGTTTTTGACGAAGTGCATAATTCATATTTACTCGGTTTGCTTAAAAAAACAAACAATGGCATTTACTTTGTTGATACCGTTGCTGGTTTTGGGGTCAATTTTGGACAATGCGTTTTAATTGACGATAGCAACTCAACTTGTAAATTGTTTCAAAGTCTCGGCGGTATTGCTTATTGTACCCAAAACGAAGATGAAGTTTTGGCGGCATTAAAAAAACTCAAGCGATAATTCTCAATTTGAGAATTCGACAATTACCAATTATTGTCTTCCCAGTCTTATGAAAGAAGGAATTTCATATTCCTCGCCCATCTCATCACTCGGAGTATTTGTTGTGGTTGGCGGGGGTTCTTCTTTAACTTCCTCGGGTTTATTATTTTTAGGTGTTTGAGAAAAAGGAGAAGTTCCTATGTTTGTTGAAAACGATGAAGATACTTTCTGGGTCATTCTTTGCAATCTTAATCTGGATTCATCAAATCCGGTCGCAATTACGGTAATTTTCATTTGATCGGTCATTGTTTCATTAACCGTTGCCCCAAAAATAATATTGGCATCCGCATCAGCGTGTTCGGAAACAATTTTCGAAGCTTCTTCAACCTCGGCCATCGTTAAATCCGGACCACCGGTGATTGTAAATAGAATTCCTTTTGCGCCATCAATCGATACTTCCAAAAGCGGTGAAGCAATTGCCGCCCTGGCAGCCGCTTGTGCGCGGTTTTCACCGATTCCTGTCCCGATTCCCATAAATGCTGTTCCGGCGTTTTTCATTATTGATTTTACATCGGCAAAATCACGATTAATTAATCCCGGAAGCGTAATAATATCGGAAATTCCCTGAACCCCCTGAGACAATACCGAATCTACAGTTTTAAACGCATCAACCAAGGTCATCTTACGATCAATGGTATCCATCAATCTTTGGTTAGGAATTATTATCAAAGCATCAACTTTGTCTTTTAGGTTATTTATTCCATCCTCCGCCACAAAACCTCTTCTTGTTCCTTCAAACGCGAATGGTTTGGTTACAACCGCAATCGTCAACGCTCCCAGCTCTTTGGCAATTTCTGCAACCACCGGAGACGCTCCGGTAGCAGTTCCTCCACCCATTCCACCGGTAATAAAAACCATATCGGTATCAATAAGCAGATCCTTAATTTTTTCTCTTGATTCTTCCGCTGCTTGAATTCCTAACTCAGGATTTCCTCCCACTCCCAGTCCCCTGGTCAAGTTTTCACCTATTTGCAGTTTTATAGAAGCTTGGTTTGCAAGCAATGCTTGAGCGTCGGTGTTAATTGCAATAAAATCAACCCCGACAATTGTTCCTAAATCCATCATAGTATTGATGGCATTTCCTCCCCCTCCACCAATACCTAAAACTTTTATTTTCGCAAATCTTGCAACATCTGGCTTAACAAGAGCCATAAAAATTTCCTTTCTAGGTTTACTCTTCGGGCAGAAGAAATTAGGAGCAAAACCAATTATCAGAATTATAGCATATGCTTATGGCAAAAATTTCTTGAAAAATGTTGTCATTTTTCCGACTATACCCTTAACCGGTATCTTACTGGCAACTGAAGAAAATCTTGATCCGGAACTTGAATTTTTAATATCAATATCCTTTTCCACTTGCCGCAGTAAAAGTCCAATCGGTGCAGAAAAAGCCGGGTCAAGAATATCATCCACCAAACCGGATACTCTGGCCGGATATCCGATTCTCGCCGGTAAAGACAGTATCCGCTTACAAACATCAACCGCACCGATTGTTAATGAGCCTCCGCCCGTTAAAACAACACCGGAAGGCGACAGACCGTCAAAACCATTTTTTTGCAAATCCAGAAGAACCAAACTGAATATTTCACACATTCTCGGTTTAACTATCCCTTCGTTAAGTGTTTTCTTTGAAACTTTCCTGGTATCTTCTTCTATTCCAAGTTCTGCCAAATTAAATTCGTCTTCTTTTTCTTTTTCTTCTTTTGTTTTTATTGACGAATCACCTCTTGAAGAAAACCTTCTTGATTCATTTGAAAGTGCAACTTTTACTTTTTCTGCCGATTCAAGAGAAGATAGTCTTAAGCCAGTGGCCAAATCCTTTGTCACGTTAATTGCCCCAACGGGTAGTACGGTAGAATAAATCGGCGAACCTTCATTAAAAACAACAACACTGGTCGTCCCTCCGCCGATGTCAATTAATATCACCCCCAAATCTTTATCCGTATCGGACAACACCGCTTTGGAAGAGGCCAATCCGGAAAATACCCATTCATTAATTTCGGCACCAACCTCGGAAATACAGCGTGATAAATTTTTTATGGCGGTCGTTGAGCCGGTGATAATATGCGTTTCAATCTCCAGTCTGGTTCCGCACATTCCTACCGGATCGACAATTTCTTCCTGAGTGTCAACAGTATATTTACGGGGAATAACATGCAAAATTTCCCTGGTTGAAGGGATAGAAATCGCTCTGGCTGCCTCAACAACTCTTCTAACATCCTCTTCAATTATTTCACCTTCCGTATTGCTTACCGCTACAACACCATGAGAATTCTGAGAGGAAATATGAGCACCCCCGACAGTAACAGAAATTCTGTTTACCTGACAACCCGCCATTCTTTCTGCCGCCTCAACACTTTTAACAATACTATCTGCCGCCAAGTTAATATCAACAATCTGTCCTTTCTTAACTCCGGTTGAAGGAATAGAAGAAACACCAATAATATTGATTTTCTCCTGATTATCAACAATTTGTCCGATGATGGTCGAAACCTTAGAGCTTCCTACGTCAATTGCACTGATAACTCTGTTTCTGCTCATTTTTTATTTAATTAAGTTTATTTTAACTTTTATTCAACTTTATTGAAAGTGGTTATGAAAAAATTACCCGATTCCGGTTTATAATTGTTTATACCCAACGGAGCCAAGTCAAACTTGGCCGCAGCCGAGTCAGACTCGGCAGAGTGGTATAAAAACACTATATGTCTAAATACAAAATTATTCAACCGTTATTCTTATTTTTTCTTTCAATCACCTTTCTGGCTTTTTTCGGCCGGTCTTTTTTATTTTTATTCAGAACAATAAAAGATCTTAAAACAATTTCAAACAAACAACAAATATTTTTCCCTGAAATTATGGCCTGTTCTCCAATAAAACCAGGATTTACCGCTGAACAAATTCATTTATGGAAATATCGTAATTTGGGAGAAAAATGTCAAAAATAAAAATATTATTAATAATTCTTCTTACAATTAATATTATTTATGTTACTGGCGGAATTCTGTTTCATCCGATACAAAGCATGGACACTGTCGGTATTTGGATGCTTAAAGCAAAAGCAATCTATTTAGAAAACAATCTACCTCTCGATTTTTTAAAGTCGGTAAATTATTCTTACTCTCATCAGCAATATCCTCTTTTGGTTCCTTTTTTGTATTCATTAATTTTTAAATTATCCGGCTCGGTTAATGAATTACCGGCACTGCTTATGTCTCCGGTTGTCTATCTGGCAATATTAATTATTTGTTTTAAGGTTTTTTCAAAAACAAACAGTTCCGGCCTTGCGCTTATTTTTGTCTATTTTTATTCGATGTTTTCCGCCTTGATCGGACAAGCCGGAAGAGGACACGGGGGAAATGCTGATATATTTTTAGTATTTATGGGTTGGTTACTGCTAAATCAAATCATCAATTTCAAAGAAAACAAGTCTTTGGTATTAATCTGCATAATTATTGCTGTCGCATCGCAAATAAAAAATGAGGGGATATTTTTGATAACTCTTCTTCTTTTTCTAAAAACCAGCCGAAAAAATAAACTATTTGCATTAGCCTCCTCTTTAAGTCCTTTTCTTTTTTGGCAAATGATAATATTTCGATATAAAATTCCCACCGATATTTCAATTACCTGGTTGCCTCTTGCTGAAATAGTGCATAATTTTGTAATTCTACTATTTGGTTTTTTAAAGGAAATGGTTAATTTCAAGAACTGGTATATTTTTTGGCCAATGTTTTTCCTCTCCCTGTTTCTTCCCGGTAAACTTAATGAAACTACAAAAAGGATTATTCTTCCCGCTCTTATTTTACAGATTTTTCTGTATTTTATCGTTTTTATCTTTTCCGATATTCCGATAACCATATTTACTACTTCCGCCCTTGACCGTGTTTTACTGCAAATGTCACCTTTTTACTTTTATATTTTTTTTGGTAAAGTAAGACAATGGTCAGTTTGGAAATACAAAATAAAACATTAGAAAAATTGTCAAATCTTCCGCGATATAACAATTATTTGTTTTCTTTGTTTAAACCCTTCCTTGGAAATAAAATATTGGAAATAGGAAGCGGAACCGGTAATATTTCCGACGCTATTATTTCCACCGGTAAGGAAATTACTCTCAGCGACCTGGATAATTTTTTTTTGGATATATTGAAAATAAAATATCAAAACAAAATTATTAAACTCGATATCTCTTTAAAAGAAGATACGGATAAACTTCATAATAGTTTTGACAGTATTGTCGGGATTAATGTTCTTGAACATACCGAAGATGATGAAAAGGCGCTAAGAAATTTAAACTCAATTTTAAAAAAGAATGGAAATATTATTTTAATTGTTCCGGCGATGAATATTTTATTCAGCCGATACGATCATTTAATCGGACATATCCGTCGGTATTCCGGTAAGTCCATTAAACTTAAACTGGAATCTGCCGGATTTATTGTCGATAAAATTTATTACTTTAATAAAATCGGCGCCCTGGGTTGGTATTTTAATTTTCAAATACTTAATAAAAGACAATTTTCGAACTTTCAATTAACTATTTTTAAACACTTTATCAAGTTGATAAAAATTATTGATTTTATTATTCCGTTTAATTTCGGTCTTTCGATATTGTGCGTCGCCAAAAAGAATTAAAACATGTTTTCTATTTCTTTAATGATAAGGTCAGTCGGATTTTTAATCAGATTGATTTTCTTTTTTAGAGAATACTGCTTAATATTTTTATCAAAAGCCAATATTTCTTCCAACAGTTTTGTTTCCGTAAGCCCGTCTTCTTTCAATATTTTCCCCAATCCCGTTTTTTCAAAATACATTGCATTTTCCATCTGCTCTTTTTTGTTTGACCAGAATATCGGAATTAAAATTGCCGGTTTTTGCAGTAAAAGTAATTCATAAACTGTATGCGCACCCGCACGACTTATTAAAAAATCAGCCGAGTGAATGACTGAACCAATCTCGTCAGAATAAAAATATTCTTTTACTAAATAATCATTTGCCAAATTTCCCAACTTTTCTTTTATTTCTTCTGCTTTTTGAAAATCATTGTTTTGGTAGTTCGACCCACATTGATGAATAATATTAAATTGCTTAAGCAAGTCGGGCAGAATCCTAAATATCAATTCATTAATTAAATGCGATCCCTGTTTCCCGCCGGTAATGTAAATCGTATTTTTTTTATTGTTAAAAAGTAATTTTTTAGGATTGTTAATTTCCTTTCTTGTCGGTAAACCGGAATAAATAGTTTTTCTTCCGGGAAAATATTTGAAAGATTCATCGAACGATATAAATATTTTTCGGGCAATAATGGATATAAATTTATTTGAAATTCCACAAACAACCGTTTGCTCGTGAGTAATAACGGGAATTTTCAATAACCATCCGCTATAGGCAACAGGAAGAGCGATATAACCGCCAAAGGAAAAAATTAAATCAGGATTGAGTTTTTTTAGCTCAAATATACTTTGCCAAAAACCAAGCGGAATCATTGATAAATTACGGAAAAAATTATATTTCGGTTGAAATTTCCCTGCCTTAATTTCCACAAATGGAATATTTTCTTTGGTTACTTCATTGTATTCCGCGCTGGTTTTTTGGTCACCCAATGTCGAATATTTGCGTCCAAACCAATAAATTTCATGTCCTTTTTCTTTCAGCGCTTTTGCAATTACCAAAGCGCTGTTGTGATGGCCTCCGCAAATAATTATTTTCATCTTTTTTTCATTTCTAAGTTATATATTCCTTATATTCTGATTTACAAATTAATTATACCCACCGTAGCTTTGAATTTGTCTATAATTAATTGCAAATTCAAAGCGAAGGGGTATATATTCCTTATATTCCTTGTTTATACTCCTTATACTCCGGTTTACAAGTTTATTATACCTAACGTAGCCCCGATGTTAATCGGGACGAAGTGGTATAACTGGACCTGGATATATTATAGAGGATTCCTACAGCAGAAAGATTAATAACCAAAGACGACCCCCCGTAAGAAATAAAAGGAAGCGGAACGCCGGTTAGAGGAATCAGTGAAACCATCGCTCCCATATTAACTGCAGTTTGCAGGGCAATCATACTTACCAGACCAACGGCGAGCATCTTCCCAAATTCATCTTCAACCCTCATTGCCAATTTATAACCTTTGTATATAAAAAAAACAAAAATCAAAACCAATATCGTGGTTCCGATAAACCCAAATTCTTCTCCGATGACTGCAAAAATTGAATCGGTGGTTACTTCCGGTAAAAAAAGAAATTTTTGTCTTGACTGGCCAAATCCGCGTCCGAAAAAACCTCCTGAGCCGAATGAAATTAAGATTTGTCTCAGATGATATGATGCACCTTGTATGTCAAATGAAGAATTAATATATGCCAGAAATCTCTGCTTCCGGTAAGGAAATAAAAATATCAAAATCGGTATTAATACACTGCCAAATCCGAAAATCAAAGCCATATTCTTCCAGGGCGCTCCGGATACAAAAAAAATAGTTAAAACTGAACAAAAAAGAACGAAAGCCGTTCCCATATCCGGTTCCATTAATAAAAGAAACAGCAATAGCGCATTTAAAAAAAGAAATGGCATAAATTCTCTTCTTTTTTCAAATAAAGTTGAAAAATATATAATCAATGATATTTTCGCCAATTCCGCCGGTTGAAATCCGATAATCCCTAACTGAAGCCATCTTCTTCCTCCATAAATCATTTTTCCCATTCCGGGAAACAATACCAGAATTAGCAGAAAAATATTTATCAACAAAAAGGGGAAGGCAATCTTTTTAAGATTTTTATAATCGAATTTTGAAAAAAAATACAGAAAAACCAGCCCGACCATAAACCACAAACATTGCCGTTCTACGAAATAATACTTATTGTTAAAAGCACTTATTGCTGCAACTGCCGAAGAATCATAAATCATAATCAGCCCGAACAGGCATAGAAAAAGAGGGATCAAGTAAATTGTGCGGTCGTGAGACAGGAAAACCGGAAGTCTTTTTTTAATCATTTTTTACTATCTTCAGTTTTTCCTTCAATGATTTTAATAAGGTTTTCTTATCGTCAAACAATTCTCCGAATTTATCACATACGGCGGACCGGAAATTGGTTTTGAATATTTCGGTTTCCGGACTGACGATTCTGTCTTTTGCTGCCGAAGTAAGCCAGAAAACGTCATTTTGATTCGAATTAAGAAAATAAGACTCCTTAATAAAAGATAAATCCGTATTGTATACTCCGGGGACTAAATCATTTGTAATTTTTATTCTGTATTTCTCATTGTTCCGGCATACTATTTCGCTTCCGAAAATTTCGGGTGCGTTATAATCAACTTCATTTTCCGGTACGTAGTCGGGTAAAAACGATAAAAGATGATACCCCAAAAGCGGAAAAATGTTTTTTTCCGTCTCGAGTTTGGTATAAAATGAACTCGAGGCCGTAAGACGGGCATTATTCTCCGATAAATATACTTTTCCGTTTTCACTGCTGATAATAAAATCAAGACCGAAAAATCCCCGGTATCCGCTGTTAGACATTATCTTTCCAACCCGGTAAGTAATCCGGTTAATTTTTTCCAATTGTTCCGGTTCCAATATCGCCGGCCATTGCCTGCCGCCGGTCGCTGCCGGCAAAGAACTTAAAATGCTGTTTGATTTGATTTGTAAGGCCGGTTTACTGAAATAAACTTTATCTTTAAAAACTGCGGCATTGTTTAATATCGTAATTCCGTCAATGAATTTTAATATTTTAACTTCATGATTATTTTTAGTTTTTTGTAATTCCGAAAATTCCTCCTCGCTATTGATAAAAAATGTTGAATTTCCCGCCCAACCCTGCTCGAGTTGAATGACAAATGGAAGAGAATATCTGTTTTTTAATCCGGAAAATGAATATCCGGATAAAAATCCTATTTCCCCGTCAATACAGTCTATTTTTTCCTTTTTACAAATATTGAAAAAAGATAATTTATCTTCAAACAATTGACTGACGGCAACCGTATTTCCGATAAGATTAAAATTCTGCCCTTCGGCAATAATTTCAATTCTCTTTTGCGGTTTAAAAAAAATCAGGTTCGGTCTTTCTCCTTTGGCCGTTTTATCAATGAATTCAAGAACTTTGGGATGAGACAAAATAAGCCCGGAATTTCTCCTGATAAAATTCTTTTTACCCGTTTCTTTTTCCAGGCAAAAAACCGAAATACCGGATTTAATTAAGGAGTCAACCAACTTGTTGTCGTCAAGACAAACAATATGAAAATTCGGAAGGATATTTTCCAGTCCGATTGCCCTGCTTACATCATTGGTGATATAAAAGATCGGATTTTTTATTTTTTTCAGTTTCTCAATTTCCATATTTTTAATATTTTTTTCCTGTCAACAAGCATACTGTTTTCCCCGGTTCCTGATGTTTTTCTCTGGCTTTAATGACAGCCGCAAACGCCAGCGCTCCTTCGTTTGAAGTAAAAATTCCGTTTTTCTCCAATAATTTTTGCGCTTCCGAAATTCTATTATTATCAATAACCCAGCCGTTTCCGCCGGATTTTTTTACGATGTCAACAATTTTTTCTTTTTGCGGTACAACTTTAGCGACAATTGCTCCGGCCAGACTGTTTTTTTCTTTAATAAAATCGGCGTCAAATATCCGGGCGACAGGATTAATTGTGGACGATTGGCACAAATGAAATCTTGGCAGAAATCCTAATTTGGAAAATCCTTCAAAAACTCCGATAAAACAACTTCCGCTGGAAACCGGAATAAAAATATCGTCAGGGTTTGTATCGCCGGATAATAATTCAAAAGAAATTGTCCGATATCCCTCACTGCCGTAAATGTCGGTAGACGGTCTGAGATGAACATATCCGTTTTCAAAAGCAAACAGGGCACTTTGGCTTAACGGAGAAGGAGTAATTTTTATTTCAAAATCAAAACCTTTAATTATTTTTAATTTACCGCTTTCAATGTTGGGAGAAATAAAAATAACCAGATTTAATCCGGCCTGCCTGCAAATGTTTGCCGCCGAAATCGCCGCATTTCCGGATGAGGAAATGACAAAATCAGTTTTTCCTTCGGAAAAATATTTACTTATTAAAAATGCCATTCCGCGGTCTTTTAAGGAACCGGTCGGATTTTGATCTTCACGCATAAAAGTAACATCCAAATCCTTTATATAATTTTCCGCGGTTGATCCTTCGTCCAAAGAAAGCCGGAATTTTTCCGGAACTACTTTTAAATACTGATGATATTTCCAAATTCCTCTTTGCCGGAAGTCCTGGTCGAAACGAATCTTCAGCTTGCTTTTGTTCATATTTTATATTAAGATTTTTCTGGTCTGGTAAAATTATACCCCTTCGCTTTGAATTTGTAACTAATTATGGACAAATTCAAAGCTACGGTGGGTATAATTAATTTGTAAATCAGAATATAAGGAGTATATAATTAAATAAGTTAAATTAAGCAAAAGGGGGAAATAATGACAAAGAAAATTAAATGTCCGCAGTGTGATTTTGAAATTATGCTTTCGGACGACGCACAAATAGGCGATATCGTTGAGTGTCCCGGTAAAGATGATACTTGCTTAACGGAATTAGAAATAATTTCTATCAATCCGCCGGTCGTTGCTTTGATAGTTGAGGAAAAATAATTAATAAAAATTTTTAAGCCTTTTTACTCCGTCTCCGGATTGAGGAAAAAAATATTTTTTATATGAATCGCCTTCGGGAGTTGTTTCTTCCCACTTTTGATATTCTAATCCTTTTGAACTGTCGGTAATTATAATTTTACCTAAATGCACTCCCGATATTTTTGTATATTTACCGGACGAACAGTGGGCATAGGTAATTTCTTTAACCACCCCGTCTTCTTTAACAATCGAAAAAATAATGGCAATGTGTTTCCCTCTTCTGATCTGAAGCATGTCCCCGACCTTGATATCAGCGGAAATATTAATTAACCGGCATAAATTTTCATTGGTCAGCATCTTAACGCTTGCCCTTTGCGTAAATAATCCTTTCGCGCCCGGTATGTCGTCCGAAATTCCATTACCGCCTTTTTCAATATCAAATTCGTTTAACATCCAGAAAACAAAGCCGGAACAATCTACGCCGATTCCTTTCATCTTCATAAACAACAATATCTCTTCAGGGCTAAAAGTATTTAAATCAATATTTTCCCTTTTGGACTCCCGGACTACAGCTTGAACAATTTCCAATGGTTTACCCTTCCCCCCCAATGGTCCGTATATTCCTTTTTCTAAATTATTCATCCAATACGGACAGACAATTTCTTTCCCATCTATGGAAAGACGGGTATAGCTGTCAAATATTTCCTGTAATGCTTTTGAAGTCTCATCAGTTAACATTTACTCTTTCGTTTAAATATTCTTTTGTTTTAAAATTTAATCATTAAAAATTGATTGTAAATTAAAAATTTCAAATTTCAAATTAAATGTATGCCAGCCACAATCCAAAAATTGCCAGCATTATTCCCGCCAGCCAAGCCCGAGTTACTATTTTCGGCTCCTCCCAGCCGATATTTTGTAACCAAAGATGAAAAGGAGCAACGGTAAAAGCTTTTCTTTTTAAAAATTTCTTCGATAATATCTGAATCAAACTTGAACTGACTTCAACCATAAAAAATCCTCCAATTACCACCAATGCGACAATTTTCCCAATGAGAAGGCCTACCACCGCCAGAGTTGCCCCAAAAGACAACGCTCCGACATCGCCTAAAATAATTCTCGCCGGGTAAACATTAAAATATAAAAACGCAATCAGGCTTCCTATCCAAATCGCCAAAAAAATTGACAGCGGTGTATCAAGAAAAGTTCGGGAAAGAAGCCAAAAAGCAAACAGGGCAATCATTAGAAGTCCCGATGCCAGTCCGTCCAGTCCGTCCGTAATATTAAAAGCGTTTGTAAAAGAAACAATTATAAAAGAAGACAGGGGAATAAAAAATATTCCTAATTTTAAAACACCGATAAAAGGAACATTAATAATATCTATTTTAAGATTCTGATACATCATTACTGAAATTATTAAAGCCAATACACACTGTATTAGAAATTTATATCTTATCCGTAATCCAAAAAAACCGGTTTTCTCAAATCCGAAAAACTTCATAATATCATCGTAAAGGCCCAATAATCCGAAAGAAATAAAAGTAAAAAACAGAATATTTAATTCGTCTTGTATTTTATAAGAAGTGGTAATACTGACTCCGGAATAATTAATTAAGGGAAAAATTAAAAGATACAGTACAAAGCAAACCCCGAGAATAAGAAGCCCTCCTCCTACCGGAGTTCCTGCTTTAATATTATTAAACTTATCAAAAATCTTGGCGTGGTTGCCTTGTGCGTCTTTTGTTCTTTGAACTCGGCGAAAAAATTTTAACTTATAAAGTAAGTTAATAAAGGGAACAACAAGAACACTGGTAATTAAAAAAGAAAAAAGTAAAATACCTAAATATAAAGCAATCATCTATACTCCTTATGTTCTAATTTATAAATAAATAATACCTAACGTAGCTTTGAATTTATCCGTAATTCGATGCAAATTCAAAGCGTAGTGGTATATCTCATTTTAAACTCTGATTTAATAAGCGGCAAGTACGACAATCGCAGTATTGATGACAAACGGTTTCTGTACAATTTACATCTTTTCCTTCCAAAATTATGATTACTCTTTCAATGTGTCTTAATAATGATGCTTTTAAATACAAAAGGTCGCCTTCTTTTAATATTTTTTTCAATATTTCGGCGGCCTCGTTTACGTTTTCCGTCCAAAAAAGAGAGGAACTTTTCATTCCTGATTTTTTAGCTTCATCAATTATAAATTTGGCTAAAGTGCCAACGCCGACTAAAAAATCGATCTTCAATTCAGCCGCTTGCCGTCCAACCTCCCGATGAACTTTCTCTTCCATATCTCCCACCTCTCCCATTTCCCCTAAAACCGCGGTCTTTCTTCCCGGAAACTGCGCAAATGATTTTAAACCGGTAATGGTCGAAGCAAAATTAGCCCTTAAACTATCGTTAACCAAAGTTGTTCCCAGCGGTCCCGGTTCGATACTAAATCTACCCCTAAGTTGCTTAAGCGACTTAAGTGACTTAAGCATTTCATCTTCTTTAACTTTTAATTCCTTTCCTACTGCCCACGCAACTAAAGAGCTATAAACAGCAGGATATCCAAGAAGTCCTGTTTCCACGATTACTTTCTGTTCCGTTTTGTCGTCATTCTGGTAAGTCCGGTTAACCCGGACGCATCCAGAATCATTTAATTTAAAGGTGGTTCCCGTTGTTTTTATTTTAATATCACTCGCCCAAATGTCGGCCTCTTTTTTTGTTCCAATAAATATTTTTCTGCCTTTGTAATTAGATCCGATTTTCCGGACAATCTCATCGTCATAGTTAAAAATCGCCAGCCCGTCCGAGGGCAAGGCGTCAATCAGTTTTCTTTTTTCCTTAACAATATTTTCCAGCGATCCTAAGTGTTCCTCGTCTGCATGAACCGAAGTAATCCCGGTTAAAACAGCAATTTTTGGTTTAACCAAAGAAAGGTGTTTGTCCATTTCGCCAATATGATCAACCCCATATTCCAAAACTAAAACTTCATTCCAGGGTTTAATTTTAAGAAGTGTTATCGGGATATTGTAGTTTGTGTCCAGGTTAAGATCAGTCATCAGTGTTGAAAACTTAGATGCGAGGATATTTTTAACTGCGTATGCGGTAGTAGTTTTACCATAGCTTCCCGTTATGCCGATAACAGTTAATTGCAAATTTATGTCATACCACGTTTTCGCGATGATCCGATGTAAAATATGATATATTTTTTTCATTGTTAAAATCATATTTTTTGTTTATTTTCAAATCCCAACTGAATTAATTTATTTAACATTTCAGAATAAGTTAACCCTGAAGCATTGGCCATCTTTGGAAAAATTGATACCGGAGTCAGTCCGGGAATGGTATTTATCTCCAAAACATACGGGGTATTTTTTTTGATGATAATATCAACTCTGGCAAAATTTTTACAACCAAGTGCTTTAAAAACCCGAACTGCAATTTTACCAACTTCTTTGGTTAACTTTTCTGATAGTCTTGCAGGAATTATTTCCTTCGACAGGTTCGGATTATACTTTGAATCATAATCAAAATATTCTCTTTCCGTGACAATCTCAACCAAAGGAAGAACCATTGGATCTTCATTCCCTAAAACTCCGCAAGTTACTTCCATTCCGGAGATATGCTGTTCCACCAGAATTTCATCGGAATATTTAAATGCTTTTTTTAGAGCGTTAATAAAATTAACTTCTTTTTTAACCAAGGTTACACCAATACTTGATCCCTGGTTTGACGGCTTAACCATAAAAGGCAGATTGATATTTTTGGGAATTTCATATTTTGATGTTTTTTTAACAATAAAATACGACGGCATCTTGATATTTTCCGCTTGCATCAATTTATGAAAATATATTTTATTCATTCCCAGGCTTGAAGCCAATACCCCTGATCCCACATACGGTATACCCATAAAATCCAACATCCCCTGAATTGTTCCGTCTTCTCCAAAAGGCCCATGCATCGCAATAAATACAATATCGGGTTTCAGATTGGTAATTAACAAAGGATTAAAATCCGTATTTGTTGGAACTTCAACAAAAAAAGAATTATATTTATTACAATCTAAATTGTTAATCAGCTCTCTTCCTGAAGCCAACGAAATTTTTCTTTCAGCGCTTCTGCCGCCGGCAAGAACAACCACATTTATTTTTTTCATACGTTTATTCTTTTTATTTTGGCACCCAACGATCTTAACCGCTCGTCAAGATTTTCATAACCGCGGTCTACATGTTCAATATTGGTCAACTCACTTTTTCCGCTGGCAATAAGAGAAGCCAAAATCATGGATGCACCCGCCCTCACGTCCGTTATTTCCTGTTTTGTTGCTTTTAAAGACGACGGTCCTGTTATTTTTGCCGCGTGAAAATATTCCGGCTTATCGTCGAGTATGTTAAAATTATATACTTTTTCCGGATTATCAATTACCGGGTTAAACAGGTCTATTTTTGCCTTCATTTTTTTTATTTCCGAAACAAAAGCAAAACGGTTTTCAAATATTGTTTCATGAACCATTGACTCTCCTTCCGCTTGTGTCATTAAAATTGTCCATAAACTCATCCAGTCGGTCATAAAACCCGGATATGGACGAGTAGTAATATTGATACATTTAAGTTTTCCTTTATAAAAAAACCTTATTCCGTTTTCTTCTATCCCGAAACCCCCGCCAATGTTCTTTAATGCCTCCAAAAAAGCGGTTAATACATCCGGATTGGCTTTATGAACAAAAATATCTCCTCTTGTTGCCAGTGCGCAGCAGGCAAAAGTCACTGCTTCGTTTCTGTCCGGCATCACCGTAAAATTAGATGGCTTAAAATTATTTACACCTTCTATTTCTATAATTCTTGGACCAACCCGGGTAATTTTTGCCCCTAATTGGTTTAAGAAATTAATTAAATCGTCTATCTCCGGCTCTTGCGCCGCATTTTCAAGAATTGTTTTACCGTCGGCAATACACGCAGCAATTATCATAATATCTGTACCTCCATGAGTATTTTTAGCGAACCGGTATCTTGTTCCTTTAAGTTTTGTCGCTTTAATTTCGTAATACTCTCCGGTATTTTTTATACTTGCACCAAGAGCCTTTATTCCCTCAAGGTGACGGTCAAGAGGCCTTTTTCCTATCATGCACCCGCCCGGAATAGGTAAAACCGCCCGTCCAAATCTATAAAGAAGCGGTCCGACAAAATAAGTTGAAGCCCGCGATAACCGACCGCTTTTTTTAGAAAAAACCTGCATTCTCATTCCTTCGGCAGAAACTTTTAAAATATGATTGTCTCCAAAAATAACCTGACCGCCTAAATCCCGAATTATTTCGGCAGTCGAATATACATCTCCGATTTTTGAAAAATTATGAATTGTCGAAAAACTATCGCAATATAAAGAAGCAATCAAAAGTTTAAACCCGGAATTTTTTGCCCCGCAAAGATTGACTTCTCCTTTCAGCGGCGTTCCCCCTTCAATAACAAATTTCTCCATATTGTTTTTTAACAATTTAGCAATAATAACAATCCTTCGACTTCGCCAAGTCTGACTTGGCTTCGCCAAGCTGAGCTTGGTTTCGCTCAGGACAAGTTTTAACAATCGCTATTTAGAATTCTCCAATTTTCACAATTTCTTCTTTTAATTCAATATTGAATTTGCTGCGGACTTCATTCTTGACCAAATTGATAAGAGCAATCACGTCAACAGCTTTTGCGTTTCCGGTATTTACAATAAAATTTGCGTGTATTTCCGATATTTTTGCTTTGCCGATCTGCTTGCCTTTCAATCCGCATTTTTCAATTAGTTCACCCGCAAAACGAGGTTTAGGATTTATAAAAATACATCCGGCCGACGGCTCTTTGGGTTGGCATTTTCTTTTTTCCAAATATGTTTTCATTTGTTCTTCTATCTCCTTCTCGTCCCCCTTGTCCATCTTTATCTCCACTGCCAAAATAGTTTCATTGTTATGTTTAAATCGGCTGTCTCGATAATTGAAGCTACATTCTTCTCTACTAAGCCACCTAACATTGCCGTCATTATCAATAACTTCAACTCTTTTAATCAGATCGCCAATATTTTTTTGCCAGGCACCGGCATTACCCCTTACCGCACCGCCCACTGTCCCCGGTATTCCCGCCATAAATTCCAATCCTGTTAATGAATTATTGATACATTTATTTAACAAAGTATTCATATTAAATCCTGCGCCCACCAAAATTTTAATCTCTGAGTTATCACTTTGAATTTTGAATTTTGAATTTTGAACTTTTAATATGATTCCCCGATACCCTTTATCACCCACCAATATTTTCGACCCGTTTCCAAGAACAAAATAAGGTACCCCGATTCCCCTAATTTTCCCAATTATCCTTATCAGTTCTTTTTCGCCTTTTACTTTTATAAATAAATCCGCCGGTCCGCCGATTTTAAACGAAGTATAATCGGCCAAAGAAACATTTTTTCTTACTTTCTTTGGTCCTAACATTTTAATTAAAGTATCGTATCCGCTCTCCCTAATTCCTCCTAATTTTCTCGCCTCGCTTCCGTCTTGATCAAGCGGGCGAAGCGGGCCCAGTTTCCCTAATTTTTCCTTTACTTCTTCGATTAGTTGGGTAAATTCCAGTCCTCCTGATGACATAAAAATAATTATATCTCCGGACTTACTTTCTGTCTTTAATAATTCAATGATATTTTCTTTAACCGGTTGGTAAACCGCTCTTGTTTGGGATTTTTCTATCGTTTTAACAATATCACTTCCGGAAACACGCTGCTGCTTGGGAACACTTTTTAAAAAAGATACTTTGTTGACGATAACCAAGTCCGATTGGCTGAAAAAATTATTATACCATTCAAGGCTTTGCTTAAATTTTAAACCGGTCATTGCCGGATCAAAAACACAGATTATTCTTGCGTTGGGAAAATGAAGCCTTAATGCCTGCAGCGCACCGCCGACTTTTGCCGGATGTTGAGAAAAATCCCAAAATATTTTTCTCCCCGAAAAAGCTCCCAAATATTCCAGCCTGGTTTTAACCCCGCGGAAAGAACCAACGGCCTCCTGAATAATTTCAGTCTCTATGCCCAATTCGGAACACAAGGCAACGGAACCGCAAATATTTTCAAAATTATGTTTTCCGATTAACGAAGTTTCTAAAATCATTGACTTACTGCCACCAATCTCTATTTTTGTCAGATTTCCCTTGATTTCTACTTTTTTAACAAAATAATCAGCCCTGTAATTGTCGGCGGAATAACTGATTTTCCTTCCCGAATAATTGGTAATTATCTTTTCGTTTACATTGTCCGGGCAGTAAACAATAAAACCGCCTCTTTCAGGAACAAGCTCCACTAGTTTACCGAATGCGTCCAAATATGCTTCTTCGGACTTAAATATCTCCGGATGATCCCAAATCGTGGCGGAAAGAAGTAAATATTTTGGTTTATAATACATAAATTTCGGTAAATCTTCTTCAAACAAAGACGGCGGTTCGTCTCCTTCAACAACCGAGTAATTGCTTTCCGTAATTTTTACTCCGTCTTTCATATTTACCGGTATTCCCCCGGTCATATATGAAGGGTCTTTCCCCGCATTTATTAATATCCACGCGATTAATGAAGAAATTGTGGTCTTTCCGTATGTTCCCCCAACAACAATCGAATTTTCTTTTATTAAATATTTCTGTATTATTTCCGGATAGGAAAAACTGGGGATGTTTAATTTTTTTGCTCTAAGGTATTCGGGGTTTTGTTTATCGACTAAAACCGCACTTCTCCCGATTACGATCAAATCCGCATCCGGTGGAACATTGTTTTCGTCGTACCCTTCCGTATATTTGATTTTGTTCTCTTTAAGGT
>Ga0265296_1001428_pt1 | contig 27593 bp, 22 predicted proteins | sample MunlanPumphouse1_FD_189073 | JGI IMG/M metagenome (GOLD analysis project Ga0265296, IMG submission 189073) | Groundwater microbial communities from a municipal landfill in Southern Ontario, Canada - Pumphouse #1 | ecosystem: Environmental > Aquatic > Deep subsurface > Groundwater | place... | reverse complement strand
AAACAAGTTTTCCGTCCTTAAAAGAAAATTTAGTGGCGATCTAAAAGCAAGAAAATTTATTATGCAGTTGAAGGAGATCACCGGGAAAATGATTGTCTGTAACATTCACAGGTTCTTACAATTTCTCATCATTGAGGGTTTCTACAGAGCAGAAGACTTAACTTTTTTCGAAACGATTATGAAAAAAGATCCAATGAAAAAAGTATGCCTATTAAAAAAAATGAAATGAAGCAATATATGAAATATTAATAAAGTCACCTATCAGATTAGCATTAAAAACTTCGAAATGGGGGATTAGTTGACAATGGACGAAATAAAAGGAGGTTTTGAGTTTCTGGGCAAATTTTCAAGAGTTAAGTGGAACTTAAAAATTCAACAATTTTTTTTTATTTTTTTTATTGTCCTTCGTAATGGGATATATTGGATTCATCATCTGTATAATGTCATCCGACTCAAAATGGCAGGTGTCTGCATTGGTATGAACTTTTCTACCGCGGGTGTGATGATCCTTGACGTTTGTCCCGGAAGTGAGGTGACTATTGGGAAGAACGTTATTATTGTAAGTGATTCACGCCGTTCGAATGCCTCATCACTTGCATTTCCCGCAAAAATTAAAACCTTATCCGCTAGTTCAAAAATAATTATAGGAGACAATGTTGGCTTAAATGGTACATCGATTACATCAAGAAGCAAAACAATCTGTATTGGAGCCGGGACCATAATTGCACCAAATGTCATCATTGTGGATAGTGATTTCCACAAACCCTGGCCCCCGGATTCGCGTATGGACTACCCGGGAGATGAACTAGATGGAGATATTCAAATTGGAAATAATTGCTGGATTGGAATGAATACTATTATTCTTAAGGGAGTCAAAATCGGAGAGAACAGCATCATTGGTGCAGGCAGTGTCATTGTAAAAAACATCCCCCCCAATTCACTTGCGGGAGGTGTTCCGGCAAAAGTTGTAAAGGTGTATAAATAAGAATGGATATCATATCTCCTCGGTTAAACAAAAGTCATAGGTTCAACCACTATCTTCTTCCGAGAGAAATCTCAATATAAGGTTTCGCGTGAATATGTGGATGATTCATTGAGAAATAACTTTTTTATTCAAATATCCTATTATAGAAATTCGGGCTAATATCATTGGGTGCATGGACTTTATGACAATTAAAAAGAGAATATTCGATATCGGAATCGCCGCAATAAAAGTTTCTGCCGGTTTATTTGGGGCACGCAGAAAAAATCATATTCTTTGTACTATGGCAGAACAATTGGTACCAGTGCATCCCCAACATACACAACACGGTGACATTAAGTTTTATGATTTTGGAGAACTTCCTATCTGGCGTGCCGAAACATTATTGACTAAAGAACCTGAGACAATCGAATGGATTGACTCTTTTATCAAAGGAGATCTCTTATGGGATATCGGGGCAAATATCGGTTGCTATTCTCTCTATGCGGCAAAAAAAGATATTTCCGTTGTGTCATTTGAGCCATCAGCGGCTAATTTTTTTATTCTCCAGAAAAATATTGAACTCAACCAATTTGATAAAAAAATTCAGGCTTTTTGCTTAGCACTCAGTGACATTTCAGAAACGGGATACCTGAATATGTCCACGATAGAAATGGGTGGGGCAATAAGTACTTTTGGAAATACTATGAAACGTTTTGATTATGCGGATCATTCACGGGATGTGAAATTTTCTCAGGGTATGATTAGTTTTTCAATCGATGAATTCATCCGGTATTACCACATTCCTGTACCAAATCATATCAAGATAGATGTCGACGGAATTGAAAATAAAATTATTCGCGGTGCAAAACACACGCTTAATGATAAAAATCTTAAAAGCCTGCTTATTGAACTTGATTTTAATCAATCAGAATATAACAAAGAGATCATCAGCATTCTTGAGGAATCTGGATTCAAATTGATCTCAAAAAAGCATGCACCTATGTTTGATGATGGTGAATGGACATCAATTTATAATTGTGTTTTTGTTAGAGAATAATTTTTGTAATCTTGTCCAACGATGATCTATACATGTTGGACTGGCTCATCGAAAGTTGCATGTTTAAATTCAAAAATTACTTATCAATCGAAATTCCAATTTCACTACGAATGATAAATAATTTACACGATCAATAAATAAATCTGGAAACATATCATGATTTCAACAATAATCCTCGATTTTGATGGTGTAATTCTCGAATCTGTTTCAGTTAAGACCACGGCATTTCGGGCACTCTTCTCTTTTACGCCACAACATGTGGATGAAATCGTTCAATTCCATCTTGACAATGGGGGCATGTCCCGGTTTGACAAGTTCCGGAATATCTATAATTATATTCTGAAAGAAGACCTCACACAGGAGAGATTTGCAGAACTTTCAGAAAAATTTGCAGCGATTGTTTTTAAAGAAGTGATAAAAGCACCATTTGTTCCCGGGGCGCAGGAATTCCTGGAAACCTATCATTCAAAACTCCCCTTATATGTCGTATCAGCGACACCCGAAGAGGAGCTCATCCAGATCATCCAGGAAAGGAAAATGTCTCACTACTTCAGAAAGGTGTTCGGAGCACCCCGGAGGAAAACCGAATGTATTCGGGAGATCGTAAAACTCACCAGATCTCCCTTGGAATCTGTAATATTTGTCGGAGATGCAAAAAATGACTTTGATGCCGCACATGCGGTGGGCGTTCGCTTCATCGGAAGAATCAAAAACGGAGACGAGGACCGGTTTACTGGATTAACCGGTGTTGAAGATGTAATTCCTGACCTGTATGAACTTGCAAGATATATTGAGGTGCACCGGTGATCATTCCTCTCTCCTATCCGCTTAGTACGAAGACTCCGATCTATCCGAATACACCAGGACCGGTTATATGCCCACTACGATCCATTGATCAGGGGGATAGTGCAAATACAAGTACGATCACTTTTTCGAACCATTCCGGTACGCACCTTGATGCCCCTTCGCATTTCTGTAAAGAGGGTGCAACCATTGCAGACTATCTCATGAGAGATACCCAGTTTTTCCCGGCATATTATATTGATATACCCAAACGGGAAAGCGGAGAGATTTGTGTGAGCGACCTTGAAGGAAGTATCTCTCATGTGCAAGATGCGGAGGCGCTCCTGATCAGAACGGGATGGCACACAATACGATCTGATGATCCTGAACGGTATTGTAATGATCATCCCTGGGTCTTGCCGGAAGTACCCCAATACCTGCGGGAGAAATGCCCCCGTTTGCGTCTTTTTGGGCTTGATCAGATTTCGGTTTCATCGGTATTACACAGAGAGACGGGACATGCATGTCACCGGAAATTTCTTTGTGACGAAAAATCGATACTCTTACTGGAGGATCTTAATCTTTCAGATACACGAATAAAAGGGGCATTCAGGATGCACATTTACCCCTACTTTATTGAGGATATAGATGGTGTTCCCGTGATAGTAATTGCAGAAATATAAGTTGTATTTTCGAATATTGATCTAATTTTGTTCCATTATTTGATATTTCCAATGCTCTATTTACCACGTGTTTGTCTAATCACGAAGTACCATACCTCTCGAGAAATTCAATATTATTAATTGTAGAGTGCCACAATTAATGTCCATTTTGTCGACAGAGTTTTTATCCGCTTTTAATAATTTTATGGACTTTGTTGAAATTGATTTTGTTGTTGTAGATTGAGGCCGGTATCATTCAGTCAAGGATCTCCTGTTTTCGCCAGTTGTTGTATTGATGGTCGAAGTTCCAGAGCTCACGTTTGAAGTGACTTAACGAGTGGAACTCCCTGAGTGCGATGAGTTCCTAGTAGAGTGTCTTGTGATATCGTTCGATCTTACCGTGACCTCTTGGGTCGTAAGGCCTGCCACATGCTGTCAACGTGATGACGTTGGAATCGTTTTCTGGGGGACTGTGGTTTCGCTTTGACTCGGATAAGAAGACCATGTCTCTTGAGAATTCGATGACCGGTTCTCCAGGAACACGGTAGATTAAACTGGAGCTTGATACGACGGGCGCCCCATGCCGGATATTTCTCTTTGTGTCGGATAATTCGTTGTTCCAACGACCGGGATATTCCCCGGAGAGACCGTTTCGGCCCGGTCTTTTTGGCCGTAATCCGTTCTCCGGAACATGACTATGGGCTTTTGCCCATCGTCTCACCGTCCTTTTGGAGAGGTTATACATCTCTCCGATCTCCTTTGCACTTCGTATCCCCTCTTGATAGAATACGACTGTTTTGGTTCTGATCTCCATTGTCGCTTTCACCCGTAAGCACCTGATTGGTGCTCTTGAAAGCGGACATAAATTATGTCACTATTTTAGGACAGAAATACTGGCACGCTACACATGACAAATAATCAAGTAGTTTTTACTATTGATTTAAAAAAGACACTCAATTGTTTCATTTTAATAGACCAGTCAAGGTTTTCAGTTGCATACAGCCTCATTTTTTGAGAATAATCGGATTTTTGGAGGATTTTTGCAATAAAATCGATCATATCCTGAATATTAATGTCACTTTCATCTGAAGGGACTCTGTATATAAATTCACAATTGTCAGGGAAATCAGGATCCCTGTAACCACTGATGAATGGAATTCCCCTTGCACAATATTCCCGTGCTTTTAATATGGAAGCTTCAGCTAACCCGATCCTGTGAATCCCGAGGCTCCCCACAGCAAAATGGCAGGAATCAAAAAGGTCATCCAGTTTTTTCCCGGTAAGGAATCCATGAAAAATCACGCTCTGCTGGAGATTGAGATTGCCAACAATTTTCTGTAAATGGGGTATTTCCGGACCCTCGCCGGCAATATGAAAAACGATATGTGGCATCCCTGTATGTGTTGCGATACCCTCCAGCAATCTATCAAGTCCATGCCATTTACTGACGTTTGCAACACAGAGAAGATGCAATTCATTACTATCAAATGATTTGATTTTTTTAACCGGTACTGAATCAACATCAAAACCATTACCGATTGTAATATGCGGTTTTTTAAAATTTCCAGTCCGGCTCAATTCATATGATGTGATCTCTTCCGTAACACCCACGATTGCATCTGAGTGTTTCAGCAATAATTTTCCAAATAACAAATCTGATAACAAAAAACCATATTGATGTTCCAGGAGAAATTCTTTATATTCTATGGTATTATGTTCAAATACGATTTTACAACGTCTAAAATTTTTCAGAAATGTAATGGGATAATAGAAAAAGGGATAAGGATATCGTAAATAGAGGATGTCATCATCATCCAAATCAGTGATCTCCCTATCGATAAATTGCGCAAATTTTCTGCAATAGAATAGTTTTCTGAATAGTGTCCAATCCGTGTGGGAATTGATTTTTTTATAGGAAACTTCAATATCCAGTGGTCTGATATTTTCGATTAATGAATTTCCGGATATGACTAGTTTAACATCAACATTTAATTTGGTTAGTGCGGAAATCTGGAAAAAAATTTTTTTAGAGATACCACTAGTTTCTCTCAATATTATCTGAAAAAATACAATTTTCAACGTTATCTCTTGAATATATTAGCGTCTTTTTTTAATATTATATCGAAAGAATCCAACAAGTTTGCAAAGATCCAGTACTTCTCTAAATTTTCTGCTCTGTAGAAAACCTTGTACCAGACAAATTGAATGAACCTGTCAAGGTTAGCAAGAATGATCTTGCATGAGATCTCCTTCTTCTGAATCTGGAATATCCGTGATTTCAGGTCAGCTCCGAATCTTCTTTTAAGGACAGAGAACTTAGTCTCGACCAGGAACCGTTTACGGTAGCGGATTACATCGAAATGATCAGTCATCTCCTTTCGATATTTTCCCCAGACGTTCAGTGAATACTTATGAGAACGTGCAGGAATGATCGAGTCTGCCTTTAGGGTTTCGCGGATAAACCGGTGCATTTTTTCGGAGTCGTATCCCCTGTCCATGACATAGCATTCAGATTTATGGAGTTTGTGACATTTTTTCAGAAGTGGGAATGCATGACGGGAATCATGGACCCGGCTTTTCGATATCATGAATCCGGTGATAACCTGCTGATCGATATCGACAACGATTGAAGTTTTGAGGAAATGTTTTCGGATCTTCCCGGTTCTAAATGAGTAATAATGACTACAATATCCACTGGTAAATCCGGATGAATCGATGGCAGTAATGGGGATTACGTCATCTGGAGAATAGAAGATTTTCAGGGTGCATTTTAGGAGGATATCAAAATAGATTGGTTTGATTCGACCGAGGAATTTTTGAAGCGTTGTGAAGTGAGGTAGTGTTGAAAGTCCCAGAGTTTCTCGAATGCGGTCCATCTCTTCGAGGTCACAGATAATGGTTCGGTAATCTTGTTTCCGATATTCTTTGAAGAGAAGGATGGTCAGGAGTTGATGCTGGGTGTAATCTCTTCTCGAATATTTACTGGAGTATCGCGAGATATGTGATGATTGAACCAGGGAGAATGCATGCTTGACAAAACTGATATACCGACCGGACGATCTCTTAATCGTCTCCTTGTTCGTTACTAGCATAACAACTTAAGGAGACACCGTACCTTGGATCTTTTGGTCAACCACTGCTCTATTCTCTCTCGATGAAATCTTTTCTACAGAGCAAAAAAAACCTATATGATGTTAAAAACTCGCCCCGGAGCAAAAAAAATTTCACTTAAAAAATTGATTTCAATAAAGGCCGAAAATATGCCCAAAGTGGACATTAATTTGGCACTCCACATTTACATATCGATCTCCCGGTAATCTTTTCCAAGAATGAATATTTTATACCACATCTCAAAAACCAGAATACTCCATAACTTCTGGGCATTCCAGAAATTCATTTTATAATTTGAACCCGACCTCTGGAAATCAGCAAGCAGTTTTTCCGCATATCCGGCATCGTACAGGGAATGTTCCCGCTCCTCAATGAGTGAATCCAGAACCTCTTTTAGATCTCCTTTGAACCACTGGTCCATCGGAGCATTGTATCCGTGCTTTTTTCGATATACAATACTGTGGGGCAACCGGGGCTCCATTGCACGTTTCAGTATATATTTCCCAGTTCCGTTTTGTATCTTTTCATGAGCGGGGAGGGAAAAGGCAAATTCCATGAGTCGGTAGTCCAGAAGTGGCGCGCGTTCTTCGATACCATATGCCATAGTCATCTTGTCCGCCTTCATACAGAAGTCATGAGGGAGCCAGGTTGTGAGACCAAAATACTGGAGCGTATTCAAATGATCCATAGGTGTTTTGGGATAATACCGGGAAAGATCCTGATTATCATCGGGTATACCCATCAACAAGAGTTCATCCTTGCTGAAGAGTGATATGAGGGTCGCATACTGCTGTTCCAGGCTTTGTGAAGAGAGGGTTGCAAGAACTCTGTGGAGATTACTGCCGGGAGAAGTACATTGTATGATCCGGGCAATCACACTCTTCAGAGGATGATACAGGGTATTGAACCGGATGCACTGCATCATAATACGCTGATTATCATAACCAGCGAACGCTTCATCACCACCTTCACCGGCAAGCACTACGGTCACGTGTTGTTTTGCGTACTGTGAAAGGACCATAGTAGGTAGTGTTGCAGCGTCACCGACCGGCTCATCCAGATGCCAGACCATTTTCGGAATGAGTGAAAGGTGCTTGTCGGTCACAAAACACTCGTGATGATCCGTGTTGAACTCTTCAGCAACAAGACGTGCATAGGGCAATTCAGTGTCTGCCTGTGACTCAAACCCCACGGAAAATGTTTTGATACGATCAGTATGCTCGCTCATTAGCGCGACAATACTTGCGGAATCTATACCCCCGCTGAGAAATACCCCGAGGGGGACGTCACTCTCAAGACGGGAAAGTACAGCATCGCCAAGGAGCATCCGGAGTGTATTCACATGCTGTTCTTCAGAGCCACTGTTCCTGTGTTCAGTGATATCCCAGTACTGGTGGGATGAAAGTTCGCAGTTTTTTAATGTAATTATATGACCGGGAAGGACTTTTTTAATTCCCTGCATCAGGGTCTGCTCCCCAGGCACAAACCGGAATTTCAGGTAGTCGTGGAATGCGCCAATATTGATTTCACGTGGAATTGATGAATCCTCGAGAAGTGCCTTGATTTCAGATGCGAAGAGGAATTTTTTACCATCGAAATAATAGTACAGGGGTTTCACACCAATCCTGTCACGAGCAAGATGAAGGCATTTTTTGGTGCTATCGTATATGGCGAATGCAAACATCCCATTGAACTGATGAACGCACTCAATTCCGTACTCTTCGTACGCATGGACAATTACTTCAGTGTCTGTATTTGTATAAAACCGGTGTCCCTTCTTTTCCAGATCAATACGAAGTGAGTGATGATTATAAATTTCACCATTGAAGATGACAACAATGGTCTCATCCTCATTATAGATTGGCTGTCGGCCGGATTCAAGATCGATAATATTCAGCCGCTGGTGACCCAGTGAAACCGTTGTATCGAAAAAACAACCGGATTCATCGGGACCCCGGTGACGGATCGACTCCATCATACGGGCTAATAAATTTTTGTCATTCCAGTTAAACCCGGTAATCCCGCACATGATGCACTCAGAAGCAATTCTGGTAATTTTTGCTTATACTCACGATATCGATAATAATGTTGTTTTTGGTCTGCACCTTCTTATCACTTCGTGCAATATATCTACTGACGGTTAGCAATTATTGATTCATACAACCCAATGGTCTTTCCAACCGTATCTTCCCATGAATATTCCTGTTCAATCTTCTCCCTTCCCCGTTGACCCATATTTTTTGCAAGGGACGGATCCTCCAGAATCGTAAGTATAGCATCAGAAAGCAATGCAGGTTCTTTTGGAGGAACAACTAACCCGGCACCATCAATAATTTCCACGAGATGCGAAAGATTTGTAGTTACAACCGGGATGCCACAAGACATTGCTTCAAGAATTGTTCTTGGAACTCCCTCCATGTGACTTGGTAATACAAATGCGTCAGACTTCTTATAGACCTCGGGAAGGTCTGCATTGTCCTGATAATCGATAATGGTCACGGATGATTGAAGATTTAGATTTTGGATTCTGAATTCAATTGCTTTTTTTTCCGGCCCTTCCCCGACAAGAACCAGATGGGTTTCAGGTATCATTTTCTGAACCTGGGAAAATGCATCGATGAGATAATCAACACCTTTTCCGGTAACATAACGCCCCACCCAGAGAATCTGTTTGTTGTATGTGTTTTTTTCAGAATCCCGGGGGGCAAAAAGTGTGATGTCAACACCATTGTGGATAACGGATATTTTCTTTGGATCAATTCCCAGTGTTTCAATATTTTCTTTCTCGATATCAGTATAACAGATGATATGGTCGGCAATATGAAACGTCATTCTTGAAATGATGTGTTTATACAATGTATTCAGCCACGACGGTGCACTCGCAGATATGAGTCCGTGATTTGTAATTACGAGTGGAGCTGAATGGAGAAGTCGTGCAAGCACACACACGTTTGTTGAAAAAAACAGGTGTGAATGGGCGTGAATAATATCAACTGATTTTCGTCTCCTCATTATTTCCAGAATAAGTCCTGGAGCGAATGAATTCCCGCACATCGTAAAATAACTGGGGAATCTGAAAACGTGATATCCATCGACAAATTCCGTTTCCGGCGATTTTTTCTGGTTCAGTGTCAGAACGGTTACCTCATGACCCCGTCGCGCCTGTTCGGTTGACATCCGGTGTGCATGAATCCCGATCCCCCCCACAACGGATGGATACAGATCACTGACAATACGGAGGATCTTCAAGGCACGTCACCGATACGGATTTTTTACTGGTAATTATTGTATCACCAATAATTTGCTCGAAGCAGCAATTAATGGTATCATTTACTCGTCAGATCTCCCATTTGGTACCTTTCTTTTTATGGGACCGCAATTCGTATTTAAAAAATCCCGATTTAAAATTTGAAGGATCATGTGGTGGGAGATGAACTCTAAAAACGGGTTGTCAATTAGGGGATATCTCTGTGAATGCCCGGATAAATGGTCCTGACTTTAAGCACGTGACTAATCGTTATCCCCCAATGCAAAATACTGAACCTATAAAAATAATCCCTACATATATTTCACTGTAATGCAGCCAATACCGTCGGATCAGGAAAAATCTCCCCTGCCGATCTCTACAGATAAATTCGGGTTGCCACGGGATATGAAAATTGTTCTGGTCTGGGCGGTCCTTTGTATCTTAAGTATCTATACCCCTGTGATCAACGAGTCATTTCTCCGGTTATTTCTGGCACTCCCGCTGATTCTGTTCGTTCCGGGATATGTGCTGCTGGCTGTACTATTTCCCGATTCATCCGATATTGATCCAATTGAACGGATTGTTCTTTCGATCGGTACCAGTATCGTTATTACCCCGTTAATCGGCTTGTGTCTGAATTTCACCCCATGGGGGATACGACTGGATCCTCTGATTATTTCTCTCACTGCGGTAATTGTTGTCCTTGTTATCCTCGCAGGAATCCGCCGGATTAAAACCTCTCCGGAATCCCGGTACACGCTTCCCGTACCGGAAATCCGGCAGACAATAAAGAGAGAATGGGCCATGCGGAATGGATCAAAAAAAGACCGGATTCTCTTTTTTGTAAGTATTTTTGCAATTTTAATGGTTGTTCTTTCAGTGGCTCTGGTAATGACCCTGCCAAAACCCGGTGAAAAATTCTCGGAATTTTTTATCTTGGGAGAAAACCGGACCGCTGACTCATATCCCGGAGTCGTCATCCCGGATCGTTCGTATCCGATGTATGTTGGCATCGGCAATCACGAATTCCGAACTGTAAACTACTCGGTAGAGATCTATCTCATACCAACACCGGCAAATGAAACGACTAATGTGGCACCCCGGTCGATGATGTTGCCAGTAACGCGGTACTCTGTCACGCTCAGTCATAATGAGACCACCGTCATTCCGTTTGACCTTATCGTCCCGGACGAGAATTACACCCGTGTGGATTTTCTCCTTTTCGATGAGACACCCCCGGGTTACGATATTACCGGACTCGACCGGGTGAATGCAAGCTACCGCAATCTTCACCTTGGGTTTAATGCTACCTCGCCGTTTCAATCGAATACAACACTAGCAATTTGGTAATGCCGATGAACCAACTGAAAATTAATTTTTTAGACCTGGCAATCATCCCCAAAATGAACTTGTGTGAATTATTGAAGCATGCTCGCAATTCCGATCAATTTTGTGGTGCAGAGACGAATCAGAACAATAGATACACAGCCAGCCAAAAAAGAGGAGAATACGCGATTCATCACTCTCAACGATCACGACATATGCAAAATCATGTTTCGTTCTGCACATTTTGTTACAATCAATCTGGAGATCACTCCTAATGGTAAGTAAGAACGATATCAGAACGTGCTGCCCATTTCACCTGGTATCCTCATGAATACGTGTGCGATTATTACCTTGGATAAGGATTCCAACCTCACGTTGGTCATACTTCAGATATTATTGGTGTTCGGTGCAGGAGTATTCCTTTATACCTCACGGGTCTACCCGATTGCTTTATTACCTGCGATACTACTCCTCGGTTTAGCGGTATTCCTTGCTAGTTATTCCCGTTACAGACTCTTCAGTGTCCTCTTGATTGGGATAGCTACATCCCTCATTCTTTCATTACGGTTTGACTATCTTCCCTGGGGGGATCCTTGGTTTGAATATGGCATGGTTCAACGGATCCTTACATACTATTCGATAGACCCCTCAGTTTATCCCTCTCAACTTCCGGTAATGCACATCATCATCACTTCTCTATCCCTTTTTTCCAACATAGATCCGCTCGATTTGCTCAAATTTATCATCCCTTCGCTTTCGGTCATTGGATTGTATGCCGTCTACCGGTTTACAAAAGATATCTCATCATCCACAAAAACTGCATTTTTTGCAGGAATCCTCCTCCTCTGCGGAACACCCTACCTGCACTGGACGACGCAGGGTGTACGTGAAACCCTTGGGATTGCATTGTTTGCTCTGGCTCTCTATGTCTCCTTCACCGCAGTACAATCCCATAAAAAAGGCTATCTCTTTACGTCTCTCCTGCTAATTGGCGGGTTGGTTCTCACCCACGATCTATCCTCGATAATGTTTCTTCTGGTCTGGATCGCAGTGTCCCTGAGTTACCTCTACCTGGTATGTGATAATGAAAGGATTCGTACGACCGCTTTATTCTCACTTCTCATTGCATCAACAACCATCATCTTTATCATTGTATGGGGGTGGAGGAGTATGACGTATGGATATTCACAATTTAGTAGTCTGGTTAATACCATTTTTCATTCAGAGTACGGGATTCCTCTTTTTATCATGAGTCTTATCGTTCTCTACCTGCTCCCATTGAAAATACCGGATAAGATCTTGGTGCTGCGATCCATGGTGAATAAAATTCTTATTCGAAAAAATATCCTCTATGCCGTTTTTATCGCAGGCACAGTAGTGAGCAGTGGGGTTGTGTTCAAATTTGTCTCGGGAAAATCAAGTTTTGTCCTCAGTTATCCCCCACCGATGTTTTTCAACGGCATATGCATGATTTTACTCGCGCTCATCGGACTGTATTATTTCCTCGAGATTGAACGGCTCCATGTCCTCGCATGGGTTGCAGCCCTCTCTCTTGTTCTTGTATTATCCATGAGTAACCTGATGACGTTTGTTGACCCCCTGCGGTTCATGGAATTTTTGTATATCCCGCTGGCCATCGTTGCAGCGGTCGGGCTGACACGAATCGTAAATCTTGTCCCCCGCAAAAAAGTATTTCCACTAATTCTGGCGATCTTTGTCATCGTAAGTGTAGTAACCGCCTTTCCCTCGGTGGTATTCTGGGGAAGTACTCTTGAGCCCGGACACCCGTTCTTCGATACGAGAAGCCTGGTGATCCAGCACCCGTCTTCAGAAATTTCAGCCCTGTCTTGGCTAAACAATTCCCATGCGGCCGGGTTTATCGATACCGACTCATATGTCGGGTATGCTGCGTACGGAATGATACGTACACCCACACTCACTGTCCAATCTGTATATCCGTTCATTAAAGCAGAGGGATATTCTCAAAGCATCTCTCAAAATGCGCAACAGCATTATGTGCTCATTCTCTCACGGTTTGCCGATTACATGGAATTTGGTGCACAGTGGTTGGGGAAGAAACAACCCCTGGATCAAGGGAACTTTACAAAAATTGACCATGACTGCAATCTATTGTATGATAATGGGAATGCAGTAATCTTTTCCTATTCAGCTCAATAATTATTGGACGTATATTTGCACCCCTTGGGATAGACCCGGTACAACCTATGTTGATATCACCCCGTCCGACAGGTTATATTAAGAGCAATTAATCCCTAGTCAGGTATTGTAATGGTTCGCCCCCCGATAAAATTTTTAGTTCGTCTGAGTATCGGCGTACTCCTCATAATTTTATTATTCATTTTTGTATCCCCGTCTGCCGTAATCCAGACCCTGCAATCCATAAACCCAATCTTCCTGATATGCGCTGTCATTGTCTATGCGTTTACCTTTCTGCTCCTTACTCAGCGCTGGCGGATTATTGTCGCTCACATGGGGGGCGATATCCCGCTGGGTGAAGCATACCAGGCATTTGCCGGGGGTGTCCTGTATTCCGATTTCACACCCGGGCGTATCGGGGATATCACCCGGGCAGTCCTGGTAAAAGAGAGAATTGGTATTCATAATGGAACCGTCTCGGTTTTTATCGACAGGTATATTGATATTATTGTCCTGTCATGTCTGGGAATTGCCGCTCTTGTCCTCTTCTCCTCGCGCTTTGCATCCATTCTGCCATTATTGGCCCTCATAGTTCTCCTTGTCGTCCTCGCGGGTGTGACCGCATTCGTCCTCAAGAGTACCTGGATCTTTTCTGTAATGAAAAACATCCCGTATTGTAATATCCCGGAATTCACGTCACATCTCCAGAACGCCCTTCTGGAATTGAAGGATGGAAAAAAAGTGATCGCGGAGGGAATTATCCTGACCGTGTTTGCGTGGATAACTCATGCTCTTCGGATTATCCTGATTACTATGGGCCTGGGATATTCCATTCCCCTGCCGGATCTGTTCCTCATCCTCCCCCTGATCAGTGCTCTTTCGATCATACCGGTAACAATAGCGGGTCTCGGGCTGGTGGAGGGAGGGCTGATGGCGGTTATTGCCGGGTATGGAGTTCCGTTGTCTGTTGCACTGTCGATTGCAATAGTAGACCGTGGTCTTACCATGCTCTTTCATTTTATGGTTGGTGGATGTGTTGCAGTGAAAAATATTCTCTAAATAGTAAAAAAACACCGTTTTATCGTTGGTTATTCATCATGATGATTAACCCATTATCATAGTATGATGAATACGATTTTTCCAGCGATCCCTGTCCGTCTCCCAGTGTTATGAAGGTGTGCTGGCCAAATTTATCCCCGCTTTTCACAATACCGGTTTTTAAAAATGACCGATCAAAAATGGCAAAATGATTTCCTGAAATATGATCTATCTCTATGATACCTTGTGCTGTAATCGCGGAAATCACATTCATCCGATATTCTGTACGAATATAGGAATTGCTCCATGCATCAAACGACACATCCTGACTTGTTGTATATAATTTCGGATATGCGATGTTTTCTCCAATGAAAGGACTCGTCTCGAATCCGTTGATGATACTGGCAAGAGAGAAAAAGGACATCATTGTGACAAGAATGCAAATACATCCGACACTGAGGGTTTTTCTATGGGAAGGGACTGCATTGTGCAACCAGAGTATCCCGAACGCTCCCAAAAAAACCAGACTAAAGATCTGGAGGAACGGGTACAGTCGATCCGGGAGGAAAAACACGTACGAGAAGAGAATACCCAATCCCAGGACGACTGACAGGAGCAGTGCCGTTAGGAGCAAAAAATCTCCCCTCCCGAATCGATTTTTAATGCATGAACAAAATCCCCATACTGCAACCAGTGCTAAAAGGGAGGAGCCAAATGTATTTTCAAATAGTGTGATAAGGGGTAGCTTATCATATCCCGTGGGGGGAACGTAGGGGGGAGTAGGTACGGGTGAAGGAGTAACCGGGATAGAAATTACCGGTGAAGGAGTAACCGGGATAGAAATTACCGGTGAAGGAGTAACCGGGATAGAAATTACCGGTGAAGGAGTAACCGGGATAGAAATTACCGGTGAAGGAGTAACCGGGATAGAAATTACCGGTGAAGGAGTAACAAAGAGATTCCCGATTAAAGAATACATATCCATGAAATATGGTTTTAAAAACGAGAATGCATATTGAGCAGGATTGTTATTGGATACGAAAATCAAAGCACAAAACAATAAGAAAGAAAATGTAATTGCAATATATTTACTTGGAATTGAAAGTTTTCTCTTTTGTATACTGAGATAGATATCGATAATTACGAGCGAACATACGGTAACAAAAATAATCGCTGCCGAGAGATGATGTGTAAAGGTCATCGCAACCGTGCTGAATATAAACAGTACATAAAAGGCCGATTTCTGGAACTTGTAGGTATAGAGGATTATGGTGAAACAGATAAGTGCAAATCCATAGTTATATGCCTGGTGTTCAGGGTGTTCCCCATACATCAGGTAATAATCAAGACAGGTAAACAAGACCGCGGCAACGAGCCCGAACTGAAAATTCACAAACCTCTTTCCGATGATAAAAACAAATAAAACTCCAATTGCAACAACAAAACTTCCGAACAATAAATAGGTGGAGTGAGGGTTATATCCGGTTACTATTGCAATTTCTGATGCGAAAATATGGTGGATGGAAAAAATATTATATACCCCCATTGTATTCGAAGAAAGATGTCCCGTATTGAGAATTGACATAACAAATGTATTAAAATGCAACCCGAGATCCGGTAGTGATATGCCGTGAATAAAAATCAGATGATTGGCAAAAACAATATTTAGCGATAACAATACCGTTTTTAATAAAATTTCATATCCTTGAATGTGAGTGCGGTATGTAAAAATTTCTACAATTAAGATCCCGGCACAGATTGCAATACAAAAATAATACGCCACACTTTTGGTAGACTCTCCTTGAAACAGGGTCAGGAAGCTCAATGAGAAGAAAATTAAAAATAAAATAGTAAGGATCTTACACGGTGCCTGTGAACCTTTTTTTAGGGGACTTTGATCGGGTTCAATTATTGCATCGCCATTCAGACGCGACTCGGATAACCAATCAAGCCCAATGAAAAGGATTATTCCCACGATACCGAACAAAATCGGAAAGACAATGCTGTAATAACCAAGTTGTAAAATTGTCCAAAAGAGCACAGACACCAGTGAGAGAATCAACAAGAATAAAATACGCGTTTTTTGAGCCATACTGAAGAATCCACATTGATTTTCTGTCTGAGATGACTAATTACACATCGTAATGGGAATACTATTTCTGGTTTTTTTGCATCAGCTGCACGATGGAATTGAGGATGAGTGCGGTATTGATCGATGACAGTCCAAGAAGCAGAAACAACGTACCCCCGACAGTTAATGAATAGGGAATTATATGATAGGTTGCATACTCTGACCATGCCCAGAATCCAAGATATAATCCGATTATCAACAATAGCGAACCGGGAATCCCAAAGGTCAGCAATGGGCGACGGTAACCAATTATCCCCACCAGATTGCCGAGAATATCCATACCATGGGTAAAAAAATTCTTTTTATGCTTATGCGGCACTTCATATTCGACATTAATGGCGACCTCCGCGATTCTCATGCCGTTATCTGACATATGGGAGATCATAACCGACTCAATGTTATACCCTGTTGGTTCTGCGGTAAATCCATCCAAAGCTTTTGAACTGATCGCCCGGAATCCTGACTGGGAGTCGGTTATCGCACATGACGATGCCATTTTTGTCATCCGGTCAAGAGTCTTCTGGCCAATTTTCCGGTAGAATGGAATTTTATTATTCTCATTCAGAAATCTCGATCCGATAACCAGTTCTGCTTCATCTTTGAGAATGGGTGAAACAATACTGGGAATTTCTTCAGGATGGTGTTGGCCATCCCCATCGAACATGACCACAATATCTGCATTCAACTGGCGTGCCCGGTCAAAGCCCCGTAACACCGCATAGGATTTACCCTGATTTTTTGAAAGGCGGATGACCTCTGCCCCTGCATGCTCTGCAATGTAACTGGTCATATCACGAGAACCATCGTCTACAACAATTACTTTTGTAACAAAGGGTTTTGTCCGGATTACTACACTACCGATTGCGATTTGTTCATTATACGCGGCAATGACGGCAATAATTACCTTTTCGGATCCTTTCTGAAGTGATTCAGGAATATCTTCAGAGAGTGAAGTGGCCATCACTCTAGTATTTATATTTTTAATTTATTTATCCTTCTATCGGAGTCTCGCTGAAATTACCAATAAGATACCATCTGTTGTGGGTGCATCGAAAATATTTCATTTTGATTTCAGATTTTCCACCCTGTATCTCGTTCATTATATCAAAAAGCAACTGCCAATTCATCCTAATGCATCGATGAACCCTGCATTTTCCCTTAAGGAATTTAACTTGGTTAAACTGTTCAAATGATATTTTACGATTATCCTGCCGAATAAATTTCCCCTCTCATCACCGAATCTGCAACCTTTAATATCTCATAAAAAAATGGCTTAAAGACAACGGATGGATACAAACACAAACCGCGGATTCACCTGCGAGGTCTCAGTAATTCTCCCGGCACTCGATGAAGAACGCACCATCGGTCAATGTATTGAGAAAATCCAAAAGGTTTTTCATGACAATATTATCAATGGCGAGATCATTGTCTCTGATGCATCAACCGATCGCACGGCAGAGATCGCTCAGTCTCTCGGTGCAGTGGTAATCCAGCCGGTAAAAAAAGGGTACGGAAATGCTTATCTTGAAGGATTCCGTCATGCACAGGGACGGGTCATCATTATCGGCGATTCAGATAATACCTACGATTTTTCCGAGATCCCCAAACTCCTTGCCCCCTTGAAAACCGGTAGTGCCGATTTTATTATCGGGTCCCGGTTTAAGGGAACTATCCATGATGGCGCCATGTCCCCACTCCACCGGTACATCGGGAATCCCATCCTGACGTGGATGGTCAATGTCATCTTCCATACCCACTACTCCGATACGCACAGCGGCTTTAGGGCGATCACCCGCGAGGCACTCGTTCGGCTCAAGCTGAAGACCGGTGGCATGGAGTTCGCGTCAGAGATGCTGGTGATGGCCTCCAAGGAGCAGCTGAGGATCGAGGAAGTCCCGATTAACTATTATCCCCGGCTCACCCCTTCAAAACTGCACAGTTTTGCCGATGGCTGGCGGCACGTCCGGTTCGTTCTCCTGATGAAACCACTCCCGTTCATCGCGATCCCGGGTACGGTCTTTTCCGTGCTCGGACTGATCCTCATGGCATTTTTTTATACTCAGGGGGATATTGAATCCTCCCACCTCCATACGTTTATTCTTGGTGCGATCATGGTGATGGGTGGTATCCAGGTAATCCTCACCGGGTTTTTGATGAAGACCTATTCCGTAGTCCACGGGTACGAGAGAAAATCAGGGCTTATCGAACTGCTGATGAATTACAACAACCTGGAGAAGTTCATTCTTGTCGGGACGCTGCTTGCCCTGATCGGTATCCTGTTCGGCCTCAGTATATTTATCCGCTGGATCTCAGTTAATTTCGGGGCACTCTCCCAAATTTCCACCGCAATAATTTCCCTTGTATTCATCGTAAGTGGCATCCAGATCTTCCTCTTTGCCGTCTTCCAGAGTATGATGCTCCTGAATGAAAATGATAATTAACCGTGCCAGCCATGAAGATCGCCTTTGTCTATGATGTCATTTACCCCTTTGTGAAAGGGGGCGTGGAAAAACGGGTCTGGGAACTTGCCCGTCGGCTTACTGCACGTGGTCATGAGGTCCATATCTTCGGGATGAAATACTGGGACGGAGATGAGACGATTGTTCGTGAGGGGGTAATCATCCATGGTGTATGCCCGGTAAAGAACCTCTATGCCAATGGCAGAAGGGCGGTGTGGGAAGCACTATATTTCACGATGCATCTCATCCCTCATTTAGCTAAAGAGCGATTTGACATCATTGACTGTCAGCAGTTTCCCTATTTACCTTGTATCCCTGTCAGGTTCATATCCCTCGGCCGCAAGATCCCGTTGGTGATCACGTGGCATGAAGTCTGGGGGGATTACTGGAAAGAGTACCTGGGATCCAAAGGATGGTTTGGAAAGGCAATTGAACGGTACATCGCCTCCTTTGGCTCTAAGGTTATCTCTGTATCGTCAACAACATCCACCCGGTTCAGAAAAGAATTTGGCCGACAGCCGGATATTATCATTCCCAACGGGATCGATACAGCGAATCTGAAATCAGTGTCGCCCTCTCCTGTGAAATCGGATCTCATTTTTGTCGGCCGGTTAATCAAAGAAAAAAATGCCAGTTTGCTGGTTCAGGCACTCAGTATCTTGATCTCTGACCATCCCGATATACGGTTGATTATCCTTGGGGATGGCCCTGAACAGGGTATGATCCGTTCTCAGGTCCGGGACATCTCACTTGAGAGAAATGTGACAATAATCGGGTTCAAGGAAAACCATGATGATGTTGTTGCCCTCATGAAATCATCCAGAGTATTTGTCCTACCATCCACCCGGGAGGGTTTTGGAATCGCCGCCCTTGAAGCACTCGGGTGTGGACTTCCTGTCGTAACGATCAATCATCCGGCAAATGCAATCTGCGATCTGATCACAGAAAAGACCGGGGTAATCTGCGCCCCCTCCCCGGAAGATCTCGCTCGTGGTATCGGGGATACCTTACAGCACCATGAACAGATGCAGGATGCATGTCGGGCATCAGCAGAAGCCTATGAATGGAACCGGATTGTCGATCAGGCTGAGCATTATTACCAGACCCTGATCGATCACAAAATTAGATAATCAGACAGACCCGGTAACCGTGTTTCCATTGAGCACATCATCCTCGGTCACCGAGATATATCGTGTCGTGCCGACGATATGGTAGAGACCATTAGCCTCCACGTCGTCCGTGCCCCCTTCAGTAGCATACGGGACAATAAATTCCCCATTAGTACTCTCCTGACGGTAGAAGAACGTCCGTCCCGTGTTTGTGATCACAGGAAGTTCGATGGTTCCCTCCCCAGGGATACGGGCACCGTTGACATATTCGAAGATCTTCACCGATTTAATATCCGGGAGGGTTTCATAGCCCGAACCCATAACCACGGAGATATTATTTGAGGATTCATGGACAAGCCGGTAATGTGTCAGCGCTGGAACCTTTTCGATGGGCTGGTAAGGCAGACTGGAAAACAGACCTGCATACTTCATACCAGTTACTAACTTTTTCTCCTCAGGTGCCATGACAAGTCCCGCGGAGTCTGAGATATTCATCGCCTGCCGGTTCAGGATCACTCTTGCCTGTCCGTTCTGGTATGCAGTCTCACCGGAATCCGGAACCTGCTGGATCACATACTGGGTGTATTCTGCAGTTGCTGGTATTACCAGAGATCCATCAAACATCTGGAGTCGGACCACGAGCGTCTGGAAATAGGCGTCCCTCAGCAGGTGTGTTTTTGTCAGTCCCGATGGATTGGCAGGATCCTTGATGAAGAACCATGTGAGATAGGGCGAGATATCCCCCGTGTTGTCCACCCATGGAATGAGTGTCGGGAATGTATCTGTTGCCCTGCGCAGATCGGTGATCACGTACCTGCCTTTGAATGCGGTCAGGATGGTATCTGCGGAATCTTCGCTCACTGAAATGAAGAATGCCGCCGCACCATTATTTCCCTCAAGATTGTTCTGGAACGGGTTGGTGATGGGAATGCGCTTTGAGAAGAACGTGATTGCATGCCCCTCGCTCCATGGGGCCATGATCCCGTATGAACTGTTGGGGTAGGTGAATGTCTGCTGATCATAATCCTGGAAGTAATCGACCCCTGGCGATGGGGTGGAGGTTCGTAACCATTCCAGCGTCTCGATCCAATCCTGAGTTATTTCATGGTCGGGTGTTGCTGCCACATACGAAATATCCTGTACTGCAGATGTGGCAAATACCACTATTGCGAGGGCGGTGACACCAACAAGGGTAATACCTTTGATTATTGTCTGGGGAGTGGCTGTGACATCAGATCCCTGTGTGAATTTTTTTGCTTTTCTCTCTTTTTTACTGGTATCTCCACTTGTTTTTCCAACAATATTGTGACCGGAAAACCGGGAGAGCCACAATGAAGTTGAGGTTCCTGTTATACCCCACGACCACCGGATGGACTCGGAAATGCAAATCCCCGCGAGAAGTGCAACAGGGGCCGTCAGGTATAACTGGAATCTCTGGTGGGGGAGAGTCAGCACCAGCATTACTGCAAACCATATGAGTAGGAACAGGTGTCCATTCTGCCTTTTTCTCGCGGAATTCCAAATAAGGATCGCCAGGCCCCCAACCATCAGGAAAAGGGCAAGATTAAACACCTCATATGCCGCGGAAAATGTCCATGGTTGTGTTTCCAGTACTGAGAATGAGTATGCGGAATAACCCCAGATAAGGGAGGTCGCCTGGTCCCTGATGGTCTGGAATATCGGGATTGTCTGGACAAAAATATAACCCCCAATCACGATTCCCGCAAGGGAGAGGAAATAATACCCCCGGTTCTTGTGAAAAATTCTCGTGAGACAATAGAACAATACCGTTTCAGCAATGAGTCCCAGCATCACGTACACATGTCCCTGCGAATAGACAATCAGGGAAAAACCTTCCTGATGGAACCCGAAGAGGGTCACAAGGATCGCAATACAGGAGAATGACAGTACGTTGACAAAAAGGAGATATGCGGATTGCTTCCCGGAAGTGTAATCAACAATGTACTGGATGAACGTATAGATACCAACAATAAGCAGGGCCAGAATGACCGTGGGTGAAGAAATATATCCTAAAAAGTACGCGGCTCCTGAAAGGCTCGCGAGTATGGTGGGGACAATGAGGGTTTTTGCATTTTTCAAATCAATCGAATGTTGTCTGGTTATTTCCAGCGCATAGATATACGCAAGGAAAAACAGTGTTGTAAAGAATATTTCAGCGATATGGTGATCGATCAATCCGTAAGTAGACTGGATAAAATACTGGTATGAGAGCACAGAGATGAAACCCGCTGATATTATCCCGGCTTTCCAGTCCCAGATCCGCTCCCCTAGTTTGTAGGTGATCGGTACCATAATGGCGGCCATGATGGGCGAGATCCACCCTGCAATAGAGATTATATCTGTTCGAGACGATGCGCCAAGAGCCAGACTGAGTATGGATGCAAGGAACGGATAGAATGGACCCCAGTCGATGGTCTTCCCCATGGGATATGCGGTCATTGGATCGAACCAGTTATAGTGGGGAAAGTGAGCAACCATCACTTCAATCTGTCTCATGGTGTACCATGTGTCCGGATCAAAGGTGAGATGAAATCCCTGGGCCTGGATAAATAACAAGGGGATCAGTCTCAATACGAGAGCGATTATCGCAAATAGGAGGAGCGCAAAAAAAATCAGAACCGGCCGGTTTATTTTACAGGTAAATGATCCCATGTTAGTCCTATTTTATCTTTATTCGAATGATATTAAAGGTAAGAATAATGAATATTCCGAAAATATTCTAACAAACCGGTCACTTGACATACAGGATCTCTTTGACTTCGCTGGCACTCATGCCGGGCTGGAGCCGTTTCCCATACAGCAGTTCCAAGGCCTTCTGGTCAATATAGGTCAGGTTGGTATTCGTGTTGTCCCCGCTGTAGAAGAGGCTGTCCTGGTACGAATCGGAGTCCCCGACAACGCCCAGCGTGTAGTAAAGACTCCTGATGAGTGTGTGGTTGCGGACGTCGCCTTTGAGATTGGCATTGAGATAGATCGAGCCGGGAATGATCCTGGCGGCAGTGAGCCCGTCAACGGTTACCTCCTTCAGTGCATTGCTATCAGAAACATTGAGGGAGATCGCGTTCATGCCGCTCTCCGGGACGAACTTGATGGTAAGATCTCCCTGTGAGTTCTGCTTAATATTCTCTGAGAGCTGGTTGGTAGCAGAAACGCTGTTGAACTGCCGGGCCACGACCTCAAGATTGCGGATATCGGCCGAGCTTCCTCCGTTCACGGAGATGATGATACGGCCGTTATTCCTGGCAGGATCCCAGCGCAGAAGCTTGACATTACCCTCGCCAAAGGCGAGGTCAATCAGGTGCAGTCGGATGGCATCCTGGGACGGAACAAGGGTCGGTTCAGGCGTCTGGGTGAGAATCGGTGTTGCGGATACCGGGCCTGTGGTGATGGGGATTGTGGTTTCAGGAGTTGACTGGACCGGGCCTAATCCCGGGAGGACCGGGGCACTCCCCGTCCAGCCCAGGATCAGCCAGGCAATGCCAATGGCAAGAATGATGATCCCTGAGAGCAGGAACGCCGAGCCCGATTTCATAGGTACTAAGTTATTCCCCGTTTGATGTTAATGTTGCCCATCACGTTCCGACAGAGCCGGGATAGTGCATCCTCTCACACCGGCATCGCGGTATAGATATTGTGTTTCGTTGATACGATCTTCACGCGCACCTGCCCGGATCTCTTCTCGCAGTTGTATATCGAAACAACGCGGTTGCGTGCCACTCCCAGCATCTCGCCATGGATCCAGCCCGGGGCACGGATCTCAACTGTCACTTTCTCACCTTTCGCAAACACCAGCGGGACAAACGGGCGCCGGACGGTACCAAAGTCCCGCGCCGTATCGAGCCTTAAGACAAGGCCGGACTCCTTCTCCCACTCCTTGATGCTCCGGTTGAAGAACTGCCACCAGTTCTGCACCTTCACCCCCTTGGGACTGCGGCCGTACCGGTAGTGTTCGAACTTCTGGATGCCAAGCGGGGGGAACCGTTTGCCCGCCCCGCATTCCTGTGCAAACCGGATCAGCCGGGGGATCTCGGCATCGTTGATCCCCGGCATGTAGACCGGGGCGATGAGAAGATCGATCTTGCTCTGTGCAACGGCCTGTGCCGCGTCCGTCACCTGCCCGATATCGAACCATTCAACACCAGCCAATGTTTTTGCCAGTTCCGGATCGAGCGCATGGAGCGAGAGGTTGATCCGGTCGAGCCCGGCAGATTCGAGGGCCGCAATCTTTTCTGGCGTGAGCAGGGTGCCGTTGGTCTGGAGCGAGATGGTCCTCACGCACGGGGTATTCCGGAGTGCTGATACGAGTTCCGGGAGCCGGGCATACATCAGCGGCTCGCCCGGAGAATCGATGTGGCATTCAACCCCGTCCCCTTTGAAACGGGCGATCTCATCGACCGCTGAGAGCAGGTATTCCAGTTCCACCTCGTAACTGCTGGCCCGTGTCGTGGACGCCGGGCCGGCATCGACCGAGCAGAACGGGCAGTTTAAGTTGCAGCCGCAGCTCGGGCGGATCTGGAGGATATTCGTGCCCCGGTCGATGATGCCAAAGTAGAGGGAGCCAAGGAGGGGGATCTCCGAGGCTTCCGTTATCCGGATGTGGGCCATAAAAGGAAACGGCGACCTGGGCCGTTAACAACTCCCGGGATGGAGCCGGTACCCGATCCATTCATCCTGGTCGAGCACCGGGGCCGGGTTCTCCATGTGGGCAAAGACAAACGTAAAACTTTCCATGTCCATCGCACTCCTGCCGCTCTTCTCGCAATACCGGGCAAATGCACCGTACATGGCGGTAAGGGGGATATGCGCCTCGGGGTCGGGGACCAGGACATCCTCGTGGAACCTCCAGATGGATTCGAATTCAATGTCGTCGTCCATGAGAGGTTTTGCAATGATCTCGTCGACTGCAAGAACGGCATCCTGCTGGCGCGAGATGCGTTCAAGATCCCGGTAATAGTCGGAGACGAGGGTCAGCCCCTGCCTGAGATCGTTCAGGTCCTGTTCGAGGCCTTTGATCTTCTTCTCTGTTGTCGTGATCTTGTCCGGCGACTCCATTGCAGGTGATTCTCTCTTGTTTTTCAGTGTTTAATAATGTGTCCGATGGGAGATCCGGTGGCGGGAACGGGACTTCTCTGGTTTAGTCCCGGCTGGAAAGCAGAAGGCCCGCGTATACGCACTGGCCGAACGAGACGCAGCCATCCCCCAGCGGATAGTCCCGGCTGGTGAGGCACACGAGACCCTGTGCAGCGATCTCCCGCTCGATGGTGCTGCGGATCGCATGGTTGTATGCAACGCCCCCGCTGAGCGCGATCGTCTTCATCCCGTCCTGTTCCGCTGCCTGGATGGCCATCCGGGCTATCCCCCGGGCAAGGTTGTACTGGAACGAGGCGGCGATATCACGGACCCGCTGACGGTCATTCGATGATGATGAGAGCAGTTTTCCAAGCGCTGTTGCCATGAGTGCCCGGCTGGAGAGCGTTTCGCAGCCGTCACGGGTGGAGAACGCAAGTTCCCACGCCTCCGGTGTTCCCTGTGCTGCTGCGGATTCAAGTTTCATTGCAGGTTCGCCATCGTAGGTCCGCTCACGGCAGATCCCGAGCAGGGCCGAGGCTGCGTCGAGCACCCGGCCGGTGCTCGTGGTCTCTGTGACATTGAACCCTGAAGCAACCTGTTTATTGAGCACCCCGAGTTCCACGTCCGACCAGCCCCGGGACGAGAGGAGTGAGCGGACCCGCTCGTCCGGCAGGATGCCATAAAGCATCCGTTCCGGGAACCTAGTTGCAAGGTCTCCTCCCGGCATCGCCACCGGTTCGAGATGGGCGACACGCTTCAGGTCCGGCACCTGCCCGGAGAAGATCTCGCTGCCCCAGACCGTGCCATCGTCCCCGTATCCCACACCGTCGATTGCGATGCCGATGCAGGGCTCGGTTGTCGTTGCAGCGATGTGGGCCCGGTGGTGCTGGACGGGGAAGAGTTCGAGACCAGACTCAGCCGCGATCTCCCGGGCAAAGCGGGTGGAGAGGAACTGCGGGTGGAGATCGTGGGCCACCACGTCGAACTTTGCCCCGAGGATCCGCTGGAGGTTCCGAACGGTCTCTTCGAGATATGCGAGCGTTGCGGGGTTCCGCACATTGCCCACATGGGGCGAGGTGACGGCAAAGCCACCCTTGTAGATTGTGGCATTCGCGTTCAGCTCCGGACCGACTCCGAGGATGCAGTGGTTCCCGAGATCGATCGCCGTCCGCTTCGGGGCAATCCCCCGTGAGAGCCGGATGATGTACCCGTTCCGGATCACCGAATCGTCGCACCTGTTCACGATCGTCCGGTTGTGGGTGAGGAAAAAGTCGGCGTCGCGGGAGAGTTTTGCCATCGCCACATCGGTCTCTGTGATCATCGGGTAGCCGGGCATGTTCGCGCTCGTCATGATCAGGAGAGGGTGCGCGAGGTACGCGAAGAGGAGGTGGTGGAGGCCGGTGTAGGGGAGCATACAGCCGACCGTGTGCAGATTGCTGATCGCGGCGTTGGCGGTCGGGTCGCGTTTGTTCAGAACCACAATGGGATGCACCGGGCTTTCGAGCACCTGCCGGTCCTCCGGTGATACGAGAGCGAGCTGGTCGATGTGATCCGGCCTGACCATGATCGCAAAGGGCTGCTCGATCCGGCCGAGCCGGTGCTTGAGTTTGTCTGAGGACTCCTCAACACAAGCGAGATGAAACCCGCCGATCCCCCGCATGGCGAGGATGAACCCGGCATCAAGCAGTCCGGCCGCTTCCTTCACGGGATCAGCGCATTCAACCGGGTGGCCGAGTTTGTCGAAGAGGGATAATTCCGGCCCGCAGCTGGCGCATGCGATGGTCTGGGCATGGTGGCGCCGGGAGTGCGGGTCGCTGTACTCCGCGGTGCAGGCAGCGCACATCGGGAACTCCCGCATCGATGTCCGCTCGCGGTCATAGGGGATCTCGCTGATGATGCTGTACCGGGGCCCGCAGTTGACGCAGGAAGTGGCCCAGTAGTTCTCATACCTGCCTCCCTGCGTGAAGATGTCCGTGATACATGCGTCGCAGATCGCGATGTCGGGAGGGATCATACCGGAGAACGAACCGGTGGCGCTGGGGAGGATGAAAAAACCGTCAGGAATGGTGGCATCGGTTTTCGTACATACCGCCGAGTCGATCCGGGCAAGGGGCGGACCGCGGGAGACTACGGTGAGGAACTCCTCAAACCGTGCGCCCCGGGCAAGGATCTCCACCTCGCTACCCAGGTTCTTCACGGTGCCGGAGATCCCAAGCGCTGTCGCCTGTGCAAACACAAAAGGGCGGAACCCGACACCCTGGACAATTCCCCGGATCGTAATTCTGCCGTGCTGCATGATTTCGTCGCAAAATTTTATTGATGCCTAGAGCCATATAATGATAGGGTTTTTTCTGTGCCGGGCCATATTCGCATCGTCAACGATCCAGTAGAGCTTGTTCCTCTCCTGATGACATTCAACGATCCATCCTTCAAGAAGGTCTATGAACTCCTCAATAAG
>Ga0265296_1001427_pt1 | contig 27597 bp, 21 predicted proteins | sample MunlanPumphouse1_FD_189073 | JGI IMG/M metagenome (GOLD analysis project Ga0265296, IMG submission 189073) | Groundwater microbial communities from a municipal landfill in Southern Ontario, Canada - Pumphouse #1 | ecosystem: Environmental > Aquatic > Deep subsurface > Groundwater | place... | reverse complement strand
CCAAGAGCTCTAAGGCCCGCCGCCTACGCCTTTCAAGCTCTATTTGGGTTCCATGGGGTCTCATGGAACCAGTATACCATATTCCTATTACTTATGCGAGCGTCAATAGATATCTCGCAGAAGGCCGCCCAGGCCCAAAAGAGCAAAACCCAAGAAGAGCTCGCGCAAAATCAATTACAGCTGGAAGAATCTATCGCCGGTTCTTCGCTTGCGGACTATTTGAAAAAAGAAATCGCGGAATTCGCCAGCGACCTTGTTGATTGGAAGGCATATCAGCTGAAAAGGCAAAACATCCTTAGGCAGGAAGAACAACGTTTACGGGAAAAAGATCAGCCGGCTAAAGTTGAGATAGAGCCCGAAGCCCCTGCGCAGCCTCAGGCAAAAGAAAAAGCTATATCAACTGCAGTAGAAACTATCCCTCTATCCGCAGTGGTTGTGCATACGCTGCCTTTATTTTTTATTTGCGCCTTTATTTTATTCCTTATTTTCTTTTTCTTAACCGAGAAAAATAAGCGTAAGCTCTCCGCGCTTTATCTATCCACCCCAAATGAATTTATTATCGTCCTGTATGCAAATATGCGGCAGCTTTTGTCTATTTTTAGCCTGAAATATCAGGCGAATTTTCTGCCTGTAACATACGCGGAATTAATTGAAAAAAAATATAATCTTCCGGAAAATGTATTTTTGAAATTCACTGCCTGTTTTGAAGAGGCTAAATACAGCCGGCATAGCCTGCAGGCTGATAAGGCACAGGAGGCATTAGATTATTACAATCGTCTGCTAAATGAGCTTTTTCGCAGGGAAAACAAGTTCTGGCTGTTCTTGGGGTATTGGCTGACTTTGTTTTACAAGCGGCCGCTTTTCATAAAGTTGGGTGAATAGGGTTTACGCGCTATAGCGAAAGTGTTATAATGAATAGTTAACGCTACAAAAACCTTTTTGTTTATACCATGTATTGTAGTTGCCCGATTTATCGGGCCCAATAAATTGGGCAACTACCGGAGTTTTTCAGTAATAACTAAATAAATTTCGAAAAGGGGGAGTTATGGGGATTAAGTATATAGCGGCGATTGCTTTTAGCTGCCTGATCAGCGCGCTTTCAGTAGCTTTGCTAAAAAAGTTAGCCCTCAATAAGAGAATTCTCATTCCCCAAGGCGTGCCTCTAGTTGGCGGCATTGCCATGGGCCTGGCTTTAGCCTTAGCGAGCGGTGCTTATTTTATTCTTCAGGGAGCAGCAAATCCTAAGATAATCGGGATTGTGCTTTCCTCTTTGGTAATGTTAGTTTTTGGGGTGGTTGATGATTTAAGAGAATTATCGGTGAAGGCCAAACTTTGCGCGCAGCTGGCCGCTGCCAGCGTATTAATACTTTTTGGGGTTCGTACGGAAATCATCTATATCGGAAGCCTAGCTAATATCATTATTACTTTTATTTGGATGATCGGCCTTACCAATGCCTTTAACCACTTAGATGTTATTGATGGCTTGGCAGGGGCGATTTCAATAATTACCTGCGGGGCATTTTTTTTAGTTTCTCTGATAAGCTCCGACGCGCAGAGCGCGTTTCTCTGCCTTGCTTTGGCTGGCGCTGCCTGCGGATTTGTTATTTATAACTTGCCTCCTGCAAAGGTTTACATGGGTAATGCTGGAAGCCATTTTTTGGGTTTTTTCTTAGCGGCAGTGGCAATTGTTATCAGCTACGCTCCCACCTTGGAGCACAGTGTTGCCCTCTTGACCCCGTTGTTTATCTTAGGCCTTCCTATTTTTGATACCACTTTTTTAATCTTTATGCGCTTGGCGAAAAAGAAAAACCCTTTTCTAAAAAGCGACGATCATTTGACTTTAAGGTTTTTGAAATCCGGGCTTTCCAAGAGAATGGCTCTGGGTTTAATATTCCTGTTGGCAATACTTTTTTCGCTCTCCGGAGTGGTATTGACCTTGGTTTCCAATATCCAAGGCACAGGTATTGTTATCTGTTTAATTGTCTTAAGCTTACTCATCGGTTTCCGGATGAGTAAGGTATCCATAGATGGCTAAAAAAAAGATTTTGATTTTAGGGGCAGGCTTGGCGGGCTTAAGCACGGCCTGGCATTTGCAAAAAAAAGGAATTTCCTGTCGAACTTTTGAGAAAGAGCCCCAGGCCGGCGGCCTTTGCCGGACTAAAAGCATCAACGGTTTTCTTTTTGATTACGATGGCCATCTTCTGCATTTCAAGCATTCCTATAGCTTTGACTTAGTCAAAAGCCTGCTGGGGGATAATCTAGTTGAGCATAAACGTAATGCTTGGGTTTATTCACACCGAAGGTTTATCCCTTTTCCTTTTCAGGCGAATATAGGCGCTTTGCCGGTGCGAATAGCTAAAGAATGCCGAGAGGGATTTATCCAAGCGCAGAATAACCGCCGCAGCCAGAATAAAGGAAATCTTAGCTTTTTGCAGTGGATAGAGAATACTTTTGGCGCGGGTATTGCCCGGCATTTTATGATTCCCTACAACAGTAAATTCTGGACGCTTCCGCCGCAAAAATTAACCTGCGAGTGGCTGGATGGTTTTATTACTGTGCCTACTTTAAAGCAGGTAATCGAAGGCGCATTAGGGCAAACCAAGCGGCAATTAGGCTATAACGCTAGATTCTGGTATCCCAAAAAAGGAGGGATCAACCAGCTTGCCTTGGCTTTTAGCGCCGGGCTAAAGAATATACATCTCAATTGTTCCGTAGTAAGCATTGACCTCAAAAAAAAGGAAATAAAATTAAATTCTGGAGAAATAGAGCGTTTTGATAATCTGATTTCCACTTTGCCTTTGCCGGAATTAGCAAAACTGATCAAGGTTTTGCCGGAGGATATCCGCAGCGAGTTTAGAAAGCTTAAATGGAATTCTATTCTAAACTTGAATTTAGGGGTAGAGAAAAAAGACGCCAGCAAAAGGCACTGGGTTTATTTTCCGGAAAAAGACTTGGTTTTCTTCCGCATAGGTTATTTTAATAATTTTTCTTCTTCGCTGGCGCCCAAAAATAAGACCTCTTTATACGCGGAAGTATCTTTACACCAAGATGGCGGATTACAAGAGAGTAAAATCATTCCCTGTGTTAAAGAGGGCCTAGCCAAAGTAGGGGTTGTTTCTCCCGCTGACAAGATCTTGGCAGCGGATATTAACTATATCAAATACGGCTATCCTATCTATGATCAACAATATCAGGCCGCGCGCAGCCGGATTCTAAGCTATCTCCAGCGGAATAAGGTTATCCCCTGCGGTCGCTACGGCTCCTGGCAGTATCTTTCTATGGAGGGGGCAATTTTAGACGGCAAAAGGGCAGCCGATGTGGTTTGTAAAAATCCATTGCAATAAGTTATCAAATATGTTAAATTACTGTCATAGAAGTTTTTCCGTAAATAATCATTTTTGATTAATTGTAGAAATGGACTACCAAACCTTTAAAAATAAAGTAAAACATCTTCCGCTTTTACGCAGCGCGGACTTGTCGCGTCTTGAGCGCGACCCGCAGGTTATCCGTAATCAGCTTACCCGCTGGCGGGCAAAGAAACTTTTGCTTAAATTGCGCAAGGGGATTTATCTTCTCAACAGCGATGACCGCGCAATTACCCCCAGCCGCGCGTTTCTTGCCTCGCAATTGTATACGCCTTCATATATCAGTTTGGAATACGCGCTTAATTTTTATGGACTGATTCCGGAAGCCGTATTTGCCGTTACCTCTATTACCACGAGAAAGACTATGCGTTTTAGCAACTTAGAAGGAGAATTTGTATATCAGCATATTCAGCCCGGCGCCTTTCGCGGTTTTCGTGTCCTTAAAGACGACGTAGGATTGCCTTATTTCATCGCGGAACCGGAAAAGGCCGTGGTTGATTTTCTGCATTTTAACTTTTCTAAAAAAACCGCTGAACGTATCGCCCGCTTCGGCGGTTCCTATCGTTTCCAGCATGTAAATCAGCTTAAACCGCGCAAGCTTCTGCGCTATGCCAAGTTGTTCTACGGCTCCGCAATGATGGATGCCGCGGAGGATTTTTGCGCCTTCATCCGGCAGGAGGCTAAGCGATGATTGAGGTATTGCAGCAGCAGTATTCCGCGTCTATGCCTTTGGAAGATAAGCTTAACCGCGTGCGGGAATTTTTACAGCTGATGGTTTTGAAGTGGATGCACGAAAAGGGTTTCTTTGATTCCGTAGTATTTGTCGGGGGGACGGCGCTGCGTTTTTTATATGGGACTAAAAGATTCTCCGAGGATTTGGATTTTTCGCTATCCGGCAAAAAGGGCTACAATTTTACCGCGCTGAACGATGAGCTTAGGCGGCAGTTTAAACTCAACGGCTTGGACGCAGAGCCCGATATTAAAACTGACAAAACAGTGCATAGTTCTTTTATGAAATTCAGCGGGTTATTGTATGCGCTTGGCCTTTCACCGTTAAAAAGCCAAAAATTCTCGGTTAAGCTGGAAGTAGACACTAATCCGCCAAAAGGCGCGGTATATACGGATACTGCCGTAGTGAAGACTTACGTTTTTTTCATCCGCCATCATGATCTTGCCTCGCTGTATGCGGGAAAACTTAGCGCCTGTTTTTTCAGGAAATATACCAAGGGCCGCGACCTCTATGATTTTATCTGGTTTTTGGGGAAGAAAATTCAGCCGAATTATACCCTGCTTAATAACAGCATTCAGCAGACGCAAGGTAATAATCCCGGCATTAATCAGGGGAATATCAAGGATTTTATGGTTAATTATATTGGTAAAACTGACTTTGCCGCGGCTAGAAAAGACGTAGAGCGGTTCTTAGAGGATAAAAACGAATTAAAACTTTTTGATCCCCGAATACTGCAAAGCACGGTTAAATCACTTGAATTCAATGCGCAATAGTTTACTGTCGCAGCTTATCCTGCGCGACCTGAAAATCCGCTACCGCCGGCCGGCGTTAGGGTTTCTCTGGGCGTTTTTGACGCCGTTTTTAACTGTGTTGATTTTTTATCTGGTCTTTGCCTGTTTCCTTAAAGTCAGCATCGCGGAAGCGCCGTTTGTGCTTTACTTGATGACTAGCGTATTTACCTGGGGATTTTTTCAGGGTTCGGTTTCTGCTTCTGTTACCAGTCTGATGGACAGCCGTAATCTGATTAGAGAAGCGAAGTTCCCGCATTATCTTATCCCGGTTTCTATCACCTTAGCTAACGCGGTTAATTTCCTGCCGGTATTATTGATCCTGATTTTTTCTTCCTTGTTTTTACTGCGCGGCCTGCCAATATTTATTTTTGCCCTGCCGTTTGCCCTGGCAATTCATCTAGCACTTACTGCTGGGCTGTCGATTATCTTTTCTATCCTCTATGTGCGCTGGCGCGACTTAAAATACTTATTAGACGCGCTGCTAATGCTGCTTTTTTACTTAACCCCCGCGTTCTACTCTATATCCATAGTAAAAGATTATTTTCCTAAAACATTATTTTTGCTTTATCTGGTTAATCCTTTTACCGGGATGCTGAATTTCTACCGTACCTGCCTGTTAAAGGGGTTTTATGCCAACGCGCGAAAGGATATAGGGTTAGTGAATACCGTATTTATCCCGGCAATTTTTGCGGTATTGGTTTTATGTTTGGCGGCTTGGCTTTACGCAAGGCAAAAGGACAAAATCAATGATTACCTGTCCTACTGACACAAAACAGAGTAACATAAGGAAAACACCTTTATTGATTTGTTAATGAGGAACCGTAAGATAGCAAAAGCCCACGAATTAAAAACACACTACTTTTTTGTCGATGAAGCAGGAGACCCTGTTTTTTATGACCGTTTCGGCGGTCTAATTGTTGGCAACGAGGGGTGTTCAAAAATCCTTATCTTGGGCATGTTTAGGATTGATGACCCAAAACACGTAAGAGAAATGCTATCTGGCATCAGAAAACAGTTATGCGAGGATAGGTATTTAAAAGGAATTCCTTCTTTGGCTAAAAGTTTGATTGCGTTTCACGCTACCGATGATTGCCCGGAAGTTAGGCAGCTCGTTTTTAAGGCAATCGGCAATATGAATATCAAGGCAAAGATTTATGTTGCCCGTAAGATAGAAAATGTATTCCGCAGAAAATACCATAGCGAAGAAAACCTTTTTTACGGCGATTTAGTGTCCCGTCTTTTTGAAGATCAACTGCATCTTGCCGCGTATAACAAGATATATTTCTCGGTAAGGGGTACAAAGGTTAGGCAGAGGCCAATGGAGGAAGCTATTAAATCGGGAGTGAAGAAATTCGAGGCTAAATGGGCAAAGAAAGTTACTGGCCAAGTCCAGATACAGGCGCAGACGCCCTCCGGAGAACCGTGTTTGCAGGTGATTGATTATATCACTTGGGCAGTGTATAGGGCCTATACCAAGAAAGAAATGAGATTTTTTGATACAATTAGGGAAAGGATTGGTTTGTTGGTGGACTTATTTGATACGGATAAGTACCCTAGAAATTTCTATGATAGCCGTAATCCGTTTGATATCCAAAAAATAAGCCCTCTATAGCTAGGTGAGTTTCCTCACGCACGGCATGAAGCCGGCTTTCGCTATTAGAGGACTTAAATTTGAAACCACTGTTTAAGTCTAATTAAAGTAAACCACACTTTTTGGCACAAGTCAAGCATAAATTTAGTCGTTTTACGCAGGGAGTGTTATAATTTCCAGTACTATGGCTATCTGCCCTACTGATACAAAACAGAGCACTATACAGCTAAAAGCAGTTGAACTAAATGGTATAGGAAAAAAATACCCTCTTCAAGCGAAGGATTTTCCGGATTTCTGGGCATTAAAAGATATTTCTTTTTCTGTAGCACAAGGCGAAGTCTTGGGCATTATCGGCAGGAACGGCGCGGGAAAAACTACCCTTTTAAATATTATTGCGGGGACCTTATCCGCCACAGAAGGAGAAGTTATAGTTAAAGGCAAGGTGCGCGGTTTGTTTAATTTAGGCGTGGGATTCCAAGATGAATTAAGCGGCAAGGAAAATATTTTTCTTAATGCCGCGATACTGGGGGCGCAAAAGTTAGAAACAGAAGCTAAATTCAATGCTATTGTTGAGTTCTCAGAGTTGGGGGATTTTATCAATATGCCCTTGGGCAGCTATTCGCAAGGCATGCGCCTGCGCCTGGCATTTAGCATTGTGGCGAATTTAGATTTTGATATTCTGGTGATTGATGAGGTTCTGGCGGTGGGAGACGCGTTATTCCAGAATAAATGCTTCCAGCGGCTGATGGATTTCCGGCGCGCCGGAAAAACCCTGATTATCACTACCCAGAGCATGGAGTTAATTGAGAGGCTATGTGATAGTGCAATACTTTTGAATCACGGATTATTAGTGTGCCAGGGGAGACCTTTGGAATGTACTAACAGGTATCGCGCACTTTTGAATAGAGAAAAATTTTTTGTCGGTTCAGAAAAGAAAGTTACTGGTTTAGTAGAAAACACCAAGAAATGGGCAGAGGATATCTCAAACTGGGGAAATAAGCTGGGGACAAAAGAGGTAGTTATTGATAAGGTAACTTTCCTCAACCGCTTTGGCTTTGAAACTAAGTGCATCAAAAGCGGCCAACCTTTAAAAGTAAGAGTCAATTTTACCGTAAAAAACGATATTAAGGAACCGCATTTCGGGGTAGCGATTTTCCGCAATGACGGCGTTTACTGCTACGGCCCGAATACCGAATTTGACGGTTATCAAATCCCCGCCCTGAAGCCCGGTAAGGGCTGTTTTGAGCTAAAATTTAAGCATGTATTTTTAGCCCCGGGGGAATACCGCGTTTCTATAGCAATCTGGGACAAAAATGAAACACTGGCCTATGATTACCACTACGGGGTATATGCCTTAGTGATAAGAGGAGACAATCCCGATGGCGCGTTAACACGCATACCTTACTCAGCGCGCATCCTGGAGGGGCCGCGGCAAAACGGCTTGCCTCTGGTTTTTACTACCAATGAGCCAGCGGTAATGGAAATTGATATCGGGCAATTCGGGAATCCAAAAAGCTTAGGCGTCTTTCGCTCCGATGGCATCTATTGCCAGGGTATCCCTGTTTTTCCGAAGAGGAGCAGGCATATTTTGCTGAATTTTCCCGCCTCGAGCTTTCTGCCGGGAGAGTATTTTATTGCCGAAAGCAATAGCGCATCTATGCGCATAGGGTTTAAAATAGTTTTTAACCGTCAAGACCATGGGACAATATATCTTTCGCACAGCTGGAAAATAGGAGGAAGATAATGGGGCAGTTTAAAGAGAGCGAGCGGGTCAGCGTAATCATACCTACTTATAACGGGAAACATTTGTTAAAAGAATGCCTTTCGTCACTATATGAGCTGGATTATCCCGCTAAACAGTTTGAGATTAAACTAGTAGATAACAATTCAACTGATGGCACGGCGCAGTATGTGCGCAGGCATTTTCGCAAAGTTGAAGTGTTGCGTAACCCAGAGAATAACTACTGCAAGGCAAATAATCTGGGGATTGCTCATTCGCGTGCTCCGTTCTTGGCATTTTTGAATAACGATACGGCCGTGGATAGGTATTGGCTGCGGGCGTTAGTAGATTCCATGTATCAGGACAAACGTATAGGCTGCGTGGGCAGTAAAGTTATATTTCCAGACGGCAGAATCCAGAGTGCCGGGCATTATGAATTCCCGAATTTTCGCTGGGGCGACCGTGGGCTGCGCGAGCCGGATATCGGGCAGTATGCTTTGTCGGAGGAAGTAGGCAGTCTCTCAGGGTCGTCGGTATTATTCCGCCGCTTTTGCCTTGATGACGTGGGAAATTTTGACGAAGATTTTATAATGTACCTTGAGGATGTAGATATTTTTCTCAGGTGCCGGCAGAAAGCGTGGAAGCTTCTTTATGTCCCTACCAGCGTCGTCCGGCATGCCTTTCACGGCACGGCAGAAGAAAAGCATGTCCATTTTTATATTGAACGCAACCGGTTGCTGCTTATCGCTAAACATTTCCCACGGGAGTTATCGCGCGCCCTGGAAACCAAGGAACATTCATTAACTTACGAAGAGTTATACCGTATACTCCCTGATATCTTCCTTAAACTTTTTTTCCTCCATAAGGACGATGTCCTAAAGCCAGTGTTGAGTGAGTTTTGTTTAAGTCTGCAGCGCGTGTATAATTTTTCCAAAGACCAGGCAGTGCAGGAGTTAAATAAAATGCTGCGCAATGCCCGGCAGGATGTTGAAACAGTTGAGCGTGACAATGTTATCTTTGGCGACCGGGCGGCAAAATTGGAAAGCGGTATGCGCGCGGCGGTAGCGCAGGCGGAGGAGTTCAGCAAGGAAGTGAAAAAGGTTACAGGGGAATCCGCAGCAGAGAAGTCAGCTTTGGCGGATAGAATCGCGCAGATAGAAACAGCTCTTGCTGAAAAGAAGTCTGCGTTTGCTGAAACGCAGGCTTCTTTTCTTGCCATGCAGGCTAGAGCCGAGGGTATGCAGGTTGAGATTGCACATCGCGATGCGGCAGCGCAGGATTTGCTGCTGCAGCGCGATGAACTGCAGCAACAGATTGAAAATATACTTCATTCACGTACCTACCGTTATTTAGCTATTCCCCTTTGGGGGATTGCGGATGCCTTTAAGCATTTTTTAATAGCCAAGAATAAGAAAAATATCCTTGTAATAAAGCCGTATTACGTTTCAACTGAACAGGCCGAAGAATCTTTAAAAGCAATGCAAAGCCTTTATAAGGATGCCAAGATTACGTTATTTGCCCATGTTTTCTTTCCCGATTACCAGCGTCTTAAGCTTAATAATCTTGTAGATGAGAAGATCTTATTCTGCCCCGGAACCCATGCTTTGACTTTTCTTAGGTTGATAAAGACAGTCTTTTGTTTAAATTCCCGCTATTTTGATCAAACCATACTGCTGAGCGGAATGCCCATATATCAAGGATACCGTAAGGCAAAAATACTTGCCTTTATCATAGGCGGGAAAAGAATAAGTGTTTATGATACCTTAGAGAGAAAATTTAAACCGCTATTACGTAGGAATAGTTTTAGCAAGTTGAACAATGAACTTACGTTGTTATGGGGTGCGGTATCCTTTTGGTTTGTAGTCCTGTTTTTCCTATTATTTATTGTCCTACCCTTAAAGCTAAAAAGTTTGTTTAGGAAATGAAAATACTCTTTCTCTCCCGCGATTATCCTCCTAATGCTGTTGGCGGTGTGGGCACCTATATATATGAAATTTCGCGGCTCCTCTGCCGGATGGGGCATCGGGCTTTTGTGATTACCCATACCGATGATCTGCCTTTAGAGTATACCGATAGAGGGGTGCGGGTATTCAGGGTAAAGCCAAAAAAAATCAAATTTTTAAGTAATTGCCGCCCGCGCATTAATGGCCTGGTAGAGCGCTTAGAGTATAGCCTGGCTGTTTCAGAAAAGATGCGGGAACTATTTAAAAGAGAGCAGATTGATATCGTAGAAAGCTGCGAGGCCCGGGCAGAAGGTTTTTGGCATTATCTTTTTCGCAAGACCCCGCCGCTTATTATTAAATTACATACCCCGGAAACATTAATCTTCAAACTTGACCATCCACCTCTTCGTTATGACTACGCACTAATCAAGCTGCTTGAAAAATTTTGGATATCGCGGGCAGCCCTAAAAATCGGTATTAGCAAGGAGGTGGTGGATTTAACCGCCCGGCATTTTTCCCTAGACCTAAGCGGAATTTCATTGATACCCAACCCCGTTGATTTAGAGTTATTCAAGCCATCTGATAAGCCGATAGAAGCGGATAATTTTGATATTTTATATGCCGGAAGGTTAGAATTCAGAAAAGGGGTGCATACTTTAATGCGGGCTTTTTTGCGCGTTCAGGAGAAAATACCTGAAGCGCGGTTAATTCTTGTCGGAGCGGACTGTGGGATGAAGCCTTATTTACAGGATAAGGCCGCTCAGCTAAAAGACCCGCAAAAAGTAATCTTTGTAGGTTATGTCTCCCGCTGTGAGTTGGTGTCGTATTATCAGGGAAGCGCGGTATGCATTGTGCCTTCTATCTGGGAAAACTATCCTTATGTATGCCTGGAAGCAATGGCTTGCGGCAAGGCAGTCATTGCCAGCAGGCTCGGCGGGATTAAGGAGATGATTAACCACGCAGATAATGGCCTGCTTTTTAGCCCCGGAAGCACGAAAGAATTAAGCGAGCAGATAATTAACCTCCTGAAAGACAGGCAAAAGATGTCAAGATTAGGCAGGAATGCCCGTAAGTATATGGAGGAGAAGTTTAACCCGGAAACCATTGCCCGTAAAACCTTGAGCATATACGAGAAATTAGTAGAGGTAAATTAATTGAATAATCCTCCTTCAATATTGGTATTTTTCAGCAGTTTCCGCTGTAATGCCCGTTGCGTAATGTGCTCTGCCTGGGTCAAGCAAAAAACCCGTAAGGAGCTAAATTGCTCAGAGGTAGAGAGGATTTTTTCCGATGTCACTTTAAGCAAATCAATCAAAGTGATCAATCTTACCGGCGGAGAGCCTACCTTAAGGGAAGATTTAGTGGAAATCGTAAAGATTATCGCGGCAAAATGCGTGAATTTAGAACGGCTGGATTTATCCACTAACGGCATTACCGGGCTTGATGTTATTGACAAGATAGAGCAGATATTGGCGTATCTATTGCCAAGGGGCCTAAAGCTTTCGGCATCGCTGTCAATTGACGGCGTTGGAGAGGTACATGACCGGGTGCGCGGCACCCCCGGCGCCTTTAATACAATAGACGGCGTTATCAAAGAGCTAAGAGAGCTAATGCGGCTTTATGCAAATTTTACCTGCGGCGTAAATACCACTATTAATAAATTGAACTATAAGAGCCTCGAAGAAATATTGAATTACTGCAGGCGCAATTATATGGGGATAAATTTTACCTTGTCTGCTTTATCGGAAATAGGAGTGGAGAGCCTTCTCGTAGAAGATAATTTCGGGTTAAAGCAGGAAGAAAAGAACGTGGTATCAGGATTTTTTGAAAAACTATTAGAAACCGGGCAGTTGAATTTACGATACGGAAGATTTATGCTTTCTTGGCTTAAAGAAGGCCGGCGGCTGGAAAGTTGTTCCTTCCGGAGTGGTAGAAGCCTGCTCTGCGAGCCGGACGGCTCAATTTACGCCTGCGGGAACTTTAAAGATTTCAAACTGGGGAACCTACTGGAAGACAGCTATAAGAATATGGCCGCCTCAAAGCGCGGCTTTGCCAAGATCTATAAAGCCAAGTGCAGCAACTGTAATAGTAATTGTTACTTCTAATTGCTTAAGCGATGAAAGACAGGCATTTAATAGAAAGGCTTGATACTAGAGGCACGGAAGTATCCTCGGCGAAGGATATCCATGTCTTTTTTGAGCTGACGGATTTCTGCAACGAAAAATGCATTATGTGCAAGCATAGTTATTCCGAAAATATACACGGCCCATATCCCAAGAGATTCATGGAATTCGGGCTTTTTGAAAAAATTGTGCGCGATTTAAACAGCAGCAGATTCAGGATAACCTCAATTGACCCCTTATGGTGCGGCGAATCTTTGCTTCACCCTAATTTCAAGGAAATGATGCGGTTTTTGTTTATGGAAAACCAAAAAAGAGAATTTTTCAGGGGTTTTGTCTTAAATACCAACGCTGTTCTTATGGATGAACCTATCTCTGAGCTATTCCTTGATTATGCCCAATACTGCCAGTCAAAAGAGTACTACTTTTTTAAATTATACCTTTCCTTGGAGGCAATAAAGCCTGAAACTTACGCCAGGATTAAGAATACTCCGGAAGCAAATTTTGCCCGGGCAATGAAAAATATAGAATATTTTATCAGCAGGCGCAAAGAAAGGCAGCTTGTACTGCCTAATCTGATATTCGGGTTTATTGTGATGTATGAGAATTATTCCGAAGCTAAACTATTTATGGAACACTGGTCGGATTACCTCAAGGATCACTCCGGAGTGAAATATGAAGTTTTGCCAACCTGGCCGCTGTCTACAGATAGAGATAGTATTTATTTCAGGCAATTAATCTGCAACAGGCCCGAAATGGCAACCAACCTGCATAAAAAAGTTGCGGCTGAATTAGGCATAATTTCAGCTCGCAATGAAAGGAATAAAACTACTGAACCAATGCCTCTAATTTCGCCTATACGAAAACCCTGCGGCGCGCTTTGGCGAACCCCCAATATAACTTCCGGAGGCATAGTAACTCCCTGTTGTCGGGATGTAGATTTAAGTCTAAAAATCGGTGATTGCAATTACGAAAACCTTTCGGATATGTGGTATAACGAGAGAATGACTGAATTAAGGCTTGCCCATATTCGGGGGGATCTGAGGAAATTCCCGACTTGTGTCTCTTGCATTGAGCCGGAAGGAGGGGTTTTATCGGAAACAGAAGTAAAAGAATATCTAGAAAGTATTGGTTATTCAAATGAGATTGAATCATACCTCGGACGAATCGGCGTTAAAAAGGATAGCTCGCCCTTTATTTTTAACTGCCAAAAACCAACGCAAAAATCCTTAAAGATATGCCTTGTTTCCCGCGAGTATCCTCCTGATACCGCATGGGGAGGCATAGGTACATACACATATGAGCTGGCACAAGGCCTAAAAAGCGCTGGCCAGGAGGTACATGTTATTTGTCAGAGCCTTGAGAGCGATAGAGAATATACCGAAAACGGAGTTTATGTTCATAGAATTACCCATAAGTCTATCTTTCCTATAAAAGGAAAATTTCGAGAATTTGCCCTGCGCTGGGAATATAGCAATGCAGTTTACAAGAAATTAAAAGAAATTATAGACAAGTTTGATATTGATATCGTGGAGGCGCCGAATCTTTCCGGAGAAGGTTTTATCTATGGTTCTCACAAAAGAACACCGCTGGTTACACGCCTGCATACGCATTTTTCCGAAATTATCCAATTTTTTAACTGGGAGAGAAGCTGGGACAGGAAGTTGAGCTGTTGGTTTGAAAATGCCGCTATTTTGCGCAGCGACCTGGTCACCTGCTCTACCAAGGCTCATGCAGAATTAGTCTCAAGGGAAATCGGCATTGGCGCTGATAAAATACGCATCATCCCCTTAGGAATAAGTATCCCGGAGTTAAAAGAGCAAGAAGAAAGACGAAAGCCGCTAACCGTTCTTTTTGTCGGCCGGATGGAAAAAAGAAAAGGTGTGCATATTCTTATTCAGGCAATACCTGCTGTATTAAAAAAAATCCCCGATGTCCGCTTCGTAATCATAGGAAGGGATAGCTTCATCAGTGAGGACGCCGTAGAGTTTCAAGGTGGACGCGGGAGTTCTTACAAAGAGCAGCTTTTAAGATTGATTCCGCCGTCCTTACAAAAACAAGTTGAATTTCTAGGATATGTTCCTAAGGAAGAGCTAAGTAAGTATTATCAGTCTTGTGATGTCTTCGTTGCTCCTTCGCTTTATGAATCCTTCGGGCTTATTTACTTAGAGGCGATGTCTTATGCCAAGCCGGTTATCGGCTGCGGAGTAGGTGGGGTGCCGGAGGTTATCCGAGATGGCGAAACAGGGCAACTTGTCCCTCCGGGAGACATACAGAGTTTGGCCCAAGCAATCCTGTTTTTTTTACAAGATAGAAAGCAATGTGAAAGAATAGGCATGGCTGCGCGGAGGCATGTTGAAATGTGTTTTACACAAGATATCATGGTTGAGAATACGCTCAATGCCTATTCACAATGTTTACGGATGGCAGAACGGAGGGTCTTATGAGGCAAATAGATTTTCATAAAGTTGATTATATGCGTTTAATTGCGGTAGGGCTTACGGTTGTCATTCTGTTTAAAGCGCTTCCAGTGCACTTTTTTGCGGATAATGCAGAGATGCTTTATCTTGCTAAATATTATAGCAAGAATTTTTTGGAGCTTTTTTCACCCTTTCCGCATTTCATAGAAAATCATTCTTACTTGCATCTTCAGTTTATCTACCGAATAAATGAAAGGCTTTTTTTTACCATTGCGTACTTGGTTGGAAGGATAAACCCTCTGCCTTATAATATGCTACAGGGTGCATTATTTTTAATACTAACCACCTCTCTCTATAATTTAACTCGTTTATTTTCGGGAAATAAAGTTGCGTCCTTGCTATCCGTGCTAATTTTTGTAGTCACTCCGCCGAATTATAAATCGCTTCACTGGCTGGGGACTTCCAGTTTATCTGTTCCGGCTTTGACGCTGGCAACGTTGTATTTTATCTTAAGCGCGGTTAGAAAAAATAGCTATGCCCGCCTATGGGTGGGGCTAGCGATTATGTTATTAATATTCTGCAGCATGGTGAGCGCAATCATTACAGTTACACTATTGCTTGCAGTTTTTACTCTACTATACCCTGAGGATGTCAGGAGTGGAAAACGAATTTTCTCTATAGCTATGATTAGCGCTTTAATTATCGGTATATTCACGCTAATCCTTCATCAAACTGCTTTTAACCGTGAGTTGATGATAAAATATCAAGCAAATTTCTATAAATTATATAATATCAGCCCAAATTATATGCTTAGGAATCTAGGATACTTTTGGAGCGCGATTTCTCAATATAGCTTTCCCCAATTGCTCTTTTTGTGCCTTGGCCTTTTTGCATTCAATCCAAGTAAGGATGCCTTTATTGCGCTGGTGCTGGTTATACTACAACTAGCACCCTTTCTTATCGTAAATTGCTACACTACCCGTTATTTTCCTTTTATCTCTGTGGGGCTAAGTATGTTTATAGCAATAATTATTGTTTCCCGTATTGAGTCTATATTCCAGAGGAGGCAGAATATAAAGATCAAGTTTTGCCACTTGGCGCTGATTATTTTGTTCTTATCAGGCTTAACAGGCAAGGCGGTATATGAAAATGTTGGAAAAATTAAGTATGTTTTTTCCCTTGTTAAGCCTTCTTTTCGCCAAACCGAAGAAAATATTCAACGGTTAGCTTCCTTACCAAAAAAATCAGTGGTTTGTTTTGATGAAGACATAAGCGGGTGGTATTATGCGCATATTTTAAAGGCGATGGATAGGAGAGATATAAGAATTGACGGCGCGGGATGTCAGGATAAAGTGAATAAGGAGCTTTTTTTTGAAGGGCAGGTGCATAGTTTTACTGATACAAACGGGATGTGTCAATTTACGGATAAATTTGGAGATTGGAGATTTTAGTAAATGGATATCTCAATAATTGCTCCGGTTTTTAATGAGGAGGCGAATATACCTATTTTGCACAGGTCTCTTCGTGCGGTAATGGATCCTCTATGTAAAGATTACGAAATAATTGTGGTTAATGATGGTAGCACAGATAAAAGCCTGAATATTCTCCAAAATATCCAACTTGCAGACAAGCGAGTCAGGTTGATAAATTTTGATAAGAATTATGGCCAGACTGCAGCTTTAGATGCGGGATTACGCAGCGCTAACGGCAAATATATTCTAACCATAGATGCTGACTTGCAGTGTGATTCCAAGGATTTGATAAAGGTCTTAGAAAACCTTAAAACTTATGATTTTGTTATCAGTTATCGGATTAATAGATTAAGCTCAGATGGGTTAATTAAGTTTCTTTCTACCAAAATAGCGAATTACATAAGAAATAAAGTATTAAATGAGCACTTTCAAGATGCAGGTTGTTTCTTGCGCGGTTTTAGAAGAGGATGCATAAATGAATTAGTATTGTTCATGGACTCACAAGTATTTCTAGCTTCTTTTCTTCATATAAAAGGTTTTAGCTGTAAAGAAATAGAAATAAAATCATGCCCAAGAAAACACGGTGTATCTAAATATAATATAAGGAATAGGTTAGTTAAATCGCTAATAGCGTTAATGGCAGTAAAATGGATGAAGGATAATAAAATAAAGTATAAAATATCGGCTTAAAAAGATTTTTAAAATCATAAACACGATTAATGAAAATTTGAAATGGAGAAAAAAATAACCGTAATAATACCTATCTATAACAGCGAAAAGACTATAGAAGAATGTTTAAATCATCTCTTCAGCGTAAAGTATAGCAACTTTGATGTTGTTGTAGTTAATGATGTTTCCACGGATAGCTCAATAGGCATTATAGAAAAATTCCCCTGCAAAATCGTTAATCTTATTGAAACAAGAGGTCCTGGTTTCGCCAGAGATAAAGGGTTAGAGTTTGCTGAAGGCGAAATTGTAGCATTTCTCGACGCCGATTGCCTTGTCCCGGAGGATTGGTTGCTTAAGATAAATGCAAAAATGGTTCCGGAAATTATCGGCATCGGAGGAAAATACGATTTGCCTAATAATTTCAATTGGTTTTATAAAATATTCCTTACATTTTGGGACTTAAAGAATATTCTTTATAAAAAAGCCGGAAAGATATTAACCTTTTCGGGTGGCAATTGTGCTTTTTGGAAGACAGCATTATTACGCAGGAGAAAGAAAAAAGAACTTGCCTTCTGTAATGGCATAGCTGGCGGCGAAGATACGATTATGTGCTGCGAGCTCAGTAAGCTTGGAAAGCTAATTTATGATCCTGGCCTAAGGGTCATCCATATTAAAAAATGCAGCTTTAGGGAAATTTTTTGGAAAACCATTAAATCGGGATATACCGGAGCCATAGTTTCAAAGGTTGTCGGTAAATTTCTCATTAAGGAGCCGGATAGGGCCTATAAAACCCTGATTTATTTATTTTCAATTTTCATTTTCTTATCGTTGTTGTTTCATTTCAGAATATATCCCTGGATTGTGCTTGTTTATTTAATAATCCAATTGCCGATGATTATGTTAGCCCATAAAGAGCTTTCTATAGGTTTATATATAATATTTTTTCCGCTAATAGTATTTATTGCCGATATATTTCATTTTATCGGTCATATTAAAAGGCTTAGTGTTAGCTTGGGAGGTTTGATAAAGAATGTAATTTGGTGCCTTAGATTGGCACTTAATATCATAAATCCCCGTGCCGTATCCAAAATATTCTTTTTTACAACTAAAGAATGCAACGCTAAGTGCTATTTTTGTTTTAATAAGAATAATGAAGAAGCATACCAGCAGCATCCGGATTTATCCTTGGCAGAAGTTACAAAAATTACAAAAGGCATAGGTTTTTTGCCTATTTTGACGATTACCGGAGGCGAGCCATTCCTAAGAAATGATTTTTTGGAGATTTGTAAGCTCTTTTATTTTAATTGCGGCACAAGATTTATTTCTATAGCGACCAATGGGACCGAATCGTCGCGTATAAATGATACCGTAGAAGAACTGTTGATTGATTGCCGGCACCTCCGTTTAACTATTATAGTCGCGTTAGACGATATAGGAGAAAGGCATGATAAGATTAAGGGCAGAAAAAACTGTTATCTTGATGCAGTTAATACATTAGAGAGGCTGGGCGATTTGAAGTATAGGTTTCCCCGTTTAACTTTAAGCATAAATACTATGTTGCTCAAGGAAAATTCCAGTAATATAGATTATATACTTAATTATTTTTCCGATCATTTAGACTACGATCGGCAGGCTTTAAATTTACTCAGACAGCCGCCTCGCAGTGATTATGCGCCGGATTTGATTAAGCCTCAAGACTATTTTAGATTGATGCAGAAAACTAATAGGAAGGTTATAAAAAGGCTGCCAGTATTTAAACAGAGAATTAATTTAGCTTTTTGGGAGTATTGTTACTTAAAGATATTGAAAGAATCGGAGTTAAAAAAGCCTTTAAGCACTTGCGTAGCAGCTAAGAAGTTTTTTGTAATTAATAATAACGGAGACATTTATTCCTGTGAATTATTAACGGAGGCAATTGCTAATTTAAGAGAAGAAGATTTTAATTTTAAAAAAATAGCTAAAAGCGAAAGGGTAAAACGTATTAGATTGAGAATTAAAGATACTCGCTGCTATTGTCAGTGGCCATGTTCTGCGGTTTGTAATATTTTATTTAATCCTATTTCGTATATAGGTTTATTTAAAAGAATCGTTTTTGCTAATCAGTTAATCTTATAAAACTAATTTTTATCTTGTTTAGTAAGTTAATGCAGGAGTATGTCTTGGATCGTAAATTAATCGTAGCTATATTTTTCTTAATAATTCTCCTGTTCAAGCTCCCTATACTTAATATGCCTTTTCATTGGGATGATCTGCAAGGCACGTTATCTCCGGCTTTATATATCTATGAGCAAAAGCTGGGTGCTTTATCTTTCCGGGGCTATGATATCGGGCATCCGCCTTTCTTTTATGCCTTATTGGCGCTTAGCTGGTGGATTTTTGGCTATTCGCTTTGGGTTTCCCATGCGATTGTAATTATTTTTACTTTTCTAGGGGTATACTTTACATATTTAACCGGAAAAGAATTGCAGGCAGAAAAAACGGGTATTGTAGCGGCAATATTGCTATTCTTTTCGCCGCTTTATTTTGCCCAGTCCGGAACGTTAAATTTAGATTTACCGCTTTCCGCGCTGGCAATCATGACTTTTTATTTTGCCTTAAAGGGCAATATTAAGCTTTACGCAATAAGCGGAATCTGTTTAGTGATGACCAAGGTTTTGGGGTTAGTATTAATCTTGAGCCTGCTGTTGTTTATCGCGCTAGGGAAAAAATTGTACCCGGCTAGACCGGAGAAAACAAGATTTAAGCTGGCCATGGCCAGCTTATGTATTTTAGCTGTTTTTCTTTGCTGGGCGGCGTTCCATAAGCATAAAACTGGTTGGGTGCTTTGCCCCCGTATTTTTGGGCAATCTTTCGGCCTTGCGGCATCCCCGTCTTTTTATAGGGTTGTCCGTTCTTTGTTCGCTAACATAAAAGCTTTATTTTTTAATGACTTTCGTTTCATTCTTTCCCTATGCATAATCTACGCGGCATTAATAAAGAAGCCTAGCAGGAAAAATGTTTTAGTTGCTTTATTTGTCTTTTTAATTTTTGCGGCGCTCGTATGCTTTCTAGACAAAAAAACCGTTATTTATTTGTACTTTTCTATCTTCGGATATGGCTAAAGTAATATTTAAGGCAGATAAGTCAGCTGTTTTTTTTATAGTTATTTTATTGGGCGTATTAGCTATTACATGGTTTAAGGCCACAGCTGCATTTTTGCCGCGCTATGTGCTTTTCTTATACCCTTTTTATTTTACCCTATTTGCCTATTCTCTGGTAAAAATCCTTGGCAGATTAAATAAAGTTATCGTTTTGATTACGGTTATTTTCATGGCGATATCAGTAAAGCTATGGTTTGGGCATCGGGGCGGAACGGAATATGGAGGATGGGTTTTGGAGTCTAATTTAGAATATTTAGACCAAATAAAAGCCCATCGCAGCGCATGTAAGTTAATTTATGGACAGTATCCGAGCAGTACCGTGCTTACTAGCTGGCCGCAGGTGATAGAGCTAGAAAGCGTATTTGCGGGCTATGTTTCAAGTCCTGTTAAAGCGATATTTTTTCCTGATCTTAAAAAAGAGGAACAAGAAAAAATTGATTTGGTATATTATTCGGACCAGTCATATGAACCTAAAAAAATGAAAGAGCTAATGAAAACATTGAATTTAGAATTAATTGGGTCTTTTAATTGCAATGGCAAGAATGCTGAAATTTACCGCGTGCTTAAGGAGTAGCTGGCATAAATAACAGGGCTGTTGCGCGCATTTTGAAGAGATGAAAGTTTTATTCCTTCATGAAAATAACCTTGAGGAGTCTTTGGGGATAGCTAATTTGTCAGCTGTTTTAAGCTCACAAGGGCATATATGCGATGTATTAATTCAGAATGCCGAAGGACGTAATTTTTTAAAAAAGATTAAAATTCTTTGTCCTGATATTATAGCTTTTTCATGTTCAACTGGAAGGCAAGTCTGGGCTAACAGGATTTCCGGAGAAATAAAAAATTTCCTTAATGTGTTAACTATAATGGGCGGCATACATCCCACAATTTACAGAGACGAAGCGATAGAAGAGGAGCATATAGACATTATTTGCGTCGGAGAGGGAGAATATCCCTTATTAGAGCTTGCTAATAGGCGGGAGAAGAAACAGGATATCACAGATATAAGGAATCTCTGGGTTAAGGCAGGAAAAGCAACTTTTCGAAACGATCTGAGAGAGCTGAATGATATAAATTCGCTTCCCTTTCCAGACAGGTCTTTGTATTACAAGTATTCTTATAATAGAAATATCCCTGTGAAACGCTTTATTTCAACCATCGGGTGCCCGTTTTTGTGTAGTTTCTGCCAAAATCATCTTTTGCAAGAACTTTATAAAAATAAAGGTGCCTATATAAGAAGAAAAGCTGTTGAGCGCGTAATCAGTGAAGTATTATATGTAAAGGAACGCTATCCATTAGAATTAGTCCACTTCAGTGATGATATCTTCGCGATAGATAAAAGCTGGTTAGAGGATTTTTCTAGAAGTTACAAAAAAATAATCAGGCTTCCATTTAATTGTAATACAAGGATTTCATGTTTAGATGAAGATACGGTAAGATTATTGAAAGAATCCGGTTGTCATGCGGTGTCCTTTGGCTTGGAAAGCGGAAATGATTTTTTAAGGAATAAGATAGTGCTGAAGGGTATTAGTAACGAAGAGATATTAGAGAAAACAGCTATTTTGAAAAAATATAAAATTAAAATCTTAACTTCAAATATGATTGCTTTGCCGCAAGAGAGCATTGCTAATGCATACGAAACGGTCCAGCTCAACCGGAGAATCAGGGCGGATTACATGCGGATTTTTGTAGCTAGGCCTTATAAAGGGACTGAGCTTTTTGAATACGGGAAAAGTCATCGCCTGTTGCATAATAGAGCGCTTGATGCTAAAAACTTTGAAACCTTGGACAATGTGTATTTTAAGACTAATTGCGAGAATGAATTCAAAAATTTACGCTATCTTTTTTATCTAATAGTTAAATTTCCTGCTTTGGAAAAAATTTCCCGCATACTCATTGAATTACCATTTTCTAAAATATATAAACTTCTGTTTTTTATTACTAATACAATACAAGAAAAAAGTTATTTCAAGGTGCGGTTTTCAAAAGGCGTATTCTTGTGCTTGAGCATAATAAAAGGTTACGGTAGGCATTATTGACCTTTAATGGTAAATTTTAAGCTTTTACATGGGGTGCTAATAGAGTGTTGAGCGTGGGCGTGGTGATATTTGTTAAGAATGAAGCAATGACTATAGGGGCTCTTATAGATGGGGTTTCCCGGTTTATAGGCTTAAATAATATTTTCGTAATGGACGGGCATTCGAACGATGGCACTATTTCGGCAATTAAAGCAAAAAAAGCGCAACTTTATTTTGACAAAAGAGAAGGCAAGGGTTCGGCTGTCAGGCTAGCGATAAATGAGATTAAAAGGGATGTGCTTATCCTAATGGACAGCGATGGTTCGCACCGGCCCGAAGAAATACCATATTTCCTTGAGCCGTTTTATCGCGCTGATGATGTTGATATGGTGATTGGCTCACGTTTTAAAGGCGGCAGCGAGGAACTCTTTGGCTCGCTATCTGAAATTATCAGGCTTCTAGGGAACGCGTTGAGTACATTACTTATTAATATTATATGGAGGGCTGGTTTAACAGACGTTCAGAATGGCTTCAGGGCAGTCCGGAGAAAAGCAATATTGGAAGTGCGGTTAGTTGAGGATGGCTTTGCAATAGAGCAGGAAATGGTAATTAGATTACTTAAACATAGGAAAAAAATTATTGAGGTTCCTTCATACGAATTAAAAAGAAAATTTAATAAATCGCATATTGTTCCTTTTAAAATGATGATTGATTGTATATTTTGTTTTACTAGGAATTATTTTTGGTCGAAGTGAGAGGTATCTTTGTTTAGAAATATCTTGAGTTTTTTTGGGAATTTTAGGAAAAGGAAACACTGAATAACCGCACATAATCTTTTAATGCAGAATAAAGTATCTCTGATTATTTTAACTAAAAATGAAGCGCAGGTTATTGCCCAAACCTTAGAGTCGGTTTTTTGCCAGAAAACACAGTTTGATTTTGAAGTAATTGTGATTGATTCTGGCTCCCAGGATGGTACGCAGGAGATAATCGGACGATACCCGGTAAAATTAGTAAATATTGCTCCTGAAGAGTTCGGGCACGGAAAAACCAGGAATTTGGGCGCTCGATTAGCGCAAGGCGAATATGTTGTATTTCTTAACGCTGATGCCACGCCGCTAAATAATGTTTGGCTTCAGTGTTTGCTTAAAGATTTTTTACTTGATGCAAAGATTGTAGGCGTGTACAGTAAAAGTATCCCGCGGGAAACCTGTAATCCCCTGCGCGCGCGCGAAATAATATTTAATGCTGCTTATTCCCCCGAAACAAAAATCAAATATATCGACGATTATAAAGCATATCAAGTCATGGATTTTAAACGAAAAAGGATTCTTTTGGCTTTTGAAACAATAAGCTGTGTTATCAGGCGTTCTGTACTCCTTGCGTATCCGTTTGATGATGAGATTAATTTCGGCGAAGATCTAGAATGGAGCAAGCGGATACTTGAGGAAGGTTACAAGGTAGTTTTCGAGCCCGCTTCGGTTATAACGCATTCTCATGATTTTTATTGTTCGCTCAAAGATACGCTAAAGAAATTTTTTGATGATACGAAGTTAAACAGAACCTTGCTCGATTCTACCCCAAAACAGCCTCCTCGGATAAAGGTAACTACCATCTGTAGGATATTAAGAAACGATTACCGGTTTATTACACAGCTTCCAAGGAATAGGTGGTATAAGCTACGGTGGAAGCTTTATGCTCCGCTTGTGAGAGCTGCGCAATTTATCGGGATGGCGCTTGGATGTAATGCAAGCCGATTACCGGAATCCTATCAGGCTAAATTTTCTTTAGTGGTAGAGTCAAAAAATGATGGTTATCTAAATAAGCCATGAAAATTCTCCAAGTCGTTCATGCTTTTCCACCCTGCAATATAGCAGGGGTTGAGGTGTATACACAGGCTCTTTCTTTGGCATTATCGCGTCGCCATAATATTGCTGTTTTTCACAGGGAGAGCAAGCAAGCAGAGGAGGAATATCGTATTGAACGGAAGAAGGAGAATGGTATTGATATTTATTCAATAAATAATACTTTTCGCGAATGCTATTCTTTTGCGGGGTTATACCGAAATAAGACGATCGAAGAAAAATTCGCATTGATCCTTGATGAGGCTGTACCGGACATAGTGCATATTCAGCACCTTTTATTTCTTTCCTCCGGTATCGTGGATGTTATTAAAAGCAGAGGCATCCCAATAGTGTTTACTCTGCATGACTACTGGCTGTTTTGCCCCCAATGGCATTGTATGAAGTATCTATCTTTTCCTTGTGACGGCCAGGTTTCCGAGAATTGCGTTTCTTGTCTGTCAGATTGGCTAGCTATTCGCAAAGGGCCGAAACGGCTCTACCATATTTTAAAACAGGCACTGCCTATTTTTGTCATCAAGATGCTCCAATCGTTTTACACCAGATTAGCGCAAAGAAATACGCGGCAGAAGCTTGACTCGCTGGCTTTGGTTCAGGCGCGGCGCGAATATATGCAGAAACTTATTACCATGGTCGATGTATTTATCGCTCCTTCCGAATATTGCCGAGAAAGATTTGTAACCTTTAGCATCCCTAAAGAAAAAATTATGCTCTTGAGGCACGGCGTTCATATCGGCACCGATGCGGTAAAAAAAGATTCGCCAGGCAAGCCATTAATTTTCGGTTATATTGGAACGCTGCTTCCTGCCAAGGGAGTTGATGTTCTAATTAATGCTTTTTCCGGCATCGATGCTTCCGTGGCGAGTTTGCAGATTTACGGCAAACTGTACCCTTATCGTGGCTTTGAATATTACCCCCGCTTACTAAAGCGCCTGGCAAGAGGCAGGGCAGTTGATTTTAAGGGGGAGTTTGCCCATTCCCAGATCAGGGAAGTTCTTTCTGAAATTGATGTCCTGGTGGTTCCTTCGCTCTGGCAAGAGAATGCCCCTTTGACTATTCTGGAAGCTTTTGCCTCCAGGGTACCGGTAGTTGCCTCAAGGATCGGCGGTATCCCAGAGTTAATTGATGATGGCGTAAACGGCCTGCTTTTTAATCCCGGAGATGCTTTGGGTTTAAGAGATAAATTAGAGTCGCTAATAAATAACCCGGGGATTATAAATAAGTTGAAACAGAACATACCGCAAGTTAAAACCATAGAAGAAAATGCCCAAGAGTTGGAATTAATATATGAAAAAATTATTTAATCTGCTGATGAAGCAAAAGAATTCTATCGAAATGCTCACCTATTTTGCGGTAGCTATGCTGAGTGTCATGATTCTTATTTGGATAATGAAATTGTGGAAGCTGGATTTGCAGTATCTATTTTATTACGGAGGAGATATTTGGCTCGATGCAGTATCAACCAAAGGAATGATGGAAAATGGCTGGTTCATTCATAATAAATTTCTTGGTATGCCGACAGGATATTCCGTTTATGATTTTATGAATTCCGATACGCTGCATTACGTCGTTCTTAAATTATTCTCGTATTTTTTTAACAACTACGCTGCCGCTATTAACGTATATTATTTTCTCACCTTTCCCCTTACCGCGGTAACTGCGCTGTATGTTTTTCGCCATTTTAATATTTCCTGTTTTGCTTCCCTCGTGGGAAGTTTGCTCTATGCATTTGCGCCCTATCATTTAATGCGCGGTAGCGCCGTTCACCTGTTTCTATGCGCATATTATATGGTTCCGCTAGCGGTAGCAGCCATTCTTTGGGCCTGCGGCCAAGAGTACAGGTTTATTGAAAATGGCAAGAATAAACTTTTTGGCTCTAAGCTTATCGCCGGTATTATTATTTGTTTACTGGTTTCCTCAAGCGGAATTTATTACGCCTTTTTTAGCGTTTTCTTCTTGTTTGTCGCAGGGGTATATCTTCTCTTAAACAAAGATGGAAAAAAAACACAGAATCTAATGCCTGTATTGATTCTGATAGCAACGCTTATTTTGGGAGTTCTAATTAACACCTCTCCAAGGATACTATATTGTCTTAAACACGGCAAGAATGTAAGCGCTAACTATCGCTCCCCGCAGGAATCAGAGGTGTATGGATTGAGAATTACTCAGCTTGTATTCCCTGCCAGCTATCATAGAATCCCTTTGTTGGCAAAATTCAAGCAACGTTATAATACCAGCGCGCCATTGGTAAATGAAAATGATATGGCGAGCTTGGGTTTTGTGGGAAGCATTGGGTTTCTCATGTTGTTAATCTGGCTTTTTTATCGGAGCCATAAACCAGATAAAAGGTTAGACGTAATAACTCGCTTAAGTTTTTTAAATATCTCCGCGGTGTTATTAGGCACAATAGGCGGCTTTGGGTCTATCTTCGCGTATCTTATTTCTCCTATGCTTCGAGGCAATAATAGGGTGAGCATATTCATCGCATTCTTTTCTCTGCTTGCTTTCTTCTTGTTTCTGGAACATCTCATTGATTTTAAAAAAAGCAGGGCCATCCGTTTCTTTTACTATTTATTCCTATTTTTTTTGTTAATTATAGGTATCTTTGACCAAACGTCCAGCTCTACGCCGAACTACGGATGCCTTAAGAAACGCTATGAGCAAGATGCGGATTTTATCCGTAATATTGAATTTTCTGTCCCTGCCAATGCGATGATTTTTCAATTGCCTTATTTAGGTTTCCCCGAAGCGCCGGGAATCCATAATTTACCTGTTTATGGTCATTTTAGAGGGTACTTAAATTCTAAGGCATTACGTTGGACCTACGGCGCAATGCGGGGAAGGGCAAATGATATCTGGCAAAAAGATGTTGCGGCAAAACCCGTAGATGAATTTCTCGCTAATATCTCTAAAGCCGGTTTTAGGGGTATTTACATAGATAGGGGGGGGTACGCGGATAAGGCAGTGGCTTTGGAAACGGAGCTGACGAATAAGTTACGCATAAGGCCTTTAGTAAACAATAATAATACGCTGCTTTTCTTTAGGCTTCTTCCCTCAGAGGCAGGAGAAGTTTTATTATGGGGAGATAGGTTTTTCTACCTAGAAGGAACAAAAGATAATAATTGGCGTTGGGGTAATTCCGGTGGAGAGCTGACGATTATTAATAACCGTAAAGTTACAATGCAGGCGCGGATACAGATGTCTTTAGCTACGGGGTACGATGAATTTTCCGATTTAGAAATCAAGAGTTCCTGGTTCTTAGAAAAGCTCAAGGTTAATGCCCGGGGAACGCCATTCGATAAAATAATCACTATTTCCCCCGGAGCGCATCTTATTAAATTTACCTGTAATGCCAAGAGAGTAAACGCCCCTTTGGACCCGCGCTTTTTGGTATTTAGGGTGGTAAATTTCAGTTTTGAAGAGGCTCTTTAGAAAATATTATGGGAATACTTCATATAGCTATTGCTGGAGGCAAGTTTTATCGTATTTTTTAAAGTAAGGATACTTAAGAAAATGGTTTGGCTGCGCCGTTTTTCCCAAAACGTATTTGTCTTTGTATCGGCGGTTCTTTTGCTATGGCTTTCCTTTTTTGGAGGAGGCGTGCAAATTAGGCATGTTCCTCTTTTACTTCTGGGTGTGGCAACGGCGTTAGTGTTGTCGCTTATCAGGCATCCCTTACGCCTGAGGTCGCTTATAGCATGCGGAACGGATAAACTGCTTTGGCTCTACATAGGTGTACTCACATGTAATATTTTAATC
>Ga0265296_1001426_pt1 | contig 27610 bp, 25 predicted proteins | sample MunlanPumphouse1_FD_189073 | JGI IMG/M metagenome (GOLD analysis project Ga0265296, IMG submission 189073) | Groundwater microbial communities from a municipal landfill in Southern Ontario, Canada - Pumphouse #1 | ecosystem: Environmental > Aquatic > Deep subsurface > Groundwater | place... | reverse complement strand
GATGATCTCGAAGACGCCGCCGTCCTCTTCGATGTCGTCCGCGCCGGCGTCGATCGCGACCATCAGCGCGTCCTCGTCGTGCTTCTCGCCGTCGACGGCGATCACGCCCTTCTTGTCGAAGAGGTACGCCACCGATCCCGGCTCGCCGAGGCTGCCGCCGTACTTGCTGAACATGTGGCGGACGTCCGCGCCGGTGCGGTTGCGGTTGTCGGTCAGGGCCTCGACCAGCAGCGCGACGCCGCCCGGGCCGTAGCCCTCGTACATCACGTTCTCGAAGCTGGCCGCGTCGGCGCCGGCGCCGGTGCCCTTGTCGATCGCCCGCTGGATGTTGTCCTTGGGCATCGACGCGTCCTTGGCCTTCTGGACGGCCAGGGCCAGGGAAGCGTTGCCGACGATGTCACCGCCGCCTTCCTTGGCAGCGATCGTGATGTGCCGGCTGAGCTTCGTGAACAGCTTGCCCCGGCGGGAATCGACGACCGCCTTCTTGTGCTTGATGCTCGCCCATTTGCTGTGCCCCGCCATGCGAGGAGGGTACCGCGTTGGTGGTTTCCGCTCAGTCGGCGTCAGCCACCCAGCGCGTCGGGATGCCGGCGGTACCACTCGATGGTCCGGGCGATCCCGCTGTCGAGGTCGACCCGCGGCGCCCACCCCGTGCGCTCGCGCAGCTTCGACGAGTCCACGTACTGGCGGTCGATCTCGCCCGTCGGCGTGCCGGTTCCGCGGATGTCCAGGTCGAGGTCGACGCCGCTGACCCGGACGACGGCGTCGAGCACCGACCGCACGCTGTGGGGACGATCGCCGCCGGCGTTGAAGACCTCGCCGCGGGCGATCGGCTCCGCGACGGGACCGTCGGCGGCCCCGTCCCGGTCGAGCACGTCGCAGATCGCCAGGTAGGCATCGACGGCGTCCTCGGCGTAGAGGAAGTCCCGCTCCGGCGACCCGTCCGAGCGGACGACCGGACGTCGGCCGCGCAGCACCGCGGCGATCGCCTCGGGCAGCAGGCGCGAGCGGTTGAGGTCTCCCCCGCCGTAGATGTTGGCCAGGCGCGTGACCGCCACCGGGACGCCGTAGGTGTGCCAGTAGCTGCGGGCGATCAGGTCGGTGCAGGCCTTCGACACGTCATACGGGAACCGCGGCTGCAGCGGCATCTCCTCGCGGTACGGCAGCGTCTCGTGGGCGCCGTAGGCCTTGTCGGATGCGGCGACCACCGTGCGCTCGACCGCGTGCTCGCGGCAGGCGTCCATCAGCAGCCAGGTACCGCGGATGTTGGTCTCGAAGGTCGAGACCGGCGAACGGTTGGCCGTCCCGACGATCGTCTGCGCGGCCAGGTGGAAGACCGTGTCGCATTCGTACTCGCCGATCGCCCGGCTGACGAGGCCCGGGGTCAGCAGGTCGCCCTGGACCACGGAGCAGCGGGCCTCGAGACCGTCCAAGCGCAGCAGCGACGCCCGGACGTCGTCGCGTCGCAGCACCGTGACCGTGGCGCCGCGATCGAGCAGTGCCCGGACGAGCCACCCGCCGAGCATGCCGTAGGCGCCGGTGACGAAGACCGACCGGCCGCGCATGGCCGTACCGAAGTCGCTCATCGGCGGTCTCCGCTCGGCGTTGCGACCGTCGTCCACGGCGCGCGGCCCGATTCCCAGAGCTCGTTGAGACGGCGAGCGTCCTTGTAGGTGTCCATGCAGGCCCAGAATCCTTCGTGTGGTGCGCTGTGCAGCCGCTGCTCCGCGGCCAGGCGCTCGAACGGCTCGCGCTCGAGCGTCGCGTCGTCGTCGAGCACGTCGAAGACGTCCGGCGCGAAGATCATGAACCCGCCGTTGATCCAGTCCCGCGAGCGCGGCTTCTCGCGGAACCCGACCACCGCGCCGTCGTCGCCGACGTCGACCACGCCGAACGGCAGCTCGGGCCGGACCACGGTGATCGTGGCGGAGCGTCCCGCGGCGACGTGGCGCGCCTGGAGTCGGTCGAGATCGATGTCGGCCAGGCCGTCGGCGTAGGTCACGTGGAAGGTCTCGCCGGCCAGTCGGTCGCGCAGGCGCAGGATCCGCCCGCCGGTCTCGGTCTCGATGCCGGTGTCGATCGCCTCGACGGTCACGCCGTCGGGCCAGGCGATGCTGGCGACCGCGGCGGCCAGCAGGTCGGCGCGGTAGCCGGCGGCGAGCAGGAACCGTCGACGGCCCTGCGCGGCGTACAGCTCGACGACGTGCTGGACGATCGGACGACCGCCGACCTCGACCAGCGGCTTGGGCAGGGTCTGACCGGCCCCGAGCCGCGTGCCCTTGCCCCCGCAGAGGATCACGACCGGCAGGTCGACGGACAGGCTCGCGCGGAGCTCCGGTGTCGCGGTCACGTCGGTCACATCATCCGTTCGCCGGGGCGCACGAACTGGATCTCGGGGACGCAGCAGGCCGGCGAGACGCGCAGCAGGAACCGCACCGACTCGGCGATGTCCGCCGGGGTCATCATCGACGAGGCGTCGATCGAGCCCTTGACGAAGTCGGTCATCGGCGTGTCGACGAAGCCCGGGCAGAGCGCGGTCGACTTGATCCCCTCGGCCGACAGCTCGCGGTGCATCGACTCGGTCCAGTTGACGATCCCGGCCTTCGTCGCGGCGTAGACCGACAGCCACGCCTCGCCGTACTTGGCGGTGATCGACGCGGTGTTGACGACCAGCGCGTTGCGGTGCTCCTGCGCCGCCTCGCGCAGCAGGCCGATCGCCTCGCGGTAGAAGAGCATCGTGGACCGCAGGTTGACGCCGATCTGTAGGTCGATGTGCTTGGTCTGCATCTCGGCGACGGGCGCGCCGATCCCGATCCCCGCGTTGTTGATCAGCACGTCGAGCCGGCCGTGGCGCTCACGGTGCTGCGCGACGACGGACTGGACGGCGCCCTCATCCTGCAACGACGCGGCGATCTGCAGGACGGGGTACCCGGCGGCTTCGAGCTGCTCGGCGGCCGCCGCGAGCTTCTCGGGTCGCCGGGCCACCAGCGTCAGCGCGTGACCCTCCTCGCCGAGCATCGTCGCGATGGCGAGGCCGATGCCACTGCTCGCTCCGGTGATCAGGGCGGTGCGTTGGGTCATGCTCATCTCTCTCGTTCGGCGGGACGGCGACGGGTGGGCGGGTCCTTTATACCTGGGGTAGCGCGAACGGCACGCGACGCCGGGCCCTCACGCGTCCGCCGACGGGGCGTGATCGGACGACCCGCGGCGAACCGCGGACGACGCATAGGATGCGGGCACTCATGCCCGTCTCCTCCGAGATCTTCAAGGCCTACGACATCCGCGGCATCGCCGGCGACGACATCGACGCGGCCACCGCCCACCGGATCGGGCGCGCATTCGCCCGGGTCATCTCCGACCTCGCCGGCAAGCCGACGTCCGAGGTCCACGTCGCCCTCGGTCGCGACATGCGCCTATCGGCCCCCGAGCTGGCCGCCGCGTACCGCGACGGGATCACGCTCGAAGGCGCGCACGTGCTCGATCTCGGTCAGATCGGCAGCGAGATGCTCTACTGGACCGTCGGCACCCGCGGGCTCGACGGCGGCCTGATGTGCACCGCGTCGCACAACCCCAAGGCGTACACCGGCGCGAAGCTGGTCGAGAAGGGCGCGCTGGCGCTCTCCGGCGAGCGCGGGATCGGCGAGATCCGCGACCTGGTGCTCAGCAGCGCGACCGATCCGGACGCACCCGCCGCGTCGGAGACCCCCGGCAGCGTGAGCCAGGAGGACGTCTACGCGGCGTTCCAGGAAGCTGCGCTGGAGTTCATCGACCCGAGTCTGATCACGCCGCTCAAGGTCGTCGTCGACGGCGGCAACGGCATGGCCGGTCCGATGGTCGGCCCGGTGCTCGACCGGCTCGGGCTCGACCTGGTCGAGACCTACTGGACGCCGGACGGGAACTTCCCCGACCACGAGCCCAACCCGCTGCTGCCCGAGAACCGCCAGTTCATCATCGACACGGTGCTGGCCGAGGGGGCGGATCTGGGGATCGCCTGGGACGGCGACGCCGACCGCTGCTTCTTCATCGACGACCGCGGTCGCTTCGTCGACGGCGACTTCCTGACGGCGCTGCTGGCCGAGTCGCTGCTGGAGAAGCAGCCCGGCGCGACGATCCTCTTCGACTGCCGGGCCTCGCGCGCGGTCGCCGACACCGTCGAGGCCGCCGGCGGCACGGCGCTGATCAACCGCGTCGGCCACGCCTTCTTCAAGACGCGGATGCCGCAGACCGGCGCGATCTTCGGCGGCGAGGTCTCGGGCCACTACTACTTCGAGAAGTTCTCCAACGCCGACTCGGGCACGATCCCGGCGCTGCTGATCCTGGAGCTGCTGTCGGTCCGCGGCCAGAAGCTGAGCGAGCTCGTCGACCGCTTTCACCAGAAGTACTTCATCTCGGGCGAGATCAACTCGACGGTCGACGACGCCGACGCGAAGATGGCCGAGATCGAGGCGAAGTTCGCCGCCGAGGGCGCGACGATCACCCACGTCGACGGCGTGTCGGTGGACTACGACGACTGGCACTTCAACGTCCGCAAGTCCAACACCGAGCCGCTGCTCCGGCTCTGCCTCGAATCGCTGGTCTCGGTGGAGGACATGGAGCGCCGCCGAGACGACGTGCTCGCGCTGATTCGCGGCTGAGCCCACCCACCCCACCCGTGTCCGATCTGCACCCCCGAGCTCGTGAGGAATCACGGGACGACACCGAGCTGAGCCACCCGTTGGCGGAGCGGCTCGGGATCGTCCCGCTCTCGTTGCCGACGCCGTTCGCGATCGGGCCGATCACCACCTGGTTGCTGACCGACGGACCGTTGACGCTGATCGACACCGGCCTGGCGAGCGCCGAGGCGCTGCACGTGCTCGATCGACGGATGGCCGACGCCGGCCACCGGGTCGAGGACCTCGAGGCGATCGTGCTGACCCACGAGCACGCCGACCACGTCGGGCTCAGCTCGATCCTGGCGGAGCGGTCCGGGGCGGCCGTGATCGCGATCGACGCGCTGGCCGGACGGCTCGCCGACCCGGCCGGCTACGGACTGCGCGAGACGACGTTCATGGTCGAGAGCCTGCAGCGCCACGGGATCCAGCGCGAGCTGACGGTGACGCTCGGCGGCATGCAGCTGGGGCACCGCGCCTGGGCCGGCGGACCGGTGACGGTGACCGACCCCGTGGCCAGCGGGTCGGTGCGGTCGCTCGGCGGACTCGACTTCGAGATCGTCCTGCGGCCCGGCCACAGCGTGACCGACACGCTGCTGATCAACCACGAGCACGGGTTGGTCTTCGGCGGCGACCACCTGCTGGCCCACGTCTCGTCGAACCCGTTGATGGCCTGCTCGCCCGAGAAGCTGGACCCCCGTCGCCCCCAGGCCCCGGGTCCGGACGACCGCGTGCCCGCCTTGTGCCACTACATCGACGGCCTCGAGGCCACCGCGCAGCTGGATCCCGCGGTGGTCCTGGGCGGCCACGGTCCCGCGGTCACCGATGCGCGGTCCGTCGTGTCCGATCGGCTGCGCATGCACGATCGGCGGAAGCGCAAGATCCTCGGCCTGCTCGACGAGGACGGCAGCCCCGCCTTCGCGATCGCCCGTCGGATGTGGGGCGATATCGCCTGGAAGCAGCCGCTGCTGTGCGTGTCGGAGGTCCTCGGTCACTTCGACCTGCTCCGCGAGGACGGCAGCGCCCGGCCCGAGACGCACGACGGCGTCGAGCGCTGGTACGCCGTATAGGGTCGCCCGAAGCGGGGCGGCCCCGACGCGGATCTAGGAGGACGCGGTCGCGGCGGCGGCCGGCGGCGCCACGTCCGCGGCCCCGACGCGCGTGACGAACGCCCGGTGGATCCGGTCGTCGTCGGTCAGCTCGGGGTGGAACGCGTAGCCCTCGGTCGCGCCCGAGCGCACCCCGACGATCGCGTCGTCGGCGCGCGCGGTGATCTCGACGCCCGGATCGAGGTCGATCACCTTGGGGGCGCGAATGAAGACGCCGTGGACCGGGCCGCCGGCGATGCCGGCCACGTCCAGGTCGCTCTCGAAGCTGCGCGTCTGCCGTCCGAACGCGTTGCGCTCGCAGCGGATCGGCAGGACGTCGAGGTGCTCGCGGTCGAGCAGGATCAGACCGGCGCAGGTCGCCAGCACCGGTCGGCCCGAGCCGACGAACTCCCGCAGGGGCTCACGCAGCCCCTCGCGCTCGATCCCCAGCGTCATCGTGGTGCTCTCGCCCCCCGGCAGGACCAGGCCGTCGAGGCCGTCGAGACCCGCCGGCGTCTTGACCAGCCGCACCGCGGCCCCGCACCGTTCGAGCAGGGCCGCATGCTCGGCAACCCCGCCCTGGAGCGCGAGGATGCCGATCGTGGTCGTCACCAGCCGCGGCCTGCGAAGACCTGGTCGTCGCCGAGCTTGCGCGCCTCGAGGCTGTCCATCGCGCGACCGAGACCGGTGGACGCGTCGACCAGCCGCGCGGGATCCTGGAAGTGCGTCGTCGCCTCGACGACCGCGGCGGCCCGACCGGCGGGGTCTTCCGACTTGAAGATCCCCGAGCCGACGAAGACCGACTCCGCGCCGAGCTGCATCATCAGCGCCGCGTCGGCCGGGGTGGCGATGCCGCCCGCGGAGAACAGCGGGACCGGCAGCTTGCCGTGCTCGGCAACCCAGCGCACGAGCTCCAGCGGAGCCTGGTGGTTCTTGGCGGCGGTCGCCAGCTCGCCACCGTCGAGACCCTGCAGTCCGCGGATGTCGCTGCGGATCGAGCGGATGTGGCGGACCGCTTCGACGACGTCGCCGGTACCGGCCTCGCCCTTGGAGCGGATCATGCACGCGCCCTCGGCGATCCGGCGGAGCGCCTCGCCGAGGTTGGTGGCGCCACAGACGAACGGAACCTTGAAGGCCCACTTGTCGATGTGGTTGGCCTCGTCGGCCGGGGTCAGGACCTCGGACTCGTCGATGTAGTCGACGTCCAGCGCCTCGAGGATCTGCGCCTCGACGAAGTGGCCGATGCGGGCCTTCGCCATCACGGGGATCGAAACGGCCTCCTGGATGCCCTTGATCATCTCCGGGTCGCTCATCCGGGCCACGCCGCCGTCACGGCGGATGTCGGACGGCACGCGCTCCAGCGCCATCACGGCGACGGCCCCGGCGGCCTGCGCGATCTTGGCCTGCTCGGGATCGACCACATCCATGATCACCCCGCCGCGGAGCATCTCCGCCAGACCGGTCTTGACTCGGGGGGTTGATTCGTCACGCATCACTGCCGAGTTTGGCAGAGACGACGAGTCGACCACGTTGTCACGCAACACGATCGGGACGGCCCGCTTGTGCCGAAGCACCATGCACCGCGACCGGTGACGATCGCGGTCCGGACCGCGGCCGTCGCGGGGGCCTCGCGCGTGCGCGTCGCCCCCGCGGAGTCCCTACTTCAGGCGGTAGGCGCGGATCCGGTCGGCGCGGGCGCCGTCGTTCGCGTAGACGCCCTGCGCCATCGCCTGGAGCAGCGACAGCAGCGCGACGTGCGAACGGACGAACGACGGGCTGTTGGACGAGTAGAAGAGCGAGTGCTGCGCGAGCTTGGCGGCCTCGGACAGCGTGGCGTCGGTGATCGCGATGGTGGTCGCGCGACGATGCCGGGCCAGCTGGAGCGAACGGACCACGAGCGGGTGCGCGCGGCCGGCGGTGATCCCGACCAGGACCGCGTTCTCGTCGAGCCGGGCGAGCCGGGCACGCCCTTCCTGGGCGTGGCTCGCGACGATGTCCGTCGGGATGCCCAGCAGCATCAGCAGGTGACGGAAGTACGTTCCGAAGTAGGCGACCTGGTCGGCCGCGACGATGATCACGCGGTCGGCCTTGCTGATGTCGGCCACCGCCGAGTCGAGCACGCTGCGCGACAGGCGACGGGCGGTCTCCTCGACCGCGAGGTGGTCGGCAGCGATCGCGGCTTCGCCCGGGCTCTGGTCGAGCCCGAACAGCGGATCGGCGTCTCCCCCGGCTCCGCGGGCCTCGACCCGGCGCCGGTACTCGTCGCGGGCCGCGTCCTGGAGGTCGGGGAAGCCGTGGAACCCGAGGGCCTGGCTGAACCGTACGACGGTCGAGCTCGAGGTATTGGCTCGACGGGCGAGCTCCTCGGCCGTTTGGAACGCGACCTCGTCGAGGTGATCGACGATGTATTGCGCCACGTCCTTCTGGGAACGTGAGAACTCGTCGAAACGAGACTGGATGTACTCCGTCAACGTCTGATGATCGACGATCGGCGCGAGTGCTGTCGTGGAAGAGGAGGCCGTGCGCTTCATGGGCGGGATCAGGTTCTTCCCGGATGGCCGGGTTCCTTCTCGATTCGCCATCGGAATAACGACAGCGCACACCGACTACGTCCTCTGGCAGGCTTCCGGGCGGTGGTTGCACCGCCCGGGCCGATAGCTCAATGGTTAGAGCCGCGAACTCATAATTCGTCCGATCCGGGTTCGAGTCCCGGTCGGCCCACTTCCTCGACGACTTCATCCACACACGGATCGGTGTCGCAATGGCGGTCGCGACTCGGATGGCGGGCCCGCGGGCCCGCTCGCGCGAGGCAGTCGGCCCGAGCGGCCGTGTCGCAGGTGCTGCATGACTGTGACGTTCGTGTCGAGTGTGCACCTATTCCGCGACATTCCTCCGCATGGCCGGGAAGCCGACCGGGGGCGAACGTATGTTCGTAGTTCTTCGGACTTTGCGAGGAGTGGACGAATGACCCCAACGCTTTCGGCGGCGTGCCAACCCAATGACGAACTGCACCAGCGAGCCGTGTTGGTGCATCTGCTCGCCCTCGGCCCCGTCCTGGTCACCCAGGACGAAGTGCGGCGGGCCCTGGTCCTTGACGAGTCGTTCGCCGCACGTGATGCGGTCGATCGGGCCGTGCGCGATCTGCGGGCCGACGGAGTGCTCCACGAGGCCCACGGATTCGTCGTCCTCACGCGAGCCGCCGCGCGCACCGCGGGGCTCTTGGAGTCGTCGTGACGTCAGCGCGCCCGAAGGACCCGGGAGTCGTCGTCGGCGGACGTCGCCGTCGGGGTGCCGGTACCGGCAAGCGCACGCTGCAGCGTCGCGCGCTCCCAGGGATCGAGCAGCTGTTCGAACTCCTCGACGGTTCGTACCGGTCGCATCCAGCTCGGCATCAGGAACCCGCCGCGACCCTCGGTGCGCCTGCCGGGTCGCCGGGCGACCAGCTCGCGGTGCGCGCTGATCGCATCCTGCAACCGGACGACGGGCGACGCCTCCGCGGCGGCGATGCTGGCTTCCAGCGTGCGTTGGAGCACCGCCTGCTCGCGCCGGGTCGCGGTCCGCGAGCCGCGGCGAGGCGCACGCGTGAAGCGGTCCCAGGTCTGGGCGAAGCGCAGGAAATCCGTCCGTCCGCCGCGTCGGTGCGCGGCGAGCATCGGGCAGACGCCGCCGTGACGGTCCGCGTAGGCCCCGACGATGATCCGCTCCTCCTGGAGCCCCCGCAGCATGGCCTCACGCGTCGACAGCGGCAGACGGTCGACGGTCCGTCGCAGATCCTGGATACGGGCTGTGCGTGACATGAGCGTTCCCGAGCATTCGGTGAAGCGATTTGCACTCGAATAGAGTGTCCGGCGGCAGCTGCACCGTAAGCCGTTGGGGCCCGCTGTTCAACGTCGAAGACCCCCTGAATGGGAGATTGCAGATGAAGCTCGGAATTCAACTCGGATACTGGGGCCTCGGCCTGACCAGCGAGGACCAGCTGGCGATCGTGCAGGAGGCGGAGCGCCTCGGCTACGACTCCGTGTTCTGTGCGGAGGCCTACGGATCCGACTCCGTATCGATTCTTGGCTGGCTGGCCGGACAGACGTCGACGATCAAGCTCGGCTCGGCGATCATGCAGCTGCCGGCGCGCTCCGCGGCGATGACCGCGATGACCGCGGCGACGCTCGACAACCTCTCCAACGGACGCTTCATCCTCGGTCTCGGCACGTCCGGTCCGCAGGTTGCGGAGGGGTGGCACGGTCAGCGGTTCGGCAAGCAGCTGCAGCGCACGCGCGAGTACGTCGACGTGGTCCGTAAGGCCCTGGCCCGCGAGCGGCTCGAGTACCACGGCGAGACGATCGAGCTTCCCCTTCCCGACGGTCCCGGCAAGGCCCTCAAGCTGACGATCGCCCCGATCCAGGAGCGGATCCCGGTCTACCTCGCCGCGATCGGCCCGAAGAACACCGAGCTCGTCGGCGAGATCGGCGACGGCATCCTGCCGATGATGTTCAGCCCCGAGCACAGCGACATCGCGCTTTCCTCGCTCTACGAGGGCATCGAGAAGGCCGGCCGCCAGCGCGGCGACGTCAAGGTCTGCCCGAGCGTGACCTTCCACATCGGCGAGGATCCGGACGGCGCGGCCGAGGCCGTGCTGCGCGGCGGCACCGCCCTGTACGTCGGCGGGATGGGCTCGCGGGACAAGAACTTCTACAACGCCGCCGTCACCCGGTACGGGTTCGGCGACGCCGCGAAGGAGATCCAGGACCTGTTCCTGGAGGGCAAGCGCGCCGAGGCGATGGCCGCGATCCCGTCGGAGCTGCTCGATCAGGTCGCGCTATTCGGGACGCGCGAGCACGTGACCGAGCGGCTGCGGGCGTTCGACGCGGCCGGCGTCGACACGATCGTCGCGACGCCCGCGGCGGTCACGCGCGACGGCCGGATCGCGCAGCTGCGCGAGCTCGCCGCTGCCGCCGAGCAGGTGTGAGCCGCAGGCTACTCCTGGGCGCGTTCGGCGATGCCGGGCACGCCTTCCCGATCATGGCGCTCGGCCGACGGCTGGCCGAGCGCGGGAACGACGTCTGGGTGCAGACGTGGGACCGGTGGCAAGCCGACATCGAGGCGGCGGGCATGCGGTTCGCGTCGGCTCCGGAGTACCCGGTGTTCCCGCAGCTCGGGCAGCGTCCGCTCGACCACTACGAGGCCGCGACGCGCGCGGCGATCGACACCCTGCCGCTGGTCGACGAGGTCCGCCCCCACGCCGTGGTCTCGGACATCCTGACGCTCGGCCCGGCCCTCGCGGGCGAGCTCCGTGGCGCGCCGGTCGCGACGCTGATCCCCCACCTCGACCCGCGCGGCGAGCTCGGTTGGCCGCCGTTCTCGTCCGGGGCGCGTCCGGCACGGACGCGGGCCGGACGCGCGCTCTGGGAGCGCCTCGGCCTCCGGGTCGACCGGTCGCTCGACCAGGGTCAGGACGAGCTCAACCGCGCCCGCGCGACGGTCGGCCTGCCGCCCGTTCCGGGCCACCACGGGGGGATCAGCCGGCAGCTCGCGTTGGTCGGGTCCGTCCCGCAGCTGGACTACCCGCGAACGCAGCCGCGCGTCAACACCCACACCGTCGGACCGTTCGTCTGGGAGCCGCCGTCCGGCGACCTGGAGCTCCCGCCCGGCGACGCACCGTTGGTGGTGGTCGCGCCGTCGACGATCCAGGATCCCGAGGGTGACCTGCTGCGGGCCGCCCTCCACGGTCTGGCCGGTGCACCCGTGCGGGTGCTCGCCGCGCACAACCGGGTCAGTGACGCCGACACCGTCGCCTCGGAGCCGATCGACGTGCCCGACAACGCCACCCTGGTCCCGTGGATGCGGTACTCGCAGGTCATGCCGGAAGCCGACGTGATCCTCTGCCACGCGGGCCACGGCACGTTGCTGCGGGCGTTGAGCTACGGCAAGCCGGTGGTCGCGATCCCGGCGGCCGGAGACATGTTCGAGAACGCCGCCCGCCTGGCCTGGTCGGGCGCCGGACTCCGCCTGCCGCGCCGGCTGGCGGGAGCGCGGGCCGTCCGCAGCGCCGTCCTGACCGCGCTCAGCGATCCGTCGTACGCCACGAAGGCCGCGGAGATCGCCGCGTGGATCGCGGCCGGCGACGGCGTCGACCGCGCCGCCCCGCTGGTCGAGGCGTTCGCGGATCGCCGCTGACCCGCCGAGACCCCCGGCGCCAGGCGTCCCCGGTCGACACGGCGGTCAGGGCGTGGGCGGACCGATCCGACGTCGACCGACGATCAGTTCCTCGCCCGGCCGGAGTCGGCCGGCGTAGAGCCGTCCGCGGTGCGCCATCCCGCGGATCGCCTCGACGCCGTCGTGCGCGACGATCCGCGGCGGCTCGACGCCGTCGGGGACGAGCACGAGGATCCGCGGCACCTGTCCCCCTCCGGCCTGGGACGCGATCAGCGGCTGGTCCACGAGATCCGCGATCCGGGCGCCGAAGATGCTCGTCGTGTCCGGTTGCGCCCCGCGCTCCGGATCGACGACCGTCCGCGGCACCACCAGCGCGATCCGATCGCGGCCGGCGAACAGCCATGCGGCTCGGTCGTCCTCGGGGATCTCCAACGGCCAGGCGCGCCCGGTGTCGACGTCCTGCTGCGTCGCCACCCGTTCGAGCGTCTCCGTCGGGTGGGTGATCGGCGTCGTGCTGATCGCGGCGGTCCGGCTCAGTGACGCCGCCAGGTCGGGCCCGGAGACGCGTGGCCGCTCGCGGGTGGCCGCCACCGGCGCCCGGTCGGAGCCGTCGCGCGCTCCCCCACCGTCGATCACCGTGGCGATGCCGGCCGCCACGACGACCGCGGCCGACGCCAGCAGTACGCGCTGCGCGCCGCTCAGCGCCACGTGCGAAACCGGTCGGCGACGTACCAGGATTGTTGACAGCGCATACGACTACCGTATCCGAACTGCCCCATCTGTGGGTGGAAAGTCGTCACCAAAACGCCACCTTATACACAATACCTCGCTGTCGGGACTCCGCGGGGCGCGACGAAGACCTTGCCCCGACCGGCCGACGAGCCGCCCCGGCCGGGCGAGATCGCGTACTATTGCCGAGGCCGTTCCGGGGTAGCTCAATGGCAGAGCATTCGACTGTTAATCGAAGGGTTGTGGGTTCGAGTCCCACCCCCGGAGCCTGAAGTACGAAGCCCCGTCACCGACGGGGCTTCGCCGTTCTGGGGTCGTGACCGGGAGTGCGGGGCTCACCCCGCTCGACGTGGCCCCTTCAGCAGCTCGCCGAGCCCGCGGTTGAGTCGCTCCTGCAGGTCGAGCTTGCGTCGCTGGAGCGCCTCCGGCGGGGAACCGGGATTCGCTCCCGGACCGGCCTGGATCATCGTCGTGACCACGCCGAGCTCGAGCCGCAGGCCGGCGAGCTCGGCGGCGGCCACCGACGGGTGGCGGATCGTCCCCACCGCGCCCGCCACCAACTCCAACACCATTCGGGTGGAATCGTCAGTCGGTTGCGGGTCGGTCCCGGTCAGCAACGCGTCGCGGAGCAGCCCCGCGACCTGACGATGCACGGGATTGGCGATCAGCCCACGCAGGCGGTCGTCCGCGAGCAGCGCGGCTGCCTCGGGGCCCGCCGCCCGGCACTCGGCGAGGAACGCCAGCTCGGCGCGGGCGATCGCGTCGCCTCCGCCGGCGTGCGGGAGGAACGACGGGGACGGCCGGGCCGCCGACGCCGCCGCCCGCCACGCCGCTCCTCCCGAACCGCCGCCACGGTCCTGCGACCCCGACGACGGTCCCGACGGTCGTTGGTCACCCGAGGAGGACGCGTTGCGGCCGGACGACGGAGCCGCGCGCACCGGTACGCGGGTGGCGGCGTGGTCGATCAGGGAGCCCATCACGCTCGGATCCAACCGCAGGCGACCGGCCGCGTCGGCGATCAACTCCATCCGCAGGACCCCGGGCGGGACCTCCGCGAAGACCGGACGCAGGGCGTCGATCGCCAGGTCCTTGCCTTCCGCGGTCGAGAGGTCGGACTGGTCGAGCACGTGCCCGACGTGGAACCGGCCCATCGAGATCGGCGACGCGAACGCGGCCTTCAGGGCTTCGGTCCCGCGCTTGGCCAGCAGATCCGCGGGGTCCATGCCGTCGGGCAGCAGCACGACCCGCAGGTTGAGCCCACTCCCCCGCGCCAGCTGGGCGGCGCGGAGCATCGCCTCGCGTCCGGCGCGGTCGGCGTCCAACGCCAGGATCACCGACGGAGCGAGCTTGCCGAGCGCGGTCACCTGGTCGGGCGTCAACGCGGTGCCCATCAGTCCGACCGCGTTCTCCAAGCCGGCCTGATGCAGGGCGATCACGTCGGTGTAGCCCTCGCAGAGGATCACCTCGCCCGAACGCGCGGCGTGCGTGCGGGCCATGTGCGCCGCGAACAGGTGTCGACCCTTGTGGTAGACCGGACCGTCGGACGAGTTGACGTACTTCGGCTTCTGATCGGGACCGATCGCCCGGGCGCCGAAGCCCATGATCCGTCCCCGGCGATCGGCCAAGGGGAACGTGATCCGGCGGCGGAAGCGGTCGTACAGCCGGTCCGGGTTGTCGCGCGAGCGCTGGACGATTCCGGCCGCCTGCATCTCGTCCGGCTGGTAGCCGGCGTGCCGCGAGCCGACCATCACGCGGTCCCAGGCGCTCGGCGCGTAGCCGACCCGGAACGCGCGCAGCACCTCGGGGTCGAGGCCGCGCCGTTGCAGCTCGTCGCGGGCCGGCTGGGCCTCCTGGGCGTCCCACAGCTGGCGCTCGAAGAAGCGGTTGGTGCGGTCCAGCAGCTCCAGCAGACGTCGTTCGCGCTTGCGGCGCGCCGCGGTCTGCGGGTCCTCCTCCTCGGTCTTCAGCTCGATGCCCGCGCGGTCGGCGAGCAGGTTCACGGCGTCGGGGAAGTCGACCCCCTCGGTCAGCTCGATGTAGCGGAAGATGTCGCCCCCCTCGCCGCAGCCGAAGCAGTGGAACAGCTTCTCGTCGACGTTGACCGAGAACGAGGGCGTGCGCTCGTCGTGGAACGGGCAGAGCCCGGTCATCCGGTTGACGCCGGCGCGTCGCAGCTCGACGCGCTGCTCGACCAGCGACGCGAAGTCGATCGCGTCGCGGATCCGGTCGAGGTCCTCGCGGGCGTAGCGGGCCATCGTCAGTTCGCGTGGACCCGAGGGAACACGAGATCCTGGTACGCACGCAACGCGAAGCGATCGGTCATCCCGGCCACCCAGTCGGTGGCGCGCTGGAGCGCGTCCGCGTCGGGGTCCGGGTCCCGCTGCACGTGGAACTGGTCCCAGCCGCCGTCGAACGGCAGCCGCACCACGCCGGGTCGCCCGTCGGCCGCGCCGGAGTGCTCCAGGTGGTGCTCGAACAGCGTCCGGACGAGGGCGCGCGCCTTGCGGTGCTCGACCTGGGCGCTCGGCGCCAGGTAGACGTGCTCGAACATCCAGCTGCGCAGCTCGTCCATCGCCGCCGCGGCCTCGTCGCCCTGGGCGATGTCGCCACGCTCGCGCGAGGTCGCCACGAGATCCTGGACGAGGAAGTCGATCCGTCGCGACGGGGTCCGACCGAGCACCCGCACCGGCCTGGCCGGCAGTTGGTCCTCGCGCAGGACGCCGGCGCGGATCGCGTCGTCGATGTCGTGGTTGAGGTAGGCGATCCGGTCGACGATCCGGACGATCCGGCCCTCGAGCGTCCGCGGCAACGGGGCCCGGCCCGAATGGCCGCCGATGCCGTCGAGCACGCTCGCACTGAGGTTGAGCCCCCGGCCCCCGGCCTCGCGGACCGCGCTCGGCGCGTCCTCGAGCACGGTCACGACGCGGACGGAGTGCTCCCAGTGGTGGAAGTGCCGGCCGTGCTCGCGCAGGCAGCTGTCGAGCGCCTCCTCGCCGATGTGCCCGAACGGCGCGTGACCGAGGTCGTGGGACAGTCCGACCGTCTCGACCAGGTCCTCGTTGAGCTCCAGCGCCCGGGCCACGGTCCGGGCTACGCCCGTGACCTCCAGCGTGTGGGTCAGCCGGGTGCGATAGTGGTCGCCCTCGGGCGCCAGGAAGACCTGCGTCTTGTGCTTGAGCCGGCGGAAGGCCTTGCTGTGGACGACCCGGTCGCGGTCCCGCTGGAGCGGGGTCCGCAGCGGGCACTCCTGCTCGTCCGCGGCCCGGTCGGCGGGCCAGGTCCGCGCGGCCGTGGGCAGCAGGAACGCGTCCTCGAACGCCCGGCGTCGAGCGTGCGGATCACCGAGCGACGTCGACAAGGGAGTCATCCCCGCGATTGTCGCACCCGCCGACGACGTGCGGCCGGCGGGCGCCACGTCTCGGCCCCGGCGGCCGAGCTGGAGAGCTTCTGCGGGCCGTACCCGTAGAACCTCTCCCGCTCGGGCCCGGCACGGCTTATGGTCGCGGACTGGCGACGGCCGCCTGGGCTGCGGCGACGCGGGCGATCGGCACGCGGAACGGCGAGCACGACACGTAGTCGATCCCGGAGTCCTGGAAGAACGCGATCGAGTCGGGATCTCCGCCGTGCTCCCCGCAGACGCCGAGCTTGAGGTCGAGGCGGGTCTTGCGCCCGAGCCACGCCCCCATCCGCAGCATCTGCCCGACGCCCGGGGTGTCGATCGTCTCGAACGGCGAGCGGTCGACGATCTGGGTCTCGACGTACCGGCCGAGGATCTTGCCCTCGATGTCGTCGCGGCTGAAGCCGAGCGCGGTCTGCGTCAGGTCGTTGGTGCCGAAGCTGAAGAAATCGGCGTAGTGCGCGATGTGGTCGGCGACGAAGCAGGCCCGCGGCAGCTCGATCATCGTGCCGATCAGGTAGTCCTCGCCCGCCGTCAGACCGGCCTCGGTGCCGGCGCGTTCGACGACCCCGCGCATGATCTCGAGCTCGCGCTCGTAGTCGACCAGCGGGATCATGATCTCCAGCCGCGGAGCGTCGCCGTCCCGGTCGCGGACCGCGTTGGCCGCCGCGAAGATCGCCCGCACCTGCATCTCGTAGATCTCAGGGAAGAGGATCCCCAGCCGGACGCCGCGCGTTCCCAGCATCGGGTTGACCTCGGACAGCTGATCGACCTGCTCGATCTCGTGCTGCAGCTCGGTCGTGTCCTCGCCCGCGTGCTCGGCGCGGAGCAGCTGCCGCTCCAGCTCGATCCGCGGCGGGAGGAACTCGTGGAGCGGCGGGTCGAGCAGCCGGATCGTCACGGGCAGGCCGTGCATCGCGGCGAAGAGGCCCTCGAAGTCCTGCTGCTGGAGCGGGCGCAGCTCGTCCAGCGCCGCGCGGCGGGTCTGCTCGTCGTCGGCCATGATCATCGCCCGCATCTTCGGCTGGCGATCGGCGGCCATGAACATGTGCTCGGTCCGGCAGAGGCCGATCCCCTCGGCGCCGAACTCGCGGGCCCGGACGGCGTCCTCGGGGCTGTCGGCGTTGGTCCGCACACCGAGCTCCCGGAGCTCGTCGGCCCAGGTCAGCACGGTCTGGAACGCCTCGCTCATCCGCGCCTCGACCAGCGGTACGTCGTCGGTGGTGACCTCGCCGCTCGAGCCGTCGAGCACGAGCAGGTCACCGGCGCGGGCGATCACGGTGCCGCGCGGGCCGGCGTCGCCGTCGGCGGCCAGACGGATCTCCTGTGCGTCGGCGTCGATCTCCAGGCTGCTGGCTCCCGAGACGCAGGGTCGACCCATCCCGCGGGCGACCAGCGCGGCGTGGCTGGCCTTCCCGCCCTCGGCGGTCAGGATGCCCTTGGCCGCGTGGAAGCCGGCGACGTCCTCGGCCTCGGTGAACCGCCGGGCCAGGATCACGGCCTCGCCCCGCTCCGCCGCCGCGACCGCGTCCTCGGCGCTGAAGACGACGGTGCCCTTGGCCGCGCCCGGGGAGGCGTTGACCCCGCGGGCGACCACCGCGAACGTCGCCTTCGGGTCGAGCGTCGGGTGCAGCAGCGCGTCCAGGCCGTCGGCGTCGATCGTGCGCAGCGCGGCGCCACGGTCGAGCAGGCCTTCGCCCACCGCGTCGACCGCGAACCGGACCGCCGCCTGGGCCGGCCGCTTGGCGTTGCGCGTCTGCAGCATGTACAGACGGCCTTCCTCGATCGTGAACTCGGTGTCCTGCATGTCGCCGTAGTGGCGCTCGAGGCTGCGCAGGATCTCCATCAGCTCGCGGTGCGCGTCCGGCATCACGCGCTCCAGGTCGGCGATGTCCTGCGTGTTGCGCACCCCCGAGACGACGTCCTCGCCCTGCGCGTTGACCAGGAAGTCCCCGGACGGCTCGGGCGCGCCCGTCACCTCGTCGCGGCTGAACGCGACGCCCGATCCCGACGTCTCGCCCTTGTTGCCGAAGACCATCTGCTGGACGTTGACCGCGGTGCCCCAGTCGTCCGGGATCCGGTTGAGCCGCCGGTAGGCGATCGCCCGGTCGCCCGTCCACGAGTCGAAGACCGCGCGGATCGCCCCGTCGAGCTGGACGGCGGGGTCCTGTGGGAACGGCTCGCCCGTCGTCTCGGCGTAGATCGCCTTGAAGCGGCCGGCCAGGTCGCGCAGCGCGGCCTCGTCGAGCTCGGTGTCCAGCCGGACGCCCTGCTCGCGCTTGAGCGCGTCGATCGCGCCCTCGAGCCGCTCCCCGGGAACCCCGCGGACGACGTTGGCGTACATCTGGACGAACCGCCGGTACGAGTCCCAGGCGAACCGCGCGTTGGCGGTCTTTGCCGCCAGTCCCTCGACCGACGCATCGGTCAACCCCAGGTTGAGGACCGTGTCCATCATCCCCGGCATCGACTCGCGGGCCCCGGAGCGGACCGAGACGAGCAGCGGATCGGCCGGGTCGCCGAGGCGCTTGCCGGTGAGCTGCTCCAGCCGCCGAACCGCCTGCCGGACCTGCTCGTCCAGGCCGTCGGGATAGACCCGCTCGGCGCGCATGTAGGCCACGCACGCCTCGGTCGTGATCGTGAACCCGGCCGGTACGCGCTCGGCGCCGAGGATCCGTGTCATCTCGGCGACGTTGGCGCCCTTGCCCCCCAGCAGATCGCGCTGCTCCTTCGACCCGGCAGAGAAGTCCTGGACCCAGCTGAGGTGTGCTCCCATCGCTTGCATACTAGTGGCGCTCCGGACGTCATCCCGACGATCGAGGGGTTCTGTCGCGGAGCTCGACGCCCAGGTGGTTGCGCGCCAGGTCCTCGATCACCCCCCGAACCTGGTGCGCCGCGCGCGACTCGACGGGCGGCGCGGCGGCCAGCGGGCGACCGAGCGCTTCGATCATGAAGACGACCGCGGCCTCGTCGATCGACGGCGCGCTGCGCTGGCAGCTGGCGCAGACCACCCCGCCGTGCGCGGCGTCGAAGCCGACCAGCGCGTCGGTGCGCCCGCAGTGGACGCAGGCCCCGAGCGCCGGCTGCAACCCGTGGGCGTAGAGCAGCTTGAGCCGGAACGCCAGCTGGAGGCCCTCGGACGCCGACGCGGGATCCGCGTCGAGCACCGCGAGCATCGTCCGCAGCAGCCCGTGAACCGCGTGCGCCGGCTCGTCGGGGACCGACGTCCGGTCGACGATCCCGCAGGCCCGCTGCGCCTCGGTCATGGCCCCGTGGTGCGTGAGGATCCGATGGTGGACCGCGACCGAGTCGGCCCCGACCACGGTGTGCAGGTCGCTGCGGCCGGTCTGCAGCTCCAGCTGGACCACCGCCAGCGGCTCGAGGCGACCGCCGAGCTTGCTCTTGGGTCGCCGGGCTCCGCGGGCGATCGCCCCGATCCGGCCGTGCTCCGGCGTGATCGCGTGCAGGATCCGGTCGGCCTCGCCGTACCGCATCGACCGCAGGATCACCGCTTCGGTGCTGACCCGGCGGCTGCTCACCGCTCCACTGTACGTTGTGAAGGTATGAGTTCGTCCGTCACGGTCTACACCACGGTTGCGTGCCCGTACTGCGTGCGCGCCAAGGCGCTGCTCGACGCCCGCGGAATCTCGTACGACGAGATCCACGTCGGCCGCGAGCCCGAGGCCCGCGCCGAGCTGGCCCAGAAGACGGGGATGATGACCTTCCCGCAGATCCTGATCGACGACGAGTTGGTCGGCGGGTTCGACGAGCTGTCGGCGGCCGACAAGTCGGGTCGGCTCGCCGAGTTGACTGCCGCCGCCTGAGCCGCGCTCAGCCCCGCGGTCGCGATGCTCGCGGCCGCGGCTGGCAGCGGTCGCAGCTGTAGGTCGAGCGCTGCGCGACGGTGCGGCGGATCACGGGCGTCCCGCACTCGGGGCACGGCAGGCCCTCGCGGCGGTGCACCCGGAAGTCGTTCTGGAACCAGCCCTCGAAGCCGTCGACGTGGCGGAAGTCGTCGATCGTCGCCCCACCCGCGGCGATCCCGTCCTCGAGCGACCGCCGGACCCCCGCCGCCAGCGCGGCGCACTGCGCGAGCGTCAGCTGCTCGCCGCGGCGCAACGGGTGGACTCGGGCGTGGAACAGCGCCTCGTCGGCGTAGATGTTGCCGACGCCCGCGACGACCTTCTGATCGAGCAGCAGCGCCTTGATCGACGTGCGGCGGCCGCGGATCGCGCGGTGCAGTGCCCGGCCGTCGAACGCGTCGGACAAGGGCTCCGGGCCCAGCCGCGCGTCCAGGTAGGCGTCGGCCGACGCGTCGTCGTCGAACCAGAAACCCGTACCGAACCGCCGCGGATCGCAGAACCGCACCGTCGAGCCGTCGTCGAGCGTCAGCACCACCCGCTGGTACGGCACGTCGTCGGGGCTGTCGACCAGCAGCACCCCGGTCATTCGCAGATGCAGCAGCAGCGTTCCGCCGTCGGTCCGCCAGATCAGGTGCTTGCCCCGACGCTCCAGCGCGAGCAGCCGCCGGTCGGTCAGCGCCGCCTCCGTGACGGCCGTGTCCTCGGGCTGGCACCAGCGCGGATCGCGGATCTCGACCGACCGCACGATCCGTCCCTCGAGGTGCGGACGCAGCTGGCGGGTGACGGTCTCGACCTCGGGCAGCTCGGGCATGCCCCACCAAGGGTGCCAGAGCGCCCCCGTGTCCCCGCCGGCCGGCGCGTGTACGGTGGGCCGATGACCCGCCGGAGACACCGATGACCGACGTCGTGCTCCCTCTGGGACTGGCCCTGATCATGGTCTCGCTCGGTCTGACGCTCCGGATCGCGGACTTCACGCGGATCGCCCGTCAACCACGCGGGATCCTGCTCGGGCTGGCCAACCTGATCGTGCTCTCCCCCGTCCTGGCCTTCGGAATCGCAACCCTCTACGGGCTCGACCCGCTGTTCGCGGTCGGACTCGTGCTGCTCGGTGCCTCCCCCGGCGGCACGATGGCCAACCTGCTGACCCACCTGGCCCGGGGCGACACCGCGCTATCGGTCTCGATGACCGCGCTCAGCAGCCTGCTGGCGGTGGTCACCGTGCCGCTCTACCTGGCGCTGGCGGTCTCGGTCTTCGACGCGCCGATCGGGACCGAGATCTCGGTGCTCGGCGTCGTGCTGCCGGTCTTCGCGATCACGATCATGCCGTTGGCGATCGGCATGACGATCCGCGCAAGGGGCGCCGAGTGGACGGCGCGGAACCAACCGCGCGTCAGCAAAGTCGCTCTCGGGTGCTTCGTGCTGATCGTGGTCGGCGCCGTCGCGACCGAGGTCGAGACGGTCAGCGCCCACGTCGACGAGCTGATCCTCGCCACGCTGACCCTGAACCTGCTGGCGATGGCGATCTCGTACGGGATGTCGCGGGCCGCGAGGCTGACCCAGGCCCAGGCGACCGCCGTCGCGCTCGAACTGGGTGTGCACAACAGCGCGCTGGCGATCGCGATCGGCTCGCTGCTGATCGACGAGCTGACGATCCCCGCGGCCGTCTACAGCGTCTGCATGCTGATCACGGGCGGCCTGTTCGCGCGGATGATGGCGCGGCGGAACACGACGAACCTGGCCATCGCCCCCGCAGCGGCGGTTCCCGAGCGGATCTAGGCGGCGCGGGCCAGCGCTTGCCGCCTCGTGCCGCCTAGACCGTCACAAGGCCACGCGGCGACCGTTAGACGGTCGCGGCGTGCAGCGCCCGCGGGTGGGCGTCGCGGTAGACGTCCTGCAGCCGCTGGGCCGACAGATGGGTGTACATCTGCGTCGTCGCGATGTCGGCGTGGCCGAGCATCTCCTGCAGGGTGCGCAGGTCGCAGCCCCCGGCCAGCAGATGGGTGGCGAAGCTGTGGCGCAGGGTGTGCGGGCTCATCCGGTCGTCGAGCCCCGCACTGCGGGCGTGACGCTGGACGATCTTGTAGAGCCCCTGCCGACTGAGCCGCCCGCCACGGGCGTTGACGAACAGCGCCGGCTCGGCGTGCTTGGTCCCGATCATCGTGGCTCGCGACTCGCGCAGGTAGAGCGAGACCGCTTCGACGGCGCGCCGTCCGACCGGCACCAGGCGCTCCTTGCGGCCCTTGCCGCGGGCGCGGAGCATCCCGTCCTCCAGATCGACGTCGGCGACGTCCAGGCCGGTCGCCTCGCTGGCGCGCAGGCCGCAGGCGTACATCAGCTCGAGGATCGCGCGGTCGCGCAGGGTGATCGGATCGGCATCGCCGTGACGGCCGGGCATCGCCAGCAGCTTGGCGACCTCGGCGCGGGTCAGGACCTTCGGCAGCTGCTCGCGCTTGCGTGGGCCGCGCACGTCGGCGGTCGGGTCCGCTTCGAGCAGGCCCTCGCGGCGGACGTGACGGTAGAAGCTGCGCAGGCAGGCCGCCTTGCGCTGCACCGTGGCGGCCGCGGCGGGACGCTTGACGGTGCCGTCGCGACCGGTCGATCCCGCCGCCAGCCCGTTGAGGAACGCCGAGACGTCCTCGCCGGTGGCCGCCAGCACGTCGACTCCCCGCTCGTCGAGGAACACGTCGTACTGCTGGAGGTCGGAGCGGTACGCCTCCAGCGTGTTCCGAGAGAGGCCCCGTTCGAACTCCAGGTAGGCCAGGAAGTCGAGCACCAGCGTGGTGATCGGACGAGTCGGGGCAGGCGCGGCGAGTGGTTGCATGTCCGCGACTGAGATAGGCCGCGGTGCGGTCCACCCCTCGTCGCTGCAACGGAGTGTGCGCGGGTCCGCCCCGCGCGGACGGCGGGAACCACTCCGAGCCCGCGACGCCCGGCCGTAGCGAGCTGCGTGCGTCCGACCGGCCTCAGGCTCCGGGCAGGCCGTTGGCCTTCGCCCACAGCAGCGCGAGCAACGTCTTGCCGTCGTTGGTCGCCGCGATCGCGCCATCGATGTCGGCGATCGGCCAGCGCACCAGCTCGATCCGCTCGTCCTCGCCGCTGTCGGCCGACGCGTCCGACAGGTCCCAGGCGCAGAACAGGTGGACGGTCTCGTCGAGGATGCCGACCGACGGCTGGAACGCGAAGACCGGCTGCCACTGCGCGGCGGCCCGGCCGATCTCCTCGGCGAGCTCGCGCTTGGCGCATTCGATCGGCTCCTCGCCCGGCTTGTCGAGCCGGCCCGCCGGGATCTCCAGGCTGTTCGGGTTGCCCGTCGCCTCGCGCGGCTGCCGGGTCAGCAGCAGGTCGGTCCCGTCGTGGACGAGGATGCCCACCGCCCCCATGTGCCGGACGATCTCGCGCTGGACCTCGACGCCGTCGGCGAAGCGGAACGTGTCCTCGACGAGGCGAACGATCCGGCCCTGGTGCAGGACCGTCCCTCCGACCCGTTCGAACTGGCGTGACTCGGCGGTGCTCATCGGACTCCTCGGTGCAGGCGGGACGGGACGGCTACTCGGTGGCGGGGCCCGGCCGGTGGCTCTCGAGGATCGTGAGCACCAGGTCGAGCGAGCGCTCGAGCGCCTCGGCGGGGATCGACTCGCCCGGCTCGTGGGCGCCGCGGTTCCCGCCGGACAGATTGACGGTCGGGATGCCCTGCGCGTTGAGCACGTTGGCGTCGCTGCCGCCGGCGTCCACGAACGGGCGGGGCTCGATCCCCAGGGCGGCCATTGCGGCGGAGGCGTGGACGACCGGGGCCGAGAGGCGCGTGTGCGCGTACGGACCGAACCGCGTCTCCATGCGCAGGTCCAGGTCGACCGGTCCGCGGGGATCGTGCGCGGCGTCGTGCAGGATCGCCTCGACCGTGTCGACCGTGGCCTGGAGATCGTCGCGGTTGGGGCCTCGGACCTCTCCGACGATCCGGGCGAAGGCCGGGACCACGTTGGTGGCCGGGTCGTGATCGGCGAGGTCGCCGCCGCTCACGTGCCCGACGTTGACCGTCGCGCCGTTCTCGAGCCGACCGGCGGGGAGCAGCGAGATCGCACGCGCGGCGGCCACGACGGCGCTGCGACCGTCCTCGGGCGCGATCGCGGCGTGCGCCGCCCGCCCGCGGTAGCGAGCGTCGAAGCGCACGTGCCCGGGCGCAGACATCACGACCCCGCCGACCGGGCTGGGGTGATCGATCACGTAGCCGCAGCGCGCGCGCAGGACCCGCCGATCGAGCTCGTGGATCCCCCGCAGCTGGGGTTCCTCCTGCACGGTGAAGAGCAGTTCGACCTCGACCGGGATCGGCCGTCGAGCCAGTCGCTCGGCCACCGTCAGCAGCACCGCCACGGTCGCCTTGTTGTCCGCGCCGAGCACGCCCCCGTGGCCATCGACCCACTCGCCGTCGCGCAGCTCGGGCTGGATCGCCGGACCGACCGCCACGGTGTCGAGGTGCGCGCACAACAGCACCGTGGGGACGACGACCGGGCCCGCGGAGAAGGGGAGCTCCCCCGCGTCCGCCGCCGGAGGGGTGGGAGCCTCCGGCGCCGCGTCCGTACCGCTCGGATCCTGCGCCGGGATCCGGCACAGCAGGTTGCCGGCGTTGCCGGCGAGCGCGGCCGCGGCGGCGTCCTCGTCGACCGTCAGGCCGAGGGCGCGCAGCGTGCCGACGACGTAGTCGGCGCAGGCGCGCTCGTCACCCGAGGGGCTGCGGATCGCGCACAGGGCGCCGAAGTGCGTCCCCAGCGCCGCGCGCTCGTTCGCCGTCGCCCGGGACGCCGCCTCGATCCGGACCTGCGCCATGGCGCGCCGTCTCGTTACGCGTTGGCGTTGGCGTTGGCCGTTGCTGCGGCGTCGCTGCCGGTGCGCTCCTGGGCGCGACGGTGCGCGGTGCTGACGAAGCCCTGGAACAGCGGCGACGGCCGCTCGGGACGGCTCTTGAACTCGGGGTGGTACTGCGCCGCGACGAAGAACGGGTGCTCCGGCAGCTCGACCGCCTCGACCAGGCGACCGTCCGGCGAGGTCCCGCCGACGACCAGGCCGGCGTCCTCCAGCCGCTTGCGCAGCGTGATCGAGACCTCGTAGCGGTGGCGGTGCCGCTCGTATACGGTCTCCTCGCCGTAGAGCGCCTGGATCCGGGTGTCGGGCTGGAGCTTGACCGGGTCCGCGCCCAGGCGCATCGTGCCACCGAGGTCCCGGACCTCCTTCTGCTCCGGCAGCAGGTCGATCACGGGCCACTCCGTCTCGGGATCGAACTCGGTCGAGTTCGCCCCCGGCATCCCGGCCACGTGGCGGGCGAACTCGGAGACGGCGATCTGCATCCCGAGGCAGATCCCCAGGTACGGGATCCGCTCCTCGCGGGCGACCTTGCAGGCGATGATCTTGCCCTCGATGCCCCGACCGCCGAAGCCGCCGGGGACGAGCACGCCGTCGACGCCCGAGAGCAGCTCGCGCGCGACGTCCTCGCTCTCGAGGTGCTCGCTGTCGACCCACTCGATCTCGATCGCGGTGCCGTCCCACGCTCCTGCGTGCTTGAGCGCCTCGATCACCGACTTGTAGGCGTCCTCGAGCTTGATGTACTTGCCGACGACGGCGATCCGGGTGGTGCCGCTGGCCGCGTGGACGCGACGGACGATCTCCTCCCAGGCGCTGATGTCGGCCGGCGGAGCGTCGATGCCGAAGTGGTCGACGACGCGCTGATCGACGAGCTCCTGCTTGTACCAGAGCGGGATCTCGTAGACGTCGCCAACGTCCTTGCCCGAGATCACCATGTCCTCCTGGATCGCCGTCGAGTGGGCGATCTTGGTGCGGATGTCGCGGCTCAGCTCCGCCTCGGAGCGGCAGATCAGCATGTCGGGCTGGAGGCCGATGCGGCGCAGCTCGTTGACCGAGTGCTGCGTCGGCTTGGTCTTCAGCTCGCCGGCGTGCTTGATGTACGGCACCAGGGTCAGGTGGACGTACATGCAGTTGCGACGGCCGACGTCGACCGGGAACTGGCGGATCGCCTCGAGGAACGGCAGCGACTCGATGTCGCCGACCGTGCCGCCGATCTCGCAGATCACGACGTCGACGTTGCTCGACTCGCCCGCGAGCTTGATCCGGTTCTTGATCTCGTTGGTGATGTGCGGAACGACCTGGACGGTGCCGCCCAGGTAGTCGCCGCGACGCTCGCGGCGGATCACCGTGTCGTAGATCCCGCCGGTCGTGACGTTGGACGCCTTCGACGTGTTCGTGTTGGTGAAGCGCTCGTAGTGCCCGAGGTCGAGGTCGGTCTCGGCGCCGTCCTCGGTCACGAAGACCTCGCCGTGCTGGTACGGCGACATCGTGCCCGGATCGACGTTGATGTACGGATCGAGCTTCTGCAGCGACACGGACAGGCCGCGCGCGACCAGCAGCCGGCCGATCGACGCGGCGGCGATGCCCTTCCCCAGGGACGAGACCACCCCTCCGGTGACGAAGATGTACCTGGTCGGGGAACGGTCGGGCACGCGGGAAGGGTCCTTGCTGATCTTGCGGAAGCGGCCACTCCCCGGCGGGCCGAGGGCGGGTCCGGGTGGGCGCCCGGACCTCTGTGACCGCTAAAGACGGTACCGGGTGCGCCGGACAGGCCCGGGCCCGCCTCGGTTCGTACCCACGGGCCGGTCGGCCCGACCTGCAACGATCGCGGTATGGAGCAGAAGACCGACGAGCAGTGGCGCGAGGAGCTCACCCCCGAGCAGTACGCGGTGATGCGGCAGTGCGGCACCGAGCCGGCGTTCACCGGCCAGTACTGGGACACCAAGGACGACGGCACCTACCGCTGCGCCGCGTGCCACGCGGAGCTGTTCGCCAGCGACACCAAGTTCGACTCCGGCACCGGCTGGCCGAGCTTCACCGATCCCGTCGTCGCCGAGGCGGTGACGCTGCACGAGGATCGCTCGCACGGCATGGTCCGGATCGAGGCCAAGTGCGCCAACTGCGGCGGCCACCTGGGCCACGTCTTCCCGGACGGTCCGGGCAGCTCGGGCCAGCGTTGGTGCATCAACTCGAACGCGCTCGACCTGAAGACCGGCGCGGACGCCTAGCCGGGCGGTCCGGGTCCCGCCCGCGGCGGGACCCGGCGGCTCGATATCGCCGCCCGCAGCGCCGTGACTACGCCGCGCTGCGCAGCTCCTTGGCGTGACGCAGCGCGCCCTTGTCGCCCTCCTCGGCGCCGAGCATCCGGACCAGCTCGCCGACGACCTCGCGGTCCTTCAGCCGCCGGACGACGGTCCGGGCGGGCTCGACGGTGGTGTCCTTCTCGATCGCGAAGTTGCGGTCCGCCAGCGCGGCGATCTGCGGCAGGTGGGTGATGCAGAGCACCTGTCCCGCCTGACCGAGCGACCGCAGCTGCTCGCCGACGGCGCGTCCGGTCTGCCCGCCCACGCCGCTGTCGATCTCGTCGAAGACCTGGGTTCTCGCCGCACCGGCGCCGTCGGAGCCGACGACGGCCAGCAGCGCCAGCATCACGCGCGACAGCTCGCCGCCGGACGCCGACTCGCGCACCGGGGCGGCCGGAACGCCCGGGTTGGGCGCGAGCAGCAGCTCGCAGCGGTCCTCCCCGGTCGCCACGGCGTCGCGCGGCTCCAGCCGCACCTCGAGCTGCGCGGCGGGCATCGCCAACTCGGTCAACCGCTCGACCACCGCGGTCGCCAGGGCCGGGGCGCGCTCGGCACGGGTCGCGGTCAGCCGCGCGGCGAG
>Ga0265296_1001425_pt1 | contig 27667 bp, 30 predicted proteins | sample MunlanPumphouse1_FD_189073 | JGI IMG/M metagenome (GOLD analysis project Ga0265296, IMG submission 189073) | Groundwater microbial communities from a municipal landfill in Southern Ontario, Canada - Pumphouse #1 | ecosystem: Environmental > Aquatic > Deep subsurface > Groundwater | place... | reverse complement strand
TGACCTTCAGCCAGGCGCTGACTACCCCGCGCGTCGCCAGCGCGGCAGCCATGGCGGGTGATCAGGCGCGCGATATCGTTTCGCTGCGGCTCCAGAATCGCACGAGCTTCGATTGGGGAGCGTTCAAGCTCGACGTCGGCGGCTTCGTCAACGCGAAGTCGCTCTATCATCCGATCTTTCAGGTGATCGATCAGGATTCGCTCGATCTAGGCGGATTTTTCCGCGCCGATTATGCCGCGGGGCCGGTCGAGGTCACGCTGGGCGGCGAGTTGCGCCGCGGCAGTACCGATGCGCGGCAATATGTGAATATCGCCGGACGGCGCGGCGCGCTGGTGTTCGATGCCGACCAGACCGCGCGCACGGCCAATGTCTATGGCGAAGTGCGCGTGCGGCCGGTCGAGCAGCTGACCTTGATCGCGGGCGGCGTCTATGCCGATGGCTTCCGCAAGCGGCGGGTCAATGTCTCGACCTCGCGCGATGGGCGGATCGATTTCGACGCCTTTTCGCCCAAGGTCGGCCTGTTGTTCGAACCGAGTCCGGACGTTCAGTTCTTCGCAAATTACAGCCGCTCGGCGGAATTTCCCGGTTTTGGCGAAGTGTTCCAGAACATCGGTAGCCCGCCGGTCAGCCAGGTGGTGTCGACCATCCGCCCGCAGCGCGCGTGGACGGCCGAGGTCGGGACGCGCGGCAAGACCGGGATCATCAGCTGGGATCTGGTGCTCTACCGCTCTACGCTGAAGGGTGAATTGCTGCAATTCGCCACCAATGTCAGCATCCCGGCGGCGACCTTCAACGCCGACCGCACGCTGCATCAGGGGATCGAGGCGGCGCTGGAATTTGTACCAACGGACTGGCTACGGCTGCGGCACGTCTATGCCTACAGCGACTTACGTTTCCGGAATGACAGCCAGTTTGGCGACAACCGCCTGCCGGTGGTGCCAAAGCATGTGTATCGCGCGGAAGCGCGGATCGGCGGCGACGCGCTGCACATTGCGCCGAATGTCGAGTGGGTGCCCGACGGTCCCTATGCCGATTACCGCAATCTGGTGCAAACGCCGGGCTATGCCTTGCTGGGCGTGACCGGCGGAGCGCGGATTGCCGAGGGGATCGACGCCTTTGTCGATGTCCGCAATATCACCGGCAAGAAGGCCATCGGCGACATCAGCGCCGTAATCACCGCCACGGCGCCGTCGGTGGTCACGCCGGCCGCTTCGGCGATCTATTATCCGGTCGAGCGCCGCGCGGTATCCGCGGGCATTCGCGCGCGCTTCTAAGCGAAAGGACAGGGGATGACTGACATCAACCGGATTCCGCTCTATCGCACGATCTGGCGCTGGCATTTTTATGCCGGGCTGTTCGTCATCCCCTTCATCCTCATGCTGTCGGTGACGGGGGCGGCCTATCTGTTCAAACCGCAGCTCGACCGGTGGCAGGAACGCGCGTGGCGTGATCTGCCGACCGCCGAGCGGGTCGATGCCGATGCGCAGGTGAAGGCAGCTCTGACCGCCTTTCCCGGCGCGAGATTTCATTATTACCGTGTGCCTGAGGCGCCGAGTGATGCGGCGATCGTTCACGTCGGGCTTCGGGCCGGCGGGATGCGCGACGTTGCGGTGTCGCCGCGGGGTGAGGTGATCGGCAGCGCCAATCCCGACGACCGCATTTCGGCGTGGCTGGCCAAGATCCATGGCAGTCTGCTGATCGGCAAGCCCGGCGGGATCATCGTCGAGCTGGCGGCAAGCTGGGCGATCGTGATGATCCTGACCGGGCTGTATCTGTGGTGGCCGCGCGGGCGCGGGCTGGCGGGGGTCATGTGGCCGCGGCTGGGCATGGGCGGACGCACGGCGCTGCGCGACCTGCATGCCGTGACCGGCTTCTGGGTGTCGGGACTGGCGCTGGTGCTGCTGCTCACCGCGCTGCCGTGGACCGATGTGTGGGCGCAGGGCTTTCGCGCGGTGCGTGCCGAAATGGGCTGGGTGCAGGGCGCGCAGGACTGGAAAAGTGGCGGCCATGCCAGCCATCATGCGGCGCACGACCATCACGCGATGGCAAAGGCGATGCCTGCGCCGGTAGCGACCGGGGATGGGCCGCGCGTCCCGCTCGACCGCATCGTCCTGCGGGCGCAGAATGAAGATCTGCCCGCACCCGTCATCATCCAGCCGCCGGGGGCGCCGAACATGTTTGGGCCGCCCAATGGCGACACCTGGACGCTGACCACCCAGACGCAGAACCGGCCGCTGGTGCGCAAGGTGAGTTACGACGTCGTCACCGGGATCGAGGTGTCGCGCAGCGGCTTTGCCGACAAACATATCATCGACCGCGTCGTCGGGACCGGGATTGCATGGCACGAGGGGGCGTTGTTCGGGATCGTCAGCCAGCTGATCGGGGTGCTTACGGCTTTGATGCTGATGACCCTCGCGGTTTCGGGCTTTTTGATGTGGCGGCGGCGTAAGACGGAGGATGCGCTGGGCGCGCCGCCGCTGCAGCGCGATCCGGCGAAGTTGAAGGGGGTCGCGGCGATTGTGCTGCTGGTCGCGGCGATGCTGCCGTTGCTCGCTGCCTCGCTGATCTTGCTGTGGCTGATCGACCGGCTGATTCTGCCACGGCTGCCGCGCGCGACACGCTGGCTGGGGCTAAAGACAACGGCTTGACGCGAGACGGCCCGGCATCGCCTCTCCACGATGCCGGGCCGCGCGCAGGCGGGGAAGTGGCTGCGACCCGTTCAGCCCGCCGCGACGGCATGCGGTTCTGGTCCCGCGGGCGTGGCGCCCGGGATCACCGCCTGCATATCCTTGTTTTCGGGAAAGATCGGCCACAGCAATTGCTGCCCCAGCGTCGCGGGCGGCAGATTTTCGACGCCATAGCTGACCGGATAGGACCGGGTGATTTTGGCGGTACCGAACAGCACATCCCAGAAGAAGAGCAGGTTCCCGAAATTGCCCTTGTAGTTCACCGCCGGGTCGCTGATGTGGCGTCCGTGGTGCGCGTGATGCGTCGCGGGGGTGCTGATCGTGCGTTCGACAATCCACATCAGCGGCGACAGCGCCTTGATACGATAGAGCGGCGCATCCCACGCGACATCGCTGTGCGCGCCGATGATCACCGCCATCTTGACCACCAGATAGCCCGCGTAGAACCAGCCGAGGCCTAGATAGACCAGAACCCCGGCGAACCAGATGCTGGGCATCAGCGCATAATAGATGATGTTGTTCCGATAGACGAGCCGCACGCTCATGTAGCGGGCGTTGTGATGCGCGCGATGGAGGTTGTAGAGCCAGGCAAAGCTGTGGCTGGCGCGGTGCCACCAATATTGCATCATATCCTCGCAGACGAGGAACAGCCCGAGCGCGGCGACAAAGGGAAGGTTCGCCAGCGCTCCGTCATAGTGCGGGAAGAAGCGGTGGCCGAGCAGGCCGACGGTGAGCAGGATCAACGGCTGCGTCACGATCAGCAACGTGAAGGTGCTGACGATTTCCAATATGCCGTCGTGGCGCGACTGTTCGGCCTTGGCAAACAGCTTCGTCGAGGCGAGCTCGGCGAGGCAGAAGCCGAGGTAGATCGCCGCGACAAGCAGGCTCGATTGCAATGTGGTCAAATGCATGGCGCCGTCTCCCGGTCGGCAGGCGGTCGATTGCCGCTTGCCATTGCCGACCTGATGCCACAGCGTCGCAGATTGAAATGCAAAGAAGTTATCATTTCGCCATGGCCGAGGGATCGCGGCTGTCGGTACGCGAGCTGGCGCAGCTGTCGGCGCGCGCCCGGGTGCGGCGTTTTGCCGACGGCCAGTTTATCCAGCATCAGGGCGATCCGGGCGATGCCTTTTGGGCGGTCGTTGCCGGACATGTCACGATCGGCCGTTATGCCAAGGATGGCAGCTTTACCCTGTTCGCCGTGCTGGGACCGGGCGACCTTTTCGGCGAGCTGGCCTTTTTCACTGGTATCCCGCGCCAGGTCGATGCGCTGGCCAGCGGCGAGACGCAGATGATCGCAATTGACCGGCCGTTGCTGCATGGCTTGATGGCGGCCGATGTCGGATGGGCTGAACTGCTGCTGCGCAGTCTGTCGCGCCAATTGGCGAGCGCGCTCGACACGATCGACGCCGAACGGCGGCTGAATACCGTCGATCGGCTCGCGGCGATGCTCGCGGCGATGGCGCGTGACAGCGCCGACGGTGCGACGGTCGACGCGACGCAGCAACAACTCGCCGACCTGCTCGGCGTGTCGCGCGTGACGCTGGGGGCGGCGCTTCGCGAATTGGCGGAGGCGGGGCGTGTCGAACGCGGCTATGGCCAGATTCGCCTGTGCGACCCGTCTCAACCAGACGGTTTCAATTGAAACCAGTTTATGCTAAAGGCCAGCGCATGAAAGACGGCTTTACCCATGTCCACGCAACGCCGCCGCCGGGTGCCGCGGCCGACTGGACGATTTCGCAAAATTGGGATGCTTTTACCGCTGACGAGCATGCGATGTGGGACAAGCTGTTCGCGCGCCAGTCGGCGATGCTGCCCGGCCGCGCGTCGGAAGCGTTCCTGCGCGGGATCGACGTGCTGCGGCTCGAAAAGCCGGGGATTCCCGACTATCGCGAGCTGAACGCGCGGCTGATGGCGGCGACGGGGTGGCAGGTGGTGGCGGTGCCGGGCCTCGTCCCCGACGATGTGTTTTTCGACCATCTGGCGAACCGCCGCTTTCCCGCGGGCAATTTCATCCGCACACCCGAGCAGCTCGATTATTTGCAGGAACCCGACGTGTTCCACGACGTGTTCGGCCATGTCCCGATGCTCGCCGACCCCGTGTTCGCCGATTATATGGTCGCTTATGGCGAGGGCGGGCTGCGCAGCCTGCAATTCGACGCGCTGAAACAGCTGGCGCGACTTTATTGGTACACGGTCGAATTCGGACTCATCCGCGAGGCCGGTGGCCTGCGCATCTACGGCGCCGGGATTGTGTCGTCCTACGCCGAAAGCGTCTTCGCGCTCGACAGCGGCAGCCCGAACCGGATCGGGTTCGATCTCGCGCGGGTGATGCGGACCGATTACCGGATCGACGATTTCCAGCAGAATTACTTCGTCATCGACAGCCTCGACCAGTTGCTGGACACGACGGTGAACACCGATTTCGCGCCGCTCTATGCGGCGAATGATGCGCTGGCGCCGATTGCGATCGCCGACATATTGCCCGGTGATGAGGTAGTGACGCGCGGCACGCAGGATTATGCGACGGCAAAGGCCTGAGCATCCATCCCTTCCCGCAAGCGGGAGGGGCAGCGAGACTTGCAAGCTTGCTCGCTAGTCGCAGCGAGGTGGGCTTTTCGACGCTGGATGCTCGCTTCGCTTGCCCCACCCCCAAACTCTCCCACAAACAGGAGGGGGACTATGCTACCAGCTCCCGAAACTCGCATCCGAGGGGCTCGCGCGGTGGAACGCGCGTTCCTTGCGGCGCGAGCCGTAGCGGCGGCGCTTGACCAGTAACAGGCACGGCCATTCGGCGCTGCCGCCGCGCGCGGCGAGGCGGAAACCTTGCGCGCGGTACGCGGCGAGCACCGGCTCCATCTGCCGCGCGATCAGTCCGGCGAGGATGGCGTGGCCGCCGGGCGCGGTCGCGGCGGCGATGTCGGGGGCGAGGGTGATCAGTGGCCCGGCGAGGATATTGGCGATGACGAGATCATATGGTGCACGGTGGCGGATCGCCGGATGATCGGTCCCCGGCGCGACCGCCAGCGTCAGGGCGCCGCTGCCGCGGCCGAGCGGCACACGGTTGATCGCGGCATTGTCGCGGGTGACGAAAATGCTCGCGGGGTCGATGTCCGACGCGATCGTCCGCGCGGCGGGCCAGAGAGCCATGGCCGCGAAGGCGAGCAGCCCGGTGCCCGTGCCGATATCGGCGACGTTGCGCGGGGTCGTGCCCTTGCGCTTCAGCCGGTCGAGCATCGCGAGGCAGCCCGCAGTGGTGTCGTGGCCGCCGGTCCCGAACGCCTGACTGGCGTCGATCAGGAAGGGCGTGCTGCCGCGCGGTACGCGGTCGGCGTAGCTGCTGGTGTGGACGAAGAACCGCCCTGCCTGCACCGGTTCAAGCCCCTGCTGGCTCAACGTAACCCAATCCTGCTCGACCAACTCTTCGACCGTCGGCTGCTTGCCCTTGGCGCTTGGTACCAGCGCCTGGATCATGGTCAGCAGCGCGGGTGCGGGCTTGTCGTCGACATAGGCATCAAGTTGCCACAGCCCGGCATCCTCGTCGATTTCGCGCGTCACCACCACCGGTGGTTCAGCGAGCGCGTCGAGCGTCGATCCGTCCGACACGGCTTCGGCCTCGGCGCGGGTGCAGGGAAGGGAGATCAGCCAACTCATTTGTATCGCGCCGTGATGACAAAAAAACTGTCTCCCTGCGAAGGCAGGGACCCATAACCGGTCGTTTCGGATTTCAGCGGCGGGAGATGGACCCCCGCCTTTGCGGGGGAACAACCCTGATATTGTCGCTTAGCGCACATAGCTCGCGCCATTCACATCGAGTACCGCGCCGGTCATCGACGCGGGCGCATCTACCGCGCACCAGCGCGCCATTTCGGCGACTTCATCCGGCATCGCGACGCGGCCCAGCGGGATGTCGGCGAGCAATTTGTCGCCGTCGCGGCTGGCGAGATACTCGTCGGCCATACCAGTCATGGTGAAACCCGGGCAGATCGCAAAGGCGAGGATATTGTCTGCGGCATAGGCACGCGCGATCGTCTTGGTCATCGCGACCATGCCCGCCTTGGACGCGGCATAATGCCAGTGCGCCGGGCTGTCGCCGCGGTGTGCGGCGCGGCTGGCGATGTTGACAATGCGGCCTGCGGCTTGGCGCGCCTGCCAGTGCAGGACGGCGCGGCGGGAGAGATCGGCGCTGGCGGTCAGGTTGATCTGCTGCGTGCGGTTCCAGTTGGCCAGCCAGTCGGCGTCGCTGTCGGCTAGCGGACTAGCCTCGAAAACCCCCGCATTGTTGATCAGCACGTCGATGCGGCCATCGAGCCGGTCGAGGCTGTGCCGCCACAGTCTCGCGGGGGTGGCCGGGTCGGCGAGGTCGCCATCGGCGCTGGAGAGCGCGACAACACGCGCTGCGTCGGTGGTCAGCGCGGCGGCGATTGCGGCGCCGATGCCGCGACTGGCGCCGGTGATCAGGATGTGGGTTTGCATGGGGCGGCTTTAGGCAGCGCGGCTGGCCTTGCCAAGCGGATGCGTCCCAACCTTGTCATCCCGGCGAAGGCCGGGATCTCGCCGATGCGTCAGGCTGCAAGGGGGAGATCCCGGCCTTCGCCGAAATGACGATGTGGGTTAGTTGAACAATTTTACGCCACCCGGCGGCTGAACTCGCTCGCGGCCTGTTCCAGTTGCTGCAAGCGTCCGCCCATCTTGCCGAATTCCTGGCTGAGCACGCTGATTTCGCTCGCGACCATGCCCGAATCGTTGCGGATGCTGGCGATCGTCGACGACATGCTGTCGGCGGCGAGCGCGGTTTCGTCGACCGCAGCGGTGATCGAGGTAACCGTCTGCGCCTGCGCATCCATCGCATCACGGATGCGCTGCGCCGATTGCTGGACTTCGACGATCGTCGCCTGGATCGACTGGTTGGCGCTGACCGATCCGCGCGTTGCCTGCTGGATCGCGGTGATCTTGCCCGCGATATCGTCGGTCGCGCGCGCGGTTTCGTTGGCGAGGCTTTTGACCTCCTGCGCCACAACGGCAAAGCCGCGGCCCGATTCGCCGGCGCGCGCCGCTTCGATCGTCGCGTTGAGCGCAAGCAGGTTGGTCTGGCCCGCGATCTCGCGGATCAGGCCCAGGATCGATTCGATCGATTCGGCGTGGTGCGACAGCGTTTCCGACATCGCGACCGCTTCTCCCGCCTGTTCGGAGGCGCGGGTGGCGACGCTGGCCGACGCTTCGACCTCGCTGCGCGCATCCTCGATCGCGCGGATCAGTCCGGCGGCGGTCGAGGCGGCTTCGCGCATCGCCATCGCCGATTGTTCGGAAGCGGCGGCCACTTCGCTGGTCTTGGCGATCATACCCTTTGCCGCCTGGTCGGCCGAAGCCGCCTGCTTCGCCAGCTGCTCGCGTACCCCGTCGGTGTCCTGCACCAGCGAAGCGATCGAGCGATCGAAATCGCCCGCGAGTGTCTGGCGTTCGCTGGAGATGACCGCGCGGTCGAGCTTTTCTGCGTAGCGCTGCATGATGTCGAATTCGAGCAGCGCCAGCCGGTTGACCGCGCTGACCAGCCGCGCCAGTTGCGCCGCGTCATCGATGCATGCGGCAACGACATATTCGATGGTCAGTCGCTGGCTTTCGGCGATGCACGACATGACCAAGGCAAGCGGCAGTTTGACGCGCCGCGCCATATGCGCGTTCTGACACGCGATCGTTGCGACTTCCTGCCCTGCGGCGTCGGCATATTTGGTTTCGGTATGGCGCGCGCTGCCGCGGATATAGGATTCGAGCAACTCGCCCTCGACCGCGCGTTCGACGCTGGGCAGCGCGTTGAACGCATCCCAATAGGCACGCGCAATGGCTTCTTCGCGGCCGACGATGATCGCATGAATCTCGGCGGCCTGCGCGGCAAGTTGACCGTCGAGGTCGTAATAGGGGAAGCGTTCGGCCATCGAAATCGGGTCGATTTGCTGCTTATGAATCGGATTTTCCTTCACCATGATCCTGCTTCCCTGATCGATCCAATGGGGCACGAGTCTGCCGCTCGTCATCGTCCGCAATACATAGGAACGGGGTATGCGGGTCTTTGGTAAATTGCGCGTTAACCAGAGAACAGCTTTTCGCCCTAGTACGTCTCACCCGCAGGAACCGGGTAACCCTCGAACGCCTTGATCGTGCGCAGCGCAAAGGCGCTGTGCATCGCGGCGACCCCGGGCAGGCGCGAGAGGCAGTGGCGGTGCAATCGGTCGAAATCGGCGACGTTGCGCGCCGCAACGCGCAACCGGTAATCGGATGCGCCTGAGAGCAATTGGCATTCAAGGATTTCGTCGAAACTTTTGACCGCGCTTTCGAACGCGGTCAGCGCCTCTTCGCTCTGCGAGGTCAGGCTGATGTCGACGAACACGTCGAGCCCGAGGCCGATGCGTTCGGGGGCGAGGCGCGCGGCGTAACCGGTGATGATCCCCGCCGTCTCCAGCGCGCGGATGCGGCGGTGGCACGCCGACGCCGACAGCCCGACCGCTTCGCCGAGCTCGGCGGCAGGGCGTGGGCCACCCCGTTGCAGCATGTCAAGGAGCTTGCGGTCGATTCGATCAATCATTGTGCATCCTGAAGCCATATCGCGCGATATTTGTGCGCACTTGTCTTGAATCCAGCTGCGATATGCAAGCACCTCGCGCGCCGTTTCTGCTATTAGGCGCAGCCATGAACGACGCGGCGCCGAGACAGCGCGACCGGCGGCGAACCACTGGAGAGCGACAATGATCATCGGCACCCCCAAGGAAATCAAGAACCACGAATATCGCGTCGGGTTGACCCCCGAAAGCGCGCGCGAGCTGACCGTCCATGGCCACCGCGTCCTGGTCCAGACCGGCGCGGGCGCCGGTATCGGCGCGCACGACCGCTACTATGTCGAAGCGGGGGCCGAGATCGTGCAGACGGCGGAAGAAATTTTCGCGACCTGCGACATGGTGGTTAAGGTCAAGGAACCCCAGCCCGGCGAGCGCGCGATGCTACGCGAGGGCCAGATCCTTTATACCTATCTCCACCTCGCCCCCGATCCCGATCAGACGCGTGACCTGATGAAATCGGGCGCGGTCTGCATCGCCTATGAAACCGTCACTAGCCCTCACGGCGGCCTGCCGCTCTTGAAGCCGATGAGCCAGGTCGCGGGGCGTATGTCGATTCAGGCGGGCGCGACTGCGCTGGAGAAGGCGCATGGCGGCCGCGGCGTGCTGCTCGGCGGCGTGCCGGGCGTGGCACCGGGCAAGGTGTGCGTGATCGGCGGCGGCGTCGTCGGCTTCAACGCGGCGCAGATGGCGGCGGGGCTCGGCGCCGACGTCACCATCCTCGATCGCGATCCGGAAGTGCTCGAACGCGTTGGTACTTTCTTCGAGGCGCGTGCCAAGACGCGCTTTTCGAACCGCGCCAATCTGGCCGAATGCGTCGCCGAGGCCGATTTGGTCATCGGCGCGGTGCTGATCCCCGGTGCCGAGGCACCCAAGCTCGTCACGCGCGACATGCTCGGCACGATGCAGGCGGGCTCGGTGCTCGTCGACGTTGCGATCGATCAGGGCGGCTGTTTCGAAACCAGCCATGCGACCACCCACGCCGAACCGACCTATGTCGTCGACGGCATCGTCCATTATGCGGTTGCCAACATGCCCGGCGGGGTCGCGCGCACCAGCACCTATGCGCTCAACAACGTCACTTTGCCGCACGCGCTGCGCATCGCCGATCTGGGGTGGAAGGAAGCCCTGAAGCGCGACGTGCATCTTGCGCAGGGTTTGAACGTATGGAATGGCAAGGTGACGTTCGAGGCCGTAGCCGAAGCGATCGGAACCGACTATGTGTCTGTTGAGCAGGCACTCGCCTGATAACAAGGACATAGGTGCAAGAATGACTGACCAGACTCCCCCGCCGCCGCAGGACGACGCACCCGAGGAAAATGAAGTGCTGCGCGCCGCGCGCGAACAGCGCCAGCAGAAGGAAGCCGCCGATGCGGCCGAGGCGGCGGATCGGGATGCCGCAAAGGGTGGCAAGCGAGGCTGGAAAACCGCGGCCGCGGCGGGTCTGGGGATCGGGTCGGCGGCGGTCATCGCGGCGCTGCTTTACGCGAACCGCGACAAGATCAAGTGAAGCCTTTCCCCGCGCTGAACGCGCGCGATTCGGAAACGCGTCATTCCCGAACTTGATCCGGGATCCAGAGGGCGGCCGCGTGCCGCCCTTTGTCATTGGACGAAATATTGGGATGGATTCTAGGGGGGCGCTTTGCCGGCTCATTTAATGCACCGACGTCCTCTACGGCCTGTCAACGGTTGCCGGGGTGAAAGGTGCGGCTATGGGACGTTCCCGAGCGCCCATGATCAAAAGCCACAAGCAGGTGCCGATCTCACCGATTGAGCCGGGCAACGATATGTAGCGGGTGAAAGATAGCTCGGCACATTCGGGCATCAGCAAACGCCCGAAGAATGTCACCAGATAGCCGACGCAGCCCGCCATCAACAGGACGCCAAAGGCGCGAGGTATCAGTCGCGACCGGAACAGCAGCCAACCAAACGGCAGCAGCCAAAGCCCCCAAAAGATTTTGAGGATGAAGATGCCGTTCCAATAGCTTTCGAGCGCCATCAAAACCTGCAACTCCAACGCCGCGGGCGCCAGTGCGGCAAGACCCGGCTCGTCACCCAACAGCGACAGGACGTTGATCCGATAGGCCATATTGGCAAAGGCGATCGGCACGCTCGCCGTCGCCAGCGCCACCATCGCTATGGCTGCGTTTTGCCCGAAGGGTGCCAGCAGCCGATAGAGCACAAGGGGCAGGAGAAGGAAGGCGGTATAGCAAATAAGGCCTGCCGCGACGCCAAGCCGGAACAGTGACTCATGCGATCGGATCGTCGCAACCAGCGTCGCGCCGTCCTTGCTGCTTTCGGTGACACTCGGCACATAGGCCAGGCTTAAGATGCCGCACAGCACCACGATCAGATATAAAAGTCCCGAGATGCGCGCTGTTTTCGAGGTGATGTTCATAGCGCCGTCTCCTGCCGCGAGCCGCTATGTAGCATTAGCGTATTATAACAGCAATACACATCCAGGCGATGGCGGCTATGGGCATGCGCAATCACGACCGGCGATAGCCCCTCGCGTTTCTTATCTTTCACGCCCCCTAAGCAATTGCATATCGCGGCCATGGCGCTAAACCGGCGCCCATCGACCGAATAGAGTCAGAAACGGGGCTGATATGGCTGGCAACAAACCGAATACGCGCCCGCGCGCGCCGCATTTGCAGGTGTATAAATGGGGCCCGGCGATGGCGGTCTCGATCCTTCATCGCGCCAGCGGCGACGGGCTGGCGATCGTCGGCGCGTGCCTGTTCCTGTGGTGGCTGGGCGCGATCGCCGCGGGGCCGGACGCTTATGCGGCGTTTGTTGCGTGCATCTGGCACGACCCCAGCCCTGAAATCAGCCTGTTTCACCAGATCACCAATATACTGGGCAAAGTCGTACTCGTCGGGCTGACCTGGGCGTTTTTCCAGCATCTGTTTTCGGGGCTGCGCCATTTCGTGCTCGACGCCGGCGCGGGCTATGAGCTTAAATCGAACAAGCTTTGGTCGACCCTCGTGATCGCCGGGGGCGTATTCGCGACCGCCGCGACCTGGCTTTACATCCTGGCGGGAGCACTCTGATGGGCAATGGCACGCATCTGGGCAAAGTCCGCGGCCTTGGCTCGTCGGGGCATGGCTCGCAGCACTGGCTGCAACAAAGGCTGACCGCGCTCGGCAACATCCTGCTCGTCGGCTTTTTTGTCGTATCATTGATCCGGCTGCCGCTCGGCGATCATGCCGCGGTGCTGCGCTGGGCGGCGGACCCGATGGTGGCGCTCGCGCTGATCCTGATGGTGGTCAGTGTTTTCTGGCACTTGCGGCTGGGCCTGACGGTGCTGATCGAGGATTATGTCCACGGGCCGATGCTTCTGCTCGCGACCGTTCTGCTCAATTTTTACGCCATCGGCGGTGCCGCCTACGGGATCTTCACGATCGCCCGGATTGCGCTGGCACCCGTCGTGGCCGGCCCGGGGGGCATGTGACATGACCGACGCTTACAAGATCATCGACCATATCTATGACACCGTCGTCGTCGGCGCCGGGGGATCGGGTCTGCGCGCCACAATGGGCAGCGCCGAAGCGGGCCTCAAGACCGCGTGCATAACCAAAGTGTTCCCGACGCGCAGCCACACGGTTGCGGCACAGGGCGGCATCGCGGCCTCGCTCGGCAACAATTCGCCCGACCATTGGCAGTGGCATATGTACGACACCGTCAAAGGCTCGGACTGGCTCGGCGACCAAGACGCGATCGAATATATGGTGCGCGAAGCACCACAGGCGGTGTACGAGTTGGAACATGCCGGGGTGCCGTTTTCGCGCAACGCCGACGGCACGATCTATCAGCGCCCGTTCGGCGGCCATATGCAGAATATGGGCGAAGGCCCGCCGGTCCAGCGCACCGCTGCGGCGGCCGATCGCACCGGCCATGCGATGCTCCACGCGCTGTACCAGCAGTCGCTGAAATATGACGCCGACTTCTTCGTCGAATATTTCGCGCTCGACCTGATCATGGAAAATGGCGAGTGCCGGGGCGTGATCGCGCTGTGCATGGACGACGGTAGCATCCACCGTTTCCGGTCGCAGGCCGTCGTGCTCGCGACCGGCGGCTATGGCCGTAGCTATTTCACCGCGACCTCGGCGCATACCTGCACCGGCGACGGCGGCGGCATGGTGCTGCGCGCAGGGCTGCCGCTCCAGGACATGGAGTTTGTTCAGTTCCACCCGACCGGCATCTACGGAGCGGGCGTACTGATCACCGAGGGCGCGCGCGGCGAGGGCGGCTATCTCACCAACTCCGAGGGCGAGCGGTTCATGGAACGCTATGCCCCCTCGGCGAAGGATCTGGCGTCGCGCGACGTCGTGTCGCGCTCGATGGCGCTCGAAATCCGTGAAGGCCGCGGCGTCGGCCCGCACAAGGACCATATCTTCCTGCATCTCGACCATATCGATCCGGCGGTGCTGGCCGAGCGGTTGCCCGGCATCACTGAAAGCGGCAAGGTGTTCGCCGGCGTCGACCTGACCCGCCAGCCTTTGCCGGTCGTGCCGACGGTCCATTACAACATGGGCGGCATTCCGTGTAACTATCATGGCGAAGTCGTCACGCTCGGCAAGGATGGCCCCGACACCGTCGTGCCTGGCCTGTTCGCGGTCGGCGAAGCCGCCTGCGTGTCGGTGCATGGCGCCAACCGCCTCGGTTCGAACAGCCTGATCGATCTCGTTGTGTTCGGCCGTGCGACCGGCCACCGGTTGCGCGATATCATCAAGCCCGGTGCGGCGCAGCAGCCGCTGCCGACCGACAGCGCCGACTTGGCGCTGGGCCGTCTCGACCATTTCCGCCATGCCAAGGGCGGCTCGCCGACCGCGGAAATCCGCACCGAAATGCAGCGCGCCATGTCGGCGCATGCCGCGGTGTTCCGCACCGACGAGCTGATGGCCGAGGGCAAGGAAAAGCTGACCAAAACCTATCAGCGGATGAACGATGTCGGCGTCACCGACCGCAGCCTGATCTGGAACACCGATCTGGTCGAAACGCTCGAGCTCGACAATCTGATCAGCCAGGCGACGGTGACGATGCATTCGGCATATAACCGCAAGGAAAGCCGCGGCGCCCATGCGCACGAGGATTTCCCGAACCGCGACGACGCGAACTGGATGAAGCACACCGTCGCATGGTTCGATGGCTGGGGTGGCAAGGGCGGCGGCGTCCGCCTCGATTACCGCCCGGTCCACGAATATACGCTGTCGGATGACGTGGAGTATATCAAGCCGAAGGCGCGGGTTTATTGATTGGCAGGAGCGTAACGCTTCCGCCGCTCAAGCAACTCCATGCTAGCCATGATGACCGTGCAATCTTGCGGGCGGTGTTTCGGTTAGCTCGGCGTGCGGATGGAACTTCGTCCGCTGGTGGATGAAGCGGTCTAGAACCAGCTTTCGATCGGGTTGATGTCGGAGAAGGGCCGATCGACGTCCTGACCCATGATCCACAGTTTCTGGCACGCGATGGTGAAAAAGATCAGCGCGACGGTCCACACGATGACGGTCTTGCGCGTCTGCCAGCGGCGTTCGGCCTCGGCCGCCTTGGCGCGCGCCTTATAGTCGATGCCCAGCTCGCCCTCGAACTCGGCGACAAGCTGCGCGCGGCGGGTACGCGAAATATTCGCGATACTCGCGTTACTCTCATCGGATTTTGCGCGGCGAGTCGCCATTGTTGCACCCTGACCAGATAGTCCTGCCATCGGTGATAGCGCACAGCCCCTGCGAAAGCGTTAACTTAAGACAAATCAATCATGCGCGATCGCGATGAGTTTGATCCGTGCCGCGGCGCCGCGCAATAGGGTGAGGTCGCGGCGCGGACGGTCCAATGCCGCTGCGAGCAGGGCGAGCACGGCATCATTCGCCGCGCCGTCGGCGGGCGGCGCGGTAACTCGCAACCGGATGCTTTGGCCGTCGATTTTTACCTCTTCGTGCGCCGCGCCGGGCGTCACGCGCACTTCCAGCCGTCCGGTCGGCGCCGCGAGGTCACGCAGCGCCGCCGTCAGCGCGGGATCGGGACGGTATTTCAGATCGTGATAACCAGCTTGCCGACCGCGCTGCGGTCGCCCAGCTTGGCGATCGCCTGCCCGCCATCGGCGAGGGCGTAGGTCCCGGTGACGCGCGGCTTGATCTTGCCCTGTTCCCACAGCTGGAACAGGCGCGCGACATGCGCACGGTTGCGCTCGGGCTCGCGCGCGACAAAGGCGCCCCAGAACACGCCGGCGACGTCGCAGCTTTTGAGCAAGGTCAGATTGAGTGGCAGGCGCGGGATGCCGGCGGGGAAGCCGACGACAAGATAGCGACCTTCCCATGCGATCGAGCGCAGCGCGGGCTCGGCATAATCGCCGCCCACCGCGTCATAGATGACATTGGCGCCGCCCGGTCCAACCGCTTCCTTGAACATGTTCGCGAGCGCCTTGGACTGATCCTTGTCGAACGGCTGGCGCCCATAAACTACGACCGCATCAGCGCCCGCCTGCCGCGCAATCTCGGCCTTTTCTTCGCTCGAGACGCCGGCGACAACGCGGGCACCGAAGGCTTTGCCAAGTTCGACAGCCGCAATACCGACGCCGCCCGAGGCGCCCAAAACGAGCAAAGTCTCGCCTTCCTGGATATGGCCGCGATCAATCAACGCGTGGATGCTGGTGCCATAGGTCATCAGCAGCGACGCGCCCTCGGCGAAGTCATGGCCTTCGGGGAGGTGATAGACGTTGTGGACGCCGACCGCGACGGCTTCGGACATGCCGCCATTGCCGCAGCCCGCGATGACACGGTCGCCGACCTTGAACCCAGTGACACCTTCGCCAAGCTCGGCAACGAGACCCGCGACTTCGCCGCCCGGGGCAAAGGGGCGCGCAGGTTTGAACTGATATTTGTCCTCGATGATCAGCGTATCGGGGAAATTGACCGCGCACGCCTTGACGTCGATGACGATCTGTCCGGCACCCGCGGTTGGCCGCGGCAGCTCGCCAAGGACCAGCGTTTCGGGGCCGCCGGTGGCGGTCGACAAGAGAGCCTTCATCATCTTCTCCTTATGCCAGCGTTGGCGTCAGCCACGGCTGTGTTTTGGCTATTTTCTGTTCATGCTCGGCGATCGCCGCTTCGCTTTTTTCGGTGAGTGAAATCTCGTCGAGGCCGTTCAGCAGACACATTTTGCGAAACGGGTCGATGTCGAAGCTGAAACGGTCCTGAAATGGCGTCGTTACCGTCTGGGTGTCGAGGTCGACATGAATCGGATCGGTCGCCGCGACTTCCATCAACCGGTCGATCGCCGCTTGGGGCAGCACGACGGGCAGGATGCCATTCTTAACCGCATTGCCCGAAAAGATATCCGAATAGCTGGGCGCAATGACGACGCGGATGCCGAGGTCACCGAGCGCCCAGGCGGCATGCTCGCGGCTCGATCCGCAACCGAAATTGTCGCCCGCGATCAGGATCGGTGCTTGGCTGTACTCGGGCTGGTCGAACAGATTGTCGGGGTCGGCGCGCAGCGTTTCGAACGCGCCCTTGCCCAGCCCTTCGCGGCTGATCGTCTTCAGCCATTTCGCCGGGATGATGACGTCGGTGTCGACATTCTTCAGCCCGAACGGAATAGCACGGCCCTCGACCTTTTCGATCGGTGCCATATTATTCGGCGGCCTTCGGGAAGGCGGGCAGCTTGCCGACATCGCGCGGTTCGTGCTGGATGATCACCGTCGCTTTCAGATTCTTGGCCAGCGCCTTGAAGCGACCGAAGGAGGCGAGGGTGTCGGCGCGGTTGGTGTTGAACGTCGGCACGCCTTCGCTGTCGTAATTTTCCTGAAAATGCGCCTGATCGCCGGTCAGGAGCACTGGCCCGCGGCCCGCCAGTCGCACCAGCAGCGTGTGGTGGCCCGGGGTATGTCCCGGCATGTCGAACATCACAACGCTGCCATCGCCAAAGATATCCTTGTCGCGCGCGACCGGCTCGACTTTGCCGCCGCCGCTGATCCAATGCTTGAAAGGGGTCGGATCGAGAAAAGCGGGCGGGGGACTCTGCGCTAGGGCGTCCCAGTCGCCCTTGCCGATTAGGAGTTTCGCGGCGGAGAAATCGGGGAGTTGACCGACATGGTCGGAATGGAAGTGGCTGACCCCGACGACATCGATGTCCTGCGGTTTGATGCCCAAATCGGCGAGCTGCTCGACGAGCGTGCGGGTCACCGTTGCCGACATGTCGCCGGTCGCGGCAAGCGCCGCGCCCTTGAGCGCGCCGGGCAACCCCAGATCCCACAGCATCAACTGGTCGCCATGACGGATCAGGTAACAACTGACCGTCAGGTCGCGGCTCTGCCCCGGATAAGCCTCGGTATCCGAAAAGGCGTTGAGCCGGTTCACACGCACCGTGCCGCAATCGAGCCGGGTCAGGCTGACCTTGGCCGCCGCCGGCTTGTCCTGCGCCAGCGCGGGGGTGGCCAGTGCCAATACCGCTGCAGCCGATGCGATAGCTTTCCAGATCATGCTCTTGGCTCCCTCTGTCGCGTGCTCAATTAATCAATTCCCGCACGTCGGTGAGCCGCCCGGTCACCGCCGCCGCCGCCGCCATCGCGGGCGACACCAGGTGGGTACGGCTGCCCGGCCCCTGACGGCCGACGAAATTGCGGTTGCTGGTGCTGGCGCAGCGTTCGCCCGCAGGCACCTTGTCGGGGTTCATGCCGAGACATGCCGAACAGCCGGGTTCGCGCCACTCCAGGCCCGCGTCGATGAAAATGCGGTCGAGCCCTTCGGCCTCGGCCTGCGCTTTCACCAGCCCCGATCCGGGGACAACGATCGCCCATTTGACGTTGGCGGCCTTTCGACGCCCTTTCAACACGGCGGCGGCGGCGCGCAAATCCTCGATACGGCTGTTGGTGCAGCTGCCGATGAAGATATTCTCAATCGGCACATCTTGCATCCGGGTGCCGGGCTCCAACCCCATATAGGCGAGCGACTTGGCGGCCGCCGCCTGCTTCGACGGATCGGCAAAGCTCGCGGGATCGGGGACGATGCCGGTGATCGGCACGACATCCTCGGGGCTGGTACCCCACGTCACGCTAGGTGCAATGTCGACGGCGTCGATCAAGACAGTCTTGTCATAAGTCGCGCCCGGATCGGTCGCGAGGCTAGTCCAATAGGCGACCGCGGCGTCCCAGTCGGCGCCCTTCGGCGCATAGGGGCGGCCCTTCATATAGGCGAAGGTCGTTGTATCGGGCGCGATCAACCCGGCGCGCGCGCCGCCCTCGATTGCCATGTTGCTGACCGTCAGGCGGCCCTCGACGCTCAGCGCGCGGATTGTGCTGCCGGTATATTCGATCACATGGCCGGTACCGCCCGCGGCGCCGATGGCGCCGGTTATGTGGAGAATGATGTCTTTCGCGGTCACGCCGGGGCCGACGTGGCCCTCGACCCGCACTTCCATCGTCTTGGCGGGCTGGAGCAGCAGCGTTTGCGTTGCGAGCACATGCTCGACCTCGCTCGTGCCGATCCCAAACGCCAGCGCGCCGATGCCGCCGTGGCAGGCGGTGTGGCTATCGCCGCAGACGATCGTCGTGCCGGGCAGTGAAAAGCCCTGTTCGGGGCCGACGACATGGACGATGCCCTGCTCGGCGGCGGTGGCGTCGATGTAGCGGATGCCGAAATCGGGGGCATTGGTTTCGAGCGCGGCGAGCTGCGCCGCGCTTTCCATATCGGCAATCGGCAGCCGGTTGCCCGCGGCATCCTTGCGCGCCGTCGTCGGCAAATTATGATCGGGCACCGCCAGCGTCAGGTCGGGGCGCCGCACGGTGCGCCCGCTCGCGCGCAGTCCGGCGAACGCCTGCGGGCTGGTGACCTCATGGACAAGGTGACGGTCGATGAAGATCAGGCAGGTACCGTCGGGGCGCTGTTCGACAACATGCGCGTCCCAGATTTTTTCGTACAGGGTGCGGGGGCGAGTCATGGCGTTGCCTTAGATCAGCGGCACAACTTTGCAAGCTGGTGGCGATAAGAAACGCAATTTTCGGTCGCGAGCCGTACGCGTTGTCATCCCATTTCGTCGCGCCGGACTTGATCCGGTGACCATACCACGGTCGCGAGCTTGGAAGCCGGATCAAGTCCGGCATGACAAAGAGGAATGGTGGTATCCTGCATATAACACGCCTATATTCGCGCCATGTCGCTCTCCGCCATCCTCGCGCTCATTCTAGCCACCGTCGTCGCGATGGAGTTCGTCGCGTGGGGCAGCCACAAATATATCATGCACGGCTTCGGCTGGGCATGGCACCGCGACCATCATGAGCCGCACGACAAGATGCTGGAAAAGAACGACCTGTTCGGTCTGTTCGGCGCGGCGCTGAGCATTTCGATGTTCGCCGTCGGCAGCCCGATGATCATGGGGGCGAGCGCATGGGAGCCCGGGACATGGATCGGGCTCGGAGTGCTGTTTTACGGCATCATCTACACCGTCGTGCATGACGGACTGGTCCATCAACGCTATTTCCGCTGGGTGCCGCGGCACGGTTACGCCAAGCGGCTGGTGCAGGCGCACAAGCTGCACCATGCGACGATTGGCAAGGAGGGCGGGGTCAGTTTCGGCTTCGTCTTTGCTCGCGATCCGGCGAAGCTGAAGGCCGAGTTGAAGGTGCAGCGTGAGGCCGGGGTTGCGGTGATCAGAGAGGCATCGGTGGACTGATCGTCGCCACCGCGAAGGCGGGGGCCGTTGGCCGCTTGAATCCGCGTTGCTGCGTTATCCGCTTGCGACCCCCGCCTTCGCGGGGGCGACGGCAGCTACCCCATCCGGTAATCCGCCGTAATCGCTCCGCAGGCGCGCAATTCTTCCTCATGCCCGACCTCGCGCCAGTTTTCGGCGAGCGCCTGTCGTTCCCAATCCAGCATCGCGGGGTGCGCGAGGATATGGTTGACCCATGCCTGCCCGGCACCGACGTCCAGACCATAGGTACGGATGCGGAAGGCGACGGGGGCGTAGAAGGCATCGGCCGCGGTGAAGTTGCCGCCCGCGAGCCATGGGCCGCCGAATTTCGCTAGCCCCTCCTCGAACAATTCGCGGATCCGTGCGACATTGTCCTGCAGCGCGTCCGACATCGGCTTGGGCGTCACGCGCACCCCGACGTTCATGGTGCAATCGCCCCGCAGCGCCGCAAAGCCGCTGTGCATCTCGGATGCCGCGCACTGCGCCCAAGCACGCGCGTCGGGGTCGGTCGGCCACACGCCCTCGTGCCGGTCGGCGAGATACAGGGTGATGCCGAGCGAATCATAGATGGTGCGCCCCTCGTGGAGCAACGCGGGAACCTGTCCGGTCGGCGAAAAGCTGCGGAAATCGTCGTAATTGGCGGGCTTAGTGAACGGCTCGATGCGATCGCGAAACGCGATGCCGAGCGCCGTCATCAGCACCCACGGCCGCAGCGACCAGCTCGAATAATTGCGGTTGGCGGTGATCAGCTCATACATGCTTCGCGCTCCTGTGCGACGATGGGGGAGGTGTAGGCGGGGTCGTGCGCGAAAGGCAGCGCGCTGCCCTCGCGCAGCGCCGCCAACACGGTGGCGAAGTCGCTGCGGGCGCGCCAGCCGAAGCGGCGCTCGGCGTGCGACGGGTCGTAAACGCGGTCGATCGTTTCGGGCAGCACCCATCCCGCCGCTGCATAGAGCTCGGCGGCTTCGGGGTGGGTGCGCGCGATGACCGCGCGCGCGTCGCGGGCAAGCTCTTCGGCATCGTCGCGCGCGAACGGCGGCGGGGCGGAGAGGATGAAGGTGTCGCAGCCGATCGTCGGCGCCGCCTCCAGCACCGTGAGATGGGCCGCCGCAGCATCCTCGACGGTCAGGCGGCGGTGGAGCATCTCGTTCGCCTTTAGGTTCGGGCCGCTCGGCACCGCATGGGTGTCGTCATCCTCGGGAAAGAAGCGCCCGGTGCGCAGGATTGCGATCGATATGCCGTGCTCGCGGTGGACGAGGCGGCACGCCTGTTCGGCGGCAAGCTTAGTGATGCCATAGATGTTGCGCGGCTCCAGCGGACCGAAATCCTCGTTGATCCACCAGGCGCCGGTGTCGCCTGCGCCAGCTCGGACGTCGGCGCGCACCATCAGCGAGGTGGTCGAGGTGAACAGAAAGCGGTCATTGCCCGCCGCGACCGCCGCCTCGATCAGGTTGAGCGTCCCGCTGACGTTGACTTCGACAAAGGCCTGGCGCGGATAACGGACGATGTCGGGTTTGTGCAGCGCGCCGCTGTGGATGATCGCTTCGATACCATGCTCGCCCATCGTCCGGTCGATCAGCGCGCGGTCGGCGACGGTGCCGATCACCTGCGTACAGGCGCCCGGTACCACATCGATGCCGATAACTTCATGCCCACTCTGGCTGAGCAACGGAGCAAGATAGCGCCCGAGCCAGCCTGATGATCCGGTCAGCAGCACGCGCATCGATGATTCTCCTCTGGCTCCCGGACGCGCGCCTTACCCAAGCAGCGGTCCGGAATGCAACCAGGTCGCGCGCTTCAGCCTTTCGACGCCCCGACAGCCGGGGTCGGCGCCGCGGCGACGCCCGGCGGGGGCGGTAGCTCGCTGAGATCCAGCCAGCCCGCGTCGTCGCGCTTGTGATAGCTGTCGATCACCGTGAAGGGGATGCGGAAGGGAAAGCCCCAATCGCTGTTCCACATCGCGACGACGCCGGTCCGCGTCGCCGGTTCGAAAATCATCGTGGCGCGGTAGCCCGAAACCGCCCCCGAATGGCCTTCGAGCCGGTGGCCGCCATAGGTGAAGCTGCGCCAGCCAAGGCCATAGGATGCATCGCCCATCGCTTGACGCAGGGTGCCGCCATAGAGTTTCGCAGTGCCGACGCGGGGGCGGTGGGCGAGCTGCAACACCGATTGCGGCAGCACATCGGGGCGTGACCCCATCATTGCCTGCATCCATTTGGCGAAATCGACGATATCGCTCTCGACCCCGGCGGCAGCGGGGACGCGCCAATAGGCTTCCTTGACCGGGAGGGTCTGATGCCCGCGGTGCGGTTTCGCCCAGTCTCTCGCGCCGGTCAGCCGCTCCATCCCGAAACCGGCGCTGACCATGCCGAGCGGCAAGAAGAATCGATCTTCGACTGCCTTGGGAAACGGCTTGTCAGCGGCCGCGGTCAAAATCTCGTTCGCCGCATCGAAGGCGATATTCTGATAAGTGTGACAGGTGCCGGGGTCGCATTGCAGCGGTGCGGCCGCTAGTCCGGTGCGGATCAGCGCGGGATTCTTCCCCTCCTCCAGCTTTTCGTCATAGGCGTTTTTGGTGAGGCCAGTGCGCTGGGCGAGCAGGTCGTCGAGTGTCACCTCTGCCTCGGCGCCGCGGGGCAGGCGCAGCGAGGTGCGCCATGCGGCGACGGGGCGGTCAAGATCGAGGGCGCCGTCCTGGGCCAGCGCTGCCGCCATCACGCCGGTGGTGGTTTTGGAGACCGACGCCCAGCGGAACATCGTCTGCGCAGTGACCGGTGCGCCCGTGGATACGTCGGAAACGCCATAGGCGCGCACGAAACGCAGTTCGCCATCCTCGACCACCGCCACTGCCAGCCCCGCCATTTCGGGGCGCTGGGCAAGGTCGGTAAGTTGCCGGTCGAGCGCGCGATAGTCGATCCGGCCGCGCCATTGCGCGGGGGTTTGGGGGAGGTTCTCCGGCGCCATGATCGGGATTGGGACGCTGGCCAGCGGCTGGTTGCCGCCAAAGGCGTGAATGCCGAACCAGCCCGAAAACCCCAACGCGACGATCGCGATCAGGATAAGGACAACGCGCGGCATTGAAGCGGGATGGGGTTGCGACCTCATAGTTGGCGCCGTCTTAGCCGCGCATGCCGCCGCCGTCACCCCCGGAGCGGCTCAGACCGTCAGATAACGCCAGGCTTTGATCGTACCGATGGCATAGGCCGTCCCATAGAGGAGAACGATCAGCGACGACCAGATCGCAAAGCTGTCGGTGTGTTGCGGCCGCCACAGATGGAGCGGGACAAAGATCAGGGCGCGGAGCAGGTAAATCGCCGTGATCGTCACCAGCCCGGTCCTTAGCAAAGGCACGCGCGGCAATGTACCTGCGCCCGAAAAGGCATAGGCGGCCCAGATCAGCAGCACCGTGCTGATCGCCAGCGTGATCAGCGTCGGTTGCCAGTCGCCCCGCGCCGCGGCACGCGCCATGCCTTCGCCCGCGCCAAAGAAGCGATACCAGTCCGGGCCGCCAATAAGGCACGCGATATGGAGCAAGGCCGCCGCGACCGACAGCGCGCCGCCGATCATCAGCCAAGTCGAACCGGGGTTGGCGGCGACGTCAGGCAAGCGCATGCGCTATCGTGTGTAGCTCGCTCATTGACGAATTCCCATCAGGTCATCACGGGTGAAAAGAAGCTGGCACCGCTTTAAAATCTCGTCGCGCACCCGCGGGTCGGTCAGATCGCGCTCGTGTTTCAGATCGACCGCGACGGACCGGTCGCTTTCCTCAGACGCAACGCCGAGGTTGAGCAGGGCGTGGAAATCGATCGTCCCACTCAGAAGGAGGTCGAGGTCGGAGCCGGGTCGTGACGTGCGCGCCGCGCGCGAGCCATAGAGGCTCACCCGGTCGATTTGATTGGCGTAGCGCGAGAGAATCCCGGCGACGATGCGTATATCATTGATCGACAGACCGATGGCGTCATGCTCGACGCGCATCAACGTCCCGTTCCAGCGCAGTGCGTATCGCAAGGAATTGGTCGGCGATCAGTGTTAAGCCCTGATCACGGATTGGCTCGCTGTAGGTATCCGACAGCTAGTTGCCCAGCTTGCCCATCGCCAGCCATTCGTCGACCGCCGCGATCATGCTGGCGCCGTGCGCGGCGCGAATGGTCGATGCCGGGGTCAGCTTCTGGCGGTGCCAGTTCTTCCGAAAGCCGATCGGCCAGCAGTTTCCAGCCCAATTCCCACGCAATCTCGAAACGCTGGACCATGTCAGCCTTTTGCAATTCGGTCAGCGGACGGCTCTGGCGTGGATAAACCGCCTCTTTCAGGCCCGCCAAGGCGCGCAAAAAATTGTCCAGACGGAGCAGGGAACGCGGCGGCGGCTTGTCATCCATTCAGGATAAGTAGCTCGCCGTCGTTTTCGCAGCAACCTCTTCCGCCGTCACCCCGGGCGCCAGCTCGATCAGCTTGAACGGGCTCGCATGATCGTCGCGCCGGAACACCGCGAGGTCGGTGATGATCATGTCGACGACATTCTTGCCGGTCAGTGGCAGGGTGCACGCCGGGATGAATTTCGGGCTCCCGTCCTTGGCATTATGTTCCATCACGACGATGATCTTCTTGACCCCGGCGACAAGGTCCATCGCGCCGCCCATGCCCTTGATCATCTTGCCGGGGATCATCCAGTTGGCGATGTCGCCATTTTCGGCGATTTCCATCGCGCCGAGAACGGTGAGGTCGATATGGCCGCCGCGGATCATCGCAAAGCTGTCTGACGAGCTGAAATAGGCCGAGTTAGGGACTTCGCTGATCGTCTGCTTGCCCGCGTTGATCAGGTCGGCGTCTTCTTCACCCTCGAGCGGGAAGGGGCCGATGCCGAGCATGCCGTTTTCCGACTGGAGCGTCACCGTCATCCCGGCGGGGATGTGGTTCGCAACCAGGGTCGGAATGCCTATCCCCAAGTTGACGTAATAGCCGTCCTGCAGTTCCTTTGCGGCGCGGGCCGCCATATCGTCGCGGGTCCAGGGCATTATTTCGGCTCCCAATTTTTGTCGGAGGGGAAGGCATCGCCCCAGCCCAGTTTTTCCCATGGGCCATAGACGGAGTTGGGGAACAGGAACCAGCCCTTGTCCCACAGCGCCGCGGCGGCGGGGCCGGTGGCGAGCGCGGTGCGGGCTGCGGCGGGCAGGTCTCTGACATTGAACTGCTGGCTGAAATCGCCGAGCTGGTCGCCGGCGAGGATGATGACGCAATATTTTGCCGCGATGGTCGCGCGGCGGCCGTCCTTGCTTGACCCGGTGGCATCGTCGCCCATCAGGAACAAAGTCTCGCCATGTTTGAAATCGCCGAGCCCCGCGGCGCGCAGCGTGTCTTCGCTGCCCTTGGCATTGGTGGCGCTGCGGTTGGTGTTGGCGATGACGTTGATCCCTGCAGCGCGCAGTTTGCCGACCATCTCGACCGTGCCGGGCATGGCGACCGCCTTGCCCGCGCCACTCTTTTCCCACTGGTCCCAGATCTTGGGATCGAACGCGCTGCCCTTCTCGGCGAAATACCGCATCGGGCCGAGGTTCCAGATCAGCGTCTCGTCGGCATCAAAAACCGCGGCAAAGGGCTTGCTGTCGCAGGGTTCGAAGCGCGGCGCGTCCATCGTCGCACCGGCAGCGAGGATGACGCTGTCGGTCGGGCGCTGCTTGATCCGCCACATGCCATAGTCGGCGATCCGCGTATTGGTCGCGCGAACGGCGATGGCGGCCTCCGCCGAGCCGTAGAGATATTGCAGCGCGACGGGCGGCTTGGCGCCTTCAGTCGAAGCGTCGGCAGGCGGCGGGGTCGGGGCGGTCGCAACCGGAGCGGGAGTCGCCGCACAGCCTGCGAGGAGCAGGGAAGCGAGCAGCGGTAGCGGGCGCATCACGCGGCCTCGCGCGGCGTTACCGTGCGGAATTCGATCTTCTTGTCGTAGGGCGCGCCGATGATCATGCGCTTCACATAGATGCCGGGCAGGTGGATCGTGTCGGGATCGAGACTGCCGACGGGGACGATTTCCTCGACCTCGGCGACGCAGATCTTCGCTGCGGTCGCCATCGGCGCGTTGAAGTTGCGCGCGGTTTTGCGGAAGATCAAATTTCCGCTCTCGTCGGCCTTCCACCCCTTGATGATCGCCAGGTCGGCAAAGATGCCGCGTTCGAGGATATAATCCTGCCCGTCGAAGCTCTTGACCTCCTTGCCCTCGGCGACCGCTGTGCCGACCCCGGTTTTGGTATAGAAACCGGGGATGCCGGCGCCGCCCGCGCGGCAGCGCTCGGCGAGCGTGCCTTGCGGGCAGAATTCGACCTCGAGCTCGCCCGCCAGATATTGGCGTTCAAATTCCTTGTTCTCGCCGACGTAGGAGCTGATCATCTTTTTGACCTGCCGCGTGCGGAGCAGTTTGCCGAGCCCTTCGCCGTCGATCCCGGCGTTGTTGCTGGCGATGGTCAGGTCTTTGGTTCCGGCGTCGCGGATTGCGTCGATCAGCCGTTCGGGGATGCCACACAGGCCGAACCCACCGGCGCAAATCTGCATGCCGTCAAAGAGCAAGCCTTCCAGCGCGGCGGCGGCGGTGGGATATTGCTTCTTCCCCATGGGACGGCTCTCCTGACTGTGATGACGCGCGGACCTTGGCGCATTTAATTCATCAATTCTAATTGTTCTAATTTGTGATTATACATAGATAATGTCTATCAATCGCGTCGCGCTCTATCACCTCGAAACATTGCTCTGGATCGACCGACTCGGCACGTTTTCGGCCGCCGCCGAGCGGCTGAACACCACCCAGCCGACGGTGTCGGCGCGCATGCGCGAGCTGGAACAGCGTCTGGGCACGGCGCTGTTCCGTCGCGATGGCCGCACGATGTCGCTCACCGCGGCCGGGCGCAAGCTGGTGCGCGACTGCGACCCGCTGCTGCGCGACATGCAATATGCGCTGCTCGGCAGCGGCGGTTATGGCGAGGCGAGCGGGGTGGTGCGGATCGGTGCGGGCGAGATCGCCGCGGCGAGTTGCCTGCCCGCCTTCGTCGCGGGGCTGAAAACCGATATGCCCAATGTCGGGCTCGAGATCGAAATCGACCTGACCGCGAACCTGATCCAGCAGCTGTTAACCGGGCGCACCGACATCGCCTTTGCCGCCGGACCGATCGCGCATCCGGCGCTCAAGACCAGCGCGATCGGCGAGGTCGAACTGGTGTGGCTGGCCAGCCCCGCAGTTGCTTCGGCGTTTGCGGGCGATGACACCAGCCTGCCGGTGTGGTCGCTCGCTAGCCATTCGCCGATCCACGGCCGGATGCGCGAGGCGATCGCGGCGTCGCGCATCGCGCAAAAGTCGCTGAACCTGTGCAACAATGCGCGCACGATGATCGACATTGCCAAGGCGGGCGGGGGGATCGGTATTTTCCCGCAGCCGATGGTGCGCGGCGAGGTGGCAACCGGCGCCCTCGTCGAAATCGGGGGGATGCCCGCACTCGCGCCAGTCGAGTTTCAGGTCGCGATGCGCGTTGCCGATACCGAGCCGGTGCTGACGCAGATTTTTGCGCGCGCGGCGCAGCTCGATCTTGCTGAGGTGGGAGGCTGAGCAGAGCGGTGGGTTGCGATCGACCGCTACCGCTAACAACCTCGTCGTCCGGGCGAAAGCCGGGATCTCGCCGGTGCGTCAATCCGATGCGGAGAGATCCC
>Ga0265296_1001424_pt1 | contig 27681 bp, 16 predicted proteins | sample MunlanPumphouse1_FD_189073 | JGI IMG/M metagenome (GOLD analysis project Ga0265296, IMG submission 189073) | Groundwater microbial communities from a municipal landfill in Southern Ontario, Canada - Pumphouse #1 | ecosystem: Environmental > Aquatic > Deep subsurface > Groundwater | place... | reverse complement strand
CGGGTGTGACGTAGCAGATAAAGTCAGCGCCAAGCGAGGACGAAATTGCGGCTCCGATAGCGGCAACCCGGTCATCGTAGCCGGGGGCAATGTCCGTGACAATGGGCCCGAGCATGTAGAACGGCTTGTTGTTGGTGACGCGCTTCATGAGCGTGACATTGGCTGCGATCTCGTCAATCGGGACGTGGCCCGGGCCTTCGACGATGACCGGCACGTTCTCGTTGTGCGCCTTGTCAGCAAGTTCGGCATTGATAAGGAGTTCCTGGACCGCTGCCCGGTCGGTGGCATCGTGGATGGCTCCTGCCCGCATGCCGTTCCCCATCGAGAGGGTAACTTCATGTTCCTTCATGATCTCAAGGAGGTAATCGAACTCGCTGTAGAGCGGGTTCTCCTTCTCGTTGTGGAGCATCCAGGCGGTCATGAATGCACCGCCACGGGACACGAGACCCCCGTGCCGGCCCTGGTTCTTCAGCCGCTTGACCGTCTCGAAGTTGATGCCGGTGTGGATGGCCATGAAGTTGGTGCCGAGCTTTGCCTGTTCGGCCGTAATACGGAAGAGGTCGTCTTCCTTCATGTTAACGACTGCCCCATCCTTTATTGCGGCTTCGATGAATGCCTGGTAGAGCGGCACGCAGCCTACTGATAGGGAAGTATTTGCAATGACCTGCTTGCGGATCTCGACAAAGTCGCCGCCGGTGGAGAGTTCCATTAAGGTATCTGCTCCCGCACGCTCGGCCTGCTTTGCCTTCTCGATTTCCTCAGGGATATTAACAATATCGGTGGAGGTCCCGATGGATGCGTTCACCTTGGTGCGCAGCCCTTCGCCGATACCGCAGATCTTCACTTTGCGGTAAGGTGAGACCGGGATAACGATATGGCCACCGGCAACGCCGCGCCGGACAAAGTCTTCGGTGACTCCTTCCTGCTTGGCAACAATTTTCATCTCTTCTGTGACGATGCCCCTTTTCGCATCTGCTACGATACTCATGCCTCTATGGTTGCCATAAAGACCAGATAAAGGCTCGGTTTTTCAATTCTGGATTAAATCGTGCTTGTTCTCTGAACAAGTAAAGTTGATTTGGAATAACGCAGAATTTTTTGCGTAACAACGGCCAGTCGGAACAAATCTTCGTATTCCCCCCTCTGGTGAAAATCTAAACCCTGGGAATGGAATTCACGTAATATTTATATAGAATTGAACGCTAACTTATGGTAAACCTTAATGATACGAGGTGTTTTACGATGACAGAAAAGGATTATTTCGAAGTTACAGTAAAGGAAGCTGCGCACGATGATGCAGGCCGGGGGATTGCCCGGATCAGCGTCGAGGTGATGAAGAAACTCGGCCTGGTTTCCGGCGATGTGATCGAGATCCAGGGCAAAAAGAAAGCTGCTGCGATCATCTGGCCGGGCTTTGCGCAGGATACCGGGTTCGCAGTTCTCCGGATAGATGGGAACATCCGGGGGAATGCCGGGACCGGTATTGACGAGAAGGTGAAGATCCGTAAATCCGAAGCAGAGTATGCCAAGAAGGTGGTGATCCAGCCAACCCAGCCGATTCGACTTGTCGGGGGTGAGCAGTACCTCGCGAGGGTGCTCCGCGGACGGTCCGTCATAGAGGGGCAGACGGTCCGCGTGGATGTGATCGGGAATTCGATCACGCTTGTCATAGCAAAAGTCTCCCCCAAGGGAATTGCGATTGTCACTGATGACACGGAGATCGAACTCAAGGAGGAGCCCTACAAGCCCGAAGAGGGCAAACGGGAAGTCTCCGATATCCACTACGAGGATATCGGCGGCCTTGGGCGCGAACTGCAGCTCGTCCGCGAGATGATCGAGCTCCCGCTCCGCCACCCTGAGATCTTCGAGCGGCTGGGAATCCAGCCCCCCAAAGGTGTACTGCTCTACGGTCCTCCGGGGACCGGCAAGACCCTTATTGCAAAAGCGGTGGCAAATGAAGTGGATGCCCATTTCATCACGCTCTCCGGCCCGGAGATCATGAGCAAGTATTACGGCGAGAGCGAGAAAGGTCTCCGCGAAAAGTTTGAGGAGGCGGAACACAATGCCCCCGCGATCATCTTCATTGACGAGATCGATGCTATCGCTCCCAAGCGCGAGGAGACCAAGGGAGAGGTCGAGCGGCGCGTTGTGGCCCAGCTGCTGGCGCTCATGGACGGCCTGAAAGGCCGGGGCCAGGTTATCGTGATTGCGGCAACCAACCTGCCGGATTCCATTGATCCCGCACTCAGGCGCGGCGGCCGGTTCGACCGGGAGATCGAGATCGGTATCCCGGACAAGAAAGGCCGTCTGGAGATCTTCCAGGTGCACACCCGGGGAGTGCCCCTTGCCGACGATGTAAAGATCGAGGATTACGCCAACTCAACCCACGGGTTTGTCGGGGCGGACGTTGCGCTCCTTGTCAAGGAAGCAGCCATGCATGCGCTCCGCAAGATAATCCCGCAGATCAAGATCGATGAGGAAGTACCAACCGAAGTGCTCGATGCCCTCCGCGTGACCAACGAGGATTTCGCCGAGGCCCGCAAGCATGTCGAGCCATCCGCGATGCGGGAAGTGCTTGTTGAAGTACCGGACATCACGTGGAAGCAGGTTGGCGGTCTCGAAGATGTCAAGCAGGAACTTAAAGAGGCTGTTGAGTGGCCCCTGAAGTATCCCGACGTCTTTGAAAGGCTCCAAACAAAACCCCCGAAGGGGATTCTCCTGTTCGGTCCGCCCGGAACCGGCAAGACCCTGCTGGCAAAAGCGGTGGCAAACGAGAGCGAGTGCAACTTCATTGCAGTCAAAGGCCCCGAACTTCTCTCGAAGTGGGTCGGCGAGTCCGAGAAAGGTGTGCGGGAGATCTTCCGCAAGGCCCGACAGGCATCCCCGTCAATCATCTTCTTCGACGAGATCGATGCGCTGGTCCCAAAGAGGGGATCGTACCAGGGCTCGTCGCACGTGACCGAGAGCGTGGTCTCCCAGATCCTCACGGAACTGGACGGGATGGAAGAGCTCAAGGATGTCACCATCCTTGCGGCCACCAACCGCCCGGACATGCTCGACGATGCCCTCCTCCGGCCCGGCCGGCTGGAGCGGCACATCTATGTCCCGGCACCGGATGAGGAGAGCAGGAAGAAGATCTTCGAGGTCTACCTTGGCGGGGAGACCGGCAGCATCCTTGCAAAGGATGTGGATGTCGAGGCGCTCGTCAAGCGGACCGAAGGGTATGTCGGCGCTGATATCGAGGCGCTCGTCCGCGACGCGAAGATGGCTGCGATGCGGGAATTCATCATCGAGATGGGATCCCGGAGCGAGCAGGAGCGCACCGATGCTATCAAGAACGTGATGCTCACAAAAGCGCACTTCGACACGGCCCTGACCCGGGTCAGGGGATCGCTCGACCGCGATGCCATCGAAGCCTCCGAGCGGCAGTCCTGGGCCATGCTCTACAACCAGGAGCAGCGGGAGATCCTTGAAAACGCGGTACAGGTCATCCGCGGTTCCAGCACAAAGTCGAAGAAATCCGACAAGGCTTCCCTTGAGGATCTCCGCAAAGCCACATACCAGAGAAAAAAGGACTTTGCACGGATCAGGGAACTCGCAGAATCGCTGGAGAAGTAACGAGAAGAAACAAAAAAACCACAACACGGTGAAGAATCATGTATGAAGACCCACAGGACCTGTTCCGGGAGATGGACGAGATGTTCTCCCGGCTGTTCACCCGAATGGACCGGGGATTTGCCGGTGGAAACCCGCAGGTGTCTGGCTACTATTTCGTAGCCAGCGGCGGGGATGATTATCCGGATATGCAGGAAGAACCCGGTCTGCCCGACCGGGCGGCTGCCGGGCCGGTTGCCGAAGTGCACCGGATCGGCGCTGAAGTGAAAGTGATTGTGGAGCTGCCGGGTGCTCCGGCAGAATCCATCCGGCTCGATGTCCATGATGGAAAACTGGTCATCGATGCCGAAGGGTGCATGAACCCCTTCCACACGATTGCCGATCTGCCCCCGGTAAATGCAGCTTCGATGTACTCCTCGTTCAGGAACGGGGTGCTCGAAGTGACGTTCGGGGCGCTTCCTGAAAACCCGGAACCGACCCATACAGGGGCGAACTAAATCTTTCTTTTTTTAATACCGGTTATGGACAATCATTCCGGCAATTTCGAAAGCGCTTTCAATATCCTGAAAATTGGGGATATTGTTGTCCTTGAGGATCCGGAATGCACCTTTCATACTGTCGCCGCCTGCCATGCACCCTATGATCATTTTACCGGTGTGCTGTGAGAACCGGACAACCTCCCCGGCAACCTTCACCGGGTCGGCAAGTGCTGAAGGGACGATGATAATGAAGATGATATCCCAGTCCCGCTGGTTTTGTATGAGAATATCAAATACCCGGGCAAAGCGCTCGGCATTTGCATCTCCCAGGATATCCATCGGATTATCATGATTCCAGCTCGTTGGCAGGACCGCGTTCAGCTGATCACGCAGTCCCGGTGAGAGTTCAATGAGCTCAATACCATAACGCTCTGCATAATCGGAAGCCAGGACTCCGAATCCCCCGGCACTGGTGATGGCGATCGCCCGTTTGCCCTTCGGGTAGCCTTCTGATGCGAGAAGTTCGCCAACATGAAATGCCTGTTGCGTGGACCGGACCGTTATTATGCCTGCCTGCCGGAATGCGGCCAGGTACACGTCATGACTTCCCGCAAGTGAGCCCGTATGGGATGCAGCCGCCCGTTTTCCTTTTGCAGATGACCCGGATTTTATGGCAATCACCGGCTTTTTCGGGGTCACTTTCGAGACCACTTCCATAAACCGCAGGCCGTCCCGGATCTCTTCGATGTAAAGTATGATTGCCCGTGTTTGATCGTCCTGTGCAACAAAGTTGATATATTCCTCAAAACCAAGGTCGAGCTGGTTACCGACACTGATGACTGCCGAAAACCCGATATCCTCGGGAATGCTCCAGTCCACAATGGTCGTGATAACAGCCCCGCTCTGGGAAATAAAGGCGAGTTTACCGGGTTTTGGTGAGATGGGATCGAAGGTGGTGTTGATCATCCGGTACGGGAACATTATTCCCAGACAATTCGGGCCGATAATCCTGATGTTGTATTTCCGGGCGAGTTCAAGTACCTGATCTTCCAGGATTCGTCCCGCATCCCCGGCTTCGCGGAACCCCGAGGAGATGATGACGAGCAGCGGGATTTTCTTGATGCCCGCTTCTTCGACAATCGCCGGAATGCCCTGTGCAGGGATCGTTATAACGGCAATGTCCACATTTCCCTGAATGGAGGTGAGGCTGGGAAATACCTTTTTTCCCAGGATCTCCGTCTTATTCGGGTTTACCGGAATCAAGGTCCCGGGAAACGTGAGGAGATTTTGACATACGGCATATCCCACTTTGTTCGGATCGGTGGAAGCCCCGACCACTGCTATGGTTTTTGCATCAAATAACCCGATCGGAATTTCCTTGTGAATCCGGGATACCGGTTTTTTGGCATCATCGTCGAGAATGAACCGTGCATCTACTGCGCATCCCCCATGTTCATATAATACAAACGGGTTAATGTCAAATTCCACAAGATGAGGATTTTTATAGAAATAAGCAGCGATTTTCACCAGTGTTTCGACGAGGATCTTTTCATCGAGGGGTGGTTCGTCACGGTACCCATGAATCAGTTTATACCCATAGAGTTCCTGGACCATCTCCCGTATCTTATATTCGTCAAGAGGGAGGATCCGCAACGAGACATCTTTGATGAGATCGACAAATTTTCCCCCGATACCAAACAGCAGGATCTCCCCGAAGGATGGATCCGATTTTCCGCCAATGATAAGTTCGAGTCCTTCCGGTAACTGCTGTTCGACAATAATTCCTGAAACCTGTGCATCCGGCCGGGTTGCATGCACATCCGACATGATCTTCTCAAAGGAATACCTGACTTCGTCATCGGTTTTGACGGAAGTTATCACGCCCCTGACATCGCTCTTATGGCTTATGTCGGGGGAGACGATCTTGAGAACCACCGGGTACCCGATCTCCTGTGCAGCAAGTACTGCTTCCCTTGCTGTCTGTGCAATGTGGTATCGTGGGACGGGGATGCCGATATTTTTTAAAAGTTCGTAGCCTTCAGATTCGCGAATCAGCCTTGAAGTCATTATGGTGGTCTCTGGATAATCCTAATATTAATGAAATGTATTACAAATGGTTTGATATTTGAGACTTTGCTACGATCCATTCCTGTTTTGCCCCTGACGGGTGTTGTCGTTGCAGGGTGCAGGAAATAATCCCTTTGAATGGTTCAGGAAAATCAGATCCCGTTTTACGTTTTAAAATTAGGAATATCGGGATACTATTATATTGTCATGCGATATGCGTATACATGAGATACCCTTGGTCATACCGAATATGCCTGGTATCGACAAAACCGTAGTTGGCAGGGCTTAAGAATCAGATCAGGTATTTTCCAATGCAGTAATTTTCCTCACAGGGTGTTCCGGGAAATTTAGGGGAATCACGGAGGATTCTCCACGATGTCCCGGAACTGCATCCTTATGGAATATTCTGCGATTCCGCTTCTGCCGCAACCGGTAAGGATCAAAACAGATGATAAATGATGACAGGTATCCGCGAAAAATTGAATCCCGTACTGCCGGTCATTTCAGGTTCGTGATTAGCACGTCCTGCCAGCTGAACCGGTTGGTCGTCTGGCATTAAACTGGATATGCAGGGAGAAGACATGAGCAGGAAATGGGTATATGCATTCTCGGAAGGCGATGGTAAGAATAAGAAACTCCTCGGGGGTAAGGGAGCCAATCTCTGCGAGATGACGCAAATCGGGTTGAGGGTTCCACCCGGCTTTGTCATCACAACAGAAGCCTGTCTCCTTTACCTGAAAGACCCGAAGCAGGGATTACCAGAGGAATTGCTGGACCAGGTACAAAAAGAGTTGTCCGTTGTGGAAAAAAAGAGCGGCAGGGTCTTTGGCGGACGCGACAATCCGCTGCTCGTATCGGTCCGGTCCGGATCCGCTATGTCCATGCCCGGTATGATGGATACGATTCTCAACCTCGGCCTCAATGATGAAACCCTGCAGGGGCTCATCCAGCAGACCGGCAACGAACGTTTCTGCTACGATGCATACCGGCGGTTTATTCAGTTGTTCGGCAAGGTAGCTCTTGGTGTGCCGGAAACGGAATTCGATAATGAGTTTGAGGAAGTCAAACAGAAAGCCGGCGTTAAGACGGATGTCGGTCTATCCGCCCGGGATTTAGCTGATATCGCAAAACGGTTCCTGAACGTGGTAATGAGATTTACCGGTAAATCGTTCCCGTCAGATCCCCGTGAGCAGCTGGAAATAGCTATTCGGGCCGTATTTAATTCCTGGGGCGGCAAGCGGGCCGTGGATTACCGCAGGGAATTCAAGATTACCCCGGAGATGGCAAACGGAACCGCAGTAAATGTCATGGAGATGGTATTTGGGAACATGGGTGATGACTCGGCTACCGGCGTCGGGTTCACCCGCGACCCTGGTACCGGGGAGAACGTAATATTCGGGGAGTACCTGGTAAACGCACAGGGTGAGGATGTCGTTGCCGGTATCCGTACCCCAAAACCCGTTTCTGCCATGGCTACCGAGATGCCGCGGCTGTATCATGAGCTCGTGGATCTCCGGAACAAGCTTGAGGCACATTACAAGGAAATACAGGATTTCGAATTCACCATTGAGAAAGGAATCCTGTACTGTCTTCAGACGCGGAACGGGAAGATGAATGCATCTGCGCTGGTTCGGACTTCGGTTGAGATGGTCAACGACGGGCTCATCGATAAACCAGCTGCGCTGCTGCGTATCCAGCCGGAGATGCTGGAACAGATGCTCTTCCCCCGGCTGGATCCCCATGTTACCAAAAAACCCATAACAATAGGCCTGCCGGCATCCCCCGGTGTTGCTGTCGGGATTGCTGTATTTGATGCAGACCGGGCTGAGAAGCGTGGCCGTACCGGCGAGCGGGTGATCCTTGTGCGGGAGGAGACCAAACCCGAGGACATCCATGGTTTCTTTGCATCACAGGGGATCCTGACCAGCCGTGGAGGAAAAACCTCTCACGCAGCGGTTGTTGCACGCGGGATGGGGAAACCCTGTGTCTCGGGGGCCGAGGGTATCGTGGTGGATGTCCGTACCCGCCATGCAAGAGTTGGCGATCAGGAATTCAGTGAAGGGGCATTAATCACCATTGATGGCACTACTGGGGCGGTATACCTTGGAGATGTCCCCATGATCGAGGCGGAATTCTCATCGCATCTTGCCGAACTCCTTTCCTGGGCGGATAACCTGGCGAAGCTTAAGGTCATGGCTAATGCAGATACTCCGGATGACGCAGCCCGGGCCCTGAAATTCGGGGCTATGGGTATCGGGCTGTGCCGGACCGAGCGGATGTTCAACGGGACCGAGCGTCTGCCCCTCATGGTGGAGATGATCGTTGCAGAAACGCAGGAAGACCGGCAGGCCGCCCTTGATAAACTGCTCCCGATCCAGCGTGAGGATTTCAAGGGGCTTTTCCGGATCATGGGTTCCCGCCCGGTAACCATACGGCTTCTGGATCCGCCAATCCACGAATTCCTCCCATCAGAACACCAGCTTGAGGAGGAACTTGAACAGCTCCGTCACCTCCGCGATATCCTGCGGGGCATGCATGTGCTTTCCGATTCGGTAAATTTCCTGAATACAACAAAAGGGACCCATTCACCGGTGCAGAAATTTACCGATCCGGCGCTCGTTGATGAGATCATCCAGAAAAAAGAGGCTATGCTCAGGAAGGGGCGGGCCCTGCACGAGGTCAACCCCATGCTCGGCCACCGGGGGGTACGGCTGGGGCTGACGTTTCCGGAGATTTACCGCATGCAGATCCGGGCTATCCTTGAATCTGCTGCAGAATGCCAGAAAGATGGTATTTCCGTGCATCCGGAGATTATGGTTCCGCAGGTCTGTACCTCCCAGGAACTCAAGCGCGTGAAAATCTGGGTCGATGAGACCCGTGCAAGCGTGGAAAAATCCTATGGCCTGACCCTGGATTTCAAATTCGGTTCCATGCTCGAAGTGGTACGTGCCTGCCTGAGAGCAGACAGCCTTGCTGAGGAAGCAGAATTTTTCTCGTTTGGTACCAACGACCTGACCCAGGCCACGTTCTCTTTCTCCCGGGAAGATGCAGAGAACAAGTTTTTGCCCATGTATAACCAGAGCGGGATACTGCTCGACAACCCGTTTGAAGTGCTGGATGTAAAAGGGGTAGGCCGGATCATGGAACAAGCCGTGAAGTGGGGGCGGCACACCCGGCCCGATATGGATGTCGGGATATGCGGGGAACATGGCGGACACCCGGCCTCTATCCGGTTCTGCCATAAAATCGGCCTGACCTATGTCTCCTGTTCCGGTCCACGGGTCCCCATCGCCCGGCTTGCAGCAGCCCAGGCCGCACTCCTGGAAAATAAAAAACCTGTCGATAAAGCGGCGTGAACCGGAAAATTTTTCCGGATTTTTTTAAACATGTAATGATTTATTTCGGATGGATACAAAAATTTCCCTGAACAAAGCCGGCCTTCCCGGCACCGGTTATATCCCGGGAAATACCGGGTGTCCCTTACGGGGCCGGTAAGCCTGACACCCCCAGTACCTGCCCCCACTAACGTCGCAAGTGGCGATCCGGGGGTTCCGGATCAACCCCCCACCGGCTCCGGCCACTTCCCGGACTCAATCTTCAACCATCAAAAGCCATTGTAACGTTGCTAATTATTACCTCACTGATTCCCGTCGGAAAAACCCGAATTGTTCCGGAAGAATTACCGTGTTTTTCCGAATTATTGCCTCTTGAAAAAAGGATGTGAGGCAAAAGTGGTACAACCGGGCAATTTAAGGGCTCCGATTGCTCACCTCCGAAGGAGCGGGAAAAGGGGTTTTTTGGCGCGGGTTCACGTATGGGGGAATTTTCACCGTCAGGGACGGTATTTTCTCCGCGTGGATGAAAATAAAAATTAATTGCGATGAGCTGGCAGGTCCAAATATTTCTGAAAATAAAAACGAACGCGATGATGGCAATGATCGCTATCTTTTATTGTTACCGGGCTTTGATCCTCGAAAAAAAGCGCAATGGTGTCACAGCCGGCTCCGGGAATTTTTTAGTTTGCCCGCTCTAAAAAAAATCACAGCCTTCCAAAAACCCGCGACATATCACGAAGATGCCCGGCAACCTCTGTTGTCATCTGATCTTTTGTAACCCTCCAGCACCAGTTGCCCGTGTCCGTTCCCGGGGTATTCATCCGGGCTTCATTCCCAAGCCCGAGGATGTCCTGGAGGGGAAGAATCACCGTATCCGCAACCGACATCATGGCAAGCCGGATGAAACCTTCATGGAGTTCGTCCGCTCTGTATTCCCTCCCGAGGTACCGGAACAGCCTTTGTTTGTCTTCTGGGGTTGCATGATCCTCAAGCCATCCCCGCACCGGGGCATTGTCGTGGGTTCCCGTGTACAGGACAAGATCCCGCGACAGGTTGTGGGGTGCATGGGGATTTTCCGCGGTCTCGTCCGTGAACGCGAACTGTAATACCCTCATCCCCGGCAGATCGTATTGTCGCATGAGCTCGTGCACGTCCGGAGTTATTATCCCTAAGTCTTCCGCGATTACCGGAAATGCGGGAAATATTTTTTTCATGGTCTCCATGAACGGTCCCGATGGTGCCCTGACCCACGCACCCAACGCTGCATCCGGTGCACCGGCAGGAACCTCCCAGTAGGCCACGAGTCCCCGGAAATGATCGATTCGCATCAGGTCGAACAGGAAAAAATTGTGCCGGAACCGCGAGGCCCACCAGGAAAACCCGGACCGCTCATGCTCCTGCCACCGGTACAGCGGGTTTTTCCATAACTGTCCCGTCCTGCTGAAATAGTCCGGGGGAACCCCGGCAACAACAGCCGGGTTGCCGGAGGCATCCAGCTGGAACAGTTCCGGGTGCGTCCAGACATCGGCGCTGAGATAATTCACATAGATCGGGATGTCGCCGATAATGCGGATGCCGTTTGTTGTGCAGTACCGGTGCAGGGCCGTCCACTGGCCGGAAAAAAGGTACTGGAGGAATTTTTCTTTCTCAATCTCCCCGGACAATGCTTTTTTCATCATCTCAAGGGCGTTTCCATCACGGTTTTTTATTGGATCCGGCCAGGAGTTCCAGTTCCTTTTCCCGTAATGCATGGCGAGCGCCTGGAACAGGGCATGGTCTTCCAGCCACCACGAATGGTCCCGGCAGAATGCAATGAAGGTGGTATCCTGCGGTATTTTTTCCTTCCAGCGTTCATAAGCCCGGGAAAAAAGAATTTTTTTATACCGGGTTACTTCCTCATAATCAACCCGGTCCTGCAAAAAACCCGAAATATCGCCGCTCCCTGGCAGTTCGAGAAACCCGTCGCGAACCATCAGCTCCGGGCTGATCAGGTTGGTGTTGCCGGCAAATGCGGAAGAACTCATGTACGGGGAATTGTCAGTGGGGGAAGCGGTCGGGTTCAGGGGAAGGATCTGCCAGTATTTCTGTCCGGCTTCCTGCAGGAAATCCGCAAACCGGTATGCCGATGGTCCCAGGTCCCCGATCCCATACGGTGAAGGAAGCGAGGTGATATGGAGCAGGATCCCGCTCCCCCGTTCCTTCATACAATCACCCGTTTTTTATGCATCTGGCGCTTGCAGGGTATTTCCTGTTGCATCCCGGCTTCCCTCATCCACTACCATACCCGGTCATTTAGAATTTCACTCCAAGCCAGGTTCCCAGTTCACGGAAACGGGTGATCCATTGAACCGCCTGTATATCGCCATTCGTGGATCTCTTCAGCATAAAGGCCAGTTGCTTTTTCCCGGTATAGAAGTAATCGTTCTGGCATTCCCAGAGTTCATAGTCCAGGGCCAGTGGAAATAAGATCCGGAAGAGATCAATGATCTCGTCCATTACGTGAATATCATCCGGTATGGCAGCCATTTTTTTTGTGAGGGATGTAATCCGTTTTGACGCAGTGAAATTCAGGGTACTGCGATCCGGGGAGAACGATCCGCTGATCATTTCATTGACCAGCTGCCTGATTTTCTGCCGGTTTATTTCTTCTGCAGAAATGGCTTTGTTGAGATCCACATTGAGGATGTACCAGACCGGGTCCTCGAATACTTTTGGCACGGGAATCTGCATCTCCTTCATCGCATGAATGATCGTGATATGCTGCCGGTATATCTGCCGGTACGAGGATTCCAGATCTTCAAGGGTGGATCCGAGAAGCCGGAACAGGGTCTCCCTCTGGGCGTCTTTGAAGAGGTGCCAGAGCGAGTAGGTTGACGTGCCAAATTCCTGTTCCATGATGCCGATGAGCTGGGGAACATCCTGCACCAGCAACGCGGTCTTGAGACTCTCCCGCATCCGAATGAACGGTCCATCCCCAGTATATTCCCGTACACCCCCCATAAAATCATAGTTGCCAAGGTGGAGCACTGAATATTCGAATCTTTTTTCTTCGCACGTGATCTCAGATCGCAGGATTACGGTTCCGGTTACCATCCTGATATCTCCGGATTCCGTTTTCTGATAAGAGTCCTCCACTCTTGTATAGTGCCTGATGACAACGGACTCCGTTTTTTCCGTAATCAGGAGGGATAAGGCATAATTAAAAACAATCCTGTTGAGATCGATCATTGATTTCTGGACATAGTTCAGGTAGATGGCAGCCCCGTCCTGGTGTCTGGGGATATTGCTTTTGGCATTGCTTAAGGAACTGATATACCCTGGTTCGGGATTAATACCGGCAACCTCCCGTGCGAGTTGCATGGCCCGGCACGCATACCGCATGACCTGAATGGATTCAATACCGGAAATATCGTCAAAAAACCATCCACAGCTGGTATACATGAGCAGGGCATGCCTTTGCATCTCCAGAAGCTTGAGCACGTGGCTTTTTTCATCCGCGGAAAGGGGTCGCAATGCATGTTTTGAAAAAAACTGCTCGCGTGTTTCCATTGAGCGGTTGAGGACAATGGAGATATAGTCATCCCGTGCCTTCCACGGATCTGAGACATACCCGTTCATCTGTGTTTCGTAGATGGGGATGAGTTCGTTCCTGAGCCAGTCCTGTGCGTTGCGGAAAGGGCCTCTCCAATCCTGTTGCCACAGGAGATTGCAGCCTTTCTTTTGTACCGCGATCTCCGGTATCCTGGAAGGGCCCCGCGGGTGAACTTCAGTATCCTGGATGGTCGTACCCTGAGTACAGCACCCGCAGTCGCTTCTCCACCGCTCAATACCATGTGGACAGCTCCAGGAAGTGTTTTCTTTGATCTCGACCTGGTAGGTCGGGGGATGCCGGGCCAGGTATTCCCCGAAAATCGTGATGGACGCCGGCTTCTTCTCCTGTATGTCATAGAGTGCATAGGCAAGAGCCATATCGGCAAAACGGTGGTGATGCCCGTAGGTTTCTCCATCGGATACAACGCTCAGGAGACCTGACTCTTTCTGGTACTGGGAAAAGTACCGCATCATGCGGTTGGCATAAACTTCACCGTTTTCGAGAAGGGTGCCAAATGCCAGTTCCTGCGAGATGCTATCATCATAAAAAAAGATGGCAATGGTTTTTCCACCGGGCAATGGGCAAATGTACGGCATCGAGCAGTCCAGGGTTTCCTGCCGCACGTCAATCCAGCGGGTATCGGATATCAGTCTTATCCGGGAAGCCTGTGCCGGGGAGAGAATGGTAAATAACATTCCCTGTTCAGCCAGAATCTCCAGGGTCTCCACATCCACCGCTGTTTCAGAAAGCCACATGCCTTCAGGTTGTCGCCCGAACCGGTGAACAAAATCTTTTATCCCCCAGATTACCTGGGTACGCTTGTCCCGGCTGTCTGCAAGAGGCATGATGAGGTGGTTGTATACCTGCGCAATTGCCGAGCCATGCCCGGAAAACCTCTTCATGCTCTCTTTGTCCGCTTCAAGGATGGCAGAGTAAACTAAAGGATCATTGTGTTCGAGCCACATCAGGAGCGTGGGCCCGAAATTAAAACTGATCGATGCATAGTTATTGACAATATCGATAATGTTCTTTTTTGCATCGAGAATGCGGGAAGCGGCATTGGGTGCATAGCACTCCGCGGTAACCCGGGCATTCCAGTCATGGTACGGGTAGGCAGAATCCTCCACTTCCACCTCCTCAATCCAGGGGTTTTCCCTGGGTGGCTGGTAGAAATGACCGTGAATACAGATAAAACGACCCATCCTGTAACTTCCCGGTGATGTACCCGTGCTGTTAATTTTGAAGATATTTTGGTCTCTTTACTCTCTTGATTGCCGAAGGGATGGTTTGGGAACCGTGAAAGAAATCATAGATGAATTCCTTCCTGGTCCCGATGAGGGTTAAGCCCCGTTACTCCCCCCGGGTTTTTTTTGTATTCCCCGGTTTTATACTCCGCTGCTTTTTTCAGTGCCGGATCATATCCCCGCTTGACGTATTCTTTGACCATCCTGCGTGCAGAAAACCGTGGGCCGGTGCACTTTATGGCCTCTTTCATCATTTTCACCCACATATGCGGGATACCATCGTCCGTCTGCATATAATACAGGGGAATAACTTCCCGTTCCAGCAGTTCATAGAGTTGTTCAGCATCCTCCCGGTCATGGTTCCCTCCCTGCGTTGTATTGCCGAATGCCCACCCGTTCTTCCCGTTGTATGCCTCCGGCCACCAGCCATCGGGCACGCTCATGTGCAGGACGCCATTGAGGGCCGCTTTCATGCCGCTGGTTCCGCAGGCTTCCAGTGGTGGCTGGGGATTGTTGAGCCAGACATCCACCCCGTGGACGAGATATTGCGCCATCTGCTCGCCATAATCTTCCACAAAAGCGATCCGGCCGCCAAAGTCCCGCTGGAGGGCATACCGGTAGATCTTCTGGATGATGCGTTTTCCTTCCTCATCAGCAGGATGAGCTTTGCCTGCAAAGATGATCTGGACCGGCTTCCATGGATTGTTCATGATTTTTTTCAGCCGTTCGATATCATGGAATATGAGATCGGCCCGTTTATAGGTAGAAAACCTGCGGGCAAATCCGATCGTGAAGGCATAGGGATCGAGAAGTGCTCCGCCGGAAATGACGTTGAGGGGATCGGTATTTTCACTCACCCATTTAAGACGTTTATGTTCCCGTATCCGGTTGACCAGTTTCCTCTTGAGCTGGAGGTGGACTGCCCACAACTCGTCCTCGGGGATCTCACTGATCATTTCCCAGATAAGGGGGTTGTCATGTTCTGAAAGCCATTGCGGACAAACCGGTGAAAAATGCTTATTGAGCAAAAGTTCCATCTTGGGATCCAGCCATGTTGGCAGATGAACCCCGTTGGTAATATGCCGGATGGGAATTTCTTCTTCGAGGAGTTCCGGCCAGAGCGGTCTCCACATTGCCCGGGCAACCTCCCCGTGTTTTTTACTCACGCCGTTTTTGAATGCACTCATCTTCAGGGCAAACGCAGTCATATTGAACAGGTCGCGTGGTCCCTCCGGGGAATACCCCATGGAAAGGAACGTCTGCCGGTCAATACCCAGCAGGGGATAATAATTCCTGAAGTACTTATCCATAAGTGCGTGGGGAAAAGCGTCATGTCCGGCCGGGACCGGTGTATGTGTGGTGAAGATAGTTGTTTCACGTACCCTGTGCATAGCCTCGTCAAAGCTCATGGTATCCACAACATTCTCCCGGATCCGTTCGAACAGGGCAAAGGCCGGGTGGCCTTCGTTCAGGTGTATTATGGATGGACGGATACCCAGGACATCCAGTACGTAACTCCCGCCAACCCCAAGAACAATCTCCTGTTTTAATCGTTGTTCGTTGTCGCCGGTATACAGCCGGTAGGATATGGATCGGTTGGCGGGATCATTCTCGGGAATGTCGGTATCCATGAGGTAAAGCGGGATAGTGCCGACATCGACTTTCCAGACCGCAACATATATTGGCGGATCAATGAACGGTACCCGCACGATAAGCTGGGTTTCCTGGTTATTGAGGACCCTTGTTATAGGCGCAGCATCCCGGTCCAGGATCTCTTTTATGTCCTGTTGCCAGCCGTCAGACCCGATATGCTGGTGAAGGTATCCTTCCGAATACATGAATCCCATTGCAACCAGCGGCAGGCCAAGATCGCTGGATTCCTTGAGATGATCTCCGGCAAGAAACCCGAGACCGCCCGCGTACAATGGCAATGAATGCTGGAGCCCGTATTCAGCAGAAAAATAGGCAATATTAAGATCCTGGTTATGGGGGAACTGATCGTTGAACCAGTGGTGTTTCCGGTTCATTTCACGCTGGAAACGGGACATTACAATGTCATAATGGCGAAGATACGTGGGATTTTTTGCTGCGTCCAGGAGTGTTTCCCCGGGCAGCGACCGAAGCATCTTCACCGGGTTATGAATGCTTTCAACCCATGCCTGGGGGTTCAGGCGCTTAAAAACCATTTTTACCGCAGGATTCCAGCTCCACCAGAGATTATAGGAGAGATCGATGAGACCTGAAATCCGATCGGGAACCTGCGGAAACATATTTTTGATATTATCGGGTGCCACACATGTCCTCAGTAGTTGTGTAGTAGTTCCATCATCTTCTTAATAGTATGGGAATAGGACCCTACCGGGCGATTGATAGAAAAAATGACCGACTTATGGAAACGCTTTGAAAGTGCTTCCGGTTTTGTCGTGTTTTAGTAGATCGACCGTGTTGTCAGAAATTTTTTAAAAGTCTCACTTAAATCCAAGCAGGAAATTTTTTGAACCGGTGCCGCTCCACGATATTTATCCCTTCAAAGAGCATGTCACCAGTATCAAAACAAGGTGATGGCCCGGATCATGGAAGCTGGCATATGGCAGGAGCTCTACCGGAATATCAAAAGTCCCCGGCTGGAAAACACGGTTGTCGGTTTTAATATGAACCTTGACCGGGTAATACCGGTCACTCGCGAGCTGCTCGATTCACCCGTCTTCCTTCACAAAGATCTTTTTGAACTCCGGGCCCGTCTCATTTATTCCATGCAGCACGGTACTGCGGAAGAATGGTTTGTTTCTGATGCTGCACAATATCGCCGTTTTACTGACGCGTTCTCCCGCACTGGTGCGATTGCAATCGGGGGACAGGCCGGGATTGCCGCACTTCACCTGTCGGGACTTGGTGTTGGCCGGGTGGTCTGCGCAGCTCCGTCTCATGGGCCGGAATCGGCAGGAATTCTCACAAATGCCGGCATTATTGTTCCGGAATTCGCTACCGGAAAGATACCTGCTGATGATACCACTCACCTGGTATTTGAGTACGCTCCGGGACTGGTAATCCTGGCACCGGGAGTCATCCCCCGAAACAACCGTTTCATTGTATCCCCCGTACACATACCCTCGTCTGTCATTATCCCGGAATCCCGCATGGGGGGATTCCTATCTGAGATTGCATTGTGCAACCGTGCATTTCTTTCAGGATACCAGTATCTCAGAAGCGATCGGGAATTCGCTGTCGCCCGGGACCAGATGGACCTGATGAAAAAACACAACTCTTCCCTGCGCATCCATATTGAGTGTGTGTCGGTTACGGATGAAGAAGTAATCCGGCGGTTTACCCGGTTCATTCTGCCGGGTGCAGATAGTCTTGGACTGAATGAACATGAGTTCTCCATCCTTCTCTATCACCTTAATCTTTCTGGCACGGGACACCGGGAAACAGATGTTCTTGCACCTGAACAGAATATGGAATATGCCCTTGCCCTCTGCCAGACCCTTGGACTAAAGCGACTTCATGTTCATACGTTTGGCTATTACATTCTGGTACTCCGAAGCGATGTCGCAAACGCTGAAAGATCGCGTAACGCTCTTCTCTATGCCTCCCGTGAAGCAGCCCACGCTGCACAGGGCACCGGCATTGCTATTTCAGCAGATGGCATACGGGCTGCTGGCATGGCTGATATCGTATTCGGTCCTGCCGATTCTGCGGGCATTTTTCCTGAAGGTCCTTATGCGCTGCTCATTATTCCAACGGAGATTGCCAGCAACAGTAAAAAGACATCCGGGCTTGGAGATATTCTTTCATCTACTGCTTTTGTTGCGGATGAGTTTTGATCCACCCATGTACCGGAGTCAAAACGGAAACATGAGTGACAACCGGATGAACTGCCGTCCGCAGGTAAACCGTATACGTTGCTCCTGTGTGTATCAAATTATGTAATCTGGGGAAAGATTTATATTTGAATTATTATGCTATTGATCTGTGCTAGGCACCGGGACTTTCCGCTCCAGAGAAAAACCGCGCCACGGCGTATTCGATTGCTCTGTCAAAGAATAATCACATACGATGATTAATTCCTGCGCTCCGGTCAAACCGTCACCAGCGGCAACCCCAGTAGCCTCTTTGGGAGTTCTCATAATGCCACAAATATGTTTTGGATTCGAAGTCCACCAGCCGTACCGTCTGAACAGGATGTTCTCTCCTCTGCCAAAATTAAAAAAGAAAGACCTGTTCGATCATTATTTTGACCCGCTGAATAAGGAGATCCTGCTGCGGGTTGCCGATAAGTGCTATAACCCTGCTACCCGGATAATGCTTGAAAAGCTTGATGAAGGGTTTTCTTGCGCCTTCTCACTATCCGGTATCGTCATCGAGCAGTTCGAGCGGTGGAGCCCGGAGACCCTTTCGCTGTTTGAAGATATAGCCCGGCATAAAAATACAGAACTTATCGGTCAGACCTATTACCACAGCATAGCCAGTTGTTTTCCGGACAAGTCAGAGTTCCGCGAACAGGTAAAGATGCATTCCGATATGATGTATGACCGGTTCCGGGTCCGTCCTACCGTTTTCGAGAATACTGAATTCACCTTCAATAACGATGTTGCTGCCACTATCCGGGATATGGATTTTACCGGCATTTTTACCGAGGGAGTTGACCGGGTACTCGGGTGGCGCAGCCCGGATTACGTGTACCGTTGCCAGGATCTTCCCGTTCTCCTCCGCAACACTAAGTTATCCGATGATATTGCCTTCCGGTTTGCCAACCGCTCATGGGATATGTATCCCCTGACCGCAGACACCTATGCCCAGTGGATAGCCTCGTCATCCGGAGACATTATCAACGTTTTTTTGGATTTCGAGACGTTCGGGGAACATTTCTGGCAGGAGACCGGCATATTCGATTTCCTGCATGCACTGCCGGATGAACTGAGCCAGCGTGGTATTGAAACCGTATTGCCCTCCGAGGTCATTTCCCATCATGAACCGGTAGACGATATCGATGTCCAGGAAACCATTTCCTGGGCAGATATCGAGAAAGATACTTCGGCGTGGATGGGAAACGACCGTCAGAAGACAGCCTTCCATGCAGTCCAGTCGGCACGGCCATACGCGGTTGACAAGCCCATCTGGCGGTACCTCCAGACCAGCGATCATTTCTATTACATGGCTTCCAAATACGGCACCTGTGGGGAGGTACATACCTATTTCAGCCATCATGATGCTGAGGACGCGTTCAAAACGTATATGAAAGTCATCTCGGATTTTGAGGGTCGTAACATCCGGGTGATGAAGAACCGGAGATCTGCAAAGACCCTGCGGACCCTCCCTCCCGAGCAGGCATTCCATTTCGCGGGTCCGACCGGCTTCATTGGCTATACTGCCTATAATCTCGACCAGTTTGAAGAACTGCTCTATGTAGTGCCGAACGATTCGATCCAGTACCATGCCGGGCGGGGCGATTTCAGGAACTGGATCACGGAAGTGCTTGACGACCCCCAACTGGCCGAGACTGTCGAATGCTTAAGAGAACGCCATGATCTGACAAACGCCGTAAAAGAGCGGAGGGAACTGTTGTGGAGTCATTTAAAATAGCCTTCTTCTGCTGGGAATCGATGTATGCAGAGCGGGTTGGCGGGCTTGCTAATGCGGCCACAAATCTTGCAGAAACGCTGGTAAAACAAAACCATGAGGTGCATTTCTTTACCCGGGGAAATATTCCCGATCAGGTCGTCAACGGAGTGCATTATCACTATTGCCAGCCGGCCGGAAAAAATATCGTTGAATATTGCGACACCATGAGCCGGCTGATGGTGGACCAGTTTGCCGGTTTTGATCGCCCGCACAAGTTCGATTTCCTCCACTTCCACGACTGGCATCCAATCCAGGCGCTTCATTATCTCAAGGACCGGAACACGATCCTGACCTTCCATTCAACGGAATACGGACGGAACGGAAACCAGGTCGGGGACTGGTGGGAGTTCAAGGAAATTTCCGGCAAAGAGTGGTACGGCGCCCTGATTGCAAAAAGGGTGGCCACGGTCTCGTCCACGCTCAGGCGGGAAGTGATGCAGCTGTATAAGGTGCCTGAGGAGAAGTGCGATGTGATCCCGAATGGTGTGGTGCCGCGACAATATCGTACAGAGATCGATCCCGGTGAGGTCAAGAAAGCGTACGGAATCCATCCCTATGCACCCCTGGTACTTTTTATCGGCAGGCTGGTGTACCAGAAAGGACCCGACCTCTTCATAGAAGCGATCCGGCAGATCTGCCATGACCGCTGGGATGCGAAAGTTATCGTAGCGGGAGACGGGGGGATGATGCAGTATCTCCGCGAGCGGGCAAAAGACCTCCCGGTCAATTTTGTCGGGTATATCCCGGATTCGGAATATATACGGTTATTGAATGCTGCCGATGTCGTGGTGATACCCAGCCGGAATGAACCGTTCGGCCTTGTCCTCTTGGAAGCCTGGAGCGCGGAGAAAGGGGTCGTGGCATCGAATGTTGGCGGCCTCGGAGAAAATATCGATGCATTCGTGAACGGGATAAAAACGGACCCGACCCCGGAGTCCCTTGCATGGGGTATCAGCACGATGATCAATGAGCCCTGGAACGCAGGCGCTCAGGGAATGCGGGGAAGGAAAAAAGTGGATCGGATGTTCCTGTGGGGACCGATAGTGCAGAGGCTGACCGATACCTATAACCGGGTTTCGGCATGAGATGTGGCCACGTCCTGCCACCCTGCTGTGCATCATCCATAAAAATAATGTGGACAGGAATACGGTAGTTGTGCACTTATGGAGAGGATCATCTGGTGATTCACCCGCTTATTCTCTCACGAATGTGCGTTGCACCGCATAGGATCCTTAAGGATCAGTCCAGACCGGATTGCCTGCCGTGACCGATATATGAATCTGCGTGAACAGGAATGCAAACGAAAAATTTCAAGGACACGATCGCAGCATCGCCCTGTATCTTTACCATTGGTGTTGCCGGGGACAGCGGGTCGGGTAAAACCACGTTCACCCGTGGTATCCGGAGCATTTTCGGCGATGACCTGGTCTCCACAATAACCCTTGACGACTATCATAGTCTCGACCGGGCAGGAAGGGTAAACGCCGGCCTGACCGCACTCGATCCAAAAGCAAACCGGATCGACCAGCTGGAAAGAGATCTTATCCAGCTCAAGCGGGGTGTGCCTGTAGAAAAACCTGTCTACAACCATACGACCGGGATCTTTGATCCGCCCGTTATCTTCCGGCCAAAAAAGATCCTCATTCTCGAAGGACTCCATACACTCTTTACTGCAACGCTGCGAAAGTACCTGGATTTCACGCTTTTTGTAGATCCCGCAAACGAAGTAAAATATGACTGGAAGATCCGCCGGGATATGAAAAAACGTGGCTACTCCCGGGATGAGGTTGTCCGGGAAATCGGGCTGCGCGAACCGGATTACCGGAAATATATCGATCCCCAGAAGGAATTTGCAGATGCGGTTATCGGCATTGACTATTCGCACTATGGTCAGACACTTGGCGAAGAGCGCAACGTTTACCGCATAACGCTGGTGCAGAACCGGATGAAACGGGCGATTGAAAATATCGATCTCTCCCTTGACCTGTATTCCATCCTCTCACTGTCAGAACGGAATTTCAGTCTCATGTTCGAGACGAGCGGACAGGGAGGGCACAGGATGGGGCATCTCATCCTGGATGGTGAACTCAGCGAACATGTGGTGAAAAAACTGGAGCGGAGTATCGAAGATCAGACCCGTGTCCGTCCCATCTCGCTCTTTAAAAACCGGCCCTATGTGACTGCCGGGGATCTTGCGCAGCTGATTCTCTGCTGGCGGATCATTCACCGCCGGATCTTCCTGGAGGAGAGCCGGTGATGGAATTGTCCGGGCACGGTAACGAACATATACCATGGCAGGATATCATCAACACAGGAGCTGACGTGCCTTGAAAACTATTGGCGTACTAACTGGCGGAGGTGACTGCCCCGGGCTTAACGCGGTGATCAGGGCTGTCGTGCGGGCAGGATTCAAGTATGATTTCGAGACCATCGGGATACGGAATGGCTGGCTCGGGCTGATCGATGGCGATGTGGAACCGCTCACCGATTTCTCGGTTTCCGGCATTCTTCCCAAAGGGGGAACGATCCTTGGCACCTCACGGATAAACCCGCTCGCGAACAAGGCGGATTTCCAGAAGATCCAGCACAACATGAAAAAATACGGGATTCACGCTCTGGTAGTAATAGGGGGTGACGGGACACTCTCTGCCGCACGGGATGTTGCACACCAGGGAATCCGTCTTGTGGGTGTCCCCAAGACCATTGATAATGATATCGGTGGAACCGATGTCACGTTCGGGTTCGATACGGCCGTATCCATCGTGACCGAAGCGATCGACCGGCTCCACACCACGGCTGAGTCCCATCACCGGATCATTGTTGTTGAAGTGATGGGGCGCAATGTGGGCTGGATTGCACTCACTGCAGGAATTGCCGGGGGAGCCGATGAAATTCTCATCCCGGAAGTACATTTCACGCTGGAGGAGGTCTGCCGGAAACTCCGGGCCCGCCACGAAGCAGGCAAAAAATTCTCGATTGTTGTTATCGCAGAAGGGGCGCATCGGGAAGATTTCGGGATGCCGCCCGTGCCCGAACCTGACCGGGACGAATGCGGGCATGAAAAATTTGTCGGCGTGGGGAACATGCTGGGGAAAGAACTGGAACGATGCCTTGGCGTTGAAACGCGTGTCACCATTCTTGGTCATGTCCAGCGGGGCGGTTCCCCGACCGCATACGATCGCGTCCTTGCCACCCGTTTCGGTGTTGCTGCCGTACAGCTTGTGCATGCCGGGGATTTCGGAAAGATGGTGGCCCTGCAGTCAAACCACATCACTTCGATCACCCTGGAATCAGCAGTCGAGCACTTAAAAACCGTTGACCCCGAGTTTTACGATCTGGCAATGACGGTAACCGGCGGAAAGAAATGACCCGTGCGGCTTTTCATCCTGGTAAAACGCCCCGGGTGGATATGCATCCGGCCAGCTGGGATGGGCCGCTTCCCGAACCGTCTGTCCGGACCGTGAAGGATATCAGGGATGTGCTTGCCAATCCGGACTGCGGGTCTGACGGGCCGGTCTATTTTATGTACCGCAATGTTGCAAAGTCCGCGGAGGACCGGAAGTGGATGGAGAACCGGCAGCTCCGCTTCGACATCACGGTGATCCCTCCTCGCGATCTCTGCGGGGAATACATCAAGACAAAGGGACATTACCATCCGGAAGATCCCGTGGGGACCGGCTATCCGGAGATCTATGAGGTTCTTGCAGGAGAAGCGCATTACCTGATCCAGACAAAGGATTGTTCCGATGTGGTCATGATATCGGCCCGGGCCGGGGATGTCGTTGTCGTTCCCTCGGGTTACGGCCATGTGACTATCAATCCCTCCAAAAAAGCCGTGCTTGAGATGGCAAACCTCGTGTCTTCACGGTTCACGAGCAATTACCGGAACTACGAAGAAATGCACGGCGCTGCCTACTTCGAGATGTCAACCGGGGAATTTATTAAAAATCCTGCATATCCCAAAACGGCTTCCCTCCGGCTTGTGAAGGCACAACCGCTTGTCGATCTTGCCGATACCATCACGGATCCCCTCTATCGCCTTATCATGAAGCGGGCGCCCATCCTGGATTTCCTCAATTACCCTGAACAGTACGAAGCGCTGTTCCGGGATCTTTATCCGTAGCCGTATCTGCCCGTACCAGCTGACTCAGAGCTTCGGTTCCCCAAAAAATGAATGCGGTGTCTTTTGTCGGACGGTCCTGATTTGAGTTCCGGCTGGATAATAATCCTGATATGCCTCTGCATCCAAAGTCTAGACAGATACTCCGGGCAGTGCACTGGTTGATCCCAGATTGCAGCCCGATAGTGAGGCGGAAGGCGGAAAAATGTTACTCAAAGAATTCCTTGTCGACTCAGGAACAGAAAAAAACTTAACTGAACTCATTGTCTTCTTCAGCGAACAGGCCCGGAACGTCAAACACGGTTTTTTCTGTTCAATCCCCAGGACGCCCTCTGAAGAGATAACGCGTAACCAGTTCGGCGAAGAACAGATGGCTCTCGACAAGTATGCCGATGAAATCTTTATCTCCGGCCTCAAGAAAACCCGCCTTGTGCATTATATCGCCACTGAGGAGCAGGATCATATCATTGAAGTCGAGAATCCGAAGAACGAATTCGGTGTAGTCATCGATCCCCTTGACGGTTCGTCCCTGATTGACGTGAACCTCTGCGTGGGTTCTATTATCGGCATCTATCCGGGGCATGTCCTGGAAACGGGACTGACCATGGTTGCGTCCCTGTATATCCTCTACGGGCCGCTTACTACCCTGACGTTCACCACCGGAAAAGGTGTGCACGAGTTCGTCATGAATGATACGGGCGAGTTCGTGCTGCGGCACAAGGACCTGCGGATTCCCGACGGGAAGATCTATGCTCCCGGCGCGCTCCGAAAAGACTACTTCCCCGCCCATGCCCAATGGATCCACTCTCTTGAGGATGCAGGATACAAGCTCCGGTTCAGCGGCTGTTTTGTCGGCGACGTGCACCAGATCCTCCACAAGGGGGGTGTCTTCTCTTACCCGGGTTTTAATGGGAAGGAGAACGGGAAGCTGCGTCTCCTGTACGAAGCGAACCCGATGGGCATGATCATATACCAGGCTGGCGGGGCGGTCAGCAACGGGAAGGAAGATATTCTCACCATCAAGCCGGAATCGATAGGCCAGGTCACCCCGGTTTACGTGGGCGGCAGGAAGGAGATCGCGCTCATTGAAACCTTAATGAATGTTGGGTGAACAAAGAGGAGTGATTAGTCTTATGCATGAGAATGAATATGGTCCAGTTCCCGGATCAGCGATCTTTGGCGGCGTCTCCGGGAAAAAAGCCATCGTGATGGCTGCAAACGTCCGCATAACAACGGTTGCCCGGGGAATTTTCCAGGCTGCAAAGGATACCGATTCGGCAGTATTCATGGAGCTTGCCCGGTCGGAATGCGATCTCAAGGGCGGGTACACCGGCATGACCCCTCATGACTTCTCTGAGAAGATGAGCGCTGCTGCCCGGTCTGTGCAGTTTGATGTCTGGGCCCTTCATGCAGACCACATCTCCATCAAGAAAGGGGATGCTGCCGAAGTCGAACAGACAAAGCAGCTCATCGATGCCCAGATAAAAGCCGGTTATACTTCCTTTGCCATCGATGCATCGCACCTCTTCAATTTTGAAGGAAAGACGGTCCGGGAAGAACTTGAGGAGAATATCCGGGTGACAACCGATCTTGCACGCTACATCAAGAGCCGGATGAACAAGCGGGGATTCGGTCTCGAAGTGGAAGTCGGGGAGATCGGGAGAAAGGACACCGGGGGGCTCATCCTGACACGGCCTGAGGAAGCCGTTGAATACATCCGGGCCCTCAATGAAAACGATGTCTTTCCCCATGCGCTTGCCATAGCAAACGGCAGCACCCACGGTCACACGTATGATGCGAATGGCAATGTGGTGGAACAGCTCTCCATCGATATTCCGCAGACAAAAGCGATTGCACAAGCCCTCCGGAAAAACAACCTGCATGTGGGTATAGCCCAGCACGGGATCACCGGCACTCCCCGCGACCTTATCAACCTCCACTTCCCCAAGGGAGATATCATCAAAGGCAATGTCGGGACGTTCTGGCAGGATGTTGCGTTTAATACCTTCAAAATCTATGAACCGGCATTATACAAGGAGATCCAGGACTGGACCCTTGAGAAATACCGGCCCCTGAACCCCGGCAAGAAAGACCGCCAGATCTTTGACGGGAACTGCAAGATGGCAATAAAGGAATTCTATAAACAGATCTATTCCGTTGAAGAAGCAACCGAGCAGGCCCTGGTGGCAATGGCATATGCGGAGAGCCTTCTCTTTTTCCGGGCATTCGGCTCGTACGGGTCTGCCTCGGCAGTCAGAAAATCCCTCCCGTAAATTTAATGCATATATTTTTTACTTGACGGGAGCGATGTTGTAGCATATGCCAAAAACAACCATCTCTGTGATAAAAGCGGATGTGGGCAGTTTTCCCGGACACTCCCGGATCCACCCGAAGTTGCTGGAGAAGGCGGCAAAGATGCTCAAGGAAGAGAAGGGCGGGCTTCTCATCGACTCGTTTGTCACGCACTGCGGCGACGACCTCGAGCTGATCATGACCCATGGCCATGGCCCGGATAATGAGAAGGTGCACAAGCTGGCCTGGGATGTCTTCATGGAATGCACGAAGATTGCAAAGAGCATGAAACTCTACGGTGCCGGCCAGGACCTGCTATCAGATGCATTTTCCGGCAATGTCCGGGGTCTTGGCCCCGGGGTTGCTGAGATGGAGTTTGAGGAGCGGGGATCCGATCCGGTGCTCGTCTTCATGGCTGACAAGACCGAACCCGGCGCCTGGAACTTCTTCCTCTACAAGATCTTCGCCGACCCGTTCAACACCTCGGGCCTGGTCATCGATCCCAGCATGCACGATGGATTCATCTTCGAAGTCCACGATGTCATGAAGAAGCGGCGCATAAAATTCAGGACGCCGGAAGAGACCTACACCCTTCTCTCCTATATCGGCGCATGCTCGCGGTACGTGGTAAAGCGTGTCTGGAGAAAGGATGGGATGATCGCTGCCTCGACCAGCACGGAGAAACTGAACCTTACGGCCGGCCGATACGTGGGGAAAGACGATCCCGTCATGATCGTGCGCGCCCAGAGCGGCCTACCCTCTGTTGGTGAAGTGATCGAGCCATTCTGTACACCGATTATCGTTGCCGGCTGGATGCGGGGCTCCCATCACGGGCCCTTCATGCCGGTCGGGCTCTGCGATGCCAACATGACCCGGTTCGACGGCCCACCCCGGTGCATCTGCATGGGGTTCCAGATCAGCAACGGGCAACTTATCGGCCCGGTTGACATGTTCGACGATGTTGCTTTTGACCGCGTACGGGCCCGGTGCAACGAGCTTGCCGACATCATCCGGGCCCAGGGCCCATTCGAGCCTCACCGGCTCTCGCTGGAAGAGATGGAATATACAACCCTCCCCGAAATCGAGAAGCAGTTCCGTAACCGGTGGGAAGAAATCCCGGAATAAGTGCGGCACGTACCCATTTTTTGACGGTCCCGGGCCGGGCCGGACACCCCTCCGGCATCGACAATGAGCAAACTTTAATTATCTTACATCCCAAATTAGGGCAGATGGTTAACGGAATTGTTTTGCCAATAAAGAAAGTGTTTGCGCTTGTGGATTCTAAAATATCCGTCGAGATCAAAGACGAAGGCCG
>Ga0265296_1001423_pt1 | contig 27694 bp, 22 predicted proteins | sample MunlanPumphouse1_FD_189073 | JGI IMG/M metagenome (GOLD analysis project Ga0265296, IMG submission 189073) | Groundwater microbial communities from a municipal landfill in Southern Ontario, Canada - Pumphouse #1 | ecosystem: Environmental > Aquatic > Deep subsurface > Groundwater | place... | reverse complement strand
GCCAACGAGGCCGTGGCCCATGCCTCGGCCATCGGACTGAACGTCGTGGTCATCGACCACCACATGATGCGCGAGGAGCCGCCGGCCTGTCTGGCCGTGGTCAATCCCAACCGACCGGGTTGCCCGTCGGGTCAGGGCAATCTGGCGGCGGCGGGCGTGGTCTTCGTGCTGCTGGCGGCGCTGAACCGCGAGGCGCGGGCGCGGGGTCTGTTCGAGGGCAAGACCGAGCCGGACATCCGCCAGTGGCTGGACCTGGCCGCCATGGGCGCCATCTGCGACGTGACCGGATTGACGGGCTTCAACCGGGCGCTGACCAGCCTGGGCCTGAAGGTCATGTCGGACTGGAAGAATCCGGGTCTGAAGGCCCTGCTGGCTGCGGCGGGCGCTGAACCTGGGCCCGCCAAGTCCAACCACGCGGGCTTTATCCTCGGACCGCGCATCAATGCGGGCGGGCGGATCGGCAAGTCGGATCTGGGCGCGCGTCTGCTGTCCACCGACTTTCCCGACGAGGCGCGGGCGCTGGCGCAGGAACTGGACGCTCTGAACATCGCCCGCCGCGAGGTCGAGGCCCAGGTGACGGAACAGGCGGTGCGTCGGGTCGAGGCGACGGGCGCACACAATGACGAATCTTCGCTGGTCGTCATCGCGGGCGAGGACTGGCACCCCGGCGTGGTCGGCATCGTGGCCGGGCGTCTGCGCGAACGCTGGCGCAAGCCGGTCGTGGTGATCGGCGTGGACGCCATCAACGGTCTGGGCAAGGGTTCGGGGCGGTCGCAGTCGGGCATGAACCTGGGCCGGGCCGTGCAGGCGGCGTGGAATGAAGGCGTGCTGATCGCCGGGGGCGGACACGCCATGGCGGCGGGCCTGACGGTCGCGGCCGACCGGATCGACGAACTGCGCGCCTTCCTCAACGACCGGCTGTCGGGCGAACGGGCCGAGGCCGTGGCTCAGGACTGGGTCGAGGTGGACGCTCTGATCGACCCGCGCGCGGCGACGCGAGACCTGTTCGAGGCTTTCGAGCAGATGGCGCCCTTTGGTCCCGCCAATCCTGAGCCCCTGTTCGCTCTGGAAGGCGTGCAGGCGCGCGAACCGACGGCCATGAACGGCGGCCATGTGCGGTGTCGTCTGGTCGGGGCGGACGGGGCCTCGGTGCGGGCCATCGCCTGGCGCTGCGCCGACCTGCCCAGCGGCAAGGCGCTGCTGGCGGGCCAGGGCGGGCTGAATCTGGTCGGGCGGCTGAAGGCCGACGACTGGAACGGGCGTCGCGGGGTGCAGTTCGAGATCGAGGACGTGGCCGATCCGCGCATGGCCTAGGCCTTAAGCGTTGCCGAGCGCAGGTCTTTGAAAAAGTCGCACAAAATGGGCGACAGGCGCTTGCAAGCGGCGGAATCGACGGCTATTACCCCGGTCCTCCGCGCAGCGGTCCCTTCGTCTATCGGTTAGGACGTCAGGTTTTCAACCTGAAAAGAGGGGTTCGACTCCCCTAGGGACTGCCACGCGGAGCTTTCTTGTCCCCGACATCGTCAATGGTTGTGCCTGATCTGGCTCGCTTTTTCGCGCGTCGCCCTGGCGGCACCGACTTTTTTCGGAAAGTGGAAGAACAGGCTTGCGTCGTCCGATAGGGGCGGCTATCAGGCCGCTCCTCCGCGCAGCGGTCCCTTCGTCTATCGGTTAGGACGTCAGGTTTTCAACCTGAAAAGAGGGGTTCGACTCCCCTAGGGACTGCCACGCGGAGCTTCCCCGACATTCGTGATTTCAGACGCTTCTTCGCGCGACGCGAATGTTTGTCGAGATTTGACCTTAAAATCGTCGTTTTTGATTTTCCGCCGCTCACAGAACCGTGTTAATCATAGCGGCTGCGCGCGTTGCAGGCGGGGGTTGTGAGTTGTCGGATTACGGTGAGATTGAAGCGGCGGAGACTGTCCTGATCGCCGGCACGGTGAAATGGTTCGATCCGGGCAAGGGCTATGGCTTCATCGTGCCCGATGAGCCGGACCTGACTGAGCTGAAGGACGTGCTGCTGCACGTCAGCAGCCTGCGCGATGGGGGCCATGAGGCCGCCGCCGAAGGCGCGCCTATTACCTGCGAATGTGCGCGCCGCGCCAAGGGCTGGCAGGTCGTGCGCGTCATCGACCTGGGGCAGGGTGCGCCCACGCCGATCCGTCGTGAGGCGCCGCGGGTGGTCTCGCCCCGCGCGGTGTTCGACATGCCGACCGATGGGCCGTTGGAGACAGCGGTCGTGAAATGGTTCAATCGCACCAAGGGCTATGGATTCGTGGTGCGCGACGGTGCGGCTGGCGATATCTTCGTCCACGTCGAAACGCTGCGACGCTGCGGGCTGGATGATCTGGTCCCTGGCGATGCGGTGCAGGTGCGGTTCGCCGACGGGCCTAAGGGTCTGGTGGTGGCCGAAATCAGACCGGGCGAATAGGTTTCGCCCTTTTGGGGCGAAGTCATGGGTTTCTCGCGTCGTATTGTATTGGCGGGCGTGCTTTCGGTCGTGGGGCTGGCGTCCGGCTGTGCGCAAAAGGGGCCGGTTGATGCGGCCGGCCGGGCGCTTGAGCCGCTGAGCATCGTGACCGCTTCCGGCGAGCACAAGTTTATGGTCGAGATCGCCGACGACGAGGCCGAGCGCGCGCGCGGCCTGATGTACCGCCCGCCGCTGGAAGACGACCGCGGGATGCTGTTCCAGTTTCCGACAGCCAGCGAGCAGAGCTTCTGGATGAAGAACACGCCCAGTTCGCTGGACATCATCTACATCGACCCGCAGGGTCGGATCGTCTCCATCGCCAGCCACGCCACGCCGAATTCCGAGACGCCTCTGCCGTCGAACGGCGCGGCCAACGGCGTGCTGGAACTGCGCGCGGGCCGCGCCGACGCGATCGGCGCCAGGCCGGGCGATCAGGTTCGCCACAGCTTCTTTCGCCCATAACCTAGATTAAGGCGTTGAATGCGTTGCGGTGCGGCGCCGCCCGTGCCAATAGGGCGCTCCATCGGTTCGGGGTGTAGCGCAGCCTGGTAGCGCATCTGGTTTGGGACCAGAGGGTCGGAGGTTCGAATCCTCTCGCCCCGACCATGGATTTGGCTCTTGCGGGCCCGGATGAGTTTGATGCTCGTCTGAAAGGCAGCACGACTGCCTTTCAATCGGCTCACTTGATTGAACCTGTTCTCGAAAATCAGACCCTGCCGACGTGCGGCTAGCTCCAGGGCGGGGGCTGCCCTGTAGCGCCCGGTCCCGTTCCTGAGCCCCGGGCTCAGTTCAGAAGGGGAAGAATATGGGAATCGCGATCATGGCCGCCGCCCAGGTGATCAGGTTCAGCGGCACGCCCACGCGCACGAAGTCCATGTAGCTGTAGCCGCCCATGTTGAAGACCAGGACATTGGTCTGGTAGCCGAACGGTGTGGCGAAGGCGGCCGACGCTGCCATCATGACGCAGACCAGGAAGGGGCGCGGATCGACCCCCAGGCTCTCGGCCAGAGCCACCGCTACGGGGGTGATGAGCACGGCCACGGTCGCGTTGGACAGAAGCTCGGTCGCAAAGAGGGTCACGCCGTAGAGCACGATCAGCGCGCCCAGCGGACCCATGGGCCGGATGACATCGATCAGGCGTCCGGCCCCCGCCTGCGCCAGGCCCGTCACTTCGATCGCCGTGCCAATTACGACCATACCGGCGATCAGCAACAGGATTTCCGGTCGCAGGCCGGCATAGGCTTCTTCGGGCGTGATGACGCGCAGCAGGATCAGGGCGACGGCGCCGGCGAAGGCGGAGGCGGCGATCGGGGCCCAGCCCAGGGCTGCAGAGAGGATTACCAGGGCGAAGACGCCCAGGGCGATAAGCGCCGGCCTCAGCCGGAAGGGGCGGTCTCCGGCGCCGTACAGCGCCACATCGCCGAGATGGGCGTCGCCCGAACCGTCCGACAGGTTGCGAGATTCGCCCAGGCGCGGCAGTCGGAACGATAGGAGGCGACGCCGCCAATCGGTCGCCTCGGTCTCTCGGCGTGCGGCCTCCGCTTCAGCGAGACGGGCGATTTCCGCCTCGTCCTTCTCTACCGAGCGGCCCAGCTGACGCGCCCCGACGAAATAGAGCCACAGTCCGCCGGCCAGGGCGATGCACAGGCCCACGGGCGTGATTTCGAAAAGACTGAACACGGGCTGTCCCGCGTTCCGCGCCATGTCGTTGACCAGGAGATTGGTCGAGGTCCCGATCAGGGTAAGGAGGCCGCCCATGACCGTGACGTGGCTGAGCGGCATCAGAAAGCGCTTGGGCGACAGCCGCAGCGACTGGGCGACGTCGCGGATCACAGGGGCCGCCAGAACCACGACCGGCGTGTTGTTGAGGAAGCCGCCCACCGAGCCGCACAGGCCGATGACAATCCAGATTCCGGTGGCGCCGACGCGGGTCGCCAACTGCGTCGCCTTGCGGATCATCAGACCCAGGAGGCCCGATAGCTCGATGGCGTAGGCGATGACGAACAGACCCGCCAGCGCAATCACCGCCGGGCTGGCGAAGGCGCCCTGGACTTCGACGGGCCGAACCACGCCCAGCAGCAAGAGGACGGCGGCGCCCGTCAAGGCGACGACATCGGCCCGCAGCTTGCCGTGGATCAGTACGCCCACTACGCCGACAAGCACCACCAGCGCGGCGATCTGATCAAAGGTCATGAGCGTGTGCAGACCGTTCCCCATCGCTCTCGTCAACCTTTTTCCAACACACGCCGCCACACAGCGAGCAGCATGCTAGGGTTGTTCCATGATTGATCTGGCCATTCTGCTTCGTCCTTCTGTCGTCGCCCTTGCGGCATCCGCCGTCGCCCTTGCGGGTTGCCAGCGGGACGAGCCGTCGAATGCGGCGTCGTCGGCGCCCCCGGCCCCGGTTACGCCGGTCATATCCATAGCCCCGGCCCCGACCTTGGACCGCACAGGGCTGTTGCAGGAAATGGACTGGGCGGCGTCGACCTATGCGAAGGGGAGCGACGCAGATGATGCGTCTTTGGCGGGCCGCCGCTTCGTCGTTCGCCAGGCCTTTGGCTGCAACACTGCGGTGTCGCCTGGAGAAGCGACGGCACCGGAGGGGCTGGCCATGGCGACCTGGAGCCCTGATGGGCGAACCCTGAAGCTGGCTCTGACACCGAGTGACTGGACCGCGTCTCCGCCCTTCCCGAACGCGGCGGGGGCCTGGGAAGCGGCCGAAGGCTTCTGGCTCTCCTGGCCGTGGCTGCGGGCCGATGGCTGCCCGAACATGAAGGATGACGGCCAGGCGGCTGATCCGATGGTTGGCCAAAGCCGTTCGCCCCAGACCGTCGGCCTGGCGGCGGTGTTCCACGAGGGCGGTTCGCGTCTGGGCCGCCGCAACGGTCGCGCCCATGAATTCACGGTTCGGGGCGAGGGAGACCAGCCGCCGATCACGTCCGCCGCTGGCTTTCGCCTGGTTCTGGAAGGCCGGATGGCCGCCTTCGACGATGGCCGCGCCATTCGGTGCCGCGCTTCTGGCCCCGAACAGCGCCCTGTCTGCATAGGCGCGGTGCAGTTGGAACGCGTGGCGTTCGAAACCGCCGAAGGACAGATGTTGGTTGAATGGCGGGTCTGAGGGCGCGGGCGGGCTCCCCAAGTCCAGGGTCAAATTAGAATGCCGGCGCTGGAACTCGCAGTGCTTTATCGCGTTTAGACACTGATCATCGGGTGAAAACCGGATGATTGAGGTTAGGATAATCGCTCAGAAATGGGTGAAGCCTAGCCCCCAATGAAAGCTCGACGCGCACCTCGAAAGGGGCAACGTCGGGCTTTCGCTGTTTATGGATCAAGTCTTGGTCCAGCAGGCTTCCCTGGAAGCAGCCTTCTGCCAAAGCGGTCACCTCGATGGTTTCCATGTCGAGGTGTTCCGTTGGGGCTGACTAACCCCATAAAACAACGCCTATGGCGGACAGGGTGGGATTCGAACCCACGGTAGGCTCTCACCTACGGCGGTTTTCAAGACCGCTGCCTTAAACCACTCGGCCACCTGTCCAGCGCGAGTCGAGACAGCGCGCGGAGGCGTGCATAGCGGCAAGTTCACTGTCGCCCAAGCACAAAGCGCAGTCAGGGCGCATGAGCGGTCAGGCTTTGGTCGGGATAGACGGGCGCGTCACCAACCAGATGCCGGCGCAGACCAGAGCCAGAGCCGCCAGATAGCTCCACCGCAGCAGGGATTCTCCGAGGAATATCGCCGACAGGGACACGCCGAAGACGGGGATCAGGAAGTTGAAGGCCGCGATCAGGCCTACGGGGTTGTGCTTCAGCAACAAACTCCAGACGGCGAACGCCACCGAGGAAAGCAGGGCCATATAAAGCAGGAGGACGCCGGACTGGAGGCTCAGCCCCTCCATATGACCGCCGCCGGCCATACCGATGCCGGTCAGGATCGCCCCGCCAATGAACAACTGCCATCCGGTCATGACCATTGGGTCCAGGCTGGCCGAGATGCGCTTGCCATAGATCGAGGCCGCCGCCAGGACAAGGGCGGCGATGATGACGAAGCCTTCGCCCAGCAGGCTGAAGTCGAATCCCAGGGCGTCGCCGCCCAGATTGACCACGACCACGCCGAGGAAGCCGACCAGACAGCCCAGTGCCTTGCGGCCGCTCAGTCGGTCGTTAGCATAGATGAAGTGCGCCAGGACCACGCTGAAGAAGACGCCGGTGGCGTTCATGATCGACGACTTCACACCGGTCGCATGGGCCAGGCCGACGTAGAAGAAGACATACTGGATCGCCGTCTGGGTCAGGCCCAGCAAGGCGACCTGCCGCATCTGCTTCCCGTTCAGAGCCATAATGGGCTTCTTCATCGCCGCGGCGACGAGCAGCAGGATCACGCCGGCCAGGGCGAACCGCCAGCCGGCGAACAGCATCTGGCTGGCGATGTCCGACGGCGTGATATGCAGCAGGGCATAGCCGTTCTTGATCGCCGGATAGGCGCTGCCCCACAGGAAGCAGCACAGGGTCGCCAGGGCGAAGACCCCGGAGCGGGTCTGGTAGAGGGACGGTTTCAAGGCGCTCGCTTCAAGAACAGGGCGCGGGCGCGAAGGCGTCGCCGCGACGCGGGGACGCATAGCCTCAAACGTCTTGTTAACCAAACCGGAAACCTGTTCCGCGATGATCACTTCGAGTGAACCGGAGTGCGTGTGGCCATGATGGCGAGATTGCTGAGAGGCGCGTTGATCGCCGCCGCCTTTTCCACCCTGGCGGCCTGCGCCAGTTTTGGGGGAGGGCGTGACGCGCCGCTGCGGCCGCCGGTCGTGACCGATCCCGCGCCTATCGTTTCCGGCACCATGAGGCCCTATCAGATCCGCGGCCGCTGGTACCGTCCGGCCGAACAGCCGAACTATGACGAGGTGGGCCTGGCGTCCTGGTATGGGGCGCAGCACAACGGCCGTCCGACCTCGACCGGCGAACGATTCGACATGACCGCGCTGACAGGGGCGCACAAGACCCTGCCTCTGCCCAGCCTGGTCGAGGTGACCAACCGCGCCAACGGACGTCGTGTCATTTTGCGCGTGAATGACCGGGGGCCGTTCGTTGATAGCCGGATCATCGACCTGTCGCGCGCGGCCGCCGAGGAGTTGGGCCTGTTGTCGCAGGGCGTGGGCGAGGTGCGGGTGCGCTATGTGGGGCGCGCGCCGAGGGGTGGAGGCGGCACCCCCATGCGGCGGGCTGAAGCGACGGCGCCGTCGCAGCCGACGCCCGGTCGTCCGGCTGCCGCGGCCGCTCCGCCTGCAGGTTCAGAAGCATCGACCTATTGGGTGCAGGCCGGCGCCTTCGCTGACCGCCGGGCCGCCAAGCGATTCGCTGACAGGCTGGGCGACCGGGCGGCGGTTCAGGACATCCGCAGCGGCGGACAGGCCCTGTTTCGAGTGGTCGTCGGTCCCTGGCCGGACGCCAACGCCGCAGAACAGGCCCGCCAGGCGGTTATCGCACGCGGGTTTGGCGACGCCCTGTTGATATCGGGCGGTTAAGGCTTGCCTGACGCGCCGCGCTCGCCATTGTGCGCGGGTGCAACGCGGTAAGTTCATCACATTCGAAGGCGGCGAGGGCGCCGGCAAGACCACGCAGGCGCGCCTGCTGGTCGAACAACTGCGTGCGCGCGGAATCGACGTCATCCAGACACGCGAGCCGGGCGGTTCGCCGGGAGCCGAGGTCATTCGCAACATCGTTGTGGCCGGTGACGCCGAGCGCTGGTCGCCGCGTACTGAGACCTTGTTGATGTACGCCGCGCGTTCGGACCATCTGGAACGCACCATCCGGCCGGCCCTGGAGGAGGGCACATGGGTCGTCTGTGATCGCTTCGCCGATTCCAGCCGCGTCTATCAGGGTGCGGGCGGCGGGGCGTCCGAGACCTTGATCGAGGCCCTGGACGCCGCCATCGTGGCGGAGGATCAGCCGGACCTCACCCTGGTGTTCGACCTGCCGGTCGAGGTCGGTCTGGAGCGGGCCTTCGGGCGCGGCCTGTTCGAGACGCGGTTCGAATCCAAGGGTCTGGCCTTTCACCAAAAGCTGCGCGAAGGCTTCCTGGGCGTGGCGCGTCGTCACCCGGAACGTTGTGTTCTGATTGACGCCACGGGTGATCTCGAGGCCGTTTCCGAACGCCTGTGGAACGCCGTGTCCGAGCGGCTGCTGTGAGCGAACACCCGCGCGACCGGTTCGACCTGGTCCCGGACGTCGCGGCCGAAGAGGCTTTCCTGGGTGCACTAAACCGGGGGCGGCTGCACCACGCCTGGCTGTTGTGCGGCGTCGAAGGCTCCGGCAAGGCCACCTTCGCCTATCGCGCCGCGCGCCGCCTGCTGGGCGCGGCCCCCGATCCCGCGCGCGGGCCGTTGGGCGCGGCGCCCTATGATCCCGTCAGCCAGCTGGTCTCCGCCCAGTCCCATCCCGATCTGCTGGTGCTGGAACGGCTGGTCGAGGGCGGAAAGCAGAAGAAGACTATTTCGGTCGATCAGGCGCGCGACCTGCCCGGATTCTTCGCCAAGAGCCCCTCCCAAGCTCAGTATCGGGTGGCGATCATCGACGCCGCTGACGACTTGAACGTCAACGCCGCCAATGCCTTGCTGAAGATTCTTGAGGAGCCGCCTGAGCGGGGCGTTCTGCTTCTGGCGAGCCATGCGCCCGGCCGGCTGCTGGCGACGATCCGTTCGCGCTGCCGTCGTCTCAGCTTCCCGATCTGGACCTCGGATCAACTGGAGACCCTGGTGCGCAACCGCACGGGGGCGGAACCCGACGACGCGCGCCTTGCCGCCGACATGGCTGGCGGCTCGCCCGGCGCGGCCCTGGCCCTGTCGTCCGGCGCCATGCAGGAGGTCGACGCCCTGGCTCGGTCCTGGGTGCTGGGCGCCGCCGTCGATCGGGCCGAACAAATGGCTGTCGCCGATGGTTTTCGCGGCGCCGAGGGTCAGGCGCGGTTTGAGGCCCTGATGGACAGGCTGATTGCGGCCGTGAAGGCCCGCGCCCTCGAGGCTCCGCCGAGGCAGGGCGCACGCTGGGCCGAGCTGTGGACCCGGCTGGCCGAACTGCCGGACCGCACGGCGGCCATCAACCTGGACCGCGCTGACGTCTTGGCCGGCGCACTGGCCGACATCGCCCTCACCAAGGCCCTGAGATGATCATCGACAGTCACGTCAATCTGCACGCCCCTCAGTTCGACGAGGACCGCGACGAAGTTATCGCTCGTGCCCGTGAGGCCGGGGTGCGGTTGATGGTCGAGATTTCGGACAAGCTGTCGACCTTTGAGGCCACCCACGCCCTGGCCATGGCGCACGACGACATCTGGTGCACGGTCGGCGCCCACCCCCATGAAGCCAAGGACCATGTCGAGCTGACCGCCGACGAACTGGTGGCTTTGGCCCAGCGCCCGCGCGTCATCGGCATTGGCGAATGCGGTCTGGACTTCCATTACGACCTGAGTCCGCGCGCCGAACAGGCGGCGGTCTTCCGCCAGCATATCGACGCGGCGCGCCGGACCGGCCTGCCTCTGGTCGTGCATACCCGCGAAGCCGATGAGGTCATGGCTGATATCCTGCGGGAGGAGCACGCCAAGGGTCCGTTCAAGTTGTTGATGCACTGCTACACCAGCGGCATCGAACTGGCTGAAACCGCAGCGGAACTTGGGGCCTGGTTCTCCGTGTCCGGCATCGCCACCTTCAAGGCGGCGCAAGATGTGCGCGAGGTCATTCGCCGGATGCCCGAGGACCGGATCATCGTCGAGACCGACTGTCCCTATCTGGCGCCCATTCCGCATCGCGGGCGGCGCAACGAACCGGCCTATGTCAGCTTTGTGCTGCAAAAGCTGGCGGAAGTCCGGGTCTGGACGCCAGAGGAGGCCGAACAGCGCACGACCGACGCCTTCTTCGCCCTGTTCGACCGCATTCCTCGGCCCCCCAAATGACCCAGGCGGGCGAGCTGGAGATCGTCATTCTCGGTTGCGGCTCGTCCGGCGGCGTGCCGCGTGGCGACGGCGACTGGGGCGACTGCGATCCGTGCGAGCCCAGGAACCGACGCACCCGCTGCTCCATGCTGGCGCGGCGTCACGGACCGGACGGGACCACCAGCGTCCTGATCGACACCTCGCCAGACTTGCGACAACAGGCGTTGGCCGCTGAAATCCGGCACGTCGATGCGGTTCTCTATACTCATGACCACGCCGACCAGACCCACGGCATTGACGATCTGCGGGTCTTCGCCATCCACGCACGGCGGCGCATCCAGGCCTGGATGGACCCGGCGACCCATCAGGCCCTGACGACGCGGTTCGACTACATCTTCGAAAGCCATCACGGCTATCCGGCCATCTTGGAGGCGCAACGCATTCCGCCGCACGGCGAGGTCTGGGACATCGACGGCGCAGGCGGGGGTATTCCCCTTGTCACCTTCGATCAGGCGCATGGGCCGATCCGGTCGGTGGGCTATCGCCTGGGGCCGGTTGCCTATTCCAGCGACGTGTCCGATCTGGACGAGGCGGCGCTGGAGGCGGTGCGCGGCGCAGACCTTTGGATCGTCGACGCCTTACGCTACACGCCGCATCCCACACACGCCCATGTGGACAAGGCGCTGGACTGGATAGCCCGATCCGGCGTGCGGCGCGCAGTTCTGACCAACCTTCATATTGATCTTGATTACAACGCCTTGTCAGCATCTCTTCCAGACAACGTCGAGGTCGCTTTCGACGGTTGGAACCGTCGTTTCGAGCTCTGACCCGAGCATTATGCTCGTCGAATAGCCTCGAACCCGCCGGTGAAGACGGCCTCCATGGCGTCGCAGATGGCGCCCATTTCCGAGGACTTGCACAGGCCGCCGGACAGGACGTCGATACGACCCGTCTGGGCCAGCGACAGGGTCAGCGACCCCGACAGAAGGTGGTAGAACCAGTAGATCTGACGCTCGGGCGTTTCCGGCGCGATGCGTTTCAACACGCCGATAAAGCGTTCGATCACCGGGTCGAAGTGCTTGTGCATGGTGTCGCCGCCCCAGACCGGGGTGTTGTTCACCTGGGCCACCAGGGCGGCGTAGTTCAGCCAGGCCGGGTCGCCGTTGTCGAACAGGACGAACAGCGGGCGCAGGAAGGCGTCGATGGCCCCGCGCACGGTCATGGCGTCACCGTGCGCGGCCTCATAGCGGTCCAGGCTGTCGAGACGCAGCTTGTTCACCACCTCAGCGCGGCGGCCGAAGACGGTCGAGAACAGGCGGTTCTTGTCGTCGAAATAATAGTGCAACAAGGCCGTATCGACGCCAGCCTCCTTGGCCACGGCCTTCAGGGTCACGCCATGCAGACCGTCGCGCGCGAACAGGGCTTCGGCCACATCGAGGATGCGGGTCGTCGTCTCCTCGCGGCGCTGGGCCTTGGGTTTGGGCGGAGCCTTGGCCTTGGCCGCTGCTTCGGGGCGCGGCTTGGTCTCGGTCGTGGTCATTTATGCAGTCTAGCCGAGAATAGGCGTCGCAGGCGATCCCGCGCTCGCAGCAGCAGGATCAGCAGCCCGCCCTTGCGCTCGTGATGATCCAGCGCCGCCTTCCACCAGCCGTGCCGGACCTCGCCGCCGGGCGTGTCGTTGAACACCATCCAGCCGTCGTCAGCGGAGACATAGGCGGGCCAGTCGGCGCCGGGGACGCCTGTTTTGGCGAAGGCGACCCAGCGGGCGTGCATGGCGGCGCTAATCACGCGGTCGGCTGCGGTCGCAGGTGGGGCGCCATCGGGGCGATGTTCCAGGGTCTCGAAGACGTGGAAGATTTCGGCGGCGTGATTGGCGCGCGGCATGGTCGCGCGCCGGGCTTCTTCTATGTAGTCAAAGGCGTAGAGCCAGCTTTTCGACTGACGTGTGCGAGACGCGACCCAGCGCGCGGGGGCGGCGAAGGCGAAGTCGCGGAAGCCGAGGCGGATCAGTTCTTCCTCGTCGCCCTTGGCCTGCGGATAGAGGCTGGCCAGCTTGGCGTTCGGCTTGATCAACTGACCGAAGCGCTTCAGCCCGCCACCGTAGTTGAGCAGGGAATCCTCGCCGCTGTTGACCCCGATCATCAGCGGCACGTCAGCGAAGTCGCCGCGCGCGAAGGCGCTGATCGGGTCGCGGTCCAGCAACCGACCGTCGATGACCGGCCCAAAGGCGCCCTCAATCTTTGTCAGCCGCTCTGGGGCGACGGCGCGCAGGACTGCGGGGCCCGGGTCGGTCAGACCCAGAGCCGTCGCCGCCGCGACGCCGCGCTTCTCTGCAGTCTTCAGCGGGGTGGCGGGCAGCCAGCCGCCGCCGGACTGGACGATGGCCTTGTGGAACAGGCCTCGGGCCCGTTTGATCGTCATCAGCGCCAAAATGTCGAGGCCGCCGGCAGATTCTCCGAACAGGGTGACGTTGGCCGGATCGCCGCCGAAGGCCGCCACATGATCGCGCACCCATTCCAGCGCCGCGATCTGGTCCAGCAGGGCCTGGTTGCCCAGCGGCTCATCGGGCGCGGCCTCGGCGCTCAGCGCCGGGTGGGCGAAGAAGCCGAGTTGGCCCAGGCGGTAGTTGACGCTGATCAGCACCACGCCGTCCCGCGCGAAGGCCGCGCCGTCATAGAAGGGCAGGGAGCCGGCCCCCATCCGGTTGGAGCCGCCGTGCAGCCAGACCATGACCGGCGCCGAGCCGGTCGTTTCGGCCGGTGCCCAGACATTCAGCGTCAAGCAGTCTTCGCTTGTCGGCTCGGGCGCGCCGCCGATGGCGACGATGTCAGCCACGTCGGCGGGGCCAGCCTGGGGCGCCGAAGGGCCGACATTTGACGCCTCGCGGACCCCGCTCCATCCCGGATGCGGGCGCGGGGCCCGCCAACGTTGGTCGCCGGTCGGGGCGGCGGCATAGGGAACGCCGCGAAACACTTTGGCCCCGCCTTCGCGACGGCCGCGCAGGTCGCCGGACAGGGTGTGCGCAACGGGATGCGTCGCAGCGGTGATCTGAGCCATATCTCGTCCCTTCGGCGCAATCTCGGCCGCGCTCGTTCATTTGAGAATGAACAACGCTCGCCCGGCTGTCGAGCCGCTTCGTGAAACATCATTCATGCAAGAATGAATGATGTTGACAGCGGGGCCGTTCGCGGACCACCGTCGGCCCAACACAGATCAGCGGCGACCAAACGACCGCGCGTGGAGAGGAAACGAGAATGCGAACGACAGGACAGTTGCGTCTGGCGCTGATGACCAGCGTCTTCATCACGGCCTCGCTGTGCGCGGCGCCGAGCTTCGCCCAACAGGCGTCGGACACCGAACAGGCCTCCAGCGTCGACGACATCGTCGTCACGGCGCGTCGTCGCGAAGAAAGCCTGAAGGACGTGCCGGTCGCCGTCACCGCCGTCAGCGCGGAGCGCCTGGAACAGACCGGCGCCGCCGACATCACCACCCTGCAGCAACAGACCCCGAACGCCACGGTCCAGATCGCGCGCGGCACCAACTCGACCTTGACCAGCTTCATCCGCGGCGTCGGCCAGCAGGACCCGCTGTGGGGCTTCGAGCCCGGCGTCGGCCTCTATGTCGACGACGTCTATGTGGCCCGTCCGCAGGGCGCGGTGCTGGACATCTTTGACATCGAGCGTCTGGAGGTCCTGCGCGGGCCGCAGGGCACGCTTTATGGCCGCAACACCATCGGCGGCGCGATCAAGTACGTCACCAAGCGTCTGGGCCAGGACCCGGAGCTGACGCTGAAGGGCGCCTATGGCAGCTATAATCAGGTCGATCTGATCGCCTCGGGTTCGGCCCCGATCACCGACACCCTGCGCGTCGGCGGCGCGGTCGCCCGCTACACCCGCGACGGCTACGGCACGAACCTGACCACGGGCGCCGAGCATTACACCAAGGATGTCACGGCGGGGCGTCTGAGCGTCGAATGGACCCCGACCGACGACCTCTTCTTCCGTCTGGCGGGCGACATCACCGAGGACGAGTCCAACGCCCGTCACGGCTATCGTCTCAAGGCGCCGACGACCGACGGCATCTTTGACACCCGCGCCGGCATCGGCGACGACGGCTATGTCCGCACGCGCGGCCTGTCATTCACCGGCGAATGGGCCGCCAGCGACGCCCTGACCTTCAAGTCGGTCACGGCCTGGCGCGACGGGGACACCAAGGGCGACGGCATCGACTTCGACGGCCTGCCTCAGCCGATCCTCGACATCCCGGGCTACTATGCCGACAGCCAGTTCACCCAGGAATTCCAGCTGCTGTTTGAAGGCGAGCGCTGGCAGGGCGTGGCGGGCGTCTTCTACATGGATGCCTCGGCAGAAGGCGCCTTCGACACCGTCATCGGCCTCTACCCCGGCATGGGCCCGGGGCTGCCCGCCGGCCTGACGACCTTCACCGGCGGCAAGGTGGATACCGAGAGCTTCGCCGTCTTTGCCGACTTCAACTATGACCTGACCGATCAGTTATCGCTGTCGGTCGGCGGGCGCTGGACGCAGGACAAGAAGAGCGTCGATCAGCTCCGTCAGAACTATCTCGGCATCAAGAGCCCGTTCTTCGGCAACAGCGCGGCCATCCCGGCCGGGCGGCCCTCGACCGACTACACCAACTCGGACACCTATTCAGAGTTCACGCCGCGCATCAGCGCCAGCTACAAGTTCACGCCGGAACTGACGGGCTACGCCTCCTACGGTCGCGGCTTCAAGTCCGGCGGTTTCGATATGCGCGGCGACGCCACCCTCTATCCCGAAACGATCAACGGCTATCAGCCGGAGCTGGTCGATACCTATGAAATCGGGCTGAAGGGTTCGCTGCTGGATCGTCGGATCAACTTCGCCACGGCCCTGTTCAAATCGGACTATACCGACCAGCAAATCACCTCGCAGTTCTTCATTCCACCCGCCTCGGTCGTCAGCTTCGTCGACAACGCGGGTTCCAGCGAAATCTGGGGCTGGGAGCTGGAGGCCAGCGCGCGGATCACCGACAGCTTCATCCCGCGCCTGACGCTCGGCTACCTGGACGCCAAGTTCAACGAGTTCGTCACCTTCAATCCGCTGACAGGCCAGCGCGAGAACATGGCCGATCAGCGCGAGTTCCAGAACACACCAGACTGGACCGCCAACATCGCGCTGCCCTACAGCGTCGATCTCGGGGATCGTGGCTCGCTGATCTTCACGCCGATGGCCTCATATCGCGGCGCGACCCAGATGTTCGAGACCGCCATCCCGCTGCTCGATCAGGGCGCCTACTGGCTCTATGACGCCACCCTGATGTGGACGGCGCCTGACGCTCGTTACCGGGTCAGTCTGGCCGGTCGCAACCTGTCGGATGAACGCTATCGCGCCGGCGGCTACAACTTCCCGGGCGCGATCACGGGCGATTCCGTCATCGGCTTCTACGGCGCCCCGCGCACTGTGACCTTGAGCGTAACGGCGAACTTCTAAGGCTGCACCATCGCACCCTCCTTTCAGGACGCGAGTTCTGGGGGAGGGTGCTTCTCCGGTCGAGGGGCCTAGCCGTCGTCGCTGTCAGCCCCATCGACCGCATTGGCGACCAGGTCCCGCCACGTCGGATCAGTGTCGTCCACCAGATCGACATCGTCCATCAGCGCGACGGCCCCGCTGCCGTCAGGCAGGATGAGGCCCAGCACCTCCATGGTCTCGCCGTCGGAACCGACGTGGGCTTCGGCCTGAACCGCTACGGCCGCCTGTTCGCCGTCGTCCTCCCACCAGATGAGAGGTTGGGGCAGGTCCATGTCGATGGTTCGCGCTTCTTCGGTGTCGCCAAGAGCAAAAATGGCCCGTCGAGCCTGGACGTCTTCCAGTGTCGCCACCGCGCCGGTGAAGGGCTTCAGACGCAACCAGTCATCGACATCGAAGCCGCCGCCGTCTTCCTCGTGGTCCTCATACTCTTGATTCATGCGCCGCTCCTGAGCTTTGGAGCTCTGTACCGCCGACTCCGCCAAAAGTAACGGGCAGGGAAAACAAGACCTCGGCCCCATCGTAAGTTTATCGCCTAAGATATATTATGCGAAGGGAACCCCAGTTCGATAGTGTTGCACCATTCCAAGCAACATAGCTCGACGCCCCGCTGCGCAGCCATTCAAATCGCGGAGCAGGCATGCTCTGGGCGGCGCGGGCTGCCGCCATGTTCTCCGTTGTGACCGTCTTCGCTGAGACCGAGCGTGAGTCAGACGCACCGGTCTCGATTGTCCCCACCCTGATGCTCCTGGGTGGGATCGACGCAGAACTCAGACTGCTCCCTGAGTTTCTCGACGTGGTGAGGCTGATCAAAGGATGCCGCTCCATGCTCCCCCTAGATGAGCCCTCCCAAGCGAGGGTCGATGAGCGTCTGACGGAATTCGACGCCCTCCTGGCAGCCTCATTGTTGCGCACCAGCATGGAGGAACGGCTCGCGCTCGAGAGACTGCCGGATGTTCTGGGCGCATTGGACCTGCATGCGAGTCAGGCCGCATTGCTCTATGTGCTAGGCCACCAGAACGTCCTCGACGGCGAAGCAGTCGCCTGGGCCGATATTTCGGCAAATGGGCCGCCGAGCTTCCCGATAACATAGCCAACCGCCCCCTGCTCCTGAATAGTCAGGATCCGCAAATCCAGGTCACGAGAGTGGCGGGGATGGAAGTACGCGTCACGACATCAGGCTCATCGACGGCGATCGTCGCGGGTCAGGCGCTGCTGACGGTTGTCGATGCGGTCTTCTCGACCATGTTGGAGGCCGGCGTGGCCGCTCACGTCGAGCGGTTCGACGTCCAAGTCATCGAGAACGCGACGCTCGCCAAGCCGGCCTTCGATTTCGACGAGATGTCGATGACCGCGCGGTTGAACTGGCCGGCGGGAGAAATGCCCACCTCATCGAAGCTCGACGGCGCCGCCCAGGACGCGTTCACGGATCTGACAGTCCACATCGTGCTGGCCGCCTGCATTGTCAGAGACCCGGTGGGGTTGTTTCAGACGCTCTACGAGAAGGAGGCGCTCGGCGAGCGGATTCACGCGGCGATCGGCAGCGTCAACAGCCGCAGCAGGGCGTTCAATAGCCCCCTGTCACGGATCGGGTCGTGGTTCGAACTAGGCGGTGCGGAATACTCGCTTCGGGCCGATGCCCCAATCGTCGCTGCCGTGCCATCGTCAGGTCCGAAGGCGGCCCCCGAAGATAAGCTCGATCGCGAGAGCTGGAAGCGTGACCATCGGAAAGTCGCTGCAAAATCGATCATCAACTATCGGCTCAGGGAACGGGCCGACTGGCTCGGCCTGATGCTCGCTGTCTATCCCGACGGCGTGCCGCCGCTGATCGGAATGCATTTCAGCAACGCTGAGTTGGGCCGAATGATTTTCTCGGACTGGCGGGAGCGGTTCGGTGAAAGAGATGACCAAGGGGAGATCCACCTCGCCATCATCAGAGATTTGCCTGGCCATCCGCCATCGCACTATGGGGCCCTGCTACAGCCCGGATTGAATGTGAACGACGAGTCTGTGACGATGATGGTGTCCAGCCGCTTGAAAATTCTCGAACCGGAGACGGACATCAACCTACGGAGATTCCTAGAGGCCTACGATCGGGAGAAAGCCTACTGGGTCGCCCCGGCGGTCATTGGGCCCGACGGTTCCCCCCGAATTCTGCGCGAACTGGCCATTCTCAAGCATGGGCTTCCAGTTAAGTGTTTCGATGACATCGGGGACGACGACGTGGAAGCGATCGTGCGTACCCTCTTACGGCCCACCGAAGCCGGTTAACCCGCGCCTCGACATCGGATGCTGCCAACGGATTTAGTCAGAAAAGGACATCCGTCTTCGCTTCTGGCGCTTATCCACAACCTATCTACGCCTCATGTTTTCGAGGCCATCGCGCCTCTGCAGCCGCCTGATCGCTTGCGGGTTTGCAACAGAAGCTCCGTCGCTGAGCGCAACAGCCGCTTCTCTCAAATTGCAATATTTTTGGCGTTAATTCAGCTATTTATGAATGCAACGGTTTCCGAACCTGTGCAGTCTCGGTAACAACCACAAATTGGCCGGTTACGCTGTCAGAGTTCCTCATTCCTGAGACTCCGGCCTAAATCGGCTGTTTGGTTCCTGATTGATGAGATTCCCGGTGCCGCATTGACGAGATTCTTCGAGCGAGGCTCTACGCAGCGCTCTCCCTGGCCATCTCCAACTCGTGGCTGCACGAACCGCATGAGCAAACCGAACCGGTACATTGACGCTGATAAAGTCAGCAGCCTTTGCACCTCGCCGAGCCGCCGAGGCCTTCATGGCCTCGCATCGGTCTGGGCAACCTAAGGCTCATCGACCTGTATCCGTCGTGATCAGCCAGTTGGATGTCGCTTGGGGTCTTCACTCCGGCTCCCGCAGTCAGAGCGCGACTGCCGCTGCGGACGCTACCCGTTTGGTTAATGGTGCCGGCCACGCTCTGATCCGTGGCGGGATCTCCGCCAAATGCTTCTCGCCGGCGTAGGCCAGGAGAAGGCACAGAAGGTCGGAATTCGCGAGTTGACCAAGCGCGCTACGCGCCCGCTCCTGGCCGATGCGACCGTAGGCCAGCTCGGCATGAACATTTAGGCGTTGGCCATCCTCAAGGTGCACAAATCGCATTGGGTTGATCAACAGGCGTGCGCAGCTTTCGAGAAGGCGGCGCTGCCAGAACGCACCGATTGATGTGAAGCAACCTGGTGCAAAGAACGAACCGCTTCGTCCCGCTCTTCCTCGGTTATGTGAGCATCGGAAGGGATCTCGGATATGGTCTACGTCCCGAGAAAATCGAACGCGGTAATCGCGAACGCCGTCGCTGACAACCGGCGCAAGCTCGGCAGCTTCAAGATCAACCAGAGCTCGGCGGTGGCGTTGGCAACTGACGCTCCAGGCAAGGCACCACTCCATGCGAATATAGTGATCTCGACCGGCAAGAACGTCCTCCGCCAAGCAGGCTTCGCAGCCCTTCCCTACCCCGCCAAAATCGGAGCTCGGCCGGTGCAGATCTTCAGCAGTGGCCCACGGCCACTCGTTTGTCGAACGTGCGCACAACCCGTGGAGTGCTGGCTCGGGAGCTCCAGCCCTTAGCATTGCTCGGACCACGCTCAACGGCAGGCTGATGCCGCCCGCAAGAGCATCTAGGGCCAAGGCTGGGGCGCGCTCTTCAGTCGCTGCCGGTCAACAGGCTCCGGCGCCGCCAACAGAAGATGCCATCAGCCCTCGAGCCCAGCTTCGGATCCCTACATTGCAACACCCAAGCCTCGCCTGGCCTGTCGACCAGAGCCGTGCCTCAAAGGGACTTGTCCCGGTGCCTGGCTTCGCCGCGCCGTCAACGCCCTCGGTCAGCTCGAGGGACAGCTCGCCTCGGCGTCGTGGGGAACAAGACCAATGTCCGCCAGGGAAAGGCGAAGCGGGGTCTTTGAGCCGAGGACGAAGGGAGTCTCAACGGCCGTCAGACCTGCCGCCTCAGCATCAAAGCAGGCCAGCCTGATCCTGATCGTTCGCCACTCGCCGACCTTCGCGTCATGCAGCAGCGGCGCGATATCGATTCGGTCCTTGCCGAACCCCAGCTCAAGGGATCCGGCGACGCGGCTTTCGAGCCTGACCCCGGCCGTAAGCACCATGTCGCCGTTGCGCTGGCGAGATAGGTCTACGGCCGGTCCGAAGATGACGGCTTCCGCCGCTCCCGAGAAGGAAAGCGCCATGGCGCTTTCCTGGGCCGTTCCATCTGCGGAGCGGACCGAGAGGTTGCCTCTCGGACTGGCCGACGACAGCGCCTGCCCCACCCTGGCGTCGCCGCCGCTGTCGCGGAGCAGAAGCGACCAGGGCGATTGGACGCGTCCGTCGCGGAAGTACCGATCGAGATTGCTTCTCGTGATCGTCGCGGCGCCGTCTTCCGACAACGGGCCGACAGTCTCGGGCTTTGCGTAGCTCAGCCCATAGCCATAGGCGAACTGAGGCGCATAGTTATCGTCGCCGAAGTTCAAGACCTCCTGATCGGACGAGCGCGGCCAAGAGAAGGATAGGCGACCCGTAAAATCGAAAGTTGCTCGCGCGTTGGAGCCCCCGACCAGCACGTCGGCGACTCCGCCGGCCTCTGTGCCCGGAAGCCAGGCCGCGACGAAGGCGTCCGAGGCGTTGATCTCCGGATTGACCCAGAGCGGACGCCCGCTGAGGAAGACGGAGACAGTGGGGATTCCGGCAGCCTTGAGACGGCGCAACAGGGCGAGGGGCTCTTCGGGACCAAAGTCGAGCGTCTCGATGTCGCCCTGGAACTCGGCGTACGGCGTCTCGCCGAAGACCACGACGGCGACATCAGGCTTCTGGGCGTAGGCGCCGTCGGCGCTCAGTTCGGCGACGCCGCCGGCCTCGGTCACGGCGTCGCGCAGACCGGCCCAGATCGACGTTCCGCCCGGGAAATCGGCGTTGGTCGTGTCTGTGCCCTGCCAGGTCACGGTCCAGCCGCCCGAGGCCTGGCCGATGGAGTCCGCGCCTGTTCCGGCGACCAGAACGCGAGCGCCAGGACGGATCGGCAGCACGCCGTCGTTCTTCAGCAGCACCAGGGATTTGCGCACCGCCTCGCGCGCCAGAACGCGATGCGAAGGGGAACCCAGAACGTCAGTTCGTCCTTCAAGCGAGCGATCGCGGTCGAAAACGCCCAGCTTGGCCTTCACCCGCAGGATACGCCTGACCGCGTCATCCAGGCGCGCGGGCGGGATTTCGCCCGAGCGGGCCTGGGCCAGCGTATTGACGTAGAGGCCTCGCCAGCTGTCCGGCGCCATGAACATGTCCAGCCCGGCGTTGATCGCCTGCGGGCAGCTCTCATTGCTGCAGCCCTCAACCTGACCGTGGGCGTTCCAGTCCCCCACGACGAAGCCCTCGAAGCCCATCCGCCCCTTCAGCACATCCGTCAGAAGCGACCGGTTTCCGGTGATCTTCTCGCCGTTCCAGCTCGAGAAAGAGGCCATAACCGTCAGCACGCCAGTGTCGATCGCCGGGACGTAACCCTGGGCATGGATGGCGATCAGTTCGGCTTCAGAGATCACCGCATCGCCTTGGTCGACGCCGTTCAGCGTGCCGCCGTCGGCGACAAAATGCTTGGCCGAGCCTGCGATCCGGTCAGCCGCCAGCGGGCGCCCCTCGACCAGTTCGCCCTGCAGTCCCAGGGTCATCGGCCCGGCATAGGCCGCCCCGATTTCCGGATGCTCGCTATAGCCCTCATAGGTCCGCCCCCAACGGTCGTTGCGCGGGACCGCCAGGGTAGGCCCAAAGGTCCAGTCGGCGCCCGAGGCAGCAACCTCCTGGGCTGTCGCTTCGCCGATGCGCCGGATCAGGTCGGGGTCACGCGCAGCGCCCAGCCCTATGTTGTGGGGAAAGAGCGTCGCCCCCACGATGTTGTTGTGTCCATGGACCGCGTCGATGCCGAACATGAGGGGGACGGCGGCTCCTGGACGGGCCGCAGCCGCCTCCCTGAAGGCGCGCGACAGGGCCACCCAGTCTCCCAAAGGCGCGCGCTCATTCCCTTTGGGCGAAGAATTACCGCCCGCCAGAATTGACCCGATGGGGTAGAGCGCCAGATCCTCCGGCTTGATGGAGGCGATATCAGCCTGAACAATCTGACCGACCTTCTCCTCCAGGGTCATGCGGGCCAGCAGGTCGTCAATCATGGCTTCGGTGCGGACGTCGGTCATCGCGCGCGGGCTTGCGGCCCTAGGCCAGACGGCGGGGTCAGCCTGGACGCTGGGGGCGTTTTCGGCCATCGAGGACGAGGCGGAAGCGCAACCGGCGAGAACAGCCGCAAGGGCGATGGCGGACACGAGCGATCGACGGGACGCTGACATGCGGGACCTCGTACTGAATAAAGAACGGGCGGCGCCGATCCGAAGATCAGCGCCGCCCCAGTTGCAGGAGACTTAGAAGTTGGCGCGCAGACGAAGGCCGGCCGTGCGAGGCTGGTTCAGGAATAGGACGTTGACCACCTCGTCCGACACCAGTTGTTTTTCGACCACCGTCTTGTCGAAGACGTTGTTCACATAGGCCTCGATGCGATAGCGCCCGCTCGACGGCTCCCAGCCCGCGCCCAGGTTGACCGTCACATAGCCCTCTTGGCGCGCCCAGAATCCGCCTTCTCTAGCGGCGGTGCTGCGCAGGAAGGGACTGTTCAGCGGCGCGTTCGGATTGACGGTCGTTCCAGCCATGGAAGCTTTGAAGGCGTCATAGGCGGCCTGGCCAGCGGCGTCCGAAGGCCGGTCGGCAAACTGGATGACCGGCGCCTCATTGTAGATGTTCAGGTAGTAGGACGACCGGTAGTTGGCCAGCAGATGGAAGTCCGCGCGGCCGCCGAACAGATCCGCCTTCTTCTGCAGGTGGGCGTTGATATTGACCTTCGAGACGTTGGGGAGGTCGTTGTCGGCGATGTCGATGTTGAAGTTGGGCGTGCCGTCGCCGTAATCGGTGCCGCGCGTGTCCGTCAGCGCGCCGCTGTCCGCCTTGGCGTCGATATAGGCGGTGATGATGTCCAGACGCGACCGGAACGGCAGGTCAAAGCGCGTCTCCAGCTCGAAGCCCTTGATCGTGGACTGGGCGACGTTGACGTTCTGTTGCGAGAAGCCGGCGCTGGCTCCGCCCGGTCCGGTGCCCAGGGACACCAGGGTCTGGAAGACCTGATCCGCGTAGTCATAGTAGAAGACGTTGGCGTTCACATCGATACGGCCGCTGGCCGGTCGGAAGGTGTTCTTCGTGCCCAGCTCAAACAGAGTCACCGATTCCGGTGCGAAGGTCGGCGCTGTCGACACGCCGTTGACCGTGATGGTGTCGTTGAAGCCGCCCGACTTGTGGCCCGTGGAAACCGCCCCGTAGAAGAGGTTGTCGTCCGTGAAGTCGTATTCGAAACCGACGCGATAATCGCTGAACGAGTCTTCATACGAACCGCTCTGAGCGCCCGGCGCCGAGATCTGGAAGAAGCTGTGCTGGCCGTTTGCCGGGCAGACCTGACCACCGCCGCCAGGCTGGATGTCGGGACGGTTGATGCAGGTGCCGTTCGGACGCGAGCCATCGGCGACGCCGGCGATCTGATCCAGGAAGGTGTCGCGCGCGCCGGGACGGAAGGCGCCCATGAAATACTTGGCCGCTTCCTGATTATTGCCCGGCGTCGGCGCGACATAGCTTTCACGTCCGGTGAAGATCGGGCGGAAACCCTCTGTGCCCAGACGGGAGTTGAAGCAGCAGTTGAAGTCCAGCGAACCCAGGCCCAGCGCCCAGTTGCCGCCGACGCCGTTTCTGGACTTGTTCTCTTCGGTGTAGCGGAAGCCGCCCTTGACGCGGAACTGCTCCGAAATCGGATAGGTCATGTCGAAATAGGCGGCGAAAGAGTCCGACTGCACGTCCGGGAAGGTGAACTCCGTGCCGGAGTAGAACTGTCCCTTGTCGACCACGGACAGGAAGCCGACCTGCTGTTCTTCCTTGAAGTAGAACAGGCCGGTCGACCAGACGGTCCTGGAGTCCGGCGACGACGACAGCCGCAGCTCATGAATGTCGGACTCCGACAGGGTCAACCAGTACTGGGTGCCGAAATTGTCATAGTCGACGTTTGCGGCGCCGTAGCCAGGGCGGACAACGCCCTCGTTGGCGGCGTTGACCTGATAGTAGTCGACGCTCCGACGGCTGGCGGAATACTCCAGCACCGCGCCGCCGAAATCATAGGAGGCGTTCAGGGCCAGGCCCCAGTTGTCGTTCTCGACCAGACCCTGCGGGCCGCGGAACAGAACGTCGCGCAGTTCCAGATCATCCGGCTTTCCGCCATTGACCAGGCCATTGCGGATATTGGTCGCGGGATAGCCGGTGCCGCGTTCGGACTCGTAATCGCCCATCAGGCTCAGCTTGAACCGATCATTGGGCTGATAGAGGTAGGAGGCGCGGGCCGAGAAAAGCTCCTGGACGCCTGTCGGATCAAGGGTCTCGTCGTCGCCCACATTCTTGTAGGCGGTGCCGCGATCCACGCCGTAAACCGCCAGGCGAACCGCCTGTACATCGCCGATCGGCAGGTTGATCGCCGCCTCATAACCCGTGGTGTCCAGCGTGCCGACTTCGCCCTGGACATAGCCCAGCCGTTCGCCCAGGCGGGCCATGTTAGGGATGATGTTCAGGGTTCCCGCGACGGCGTTGCGGCCACGCAGGGTGCCTTGGGGTCCCTTGGCGATCTCAACCCTGGCGATGTCGAAGAACATGCCGCCGAGACCGCGCGGTCGCGGCAGATAGACGCCGTTGAAGTGGGTCGCGGCCGAGGGATCGCCCAGTTCGGTGTTGTTCGCGGTGCCCACGCCCCGAATGTAGATCTGGACGTTGCCTTCCTGGTTGGAGATCGACAGCCCGGGCACCGCCGACTGCAGGTCCTCGATCTGGTCGATGCCCACGGCCCTCAGGTCCTGGCCGGAAATCGCCTGGGCCACACCGGCGTAATTCTGCAGGGATTGTTCGCGCCGCTCGGCCGTCACCACCACATCGCCGATGTCGGTGGTTTCGTCCTGCGGCGTGGAAGCCGACGGCGCGGCCTGGTCCTGTGCCTGGGCCGCCCCGGCCGTAACGGCCAATGCGGCGCAGCCGAGCAGAAGCGATTGTCTGAAGCAGATCATGGTCTTCCCTCCCCGTGGGCCCTGTTCATCAGAGCTCCAGCGTGACGACGCATCTGGCGATGCGCCAGTTTCCCACGTTGAACCTGACTTCGTTTGACAGCGCTGTCAACGCGCAACCGAAATCAGCCGGGCGACTGGGTCGAAGCGCGCTCCACGAGAATGTAATCGATCTTTCGAACGGTCAGGTCCGGCTCACGAGCCGCCTCCAGCAGCATTCGTGTCGCCGCCGCCGCCATTTCGGCGACGGGTTGCCGGACGGTCGTGAGAGGGGGCGTGCTGAACATGGCGCTGGGCGTATCGTCGAATCCGCAGACCGATAAGCCCCCTGGCGCGGACACGCCTAGCGAAGCCGCAGCGTTGAGAACCCCAAGCGCCATGTCGTCGTTGCTGGCGAAGATGGCGCTGGGCCGCTGGTCGGTCGTTAGAAGGGCCTCCCCTGCCCTGCGGCCTGACGCGAAGGTGAAATCACCTTCGACCACAAGGTCCGGCTCGGCGACCAGACCATGGGACAGGAGCGCCTGATCATAACCCTCGCGCCGCGCCCGACTGGCCGGATAGGCGTTCGGCCCCGAGACGAAGCCGATCCTGCGATGTCCCAGGCCGATCAAATGGGCGGTCATGTCCGCCGCAGCCTGACGATCATCCATGAAGACCCGCATGCCCCGGCCGAGATCGCGGTCTGCGCCCAGACGCACGAAAGGCGTGCCCGTCCTCTCCAGAACGTCCAGCACGGTCGGATCATCGGCGTTCGGCGGCGTCAGCAGCACGCCGTCGGGCCGCAGCGACCGCAACAGGGCCACAAGCCGCGCCTCAAGGCTGGGCGCGCCGTAGTCCACCAGTTCCACCAGCAGGTGATACCCGGCCTTGCGGCACTCCTCGAGGGCGCCGAACTGGAGTCGGCTGAGGTAGTCGTTTCCGCGTCCGCTGCGCCAATGCTCGAGCGTCAGATCAGCATCGACGAAGGCGGCGATCAGATAGGAAGAGGCCCCGGCCAGCGTTCGCGCCGACAGGCTCGGCTGATAGTCCAGGCTGATGACGGCGGCCTGAACCTTGGCCTGGAGAGCGGCGCTGACATTGGGCTCGCGGTTAAGCACGCGCGAGACCGACTTGATGGAAACACCGGCGAGGGCAGCCACATCATAGATTGTCGCAGCCATTGGTCAGCGCTCCTGCTGACGACTGCCACCCGTCGTCGCTTCGAACATGTCCTATGCCGCGTTTGCAGACGGCCCCGCAAGATTTCGCTCGCGAAGGCCCACGACAATCGTCACAGTTCGGCGTCATGCAGTCTGTTGACGACGTCGAGCCAGCGCCCGCCGCGCGGGTCGCCCCCCGTTTCATCGCCGTTCTGACCCTGGCGTACGTCGGGGCCTTTATCGCTTTCGTCCCTCTTCTCAGTCTGCTGACGCCCATGCAGGCCGAGGCCCTCGCCCCCGCTGACAAGATCGGGCTGCTCAGCCTTGTGTCGCTCTGGGGGGCCGTGACCGCTAGCCTCACCAACCTCGCCGCCGGTTGGGCCAGCGACCGCACGCTGTGCCGCTTCGGGCGGCGTCGTCCCTGGATTCTGTGCGGTCTCATAGGGGTCCTGGTCGCCTACGGCCTGATCGCCAAGGCCGCGACGCCGAGCGGCCTGCTGGTGGGCGTCATGGCCTTCCAGTTCGCGTTCAATCTCCTGTTCGCGCCCCTGCACGCCATTTTCGCCGACCTGGTGCCGCATGAGCAGAAGGGCCAGGTGGCGGCCTTCATCGGCGTCGCCGCCCCCATGGGCGCCGCAAGCGGCGTTCTAATCGCCGCTCCGATCCTTGCGGATGTTCCGACACGCCTCATGATTCTTGGACTGCTCGTGGCCATCTGCATTCTTCCGCTGCTGGTCGTCTGGAAAGAAAGGCCGGTGCTTGCTCGCTCGCGCGAGACCGCCCTCGCGGTCACACCTTCTCCGCGGAGAGGTCGAAACCTCGACTTCGGTTTCGTCTGGGCGTCCCGGTTCTGCTTCCAGATCTCGGCGAGCGTGGTCAGCGCCTACATGCTCTTCTATCTTGCCGATCATGCCCGATACGCAGAACAGTTCCCCGGATCGACCGTGGAAAGCGGTCTCGCCCGGCTGATCGCCTTCTCGACGCTCCTGACCCTGGCGGCGGGCTTTGCGGGAGGGTTGATCTCGGACCGCTTCGGCCGCCGAAAGCCCTTCATCCTGCTGGCGGCCGCCCTTCTCGCCGGCGGGCTTCTGATCTTCGCCTTCTATCCCCAGTGGCCAGGCCCCCTGCTCGGCTATGTCTTCTACGGTCTGGGCTTCGGGCTCTACACCACCGTGGACACCGCCCTCGTCGCCCAGATCCTGCCTTCACGGCGCCATACCGCCCGCGATCTTGGCGTGATGAACCTCACCAACACCCTCCCCGCCATCCTGGCGCCCGTGCTGGCCCTCGCCGCCCTTGGACCCGACCGATCCGACTGGCCGATGTTGATGATCGCCTCCGCCGGGATCGCCCTGCTGGGCGGGCTTGCCGTGACGGGCGTCAGACGGGCGCGCTAGAAACTGCAAGACAGCGCTGTCAATTTTTAAGTCGTGATTCTAGAACTGCCCAGGGAGGGTCATTCGATGAGCAAAAACTGGACCCGCGCCGCCATGTTCGGCGCCATCATGCTG
>Ga0265296_1001422_pt1 | contig 27725 bp, 32 predicted proteins | sample MunlanPumphouse1_FD_189073 | JGI IMG/M metagenome (GOLD analysis project Ga0265296, IMG submission 189073) | Groundwater microbial communities from a municipal landfill in Southern Ontario, Canada - Pumphouse #1 | ecosystem: Environmental > Aquatic > Deep subsurface > Groundwater | place... | reverse complement strand
AGCTGTAAAACAGCGCCTCCTGCATCACCGTCCGTTCGCCCATCATCAGCCGTCTCCCGATAACGGGTACGAATGAATCAGCACCGACCCGTCATTGCAAGCGGGAGTTTTTCAACAGAATATACCCTAATGCCGACGTTGATCAGGCTCGCAATCAGGGCGCGATCGCCAGCCCATCGCCATTCTTCCCCGCGGCGATCCGGCGCAGCACTTCGCCGCTCGCAACGTCGATCTCGGCAACCTTGTCGTGCCCGGTCTCGGCGGCATAGAGCCGCTTCGAATCGGCGCTGAACAACAAGCTGACCTGCCCCTTGGCCTGCTCGCCCGACACCTTGATCGTCCGCAGCGGCGCCCGCGTTTCGGCGTCGAACAGGCTGATCGTGCCCGCCGCGATATTGCTCGTCGCCACCAGCTTGCCGTCGGGGCTCGCCAGCACGCGGATCGCGACCGGATCGACCGGCTGCTCGGCGATCTTCTCGCCCTTTGCGGTATCCCAGATCGACACCCGCGGCGCATCGAGGTCGCCGACCCACAGCTCGCGCCCGCGCTTTGTCAGCGCCAGCCCTTCGGGCTTGCCGCCGATGGTCAGGTCGCGCAGCTTCTTCGCGGTTTTGAGGTCGAGCACGCTCACCGTCCCCGCCGCGATATTCGCGGTGTAGGCGGTGCGATTGTCGGGCGCGACGACGATCATGTGCGTGCCCTTCTGCCCGGTCGAAATCGATGTCAGCTTGCCATCGGGCGCGACCACCGCGACGGAGTCGCTGCCCTCGGTCGTCGCGACCAGCCGCCCGTCGGACAGCCACAGCAGCCCGTGCGGCCGCTGGTTGGGGCTGAGGTCGATCGTCTTGACCTTGGTCCGGCTCGCCACATCGAATACGTCGATCGTCGTGCTGCCATAGGCGACGACCGCGGCCTGCTTGCCGTCGGGCGAGATCGCGATCTCGTGCGGCATCTTGCCCGTCGGCAGCCGCGCCAACTCCTCGCCCGACGCCAGTGCGATGACGCTCAGCGTATCCTCGCCCTTGTTGCCGACGAGCAAGGTTTCGGCGCCTGCGGGCGCGGCGAGCAACAGCGTGCAAAGGATGGCGGCGATGGTGCGGCGCATGGGTGTCTCCCGGTTTCGAGCCCCGTACCCTATCCCCGGCGCCCGCCGCCGCAACCCCGCTTCGACCAGCGACATGGCCGCGATTACGATAAGTTAACTGGGAAGCGCGCCCGCGCCTTCCTAGCCCTGTACCCGGCGGCAGGTCGCGCCGCCGGTCAGGACAGGAGGGGGAATATGGGTTTGCCAACCATCGATATCGAGGCACTGCCTTTGCTCGACACCGCGGTCGGATTGTTCGGCTCGCTTATCGGAGAAAGCGCATCGTCGGGGCCGTCGGTGTTCGAACTCGCCGTCGCTATCGCGATGATCGTCTACGACTGAGCTGCGGCGGGAACGGAGGGCGCCACCAACCCGGCGCCGCCCGTTCCCCCGATTTTCTAGGATGCCCATCATGTCATCCCGCCACGACCATTTCCCTCGCGGCGATACCGCGCGCCGTCTGGCGATGCGCCGCGCGGTCGCCGACCTCGACGCCGCGTGGAGAGCGGCGGACTCTGCCCCCGACGGGCTGCTGACCGCCATCGTGGCGCTCGCCGATGCCCCCGCCGACGTCGCGATAGCACGTCTTCTTCCCTGGCTCTCCGACACCGATTGGCTGCGCGACCGGCTCGATGCAGCGCTCACGCTTCTGGCGGCCGTTCCCTTCGCCCACCGACGCGGATGGTCGGCGGCGGCGATGGCGGTGCTGGCGGGCTCGTCCTCGTCGATCACGGGGCGATCCGCCTGACGCTCCAGCTCCGGCCGTTCACCGCGAAGAGTGCAGCGCCCGGCACCGCGGTCTTCGTCCCCGGTCGCGCGGCGATCCATGTCCTCGATTGCGGCGGCGCAGAACTTCGCGCGCATGCGGTCGCGGTCAGCGCGGCCGAGGAAGCCGGCGGCTTCACCGCCAACGACGCCGCCCCGTGCCACACCCAGCCGCCGCGCCCGTTGCGGACAGGCGAGACGCTGATCCTCGACACCACGCGCCAAAGCTTCACGCTTCGGGGCATCGGCCGCGACATCCTGTTCCTCGAACTCACCGTCCAGCCGCCATCGCGCCTCCCGATCCGCGCCTATGACATCGCTGGCGGCCGCCTGACCCATATCAGCGCCTCGCGCCGCGACAGCAGCTTTCGCCAGATGGCGCTCGCGCTGCTGCGCCAGCTTGGCCGCACCGACGCGGCGCCGCTGTTCGTCGCCGAGACGGCAAGCGAGGATTTCGCCGCGCGCTGGACCGCGATGCGCGAACTGGTCGCGCTCGACCCCGCGACGGCACTTCCGCATCTCGGCGCGATGGCGGCGGCCGATCCGCATCCCGAGGTTCGCCGCGCGGCGGCGGCGACGCACGCGCTGATCCAAGCCCCTCCCCTTCAGGGGAGGGGCAGCGAGAGTTGCGAACTTGTTCGTTAGTCGCAGCGGGTGGGGGCCATCGGCCTTGGTCCTTCCTCGATAGCCCCCACCCCACCCCTCCCCTAAAGGGGAGGGGCTTTAGGAATGAGATGCCCGATGCCCCGCCTGATCGACCCACCCGTGGGACCCATGCTCGACATGGAGGAAGTGACCGCCCGCCTCGACGAAAGCGGCGTCGATCTTACCAATGAGACGAGCATCGCCCATTGCACCAACCTCCTCGCCGGCCTGTCGCGCAACCCCGATTTCCTTGCCGACCGCGTGATCGCCGCGCTCAAGGCGAGCTACACCGACCAGCTCGAACTCAACCGCTATACGGCGCAGGTGTTCCTTCTCCACCGCAGCCCGCGCGGCTTTTACCTCCGCGCCAACATGTGGCCGTCCGAGCGCGACGCCGCTTTCGCCGCCAGCGGCCCCGCGGCCTTCTCCTACGGCGTCCCGCACGACCATAATTTCTCGTTCCTCACCGCGGGCTATTTCGGCCCCGGCTATGTCAGCGACTATTATGACTACGGCCCCGAAACCGTCGATGGCCGCCTCGGCGAGCCGCTGAACCTCAAATTCGTCGAGCGCAGCAGCCTCAGTCAGGGCAAGATGATGCTCTACCGCGCCCACCGCGACATCCACAGCCAGCTCCCGCCCGAAGCCCTCTCGGTCAGCCTCAACATCATGGACGAGGGCGAGCATGTCCCCTGGCGCGATCAATATATCGTCGATCTCGGCCACGGCACGATCGCCAAACGTCCGACGCTGACCAGCGGCGAAATGCTGCTGCGCTGCGCGGTGCATCTGACCGAGAATGGGCGGGATGTGGCGGAGCAATTCGCGAGGGTGCATCCGGTGCCACGGGTCCGCGCGAATGCGATTGCGGCGTTGACAGCGGTGATGGAGGGCGAGGGAAGGGCGGCAGTGCTTGAGCAGGGGATGGGGGATAGGGATTCGCGGGTCCGCGACGATTGCAGGCGGTGGTTAGAATTATAGGCCCCGACGCGTCGAACCCCTTCTTCGTCATTCCCGCGAAGGCGGGAATCCAGCTTTCTTCCTATCGTTGAAACGCTTGGCACTTGGCGCCCGATTCCGCTTGGTCTAGCGTCGGCTCCACAAAAGGGGGCGGCATGCGACTGAGTTGGGACGAAATCAAACGCCGCGCCAAGGCGTTCAGCGAGGATTGGCAAGGCGCCCATTATGAAAAGGGCGAAACGCAAAGCTTCTACAACGACTTCTTCGAAATCTTCGGCATCAAGCGCCGCACCGTCGCGGTCTATGAACAGCGCGTCAAACTGCTCGGCGACAAGCACGGCTTCATGGACCTCTTCTGGCCGCGCACACTGCTGATCGAACAGAAGAGCAGCCGCCTCGATCTTGGCAAGGCGCAGGGACAGGCACTCTCTTATGTCGAGGGGCTTCACCCAACCGAACAGCCGCGCTGGGTGCTCACCTGCGATTTTCAGAATTGGCGGCTCCTCGATCTCGACAGCGGCGCCGAGCTGAAATTCCATCTCGCGGATCTGCACAAACATATCACCGCCTTCGACTTCATGCTCGGGCGGCGCGTCAGTTTCGAAAATCAGGCGGGCGTGACGATCAAGGCCGCCGAGCTGATGGGCAAGCTCCACGATGCGCTCGAAGACGCGGGCTACACCGGCCACGATCTCGAACAATTCCTCGTCCGCATCCTCTTCTGTCTGTTCGCCGACGACACCGGAATTTTTCAGCCGAAGGATATTTTCCTTCAGCTGATCGACAACGATACGCGACGTGACGGCAGTGACATCGGCATGATCCTCAGCCAGCTGTTCGACGTCCTCGACACGCCCGAGGACCGGCGACAAAAGGGTCTGTCGGGCGAACTCGACGCTTTTCCCCACGTCAACGGTCAACTCTTCAACGGTCCCTTGCGCATCCCGCAATTCAGCGAAAAGATGCGCGAGCATCTGCTCGATGCCGCGCGCCACGACTGGTCCAGCGTTTCGCCCGCGATCTTCGGCTCGCTATTCCAGTCGGTGATGGACGCTAAGGAGCGCCGCGCCAAGGGCGCGCATTACACGACCGAAGCCAATATCCTGAAGGTCATCGGCCCGCTTTTTCTCGACGATCTGAAGGACGAACTCGCCCGGCTGATCGCGCGCAAGACCGGCCGCGAAAAGGCGTTGATCGAATATCAGCACAAGCTCACCCGCCTGACCTTCCTCGACCCGGCGTGCGGTTGCGGCAATTTCCTCGTCATCGCCTATCGCGAACTGCGCCGCCTCGAACTCGATTGCCTGAAAGCGCTCTATGGCGATCAGAATATCGATGCCGCGCTACTCAGCCGCGTCACCGTCGATCAATTCTACGGCATCGAATATGAAGAATTCCCGGCGCGCATCGCCGAGGTCGCGATGTGGATGATGGACCATATCGCCAACAATGAAATGAACGAGGCGTTCCGCACCAACTATGCCCGCATCCCGCTGAAGGGTGGCGCGACGATCTTTCACGGCGATGCGCTGGAGGTCGATTGGGCGACACTGCTGCCGCCGGAGAAATGCAGCTACATCATGGGCAACCCGCCGTTCGTTGGCGCCAAGTTCCAGAGTGAGTTTCAGCGCGCGCAAGTGCGGCGAATCGCGGGGCTGGGGGGCAGCGGCGGAACACTGGACTATGTCGCGGCATGGTTCATTAAGGCGGCAGAATATTCGTGTTTACATAATAAATTCAGAGATATAGAAGCGAACAGCGAACAGCGAACAGCGAACAGCGAACAGCGAACAGGCGCATTCGCATCGCGTTTGTCGCCACCAATTCGATCACGCAGGGCGAGCAGGTCGCTCAGCTATGGCCGTTACTCTTCGATCGTTACGGTCTCGAAATCGCCTTTGCTCATCGCACCTTCAGCTGGGGCAGCGAGGCGAGGGGCAAGGCGCATGTCCATGTCGTCATCGTCGGGCTGGCGCACCGCGACCATGAACCCGACGAAAAACGGCTATTCTCCTATCCCGACATCAAGGGCGACCCGGTCGAAAGCCGCCACAATGCTCTGACCGCCTATTTGTTCGACGCCAAAGGGGTGGCGAACCGGCATCTCGTGGTGAAGGAGGAGGGGAGGCCGATAAATGGGGTCGACCGGGTAATCATCGGTTCCAAGCCGATTGATGGGGGCTATCTCATCTTCACGGCCAACGAGCGACAGCAACTGCTCGCTGACGAGCCTGCCGCGCGGGAGTATCTGCGTCCCTATCTCGGCTCGAAAGAGTTTATCAACGGCGGCGGTCGATGGATCGCGGCACTGCAATCGGCAGCGCCTGACAAGTTGAAACAATTGCCGAGGCTGATGGAGCGCGTGTCGTTGGTTCGGCAGTTCCGCAACGGAGAGATTCCGTCAAAAGGCAAAGACGCAGACAAGAAGATCGCGCCAGGAATGTCGTCGGCCTCTCTTGCGAAAACGCCGACCGCATTTCACGTCACGGTCATTCCCACCAGTCCCTTTCTGGTCATTCCCGAAGTCAGTTCGGAACGACGCGATTATGTCCCGATCGGATGGCTCGAACCGCCGACGATTCCCAGTAACAAGTTGCGGATTTTGGCGGATGCGTCGTTATGGGACTTTGGTGTTCTGACAAGCCGCGCACATATGGCATGGACGGCGCATATCGGAGGTCGCCTAAAAAGCGACTTCCAGTATGGCATCGGTTTGAACTACAATACTTTCCCCTGGCCCGACGCCGCGCATCCGCAACGCGCCAAGGTCGAAACGCTCGCCCAAGCCGTCCTCGACGCCCGCGCCGCGCATCCGGCCTCCAGCCTCGCCGATCTCTACGATCCCGACACCATGCCGGGCAATTTGCGGAAAGCGCACGCCGCGCTCGATTCCGCCGTCGACAAACTCTATCGCGCTGCGCCCTTCGCGTCCGACCGCGACCGCGTCGAACATCTGTTCGGCCGCTACGAGGCCCTCGTGAACCCGCTCGAACGCGAGGCGGCAAAGCAGAACAAGCGCGTGGCGCGCAAGGCGGCCAAGCAGGGCTGACCTCTTCGCGCCTTCGCGCCTTCGCGTGAAACCCTTTTTCCTTCTCTCCGCGCCCTCCGCGTCTCCGCGCGAAAAACCGCTTTCCTACATTATCCCGCCATGCCAGCGTCCCAAACACTGGCTCTTTGACTCGTTGGAAATCCGCTGCTCCCCCGCAACCTGTCCGCAGGTCGCGGCTGGTGACCTGGCAAACCTTGTGCCCATTTGCGATGGGAACGACATCGCCCTCCTTCGCCTGTGGATAAATGGAAAATAATGCGCCATTGGGCTGAACTTCCCTGAACTTTGACCCCGCATTGCACGAAAATCGCGCCGCTCGCCGGGGGCCGTCCACTCCCTGCTGACAGCGCGCGTTTCCCCTGCTAGTGCGCCCCGCATGACCACGCCTTTGTCCCATATCCGCAATTTTTCGATCATCGCGCACATCGATCATGGCAAATCGACGCTTGCCGACCGGCTGATCCAGTTCACCGGGGGGCTGACCGCGCGTGAGATGTCGGCGCAAGTCCTTGATAATATGGACATCGAGAAGGAGCGCGGGATCACGATCAAGGCGCAGACGGTGCGCCTGAAGTATAAGGCGCACGACGGTGAGACGTACGAGCTCAACCTGATGGACACGCCGGGCCACGTCGACTTTGCCTATGAAGTGTCGCGGTCGCTCGCGGCGTGCGAGGGCGCGTTGCTCGTCGTCGACGCGGCGCAGGGGGTCGAGGCGCAGACGCTGGCGAATGTCTACCAGTCGATCGAGCACGACCATGAGATCGTGCCGGTGATCAACAAGATCGACCTGCCCGCGGCTGACGTCGACAAGGTGAAGGCCGAGATCGAGGATATCATCGGGCTGCCCGCCGACGACGCGGTGCTCGCCAGCGCGAAGGCCGGGATCGGCATCGAGGAAGCGCTCGAGGCGATCGTCACGCGCATCCCGCCGCCGAAGGGCGACGCGACCGCGCCGCTCGTCGCGATGCTCGTCGACAGCTGGTACGACCCGTATCTCGGCGTTGTCATCCTGATCCGCGTGATCGACGGCGTGCTCAAAAAAGGCCAGCAGATCAAGTTCATGCAGGCGGGCACCACGCATCTGATCGACCGCGTCGGCTGTTTCACGCCCAAGATCGAGCAGCTTACCGAGCTCGGCCCCGGCGAGATCGGCTTCATCACCGCGCAGATCAAGGACGTTGCGCAGGCGCGCGTCGGCGATACCGTGACCGACGCGAAAAAGCCCGCGGCGCAGGCGCTGCCGGGGTTCAAGGAAGTCCAGCCCGTCGTCTTTTGCGGCATGTTCCCGACCGACGCGAACGACTTCGAGAAATTGCGCGAGAGCATCCAGAAGCTCCGCCTCAACGACGCAAGCTTTTCGTTCGAGATGGAAAGCTCGGCCGCGCTCGGCTTCGGCTTCCGCTGCGGCTTCCTCGGCCTGCTCCACCTTGAGATCATCCAGGAGCGGCTGACCCGCGAGTATGACCTCGACCTGATCACCACCGCGCCGTCGGTGGTGTACAAGCTGAAGCTCGGCCATACCAAGAATGAGGCGGCGAAGGAGATCGAGCTCCACAACCCCGCCGACATGCCCGACCCGAACCGCATCGACGAAATCCAGGAACCGTGGATCGAGGCGGTGATTTACGTGCCCGACGAATATCTCGGCCCGATCCTGAAGCTGTGTCAGGACCGCCGCGGGGTGCAGAAGAACCTCACTTACGTGGGCGGCCGCGCGCAGATCACCTATGAACTGCCGCTCAACGAGGTGGTGTTCGATTTCTATGACCGGCTGAAGAGCATCAGCCGCGGTTACGCCAGCTTCGACTATCACCAGATCGGCCACCGCCCCGGCGACCTCGTCAAGATGAGCATCCTCGTCAACAACGAGCCGGTCGACGCGCTGAGCATGATCGTCCACCGCGGCACCGCCGAAACACGCGGCCGCGGCATGTGCGAGCGGCTGAAGGACCTGATCCCGCGCCACATGTTCAAGATCCCGATCCAGGCCGCGATCGGCGGCAAGGTGATCGCCCGCGAAACCATCGCCGCGCTGCGCAAGGACGTGACCGCCAAATGCTATGGCGGCGACGCGACCCGCAAGAAGAAGCTGCTGGAAAAGCAGAAAGAGGGCAAGAAGCGGATGCGCGAGTACGGCAACGTCAACATCCCGCAGGAAGCGTTCATTGCGGCGCTCCGCATGGGCGACGACGCCTAATCCGCTTTTTTCATCAAAGCAGAAATAGGGCAGGTGGGCGGATCAGGCGAAGCTGCGGGGCAGCTTCGCCCCGCCCGCCCGGATGCGCGAATATGGGAATGTGAACATTCCGCAGGAGGCGTTCATCGCGGCCTTGCCGGCGGAGAGCGACGCCTGACGCCGGTAACGGTCGGTCGAAAGATTCGCATTGGGTGTTTTCTCCTCGAACGCGCTGGGGATTCGTTGAGGACCGTTTAAGCTTAAGTGCCGCAGAAGCTCTGATAGCTAACAACGATCTTTACTTGAATTGTCGTAGCGTTAGCGTGTGTTGAAGAATCAAATTGTTAGTTTGATCGGCAGGGAGGCGTTCGTCATGGCCATCGGAAAAGATCTTTCATACCTGTCGGTGGATTCTCTCAATCTGGACCCCCAAAATCCTCGCCTAGGGCGCGATAAGCGCCGAGCTCAGTTAGACCAAGATGGCCTCTTGGCAGAAATGGCCAATTGGACGCTTGAGGAACTCATCGATTCATTTGCCCAATCAGGCGGATTCTGGACTCAAGATGCATTGATTGCCGTAGCTGATACCAAAAAGGACGGATCGGATCAGAGCTATACAGTGATAGAAGGAAATCGTCGTCTAGCTAGTATAAAGATTTTGTATAAAGCTATCAAAGGCGAGATCGTTCCCCCGCGATGGTTGCAGGACAGGCTTGCGACGTTCTCTCCGCCGCTAGAGGATGATCTGTTCACAAAGATACCGGTTCTTATTGCTGATCGTCGCGAAGATGTATTGGCGTATCTAGGGTTTAGGCATGTAACTGGAATAAAGCAGTGGAGGCCAGCAGAAAAAGCGGAATTCATTACATCTCTTGTTGATGATCAGAGACTTTCCTATCGAGATGTTGCTCGTCAAATAGGCAGTAGGTCTGACACTGTCAGGCAGAACTATACGGCTTTTAAGATGCTTGTTCAGATGGAGGAAATGGAAAATTTCGATTGGTCTGAAGTTGAAGAAAGATTTTCTCTTCTTTTTCTTTCTATCCGGTCGGAAGGGACTCGGGATTTTCTTGGAGTCGAGCTTAAGGGAGAGGCTCCGCCTGCTGAAAAGCCTATTCCGGCCGAAAAGCAGGAAAACGCTGAAGCGTTTGTTGGTTGGCTATTTGGGACGAAAGATAAGCGACCGATCGTTGGGGATTCTCGGAATGTAGATCGATTTGGGGAGATACTTTCTGAGCCTCGGGCCGTGGATTATCTGAGAAGTAGTACGAAGCCTGATTTCGAGACGGCATATTCGCTGACCGCGTCCGCGGACCTCGTTGTCGATCCGTTGAACGAAGCTGCCCGCCAGATACGCTTGGCACTGAGCGAATTGGGAGATCGAGGGGAAACAGACGAAGTTCGTGCCGCTGCGTGGCCGGTTATCGAGGGAAGTATCAAACTTTCGCAGGCGAACGCCGATAACAAGAAGCGAGCGCTGGAGATGATTCTTGCAGCTTGACCTCAAAACCGTCGGCTGGGGGCCGGCCACTTACCCAACAGTGCGAAGAACCCAGTTATTTGCAGATTGGATTGAGGCGCAGGCTTACTTGGCAGGAGTCAATGGTGGAGTATCAAAACCGGACTTAGTTGATAGGCTCGAAGGAACCTCTCTAATCAAGGACAATGATGACGCGTGGACATTTGTCGATGACGCTTTCCGGGTCTGCCGAACCCGTCGGCAGCAGCTTGGAGAAGCCTATCCCTTTTCCATTGCGGGACAGTGCATCGAGTATGGTGGCGTACTAGGCAAAGCATATCTATTTTGCCTTCTTGCATCGCTTCCTGAGCAACTAAAAATCCTGCGGACGGCCTATCCACTTGAATTTCGTGACCTATTTGAGGCGATCGTTGTCGAGGCGATGAAGGTGTCCCTGCCGGGTTGGGACGTTCATCCCACAGGCTGGTCATCGCTGGCCGCGGAAGATGGAAAGGGTCAGATCGTGAATAAGGTAGGCCAATGGACGCTTGCTAAAAATTGGGACCCGACTGTATTTCCCAATGCCAACGATGCCCAAGTAGATATTGCTGCTGTTCGACCTTTTGGGGATGCTAGAAGTGCATTTCCGGTGATATTAGGTCAGTGCGCAACTGGCGTTACCGACTGGAAGCAAAAGGCTTCCCGACCGAATCTGGATAGGTGGAGTATGGCTGTCCAGTTTAGTAGCAAACCGACAAAATTGTTTGCAGTGCCTTTTGCATTGGACGATCATACCTTTTGGGAAGCTACTGTAGAATGCTCCGGCCTTGTCTTGGATCGTATCCGCATTTGTATGAAGCTAAACGAAATTTCTGCGGAGCTGGGTGCGGAAATTGATAGCTGGTCAGAAAGGGCTACGGCGACGTTACCAATTGCGGCATAGCGACATCGCGAGGTTTCGGGCCCAATCCAGTCCCTGGGTGATCGGCGTGGTTGCCAATTAGCGTTTTGAAGCTGGGAGGGACAGCCTCGATCAAGGGAACCACGGGTTTGCCCTTTGCGGGCTTGATGGCGTGTCGTATCGTTGTGGTCGGAGTTCGTGAGAGCTGTGCCATAAGGGCTTTGCCGATATGCTCCGCTAAAAGAGGCGGGACAGCATTACCGATCTGTCGCTGCCGAGACGCTCTTTCGCCGAAGAACTTATAACCGGAAGGGAAGGTCTGAATTGCGGCAAGTTCGGCGGTGCTCAGAAGCCGGTTTTCCCAATGGAAAGGACCAGCGTTTTGGGGCGGATTTGCGACGATAGTAGGCGAAGGCTCATCCGGGCTTAGCTTATAGAGAAAGGACCAATAGCGAGTTCGCCATCCAAAAAGAGCTTCGCCTCCCCCTCGATTGGTATGCCAGAGGTAGTTTTTTCCAGGCGGAATCGACGGTAATAAATTGGCCCATCGCCCCTTAATTTTTAGGCATTCAGTGGGATCTGTCAGGGCTGTACGACCGGACAAGGCATCCCAAGCCGTCATGAATTTTGTCAAATCGGCCCCGTGGGTCGGAGTGGGGAAGTCGAATTTCTTTTCCCCGAGGATTCCCACCGCAAAAAAGCGCTTTCTTTTCTGCGGTGCTCCAAAATCCGCTCCGTTTAGTATTTTGTGCGACAGGGTATAATGAAGGCCGGCGACCCGCAGCCTTGCTAAACCAGCCTGTAGGGCGTCAGTGCCGCCGAGCTTGTCAAACCCTTCGACATTTTCGAGGATGAATGCCTTCGGCTTCACCCTCGAAATGACTTCTATAAAGTCGGCGATGGTTTGGGTGCGAGGATCGGCAAGTCCTCGCGCGCCTTTGCGGGTCCATTGCGCTGATTTGGAGAAAGGTTGACACGGCGGCCCTCCAACGACGACATCAATCTTTGTCTCGCTCAGAGTTTTTTCTAAGTCGACTTTTCCAACCGCGCTCTGAATCACGCCCCCGCGTTGATTGAGCCGAAGGGTTTCGCAGCAGTCTGCGTCCAATTCAATGGACGCAAATATTTGAAAACCTGCCGCTTCTAGACCCAAGTCTAAGCCGCCGGCGCCGCTAAATAAGCTCAAACACTTCATGTGGCGAGCTCAACGAGAATTGTTGGCGTGTCAAGCCCCTTTCTCTTGTGGCTCACGCTATCTTACGTTCCTTTTTGTTCCTCCAACCGAACAATCCGCACCACACACCGAGCCGGAATCTCGATCACGCCGCTCAGCATCAGCCGTTCCTCGTCGCCGACGATCGTTGCCGATCCGGCGAGTACCTTGATGCAATCATCGTCGTGGATCAGGCGGCCGATTGAGAGGCAGGTCTGGACCTTTTCGGGTTGGAAGGCTTCGTAGGAGACCCAGCCGCCATAGGGTTCGCGCGGCTGGATCCATTCGATTTCGACCCTGCGGCCGAAGCGGGCGGAACCGGCTTCGTGGGGGCGGGCTTCGCGGATACGGCGTTCGAGGCTCATGCTTCGCCCTCCGCCTGGCGTGCGGTGGGTGCCGCGGTTCCCGCCTTCCATTCCGCCCAGCTTTCCTCGCAATAGGCGGCGTTCCATTCGCGCTCCAGCTCGGCGATCGCGCGCTCGATGCGGCGGCGGGCGGTGTCGCGTTCGCGGCCGGTGCCGCCGCCGCTGAGGCTGGTGTCCGCGAGGAAGCTGTGGGGGTGCTGGATCACGGGCTGGCGCGCCGCTTGCCAGGCTTCGGCGCGTTCGCGCACGGTGTGGGCGGCCATGCGCGCGTCGCCGCGGGTGATCTTGCCGGTGGCGAGGTCGCTTTCGCCGGCCTCGCCCTCGATCATATGCTCCTCGTAACGCTCGAACCAGATATCGTCCTCTTCGCCGCCCTCGGTCCAGCGGACATGGTCGGCGGGGGGCGGGGCGGGGTTCGATAGGTCGCCGCCCTCGGCTTCCTCCCAGTCGATATTGCCCGCACCCGCCGACAGCGGGACGATCATGTCGGGGTGGTGCATGTGCCATTCGTGCTTTTGCGGGTTGGTGTAGGCGTCCTCGCGCCGCACCGCGGCCCAATCGGTGCCGGGGCCGGTGAGCAGGTCCCACGCGGCGCGCTTGACCGGGTCGTGCGAAATCTTGCGCTGATAGGCGGTGCGGATGATGCGGAGGCGGTCGTCGAGGTCGGTCTCCTGCCGGTTCGCGCGGGCGTTATGTTCGAGCAGCTTTGCCTGGCGCTCGGCCTCCCACTCGGCCTGCCATTTCTCGCGCAGGCGACGGACCGCGTGGGGGAGGGCAGTCGCGGGGGCGTCGACGGGGTTGATGCCCGCGCCGAAGCTCTCGGGAAAGCGGCTCGCGGCGATATGCTGCATCGCGCGGATGTGCGGCCGGCGGCGTTCGAGGATGACGCGGCCCTCCTTCGAGATCGTCTCGGGCACGCCATAGATCGCATATTCCATGAGCAGGTCGGCGACGCGGCGCGCGCCCGCCTCGACCGCGCGGTCCCACGCGGCGGCGAAGCTGTCCGCGTCGTCGCGCTTGCGCAGCTGATAAAAGGCCGAGGCCGAGTGGCCCGCGATCTTCGCCGCCATGCTCACCGCGCCGGTCGCGGCGAGGTGGGCGATGAACATCCGCTGTTTCTGCGCGGTGATGCCGGTCCAGCGTTTGCTGCGCTGTTCGACGGGGGTGAAGGCGAGCTCTTCGGGAAGATTGTCGGGGTCGATCGCGGGGTCGGCCTCCGTGTCGATGACGGCGGGGAGGGGTGGGAGGATTTCCTGTTTCATGCGGGTTGCTCCTGTAGTTCGTTGCGATTTTGCAAACGAACCATATAGGAACAATGTAGGAAAGAGGGAAAGTTGGAGTTCTCCTGTATCGTCACCCCGGACTTGATCCGGGGTCCCGCTATCCACCGTCGCTAAGCGGGATCCCGGATCAAGTCCGGGATGACGAAGGGATAGGAGGCGCACCCAACGCCGCCCCGTGTCAGGGGCGGGGCGACGAAGGGGGAGGGTTGGCGGCGCGCGGCGCCTACATCTCGATCGTGATGCGGACTTTCGACGGGGATGTGCCGGCGGCGTGGGCGATTTCGGCGCGCATGCGGGTGACGAGGTCGGAAAGATGGTCGCCGTCCGGCGCGCTGGCGCGGCTCAAGAGTTCGGTGGGCGAGGTGCCGAGGAGATCGGCGAGCGCCTGCAGCCGCGCGAGCCGCGGGCGCGAGCGGCCCTGTTCCCAATAACAGATCGAGGTGACGGTGACGCCGAGCCGGCCGGCGATTTCGGTCTTGCTGAGCCCCCTTGCCTGGCGCAGCCGCGCGAGGCGGTCGCCGAGCACTTCATAACCTGTGCTGCTGTCCGGGTGGGCGTGGATCACCGACGTGCAACCTTTTCGACTTCGAGGCGCAACATTACCAAAGTTTGGGTGGTTCGGCTTTCAACATTTCACCGATTATGACGGGAGGAAAATGCGTAGGGCGCGCCGCCAAGCGGGTGGATTGCGGGCGGGACGCGGTGCCCCTATCGTGCGGGGACAGGAGACTGCGATGACCGGGACGGACAGGCAGCCAGGTGCGAGGGTTCATCCGCGGATCGAGGACATCGCGGTGCACTGCACGCTGAACGACGGCACCGCGGTGTGCCTGCGCACGATCACCCCCGACGATGCGCCGCTGATCCGCGAGGGGATCGCCAAGCTGTCGGCGGAGTCGCGCTATCTGCGCTTTTTCTCGCCTGCGGCGGTGCTGCCCGATGCGGTGGTCGAGCGGCTCGCCGATGTCGACGGGCACGACCATATCGCGTGGGGCGCGATCTGCACCGAATGCCCGGGGCAGCCGCCGATCGGCGCGGTGCATGCGGTGCGCCACCGGCATGACGGGCCGGTGGGCGAATTTTCGATTGCAGTACTCGACGCATTCCAGGGACGGGGGCTGGCGCGGATGATGACCGCGGCGCTGCTCGTCCATTGCCATGCCGAGGGGCTGGACGTGCTCGACGTGCATATGCTGTCGGAAAATGCCGCGGCGCGGCGGCTGGTGAAATCGCTGGATGCCGCGTGGGCGGGCGAGTCGGCGGGCGTCGCGGACTATACGCTCGATGTCGCGGCGGGGATCGCGGCGCTGCGCGCCGATGGCGACGCGCCGGGGGTGCAGGATGTGCTGCGCGTGCTCGAGCAAGCCGGCGGCTAGTCCCTCCCGCCGCCCTGGGTCGCTGGTGGCGGCGGAAGGGTGGTCCGTGAAATGGTTCGCTGAAAGCGAGTTCCCGTCCCATTCAGGGTCAATATCCGCGATTGCGCGGGGCGGGGGTGATCGAGATCACAGCTCTGCGAAAAAGGGGGCCGCGAAATAGGCCGCGCACGATAAAGGGCGCCGGAATGAACCGGCGCCCTTCACCCTGCCCTTTAGGGGAGGCAGCCCTTACTTCTTGGCGGGGTCGGCCGGCGCCATAGCGCCGGTTTCCGACGGAGCGATCTCGCCATTATCGTCCATCGCGTTGGCCTTTTCCTCGCCGGCGGCTTCGACGGCGTCGGCCTTCGCTTCGGTTGCTTCCTTGGTCGCGCCTTCGGGCATGGCGTCGGCCTGCTCGTCGATCACGTCGGCCTTGGCTTCGGCCTGATCCTCGACCTTGTCGGCGGCCGGGCTCTGGCAGGCGCCGAGCGCGAGGGCCGAAGTTGCGGCGAGGGTGATGAACATCTTACGCATATTGAATGACTCCCAAAGTTGACTTGGGGGCTTAACGCGGTGTGAACGCAAGGGTTGCACGGAAAACGTCAAATCATGGAATCACGCGGAAGGATATCGCGTTGTTACGGCGGGTCGGGATGGCTGCGGGCTTCCGCCAACCCATGTGCGGCAGGCAAAAAAAGAGGGCGCCCGAAGCGCCCTCTCTCATGCCTGGTCCAGTCCCGCAGCCTTTAGAAGCGTTGTTGGCGCTCGTAGAGGTCGCGGTAGTGCTGGATGCGCGTGACGCGCAGTCCGGGCATGCCGCTGCGGTCGATCGACCGCTGCCAGCCGGCAAATTCCTCGAGGGTCAGCCCATAGCGTTCGCACGCCTCATCGACGGACAGGAGTCCGCCGTTGACGGCCGCGACGACCTCTGCCTTGCGGCGAACGACCCAGCGGGTCGTCGACGGGGGGGGCAGCGAGTCCAGCGTCAACGGCTCCCCGAGGGGGCCGATAACCTGTGCGGGCCGGATTTTCTGATTCTCGATCATAGTCATTCCACATTATTACCGTCGGAGGGGGGTGTGCCCGACGCATTCGTATCTAGATCAGAGGGATTCAACATCGGCTGAAACCCTCTGGTAAACAGGCCGTTCATAGTTTCGGGCAGGGCGTTCGCATCGTCGGACAAATCGAAGAAACGAACGACCCGCGGTGCTTTTTGTTCCGCTCTTGCGCGCGTCCCGCAAAATATCTGGCGCACGGCGTTAAGCTTCGCCGCATGCCGTTCGCGATGCGCGTGCGTGCGCAGCTGCCGCACCGTCGGCAGGGCAGCCTGGCGCGCGCTGGACACGGCCAATATGATGTCGAAGCCGGGCTTTGACAGCTTGGCCGCGCCGGCAATGCGCGGAAGATCGGAGGGAACGAAGTTCATGCGACTCGTCTACGCCAGAGGAGCTAAGGTCCCGTAAATGCCTGTTTCAGAACCTGTTAGCGAAGCTTAACCCCCGTCAATATCTTGACACTTTGCGCGGAAAAGCTGGATTTTTTGCGTTCGCGTCCCTAGATGGCGCCGACCATGATCGCGACGATTCCTTCCCCCGCCGGGCTTGCCCAGGCCGATTTTCAGCTGCCGACGCCGCTGAAGGACCGGCGAATCGTCGTCGCGATGTCGGGCGGAGTCGACTCGAGCGTCGTCGCCGCGCTCGCCGCGCGATCGGGCGCCGAGGTGATCGGCGTGACGCTCCAGCTTTATGATCATGGCGCCAAGGCGAAGCGCGTCGGCGCCTGCTGCGCCGGGCAGGACATCCGCGACGCGCGCGCGGTCGCCGACCGGCTGGGCTTCGCGCACCATGTCTATGACCATGAAAGCCGCTTTCGCGACACGGTGATCGACCAGTTCGCCGACGAATATATGTCGGGGCGGACGCCGATCCCCTGCGTCCGCTGCAACATGGGCGTGAAGTTCACCGACCTGTTCCGGCTTGCCAAGGAGCTCGGCGCCGATTGCCTCGCGACCGGCCATTATGTCCGCCGTATGATGGGACCCGCGGGCGCCGAGCTGCACCGCGCGGTCGATCCGGCGCGCGACCAGAGCTATTTCCTGTTCGCGACGACGCAGGACCAACTCGACTTCCTGCGCTTTCCCCTGGGCGGGCTAGAGAAGAGCGTGGTGCGCGAGATCGCGCGCGACCTCGGGCTCGGCGTCGCGGGCAAGCCCGACAGCCAGGACATCTGCTTCGTCCCCGATGGCGATTATGCGACGCTGGTGCGCAAGCTGCGCCCCGAGGCCGACGATCAGGGCGACATCGTCCACGTCGATGGCACGGTGCTCGGCGCGCACAAGGGCCTGATTCATTATACCGTCGGGCAGCGACGCGGGATCGAGATCGGCGGACAGGCCGAACCGCTTTATGTGGTGCGCCTCGAAGCCGGGACGAAAGCGGTGGTTGTCGGGCCGCGGCGCGCGCTCGCGGTGTCGGGCGCGCGGTTGGGCGAGGCGAACTGGCTGGGCGCGGTCGACGGACGCGATGTGATGGCGAAGGTGCGCAGCATGGCGAAGCCGGTGCCGGCGCGCGTCGCGGGCGACCGGCTGATCTTCGCCGAGGCCGAATATGGCGTCGCGCCGGGGCAGGCGGCGGTGCTGTACGATGCCGCCGACAATTCGCGCGTGCTGGGCGGCGGCTGGATCGAAGAGACGTTCGCGGCGGACGGTCTTTAACCCGGAATAGATTGAACTTTCTTCCCCGATGGCGCAGCTTCGCCGGAAACAGGGAGAAAAATGATGGTCAATTGGGTCTTGCGCGGTGCCGTCCTGCTGTGGGCGCTGTTCTTCTTCATTGTTGGCGCACGCGGTCTGTTCGATCCCGCGAGCTATACCGAGACCTTTGGCATATTGGTCGAGGGCCCGGCCACCAACACGATCCGCGCCGACCTGTCGGCCTTTTTCCTTGTCGCCGCCGGCGCGGCCGCGATCGGCGCGCTGGTGCCGGGCTGGCTGCGCGCGCTGCTCGTGCCCGCCGCGCTTTACGGCACCGCGCTCGCGGGCCGGATGTTCGGGGTGGCGAGCGGCGATGCGGTGAACACTGGGATCGTCCAGGCGATGATCATCGAGGCGCTGACCGTGCTGCTGATGATCGGCAGCTGGTGGGTGTTGTCGCGGCCGGTCGCGGCGGCCGATAATACGATGCCCGTCGATGCGGGGTAGCGGGCGATCCGATGAGTTTCGCCGATAGCTATCTTGGAAAGCTGCGTTCGCTCGTCGGGAGCCGCTGCCTGCTCGTCCCGGGGGCGCGCGTTGTAATCGTCCGGGGCGACGGATCGATCCTCCTGCAACATCGAAGCGATTTCGGCGTGTGGGGCCTTCCCGGCGGAAATGCGGAAGAGGGCGAAGATCTGATGGAGGTGGTCGTCCGCGAGACGCTTGAAGAGACAGGACTTCGCATTCGAAACCCGGTGCCCTTCGGTTTCGGCAGCGATCCGGAATATGAGACGGTGCGCTTCCCGAACGGCGATGTTTGCCAGTTCTTCGTTATGATGTTCTACGCGACCGAATTTGACGGCGCTATCACCGCCGAAGCATCGAGGCTTATACCGCTTTTGAGAAGAGCGCTTCGTTTCAGATGATCTGATGCATGAATGGTCCGGCAAGGCGTCGATGAGCGAAACATTGACAGGAGGATGTTAGTGGCGGCCGAAGAGTAGCCTTTGTAAGAGTCCCGGAACCAGAAGTGGAAGGTGTTCCGTGGCTATGTCGTTGCAAAAAGAAATTTATCTGGTCCGGCATGGTGAAACCGAATGGAACGCCTCTGGCCGCTTTCAAGGAAAGCTCGACTCTCGCCTGACAGAAAAGGGTGTGGCACAGGCAGCCGCATACGGACGGCACTTTGCCGCAGTGGCGGCCGAGATAGATGCGTTGGTCGCAAGTCCGTTAGGCCGAGTGCGCGAAACCACCGCCATCATCAAAGCTTTTGGAAAATTTCCGGAGCCCCAGTGGGAGCCCCGAATTGCCGAGGTTTCGGTTGGTTCGTGGGATGGTCTTACACATACGGACATAGACGCCCAGTGGCCTGGGCGATTGGACGAAACGACCCCATTCGACTGGTTTTTCCGATCACCCGATGGCGAAAGCTACGATGCTGCTATGGCGCGAGTGTCTCAATGGCTGGATAGCTTACAAGGCGTCCTACTTGCCGTGTCGCATGGATTAGCAGGTCGCCTCATTCGGGGAGCCTATCTAGGTCTGGCCAAGGACGATGCCCTCGGTTTGCCCGTTCCGCAGGACGTAATATGGCGATTAGCCAATGGACGCGTTGAGCCCATTCGCGTTAGCTGACGCGCATCGGGCCGGTCACAAGCGAGCCGGTTGCGAGTGATAGAGTGCCCTGATCGCCGCGTCGGCTTTCGACCATTTCCCGTCATTCCCGCGAAGGCGGGAATCCCGCTTTTTCCTTCGCCGTCGCCAAGCGGGATCCCCGCCTTCGCGGGGATGACGACATGGGTAGGAAGTTCTCAAAGTCGCACCGAAGCCAACCTGCTCACAATGGCGGATTTCCGGCGTTGCTTGTCTTTTTAACCATTTTATGAGTTATTGTGCGCCGGGTCGCTTCTGTTTTCCTTTGTGGTGGGGAGGAAGCGTATGGCTAGCGATGAGGACAAAAGGGCGAGTTCGGAGCGGCGATCGACTGACCGCCGAACGACCGACGACCCGAATTACAAAGGGCCGGATCGTCGCAAGGGCGACCGGCGGACGGGCAAGGATCGCCGCTCCGACTGAGCGCGGCGGCGCGCGCCGGCAGGAGAAGAAATTTGACCGAACCGCGCGTGCCGCGCCTCGCCGTCGACATCGTGTCCGATGTGATGTGCCCGTGGTGCATCATCGGCTGGCTGAAGTTCCGGAAAGTCATGGACCATTTTGCGGGGCGGCTGGATTTCCGCGTCCAGTGGCATCCGTTCGAGCTGAACCCCGACATGCCCGCCGAGGGCGAGGATGCCGCGGCGCATGTCATGCGCAAATATGGGATTACCGCCGAGCAGAGCCGCGCGAACAGGGGCAAGATGGCGGGGGTCGCCGCCGATCTCGGCTTTGCCTTCAATCGCGGGCCGGAGTTCCGGATGCGCAACAGCTTCGACGCGCACCGCCTGCTGACCTGGGCGGGGGCGCTCGAAGAGCCCGAGCAGGACGGTGCGACGGGCGTGCAGACCGCGCTGAAGCTCGCGTTGTTCGCCGCGCACTTCACCGACAATCGCGATGTGAGCGACCATGATGTTCTGGCCGATGTCGCGGCGTCGGTGGGGCTCGACCGCGCGCGCGCAGCGGCGATCCTGGCGTCGGGCGAGTTTGGCGAGATGGTGCGCACCGAGGAAGCCTATTGGGCCGACCAGAATATCACCGGCGTGCCCGCATTCATCCTTGGCGGGCGGATGCTGATTCCCGGGGCGCAGGATCCCGAGCTGTTCATTCGCGTGATCGAGACGAAAGTGCTGGCGGCCGCCGCCTGAGGAACGGCCGCGACACCCCGTGCGTTTCCCGGCTGTCCCCTGAAAGGAGCTGGCCATGATCGACGATCCCCGCAAAGCAGATGCCCAAGCCGACGACGCGCCCGAAGCGCGCAATCGCGAGCAGGATGACGAGGACGCACAGGCGCAGAGCGTTGCCGAAGCGGCGCGCCGCGACCGGCCGCAGGAAGACAGCGACAAAGCCAGCGGCGGCGACAGCGACGATGTGCAGGACCTGGTCGATCACATGAACCAGATGGAGCGGTCGGGCGTGATCGACATGGACGCCTATCGCGGCGAACGCAGCGACGACGAGGATGAAGAGCTTGGCCCCGGCGGGATCGAGGACGACGAGCCGCGCGGGGCGCCCTGATCGTTCGCCTCTAGGCTGAGGGTCAAAACGGCGCCGTAACGGGCGGGACTGACCTGCTTGCTGGCCATAGTGGAGCCGCCTCGTTGGGATTTTGCTAAGCCTCCATCGCTAGAGTCGCGGCATGTCCGGACCCGATTTCCAACATCCGAGGCGCCGTACCGCGCCCCGCCGTAAGCCCGTCCGACGGCGGAGCGCTGTCGGATCGAATCTGTGGCTGACGCCGGTGATGGCGGTCGCCTTCGTCGCCGCGCTCGCGACTTTTCAGCGCTTTCCGGGCGGAGCCGAAATGGTGTCTGCACCCGTGGCATCCTTGTTCGCGGGCGGCGAAGGCGTCGCGGCGCGTGATGCGCTGTCGGCGCGTTTCGCGCTCTGTCACAGCGGCGGCGGCCGCAATTGCGTCGTCGATGGCGATACCTTCTGGTTCGCGGGCGACAAATATCGGGTCGCCGACATCGACACCCCGGAAACGCATCCCGCGCGATGTGCCGAGGAGGCGGCGCTAGGTAAGGCGGCGACCAGCCGGCTCCATGAATGGCTGAACGATGGCGCCTTCACGTTGGAAAGCACGGGTCGCGACACCGATCGCTACGGCCGCAACCTGCGCATCGTCACGCGCGGCGGGACGAGCGTCGGATCGGTGCTCGTCGATGAAGGGCTGGCGCGGCCTTGGGAGGGGCGGCGGCGTCCCTGGTGCTAATCGTTCGGGACGGCGGCTTCGGCCTTTTCGGCCGCCGTCTGGGCTTCGTCGGCCGCCTCCTCGATCGTGCTGTGTTCCGCCGGAGGAAGCTCGATCGAGCCCTTCAGCGGGGCGTTCGGTCCGGCGAGCTGGCGGTCGATGTCGGCGGCGATCAGCTGTGCGATCGGATCGTCGCCGAGCGCGCCGAGTTCGTCGCGGCGTGCCGTCAGCGCGGCGGCGCGGTCTTCTTCGGGCAGCCTCGCGACCTCGATGTAGAAGCGCACCGCTTGCAGCCACGGCGCGTCGTCGGTCAGCACATCCTCGGCCCAGCGGCTGAACGGGCCGCCCGCCGCGCGCCACGCGCCGTCCTGCCGATCCAGGAAGAAGAGCACGCGCGATCCGCGCGGAAAGACATAGCGGACGCAGGCGCCGGCAAGGCTCTGCGGATGCGCTTCCTTCAGCTCATACGGATTGCTGAGCTGAATGTCGGAATCGGCCGCGATCATCGCGGGCAGGGCGACCGGCGCGTTCGGCATCGCGCCCTTGAGCGCCGCGACGGGCTCGACCGCGATCATCTGCTCCGGCATGCTGTCGGGGTCGAAATCGCCCGCGGTCACGGTGCCGAGCAGGACGAGGTCGGCGCCCTCGACGAGTTCCATATTGGTCGGGACGCGGTAGTCCGGCGCAACCGAGCAGGCGAGGGCGGGGAGCGGCGCGGCAAGAAGCGCGGCGGCAGCGAGCAGGGGGAGGGGGCGCATGGCCCGAGGGTAGCGGTGCCGCCGCCCGATGGAAAGCGGCGCGGCTTTCGGGCGCTCTACCTTAGTATAGGGACCCGACTCGATTTCTGTGCGTATTATGCAAAAGCTCCCCCTCCGGAGCGGCAAGGAGAATGACCATGGCAGAGCATGACCATAGCGCGATCAAGGAAGGTTTGAATGTCGTCGGTGCCGATGGCGTCCACATCGGCACGGTCGACCATCTCGACGGGGAACGCATCAAGCTGACCAAGGCCGACAGCGGCGATGGCAAGCATCATTACCTGCCAGCAGGTCTGGTCGCGGCGGTCGAGGGCGACACGGTCCGCCTGTCGGCGAACGCCGCGAACGCGGTCGACCTGTTCGAAGAGGCCGAATAGACTTTACGCGATAACAGAGGGCCGGCGGCGCAATCGGGCGCGTCGGCACCGAACTGGCCCGTCCCCTCCCCTGGGGCGGGCCATTTTCCTATGCGGGCGGATGCGGCAAAAACCCGGCGCGGCCTGACGACGAAAGGGAGCCGGTGTCCCGGCTCCCTCCCCGATCGCTGGCGCGATGCGGTCTCTCGAATTTCCAAGGCCGGGGAGCCGAGTGCACCCGGCTCCCCCCAGCGCGGCCACGTCCCTTATCGCAAGGGGTCGCCGCGGCTAGTTCCGTCTGTCAGCGCGATTCGATCGCGGCGGTGGTGCGCGCCTGGATCTCGGCGCTCGACAATTTGGTAACGAGGCCGTGGGTCGCACCCACCGCGCCATGATAAATCTGGGCGATCGGCACATTATAGAGCTTGCCGCCGCGGATCACGACCGCGGTGTCGCCCTCGACGCTTTGCACCGTGCCGACGCTGTTGCCGCCGGTGTCGTAAAGCTCGGCGCCCGCGCGCACCTGTTCGCGCGTCGCGAGGGTGAGGTTCGCGGTATCGACGGTCTTGCCGACCGCGCTGTCGACGCGATCGACGGTGCCGCCGACGGGGTTGGTCACGGCATCGACCGCGCCGCCATTCAGCCCGACCTTGCCGACGAGATTGACGTTGGCGCTGCCGTCGGGCGCGAGTTGTGCGGGGGCCGGCGCGGGCGCCGTCTGGGCGAGCGCGGGGAAAGCGAGGAGGGCGGGGGCGACCGTCAGAAGGGCAAATGCTTTGCGCATGTCTGTCTCCGTCGTGGGATTACGCGTTCGGCATCGGCGCCCGCCCCGCGGGGGGGGGTAGAGGGGCGGGGCCGATGCCTGACCGGAGAAACTTGTGCAATGTCCGATTGTTGCACTACTCACGGCCGATTGCGACGGACCGCCGCGCGCGAGCGACGAGCGGCTAATGCGGTAGCGGACGGGGCGGTTTTCCGGGCGGCGCGGCGATCAATTTGTTGAGCGTCGCGAGGCGCTGACGCGCCGCGGTCCAATCGCGTTCGGGGTGCGCCTGGATCCGATCGAGGAGGACGCGAACCTCCTTGCGGCGGTCGCCTTCGGTTACGGCCTGCATGGGCTTTCTCCTTTCGCGCCGGAGTATAGCAAGGATCCGGCGCGGCGCGCGGCGATCCGTCGTGCGGCCGGGGCGGTTAGTCGGGTCGGGCGGCCGCGTCGCTGCGCTCGTCGCGGCGCACCTGTTCGCGCGCGCGCTGGCGGGCGATTTTGCGGTCGTAGCTGTTGTGGCGCATGAACGCGATGACGACGATAGCCGCCGTGATCAGCAACAGGATCAGGCCGCAGGCAATGAGGGTTCTGGTCTCGATGATCTCGACTCCGTGGGCACAGCCGTGTTGCGCCGAAATAATTACGGATGCTTCGCCGTTAGGTTCCCTTTGCAGCGTCGATGCCCGCCGGTCGCCTCCACGTACCCCGTTCGGCGCGAAGAGAGCGGGAGAAGCGGGCGGGCCTATTTCGCACCGGCGCGAAAGGGCACGAGCCGGGGCGGGGTAGCGCGGCGGGGCGGCGATGCCTATTTAGGCCGCGATGACTGACGGGGACCGGAAAATGGTGGTGGTGGCACGGCTGCGCGCGGCGCCCCTGGTGGGGTGGCAGTTCGCCTGCGCGGTGCTGCTCGGCGTGCTGCTGGTGCGGCTCGACTGGGGCGGCGATCCGGTCGTTGCTTTCTGGAACATGGTGTTCGGGCAGCCGCTGTTGCTGCTCGCGATCGCCGCGGTGCTCGGCGTCTGGGCCTATATATTCGGTATGTGGCGGCGGCGCAGCGATTATCTGCGCCACGACGGGGTGACGCTCTATCGCGGCGGCAGCGCGCGCTGGCCGCTCGCGCTGGTGCGCGATGTGGTGGTGGCGCGCGGCAATATGGGGCTGGATTCGCTCCGGCTGGTCGTCGATGACGACAGCGAGGTCACGCGCGAGCTGGTGAAGCTCTATATGCTCGAAGGCCCGCCCGAGGTGGTGCGCGACGGGGTGATGTTCGCGGTGGCGCGGGTGGGCGGGGTGATGCGGCCGGTTACGGTGCATTGAGGGGGGGGCTGAGACAATCTTACTTGTGGAGAGCGAAAAGATCGTCAAAGTATCAAAATGTCTACAATTCATCTTGTTCCAGACGATCTTCGTCATCTCTACCATGTACGCGAATGGCGAAACGCTACGGGCATTCTCTCCACGGCGTGCCCAGAGGAATGGCAGGAAATTATCGAGGTCCTACGTTCTTTTCGTCTTTTGCGATCAGAAGTGCAGGTGGCAGGCGGGCGGAAATCGCCAATCGCCACACAAATCGACGGTGGTTTCTACGCTCGCGGTTGGCAGGAGAAGCAGTTCCAGACAGCTATCAAGATCGACGACGAGCTTTTTGAAAGCCCCACGCACAAGATTGACTGCTTGAAAGGGCGGGTAGCTCTGGAAGTCGAATGGAACAATAAAGATCCATTTTTTGACCGCGATCTCAATAATTTTCGATTGCTTTTTGAGCTTCGCGCCATCGACGTCGGCGTGGTGGTGACTCGCGCTACAGAACTTCAGGCCATTTTCAAATCACTTGGAAAAGGTGCATCATATGGCGCTTCGACCACGCATCATGAAAAGCTTTGGCCAAGGATAGAAGGTGGTGGAGGCGGCGGCTGCCCCGTTTTAACATTTGCGATAAAACCGGAACTTTATGTCGATGATGGACCACCAACTCTAAGCCAGATTGCCGCTGCAGAAAGCGCTCCAGAGATAGATTAGATTTGGCTACTCAGCCGCGATTTCGGCGGCGCTGTTGAAGCTATAGGTATCCCACGTCGGCTTATAGCTTTCATCGGCTTGGTTGCCCCAGACTGTCCAGCCCCGTCGTTTGCCGCGACTAAACATTTCGAGACGTGGACCCCAGCTGCAATCTTCGATGATTTTGTACTGTTCATCGGGTTTGCGGCTGTGCTCGCGTTTCCTCGACTGGATCATGTTGACCTGGCTTCGTCCCGGATCAAGCGTGCGTGCGTTCTTACCACGCACCCCAAATAGGAGAATTTCTGTTACGTTACGGAAATAAAAGCCCACACCACGACCATCCGATCCGCCGTCCTTGCGGATTTTGTGCCAGACAATGTTCGAAATATAGCGATACCCCCAAGCGTCCATGACCCTAAGGCCATCGGGCAGAAGAGCATTGGGAACCCAAAGATAAAGATGCGATGGATCGTCGGCAATGTCCGCCACCGGTAGTTCGCAAATCTCATCTAGCGTCATCGTGCCGTAGCGATTGAGCCGTTTGTGTTCGGGCGCGACCTTACCGGTGCGATTTTGAAACTGCCACGGTGGATCGGCCAGTATAGTTCCAAATTTCTTGCCACGCCCTGCGGCGAGCAGGTCTATTGCGGCGTCGCTGAGCGGGGCGTCGGGTGAGAACATAAAGAGATCTTGGCCTAGCTGGCGTAGGTCGTCAAGTTGTTACGTGACTTGTCTCCACAATAATGGAGGCACTTCCTTTCAAACCGAAAACCCGCCCGCGTTCCGCCGGTTCGAGCTTGCCGCCAGCACCTTTTTGCCCTGCGGGGTCAGCGCCCATTTGGTGCCCTGCTTGACGACCAGCCCCAGCGTGACGAGTTCGTCGCGGATCGGGTCGGTGGGGAGTTGGGGGCGGCGGTTCGACAGACCTTCGAGCGTCGTGCGCTGCGGCTGGCTGAGGATGAGGAGCTTCTGTTTTTGCTTGTCGGTCATTTGGGTGGCCTCTGACTTCTTGTTCTGATCGGGTGCGACGGGTGGGCGTTGGTGCCCACCCCGCTGCGACTAGCGGGCACTGCCCGCAAGTCTCGCTGCCCCTCCCGCTTGCGGGAGGGGATTGGTTTTACTCGGCGGCGATGCCGGCTTGTTTGAACATGTCTTCGCCGTCGGCTTCGGCGTCGTTGACGGGGCTCGCGTCTTCGCTGTTCTTGGCCTTCTTGCGGCTGTCGAAGCTGGTCCACACGCTGTTCCAGTCGCCGCGCGTCGCGCCCTTGCTATATTCGGTCGCGCGCGTTTCGAAGAAGTTGGCGTGCTCGACGCCGTTCAAGAGCGGGGCGAGCCAGGGGAGCGGGTGCTCATCGATCATGTAGATCGGCTGGAAGCCGAGCTGCCCGAGGCGCCAGTCGGCGATGTAGCGGATGTAGCGCTTGATCTCCTTCGGCGTCATGCCGGGGACGGGGCCCTGTTCGAACGCGAGGTCGATGAACGCATCCTCGAGCCGCACGGTTTTCTGGCAGGTGTCGATGATGTCTTCCTTCACCGCCTTGGTCAGGCAGCCGCGTTCCTTGGTGAAGGTGTGGAACAGCTTGATGATGCCTTCGCAGTGGAGGCTTTCGTCGCGGATCGACCAGCTGACGATCTGGCCCATGCCCTTCATCTTGTTGAAGCGCGGGAAGTTCATCAGCATCGCGAAGCTGGCGAACAGCTGAAGCCCCTCGGTAAAGCCGCCGAACATCGCGAGGGTGCGCGCGATATCCTCGTCATTGTCGACGCCGAATTGCTGCATATAATCATGCTTGGCGCGCATCTCGTCATATTCGAGGAACATGCCATATTCGCTTTCGGGCATGCCGATGGTGTCGAGCAGGTGCGAGTAAGCCGCGATATGCACGGTTTCCATGTTGCTGAACGCGGTCAGCATCATCTTGATTTCGGTCGGCTTGAACACGCGGCCATATTTGTCGTGGTAGCAATCCTGCACCTCGATATCGGCCTGGGTGAAGAAGCGGAAAATCTGGGTGAGCAGATTGCGTTCATGGTCGCTGATCTT
>Ga0265296_1001421_pt1 | contig 27728 bp, 25 predicted proteins | sample MunlanPumphouse1_FD_189073 | JGI IMG/M metagenome (GOLD analysis project Ga0265296, IMG submission 189073) | Groundwater microbial communities from a municipal landfill in Southern Ontario, Canada - Pumphouse #1 | ecosystem: Environmental > Aquatic > Deep subsurface > Groundwater | place... | reverse complement strand
GGGGGGACAGGGCAAAAACTGCGGAAAATATCAAGCGATTTGCGCCAGGCGAACCGCTGCAAAACCTCGTTCACCTGGCCGAATCCTGAACCCGGGCTGTCTCGATCTCTTGCAACAGGTCCCGTGCCTTTGCTTCCTCCATTTGCAGCGAGCACTGTGAGGCGAGGGAGGAGGCCTGCTGCAGCAGTTTTGCCGCGCCCTCCCAATCTTTCCGGCCGATGCGGACCCGGCCCAGCGCCAGTGAAACGCGGGCAAGATCGAATTTGGCGCCAATGCTTTCTAGCAACGACAGGCTTCTGGCCAGATGAGCTTCGGCGTTTTCATGGTCTGGCGTGGGGCCGGCCGCGAGGGCATTGCCGATGGCGCTTTCGGACAAAGCCTCCGCAATGATGCTGCCCGCCGCTTTGGCAAGGGCCAGGGCTTCCTCTCCTTTTTTCAGGGCTGCAGGAATATCTCCTGCTCCAAGCAGGGTGTCGCTTTCGACGGCAGCAATGTATTCACTGAACATATGGCGGCCGCCCAAAAGCAGGGTGGCTTTATGAGCGGCGGCCCAATGTTCAAGGGCGCGCTGATGCTCTCCCAATCCCGTCAGCGCCCAGGCTATGAACGAATTGCTGGCGACACAAAAAAAAGTGTCGCCGCTCTTCTCCGAAAGCGCAAACAAAGCCTGGGCGGCTCCCAGAGCCTCAGGGTATTTACCGGCGACGTCGCGGGTCATGGCCAGGGCCGTGTGTGCCATGGCTTCAGCGTTTTGATTGCGGCTTGCCTGGGCTATTTTCAGGACCTGGTCGAGTTCAGCGGCTCCGGCGGCGTAATCGCCAAGACAGGCTCGGGCAACCCCGCGGAACAAGCAGGCGAACAACAGCTCGTGGCGGTTCTTGGTTGCCTCGAGCAGGGGTATGGTCCTTTCCAATAGTTGGTGGGCCTTCGCATACTGGCCTTGCACGACCAGAACGCGGCCGATGACGGCTTCCGGCAGGGCCATCAACTCGGGATCGCCAAATTCTGGAGCCACCGCCAGCACCTTTTGGAAATACGAAATTGCCTCCGGCAATCGTCCCGCCAGATAATGCACCCTCCCGATCCAAAGCTGGACGCGGGCGATGAGCGCTTCATCCGCCAGCGCGGAGGCCAGGTTTTCGGCCTCCGTCAAAATCGCCAGGTTTTTTTCAGGCGATTCAAACTGGAGAGAGACATTCACCAGCCGGACACTGATGTCCACCTGCTTTTGACGGTTTGAGGCGTTATCGGGCAGATGTTTAAGGCTGTCCAAGGCGCGATGATAATGTTCGCGAGCCTCGGCGTAGGCGTAGAGCTGTACCGCGGCGTCCGCGGCGCCGGCAGAATACTCGAATGCCTTTTCCCAGTCTTCCCCCATGAAGAAGTGATAGGCCAGGAGACCCCGGTGCTGGTCAATCCGTTCGGAAAAAATGGCTTCCATCGCTTCCCCGACTTTTTGATGCAGAAGTTTGCGCGCTGGAGCCAGAAGCGTTTGATAGGCGACCTCCTGCGCCAGGGCGTGGTGAAAGACATATTCAATTTCAGGAATACGCGCCCGCTCCCGGACCAGGGCCGCGTCTTCGAGCAAAGCCATTTGGGATTCCAACTCGATTTCCTCCCGCGCCATGTGCTCGAGCACCCGGAAAAGAAAGACGCGCCCGATGACCGCCGCCTTTTGGATCACCCGTTTGGTTTCCTCGTGCAGGCGATCCAGACGGGAAAGCAGCACTCCCTGGAGGGTGTCAGGCACCTGGATGTTCTCGACCAGATCGGTGACTTTCCAGACTCCATGTGCACTCGACAGAACCCCGCGCTCAATCAGCGACCTGAGGATCTCCTCGACAAAGAAAGGATTACCCTCCGACTTGTTCTGAATGACCTCCGCTAGTTTTTTTGGCAGCATGCCGCCATCGAGAAGTCCGCGCACCAGATTGGCGCTCGCCTCGCCGGATAATGGCTTGAGTGTGATTTCCAGAAGATAAGGCCGATAACCCTCCAGGGCGGGACCAAGTTTTTCCCAGTTTCCAGATGATTCCTGTTTCGGACGGCTGGGCAATACGAAGGCAATGGGGGCTTGAGTAATCAGCCGGAAGAGATGTTCCAGCAGTTCCAGCGAACTTTGATCGGCCCAATGCAAGTCTTCCAACACCACGACAACGGGGTTTTGTTTCGCCAGCGCCAGCAGCAGCCGCTCCAATGCGGCAAATAAACGATTGCGGAAGTCTTCACCGGTGACAGCCGCGACGGCAGCCGTCTCCTTGCTGTCGAGGCGCATGGAAAGCAGTTGCGCCAGTACGGCATAAATCTCCAGATCGCCCGGCAAAATGCCGTGCAGCCGCGCTTTCAGGCTGGTGGCGGCTTCGGCTTCCGTGTCTTCGTCGGCGATACCGGCAAAACGGCGCAAGAGGTCCAAAAACGCCCCATAACCGAGGGACCTGCTGAAGGCAAAAGAACGGCCTTCAAGCCAGGTCAGGTCCTTCCCTTCACGCCGGCGGATTTCGGCGAGCAGGCGGCTCTTGCCAATCCCGGCCTCGCCAAGAATCGCGGCAACCTGCCCCCTGCCGGTTTGGAGTTTTTCCAGGCATGCAACCAGCGCTTGGCGCTCCGCAGCGCGGCCGACGAGAGGGGAGAACAATCCTTCGACTCCCCGGGCCTTGTCCGGCTGCAGTTTCGCATGGAGAAGCTCATAGACCGTCAACGGCTCTCGTTTGCCTTTGACCTTGATGAGGTCCATTTCCTGGAAGGCAAAGGCGCCGCGGGTCAGACGGTAGGTGTTGCGGCTCACGAAAATCTGGCCCGCTTTCGCGGCGCCCTCCAGCCGTGACGCGACATTGACGGTATCGCCCATCACCGTGTAGCTCATCCGCAGGTCGTTGCCGATGTTCCCGGCAATCACCATTCCCGTGTTGACCCCGATGTGCACGTCCAGGGGTTGGCCCAGTTTCTCGATCCAGCGACGGTTGAATCTCTGGAGATTTTCGCGCATGGCAATGGTGGCGCGCAGGGCGCGTTCCGCGTCATCTTCCAGGGCGATGGGAGCGCCGAAGACGGCCATGATGCAGTCCCCGATGAACTTGTCCACCATGCCTTCATATTGGTAAACCGCTAGGGCGAGTTCCTTGAGGCAGTCGTTAACGAGGCCGGCAACGTCCTCGGCGTCGAGCCGTTCGGAGAGAGCGGTAAAGCCGGAAATGTCCGCAAAAACGACCGTTACCTGTCGGCGTTCGCCCTCGATTTGCCCTGCCGCGCGCGTCTTGTCGGCCAATTGTTTCGGGACATAGCTCTGAAGCTGTGCGAGCAGGGCCTCTGGTGACGGCCCTGGTTGCGGCTGGGCTCCGTCCTGCTGCTCGGCGAGAAGGGAGTCAAGCTGCGTGCGCAGAGCCTGGAGGGTGACCTCAACCACGCCATCGCCAAGGGTGGGCCGAAGCGTCTCCTGGGCGCTGATGGCTGCACGAAGCTGGGCAATCTGTTCCTCGATGGAAGGCAAGGGCACCTCGTTATTGATGGACTATAAAAAATGTTCGGTTGCTGGGTCTTACCTTGAATCAGTATTTTTCTGGAGCGGCACGATTCCCAGGAAATTCAGGCTGGGGCGCAGGGCGCCAAAAGCTGCCTCGGCGAGCACGCTGTGTTCTTTGGAAGAAGGATGCCAGGCGTCATTTCGGTGAATACATGCCACGTCGCTGAAATCAAGGGCCGCCAGCGCGTCCGAGTACTCGAGGCGCACCTGTGAATCGCCGCCCAATTTCCTGTTGAACTCGCCAACCATGGCGCGCAGCTCCTCGTTGTACATCAGGGCGAGCTTCACCATGTTTGCCCGATACTCCGGTTTCATGGCCGCGTAGCGCCGATAAACCTCATCAAAATAGGGGTATAGCTGCGGATTCTTTTTCCGGAGTTGCTCCGCGGCATTCCGGGCTTCGAAAAAACTCTCCAAATTTACGAGGCCGAAGACGATGATGGCCCGCCGCTGCTTTTGGTCCAGCGCCCGATCCACGAGGCGGCCAAGCTGTCGCTCATAGTCCTTGCGAAAATTCGCCGCCATTTTTTGCAACCCGGTTTCGATCTCCTCCGGCCGGCGGGGATCCACGAACCAATCCCAGTGCAAGTTGTTGCCCCCGATCCAGATCAACACCAAATCCGGGAACCGTTTCTCCCGTAAAACCAAATCCGTCTGTTGGGAGAAATGGATGGGAAACCAGGACCCGAGGAAGCGCTTCTTGCCTTCCCCCGAATCAACCCTTGCTGCAACGCTCGAATATTCACAGACCACCAAAGGCGTTTCCTGGGCAAGCCGCTCATAAAGGCTGCAGACGCTGTTGGCGGACGGGTCGGTATCGAGAAACCAGTCGCGACCATGGTTCATCTTGGAACGCCATATCATGCTGGCTTGGGAGGACACATAAAAATCCCGGCTCAGACTGTCGCCGATCATCGCCATATGGGGCAGGCGGTCCATCAGTTGCGCTTCCGTGAGGCACCCTTGCTGATACTCCAGATAATCCGCGTGGTGCTGACAAGCAGGATTGGAAATTACCGACAAGGTGCTCGAGCGGGCGGCGACGAGAGAGCCGCACCCCGAGAGCCATATCATCCCGAGACAAAGCACCGCGGCCCGAAAGCACAGCCCGATTCCTGGATTCATTGCTTTAACTGATAGGAAAAATGATCCGACGGACCGCATAGGTGAACCTTCGGGTGAAAGGGGAAACTGTCCTCCGACGGCTGGTTTGGCGAGCCGGGACGACTGCCAAGGCCAGGCAAGAGCCCGGGAGAGGGGCCTAACCAGGCACCAAGGCCCCCGATCTGGCGACAGCAACGACCGAACCCGCAACTGTCCGCCGCTCAAGAAATGACGGGAATATACCACAGGGAGCCACTTTTATCAATTGATTGAAAAAACCTGATTGGTTCAGGGGAGGAGCTAACTGCTATATTTCGACTACTTGAATAATCAATAAGATGTTTGGATATGGTCTTTATATGTTGACTCCAGGCCCAAGCTATCTCCCCGCTCTCCCTCCCCCCTGCCAAACCCAGGTGGAAGCGTGTACACGCCGCCAAAAGCGTGTCACGCTTTTTTAGGAGGTATCTGGGAGAGGGAAGAGGACATAGACTTCACCCTTTCTGAAATTATTCTACGTCTCATAACGAGGGTGAAAGAGGGGGTGTAGGCTAACCCGTAGATTCGTTTCTGAGGTCAAAACTCCCTACTCAAGTTGCCAGTTGCGCATCAAACTCCCGCACCCCTTACTACCCCCCAGGGTCGCCTCTCCCGGACCCGTAACCGAACGGATTTTTGCTTTGAAATTTTTGGGGGCTGGGTCCCTTACAGGGGTGGGGCTTTTTTGACCTGTCAAGTTAGTCAGAAATGAAAAATGGAAAAAGGTCCGTACGGAACATAATTAACCAGGGGGGGACTTAACGGTCCCGGGGTTTGCCTCTGGGGCCGGAAAGAGGGGGACGCAGACAGGGACCGGCCAAGGTATTTGACTTGTCAGGCGCCGGGTAGATGGTGGCTGCTGCTGGCTGGTGGCTAAGGGCAGGCAGGCAGGGGGGCAGGAGGAGACCCCTGGTAGGTGGCTGAGGGGAGGAAACCAAGGGGCTCAAGGTGCCCGTGAGCCCCGTAGCGGAATCAGAAGATAGGGAATAGGGAAGGGGAAGAGCAGCGCGGTCCGGGTGCCTGACAAGCTATCACGGGTGGGCAGGGCCAGGCGGGACGGGGCGGGGTAGGCCGCTGGGGAGAGGGGCGCAACGCCGGGTCCAGGGGTAGGGGGAGAGCGAACCCGCCAAAGGACCCGGGCCACATACCACACGGGGGGCCAGGGGTGCCCATGACACCGGGCAACCCGGGGATGGATCAGAGATTATGAACCATTGACCCCAGAGAGTGGAGGGTATTCGAAAAATCAAATTTGCCCGGCGAGACCCGGGGACAAGGGAACATCCTGCTCCCTTTTACCCCCATTTAGGGAGAATGTGTGGGGAGTGAAATAGAGAAGGGTTAGGCCGATTAGCCTAACCCATTGATTTTATATGGCGTCCCCAACCGGATTTGAACCGGTGTCGCCGGCGTGAAAGGCCGGAACTTACAGCTTACCGTGGTTTACCAGTACCTATTAAAACCTATTAATATCTAAGGAAATTATCGTTAACAATTTATCTTGACTTATCATATTTCCCCTTTATATTCTTCCCAGGTGCTGGGAATAGTGCTGGGAACTTTTCGTACCCCCCAGAAATTTTTCGGTACCTCCAGGAAATTTCTGACACCGGCTTAGAGCTCCGGCTTAAGGTCAAAGCATAGAAGTGCGCCGGTTACCTGCTGAGAATCATGGAGCGAGGAAAGGTAGGCTATTTAAAGCTATAGCAGTTCCCAGCAGCTCTCAGCATTCGTCTTCCTGCTGGGAACTTTTATCCCTCCGACCGGGAAAAATACCAACGGGAAGTAGCCATGCCAAACAAAGTTGACCGCATAAAAACGAATTATCCCGGCGTCTATTACATCATGAGTAAGGCCGCCGATGGACGGCCGGAGAAGATTTATTACATTTTCTACCGCAAAGGCGGGAAACAGATCGAAGAAAAGGCGGGAAGGCAATTTCAAAACGACATGACCCCGGCCAGGGCGGCCAGGATCAGAACCCAGCGCATTGAGGGGGGCGCCAGCAATCAGGAGCGCCGTGAGGAGGCCAGACAAGAGGTATGGACCTTAACCCGGTTGTGGCAGGAGTACAGCGCCGACAAGCCAATAACCAAGGGCCTCGCTACCGATAAGAGTAGATTTCAGAAATATATTGAGCCTGCCCTGGGCAAGAAGGAACCCCGGGAGCTTTCGCCCTTGGATGTCGACCGGCTCCGGATCAGCACCGCGAAGAATCACAAACCCCAAACCGTTAAACACGTTATAGCCTTGCTGGTGCGGATCATTAACCATGGCGCCAGGCTGGGACTATGCCCCGGCCTGGGTTTCAAGCCCCCCACGATCAAGGTGCACAACCTCAAGACAGAGGACCTATCGCCGGAGCAATTGGCGGCCCTTATGGAAGCAATCAATGAAGATCATGATTATCAGGCCGCCAACTTTATGCGGCTGGCCTTGTGCACCGGCATGCGGCGGGGAGAGCTTTTTAAGCTGACTTGGGCTGATATAGATTTTGAGCGCGGTTATATCACCATCCGGGCACCTAAAGGCGGCAAAGATCAGACTATCCCTTTAAACAAGGTTGCTCGGGAAGTCCTGGAATCGCACTCCAGGGATGAATCTCCGTTTGTGTTTCCGGGAAGGGAGGGACGGCAGCGTACCCGGTACCCGAAGCGAATTGACGCCATCCGAGAACGGGCGGGCCTCCCTTCGGACTTCCGGCCCCTCCACGGCCTGAGGCACGTTTATGCTTCCATGCTGGCCTCAAGCGGCCAGGTGGACCTTTACACCTTGCAAAAACTGCTGACCCACAAAAGCGCCGCGATGACCCAGCGGTATGCCCACCTGAGAGATGAGGCCTTACGCAGGGCCTCAGACCTGGCGGGGGACCTCATCGGCCAGGCGATGAACGGCAACAAGCCGCTACAGGTTATGCAACAGCGGCAAGAAAAGTAGGAGGAACCATGGAAGCGCATAACGAGGTTGACCTGCTCTGCACCAAAGTAAAAGCCATATCTCAGGGCCCCAATGCTGAACTGCTGAAGAAGTTCATTGATTTGTTATATGAACATGAATTAGAGGAGCCGGAATATTTTTCTCCGGAAGACCTGGCCGCCATCGAGGAAGGGATGCAGGACAGCCTGAGCGGAGATCGTACGCAGTTCATCCCCTGGGAAGAATACAAGGCCAAGCGGGACTTATGAGCTATCGGATCGCCCTTTACCGGGAGGCGGAAAAGATGCTCGACGGCCTGGACCGGACTACCGCCCGGCGCATAGAAGCCAAGATTGAGGAACTGGCTCGGGAACCGTTCTCCCCCCGCCTGTCCCGACAGATGGAAACCGTCAAAGATCAGCGCTATTCCAGGGTGGGAGACTGGCGCATCATCTTCCGGGTGAATGACGCTGAGGGGACTCTTGATATTTTGGGCATCCGACCACGAGGGAGAGCTTACCGGAAATGACGGCGGAGTTCCCCTTTCTCTTTGAAAATGTCCCGATACTCCTGCTAACGGTTTTGCTGCCCTTAGCATCCCCCACAAATTAAAATCACCTGTCGGTTTTTTCCTTGACAGGCAGATAATATTGTCTATTATGGCAGACAATAGATGTTTGAGGTGCACCTATCTAATGGACAGAATTTTTAACCAAGGCGATGTTGGACGAATCAATCCAGATGTGTCCCGTAAGACTTTGTTTGCGTGGGTTAAATGGGGGCTGTTTGAGTGGGTTGCACAGAGGAGCGACGCTCGAGGAATTCATAGAGAATATTCGCTCTGGAATCTCTATCAAATTGGTATAGTTCGGGAGCTTGCGGCGTTAAATGTGCCACTGGGGAATATAAGAATTATTATGGACAGGTATTTCAAAGACCATCTTTATGAAGGGTCAGTAATAGAAAAACCGGCTGAGGAACAACATATAAAAGCGAGTGAATCTGACAGAATGAGCAAATGTCTGATACTTTACAAAGACAAGGGACAAAGAAGCTGGATATGGAATGAGTTAGTAAGTAATTTTTACTTATGTGATATTTCATCTTTAGGAAATATCATTGAACAAAATCTTCATCTCTCATCATTCATGGTAATAAATTTGCCCGCAATTGTCGACGAAATCCATGCTTGCATTAAAAAGGCTTGTATCTCTTAATTTTTTTTGCCTAACAATGTCTATTGTCTTGGACATTAAGTAACGGCACCGGGAGGATTACATGGCCAATCTAATTTTGAAGGCGGAAATCATCCGCAGATTTGGAAGTCAATTAAGCTTTGCCAGGGCTGCCGATATCCAGGAGCTGCGGCTGAGCAAGATAATCCATGGCCGGGCCCAACCGACAGCCACCGAGATCGCGGTAATGGCCCAATTGTTGAAGATGAATCCCCAGGACCTCTTCGCCAACGAGAACCAACTCCCATGACTTGGTATCCCCGGACTAAGCAGAGGGGTTTGCTATGGAGAGAGATATGAAATGGATCGGAGAAAAAGAAGTGGCTCAGATTACCGGCCGCGGACTTCAGACCTTAAGGAATGATCGGTCGAAAGGTCAGGGCATACCATACTCAAAAATTGGCCGCCTGGTCAGGTATTCGCTGCAAGATGTCATTACCTATATGGAAGTTCGCAAGATCAGGGTTGACCCACTGTAAAATTCTCTGGACCGTGGAGCGAGTAGGCGATGAAGAAGGTAGAGGCGCATGCGTAGTCGAAATATTAAACCAGGCTTTTTTGAAAACGAAGAATTGGCCGAAGGCGGTCCTTGCGCCCAGATACTGTTTGAGGCCCTATGGTGCCTGGCGGATCGTGAAGGAATCTTGGAAAACCGGCCCCTGCGAATAAAGGTGAAAACCTTTCCTTATTATGACCCCAAAGATTTCGGGGGAAGGGATATTTATGAACTTCTCGATTTCTTGGCTGGGAAGCGCTTTATCAGATTTTACACCGCTGAGGGCCTTAACCTTATCCATATTGCCAAATTTCACAAACATCAGTCGCCCCATAATACCGAGAAACAAAGTACTTACCCTAAACCTCCGGGGAATGAAAAAAATATAACGGTAGGTTCACCGTTAAATATCGGAAGTGTAACGTTGAATTCACCAAAGCAGAACGGTGAAAATCCTCCTGATTCTTTGATTCACCGATTCTCTGATGCACAGAATCCTGATTCTCTGAATCCCGATTCTCTGATTCCTGAAAAAGACTTGTCGCCGGAAGTACACCCAGCGACCCCTAATGCAGTCAAGAATACCCCCAACGGGTTCAAACCGGAAAGGTTGGCTGAGCTTTGGAACGAGATGGCGCCATCAGAACTCCCCCGGGTAAACCTGCCCTTCAAGCGCAAACCCAAAGACCTGCAGAAGATCAAGACAGCAATTAAGCTCAATCCCGAGTTGGAGTGGTGGCGTCGAGTCTTCCAGCGGCTTTTCGAATCCCCTTTTTTGCGAGGAGACAACGACAGAGCCTGGAAGGCCAGCTTCGACTTTGTAGTGGAGAAGGCCGAGCAGATCATAGACGGCAAATATGACGGGCAGGGTTCAGCACTCGGTGCCACATTGAATAAAAGCCGCAGAGTGGCGGCGGGCGGAAGTATCTGGATAGAAGAGAGACTCCGTAAACGGGAGGTTGATAATAATGACTGATGCCGATGCGGAACGATTTGATGCAGGCATGCGGGCTCTGGGGGAGACGTTCCAAAAAGAACCGACCGCTTTTCAACAGGAAATTTACTTCCAGACTCTGCAGGATTTGACGGTTGAGCAATTTGAGAAAGCCTGCATCCAGATTATTAAGACACGTACTATTACCGGAACCTTCCCCCTGGTGGCCGAAATCCGGGAGGCGGTCAAAGGGGGAGAAGAATCCGTGGAGGCCCGCATTGCCATCGCCTGGGATATGCTGATGTACGCCGTGGAACGACATGGGCACTACGATTCTGTGAGGTTTGACGACCCGATTATTCACACAATTTTGAAATCATGGGGCGGGTGGCTGCAATGGAGCGGCACCGTCACCAATGATGAGCTTAAATGGGCCCGGAAGGATTTCGAAAAATTATATCGCGCTTATGCAACGTTAGAGGTGCGGCCGGATAATTATTGCATCGGCGCCATTGAACATGAAAATGGCCTTGCCGGATTTTCAGAATTTTCCGGTCCCGTCATTGCAATTTCAGGTAAGCCCGGGGCCTTTGAGACCCGGCCACTCCCGAGACTCGAACCACCCCAGCAGCTTGAGGATAGAGGTCTTGACCCTGATTGTGGAGTCCTAAAGACCGCCGCCAATGCCTAATCCCGGGTTTAAAAGAGACGCTAACTCGAAAGGAGAATCAAGTTGGCAGAGACCTTGTATGGAGATGGTCAAATGAATTGGCAAGACGCCCTGCTGATCCATCGGGCCGCGGATAACTTTGAAGGGGCGGCCCTGCTCTCTCAGAGTGCCGTCTTGAAGCGCCTGGCCGCTGCCTGGCCCAAGACTAGGCGGTCGGGTAAAGTCGTTAATTCTGATCAGCCGGATGCACCTTTAGAGGATTTTTGGCAAGGGGTCACGGTGGACTTCGACCATTGGGAAATTTTGGCCCAGGTTTCCCCGGTGGAGGTCATGGAGGGCTACCAGGTGCTCCGGGGAAACGGCATCATTCTCCCGGACGGCTCTTTGAACCACGTGGCCGAAAGCCTGCTGAAGAAGGAAGCAGCGGGCAAACTCATGAGCGACTTCGGCCTTAAGCCCGGAAGGATGAAGTAATGCACTTCGATTATAATCCCGCCCTGGGCCTATATATCTCGGTTGACCCGGGCTACACCAACCCGTTCGCCTGTCTCTGGATCATGCCGGTGGAGAAGGGTGAGCGGGTGGTGGTGCTGGATGAATACTATCAGCGGTTCATGACCACTCCGGAAAACGCCCGGGCCATCGCCAAGCAGCACCAGGAAATGGGCCACCCGCCCTTAAGGATGGGTTACGGCGACCCGGCCAACCCGGAGCGCTTGGTGCTCTTGGGTGAGGTTCTGGGTATCGAGGTCAAGGGAGTGCGCCTTCCTGTGGAGGTGGGTCAGGAGCTGGTGAAACAATGGCTGGAGCGGCGCTACGACGGCAGCCCCTGCCTGGTTATCCACCATCGCTGCAAGAACCTGATCCGGGAGATAAAAATGTATCTGGAGCACCAGCCCGGCTCCGGGCAGCACCACGCCCTGGACGCGTTACGGTATTTCTTTTGCGGCTGGAAAGGAAAATGAGAAATGGCGATTTCGCTATTACCCCCACCCCCCGAGGCAGCAAAGAAGAAGGTTAAGAACATCGGCTCCCGGCGCCTATCCCGGATAAAACAGGTCCAGGATCTCTTTCTATCGGGGCTTAAAAAGTCGGAAATGGCGCAGAGATTCGGGATCTCCCAGCGCATGGTGGAGCTTGACCTTCAAGACGGCCGCCAGAACTACCAGGAGGTGGCTTCGCAAATCGACCAGCACGAAACTATCGGCAAGCAGGTCACGCTTTTGCTGAAGTGCCAGTGGCTGGCCATGCGCGATTACCAGAAATTTATCAGCGAGAGCAACAAGGTTGGCGCGCTTCGCCTGGTGGGGGAGTTTCACACCAAACTCATGACCTTGTTCCAAACCACCGGTCTGGTTCGGGAAATGCCGAAGCAATTAATCTTGAATGAGTTCAACCCCTTCGACGATCCTGAATTTACCGAAAAATTCGACGTTCTCATCATGGAGGCCCGGGCCAGAGGCATAAAGATATTCGGGCTATGAGCGATTCTGATTTTGCAAACATGGAATAATCAATGCTATGACCGATCCGCGGACACGCTTGATGGCTCAAAGAGTGGAACACCACCGGGCCAAGGGGTTCCAGTCGCCGGAAGAGCTGCTCCGATTTTGTGAGGTCTTCTGGGATATCAAGATTCCGCGGCAACGGGTCTGCCCGGATCACTCCTGTTTGGCCGAATACATCACCGCGGCCTGGTTTGAGGATTCAATGGATTGTGTCTGCTGGGCCAACCGGGGCGGCGGCAAGACCATGGCCGGCGCTTTGCTAACCTGGCTGGAGTCGGTCTTCAAGGGCGGCTGCGAAACCAAAGTCCTGGGCGGCTCCGGTGAGCAGAGTCTCCGTATGTACAATCACATCCAAAAATTCAACTCCGTGCCGTTTCGACATCTGGCCAGGGGAAAGGCCCTGAAGACTTACACCGAACTGTTGAACGGCTCTAACATCCAGATATTGACGGCCTCCACTAATACCAAGTTGCGGTCAAAAGAGTAATATTGTCATTCTGAGGACAGCGAAGAAGAGAGATTCTTCACTGCGCTTCGCTCCGTTCAGAATGACACGTTCAATATTACCTCTTTGACAGCAACCTGGTATCAACCCTCAACCTTGAACCTTGAACTTTACCCCCAACATGCGGCTTAACCCGAAACTTGGAACTTGGAACTCTCCTAGGGCATATTGCTCTTCAGGTCCACCGGCGGGGCTTCGTCAATATGGCTCCCCTTCTCCCCCACCATGGCCACCCCCGCGTAGCGGTAAAAATTGTAGTCCCGGTTTTTGCCCCCGTGAGCCACCAGCAGGTCTTCTTTTTCCGCCACCATCGTCAGAATGTCGTATTCGCAAAACTCAAAATTGGGCGTGAGCTGAATGGCCAGGGTGGGGCAGGCCTCCTCGCACAGGCCGCAATAGATGCAGCGGGCAAAGTTGATACGGAACCAGGGCGCAAAGCGCCGCCCGTCTTCCCTGGCCGCGGCGACCATGGAGATGCAGCTCACCGGGCAGACCGCGCTGCAAAGAAAGCAGGCCACGCAGCGCTCATCCCCGTCCGGGTCCCGGGTGAGGATGATGCGGGCCCGGGCCCGGGCCGGCAATTGCCGGTGGAACTCCGGATATTCTTCGGTGATGGGCCGCCGGCAGAGATGCTTGAGGACCACGGCGAAGGTGTCCAGCAGCCCGGTGACGGCCCTGATCAAGGCACTTAAAGAATTTCTTTCCCCGCGACTCATAGAAACCCCGTAATTATTCTTATCCCCCGGCCCACAGCAGCATGCCCCCCGTGGCCATAATGTTGAGCAGGGCCAGGGGAATCAGGAATTTCCAACAGAAGCGCATTAACTGGTCGTAACGCAGCCGGGGCAGGGCCGCCCGGGTCCAGATCATCGCGAAAACCACCACTCCCACTTTTACCAGGAACCAGGCCAGCGGCGGCAGCCAGGGCCCCCGCCAGCCCCCCAGAAAAAAGACGGCCGCCAGCCCCCCCAGGACCACCATGGTCACGTATTCCCCCAGGAAATAGAGGCCGAAGCGCATGCCGCTGTATTCCGTGTGGTAGCCGGCCACCAGCTCGTTTTCCGCCTCCGGCAGATCGAAGGGGATGCGCTTGATCTCCGCCAGGCCGCTGACCATAAAGAGGAGGAAAGAGAGGGGCTGCGCCAGCAGGAAGGGATACCTGGCCTGGGCCGCGACAATGTCCACCAGGCTGAAAGACCCCGCCTGCATCACCACCGGCGCCAGGGAGAGCCCCAGGACCAGTTCGTAACTGATCATCTGGGCCGCGCCCCGGATACCGCCCAAGAGACTATATTTGGAGTTGGAGGCCCAGCCTCCCAGGGTCACGCCGTAGACGCCAAGGGAGGAAAGGGCCAGCGCGTAAAGCAAGCCCACATTAAGATCGGTGATGACCAGGGGGATGGGCTGCTCGCCCAAATGCCAGCCCTCGCCAAAGGGGACCACGGCAAAGATTAAGAGGGCGGTTCCCGCCACCACCGCGGGGGCCAGGCAGAAAATAACCCGGTCCGCGCCTTGGGGCACGGTATCCTCCTTGGTCAGGAGCTTGATGATGTCCGCCAACGGCTGCAAGAGGCCCCAGGGGCCGGCGCGGTTGGGGCCCAGGCGGATCTGGAACCGGGCCAGGAGGCGGCGCTCCACGTACACCAGATACGCGGCCATCAGCAGCAGGCCCACCAGCACCACCAGCAGTTTGGCCATCAAGATGATGATTCCCGCAGTCCAGGTCAACATGGATGATACCGTTTTCAGTTTTCGGTTAAAGGCCTCAGGGTTAGTTTTTTGTTCCTTTGCCTAAGTAACGGCCTTCAATTCTCTCCCCCTTGAGGGGGGAGGGTTAGGGTGGGGCTGGCGTATTTGGGGCTGATTACAGTTGCTTACCCAAGTCGGCCCCCTCCCCCTCATGGCTGAGCATTACCCACAAGCATTATTAATCGGTAGTACAGCCTTTCCAGGCTGTGCTGAAAATCCAGCGCAGGCTGGAAAGCCTGCGCTACCAAGACTGCCTTGAATCATCCTTCCCCGCCACCTTCACTAAATCCCCCTGGCGCAATCGCCTCCTGGGGCAGCAGGGCCGGGAAGGTCGTCAGCCGCCGCCAGTCCAGCTGACGGTGCCGGGGCAGCGCCATGACCCCCGGGGCCAGATTTTCGGTTACCGCCAGTTCCACGGTGAGGGGCCCCCCCGGCAGGCGCAAAGTCACCGGGCCTCCGGCCTCCAGCCCCAGCCGGGCTGCGTCTTGGAGGTGCAGCAGCAGCCGGGGGGCCTCCTCCGCCTTCTGAATAGAGGGGGAATAGGCCGCCAGTTCTTCGGTGCCGAAGGTTTGGTCCACCAGGAGAAGCTCCAGTAGGTCTGCCGGCGCCGCGTCTGCCCCCCCGTTTATTTCCTCCAGGGAAAAAACCGGCGCGCCGCGCTCTGCCGGCAGCAGCCGCACCCCGTAGGGCTGCTGGGGCAAGTCGGCAACCCGGCCAAAGACCGGATTTTCTTGCTGCAGCCAGGTCCATAGCCCCTCTTCCGGCTGCTCTTCTCCCGGATGCAGGGCCTGGCCCAGGTCCCGCAAAATTTCCCCGGCCGGACGGGGCTCACCGCCGGGCACATAATCCAAAAAGACCCGGGGCGGGTGGCCGCCGCGGCTCACCTGGCTCAGGGGCGCGCCCCCGTGATGCAGCGGGGGGGCAAACTGGAGCCTTCCTTCCTGATTCACAAAGGAGGAGCCCGGCCCTTCAAAGATAGTCAGGGTGGGGAGCACCACCTGGGCCCGGGCCACTGCCGGAGAGGGCAGATAATCCAGGACCAGTAAAAACTCCAGCTGATCCAGGGCCCGGACCAGCCTGCCCCGGTCCGGAAAGTGCCAGAAAGGGTCATTCTCCACCAGGATCAAGGCCTTGACCTCCCCCCTTTCCATGGCCTCGATGAGGGGGTGGAGGGCAGGGGCGTCCACAGGCTGGAAAGCCTGTGCTACCGGCTCCTGGCTCCCTCCCCCGCCCATCTCTGCGATTAACGCCGCGCCATAGGCGTTGGGCCCGGGGAGGAGGTAAAAGAGCCCGGCCTGGGCCCCGGCGGCTTGCAGGAGCATGACGAAATCCGCGGCCAGGTCCGGGGTGGATTCCCGGACGACATCGGTGCCGCAAACAATAACCGGCCTTTTGCACCGGTGCAGTGCATGCCCCAGGGTCAACAGACGATCTTGGATCAGGGGGTCTTTATCGTAGATGCAGGTGAGGGCATCATAAAAATGTGCGGCCGCCGGGTCCAGCAGCCCCCGGGCCGCGGCGGCGCTCAAGGCCCCTTTGGCCAGGATGCGGAGGCAGCGGTTGATCTCTCCCGGAGGCACGGCCAGGTGCGCAAATTCCAGGGGCAAAAAAACCGGGCGGGGGTCGAGGACCGCCACCTGGGCCCCCCGGCGCCAGGCCTGGCGCAGGGCCAGGGCCAGCATGGGGGCTTCATTAACCGGGTCCGCGCCCGCCACCAGGATGAAGTCGGCCTCCTCCATCTCCCGCATGGAGACCGCCAGGCGGTCATCCAGCCGGGAGAAGGCCCTCCGGACTTTATGGGCCTGGGCTGCGCTGTTGAAAAATTGGGGTTCCCGCCAGCCTTGGGAGCGGCAGAGGCGCAACAGTTCCCCCTGGGTCTCCAGGCTGCTCCGGGTGGAGCCCCAACAGGCAATGGCCTGGGGCCCCGCGTCCCGGCTGCTCCGGGCCAGCCTGGCTGCCGCGGTCTGCACGGCTTCCGGGAAGGGGACCTCCTTGCCGCCCACCCGGGCCCGCCGGGGCCGCTCCGGGTGGCTCTCATAGGAAAAACCGAAACGGCCCCGGTCGCAGAGGAAGTAGCCGCTCACCAGGTCATTAAACCGCCCCTCCTGGCGCATCACCTCCCGGTAGCGGGCGCTGCCGGTGGTATTGCACCCCAGGGAGCAGTGGAGGCAAAGGGATGGGCCCCGCGCAAAATCCCAGCGCCTGCCATGAAAGCGCGCGGGCTTATCAGTGAGGACCCCGGTGGGGCACAGATCGATAATATTGCCGGAAAAGGGATTTTGGAGCGGTCCATCGCTAAACTTACCGAAATACATGCGGTTGCCGATCTGCATGGCCCCGTAATCCCGGTACCCGGCAAACCCCTGGTAGAAATTGCGGCAGCGCCAGCAATGGATGCAGCGGTTCATCTCATGTTGGATGAAGACGCCCAGATCCTGGTCGTGGTAAGTCCGCTTCTTCCCCAGGTACCGCCGCAGGCCGTGCCCCCCGGAGACCGTTTCGTCCTGGAGGAGGCAGTGGCCGCCCTCGTCGCAGACCGGGCAATCCAGGGGGTGATGGAGCATCAGCCATTCAATGACGTATTTCCGGAATTCCACGGCCTCCGGGTCGGTGGTGGAGACCACCATGCCGTCTTTGGCCTCGGTCATACAGCTCATCTCCACGCCTTTGACCGGACCCTCCAGGAATTTGACCGCACACACGCGGCAGGCGCCCACGGCGCCCAGGGCCGGGTGGTAGCAAAACCGGGGGATCATAATCCCCAGGTGCGCCGCGGCGTCGATGACCTTGGTGCCGGCGGGCACTTCTATCTCCCGGTGGTCGATGATCAGCTTGGGCATGGCCGGTTCAATGTCCTGAAGGGTGGAGGGGGAGGGCCCGGGCGGGCGGGGAAACCCCGCCCCTACGGCTCCTACCCCCCAACCCCATCTCTTTGCTGCCTACTTCTCCACCACGGTAGCCTTGATGATGGTCACCGTCTCCACGGGCACGTTTTCGTGCATCCCCTTAGTGGCGGTGGCCACGGCCTTGATTTTATCCACCACGTCCTGGCCCTTGGCCACCTTACCGAAGACCGCGTAACCCCAACCCGGGAGGGACTGGTCCCGGTGATTGAGCATCTTGTTATCCGCCACATTGATGAAGAACTGGGCGGTGGCCGAGTGGGGGTCCTGGGTCCGGGCCATGGCTATGGTGTAAGGCTCGTTGAGCAGCCCGTTATTGGCTTCATTCTTGATGGGGGCCTTGGTGGCCTTCTGGTTCATCTTGGCATCGAAACCGCCGCCCTGGATCATGAAGCCGTTGATGACCCGGTGGAAAATGGTGCCGTCAAAAAACCCGTCTTTGACGTATTGGAGAAAATTGGCCGCCGTGTCCGGGGCCTTCTCGGCGTTGAGCTCCAGAACGATCTCCCCCATGCTGGTTTCCAGTTTAACCAAAGGTTTGCTCCTTTCTGCCGCCGCGGCAAACCCCGCGACGGGGATAAAGATTAATGTGAGGCTGACCATTAGGATCAGGTTGCAGAAAAACCGCGCCCTTCTTTTCATCCTTTCCTCCATGTTTATGCGTTAGAAAAGAGTCAGAAAAAAATTGCTTATCGCCTTAGCTCCTATTCAAAATTCTGGCGCCAGTTTAGGCGTCATTAAATGACATTGATCCGCGGTCACGGTAAAAGCCCCCTCCCTTTGAGGGGAGGGGGTTTGGGGGAGGGTGGCGTATTGTTTGGGCACGACGTCTTGGCCCATTTTCGCCACCCCCACCCCGACCCTCCCCCCTCGCAGGGGGAGGGAGTTCTTTTCTATCATAACTATCTTAAACTAAAACATTATTTGATTTCGGAGCAAAGACCATAAACGCTAAAAAAAAATTCTTAGGCCCCAGGGGGATACCACAAATGCGGCCGGGGTTTCTCCACGTCTTTATGGGGGCAGCCCTGCCGACGGATATGCTCCCGCACCTCATCTTCAAAGTAATCGAGCAGGCTGATTACCGGCTCCGCGGCGCCGGGCGCGAACGCGCAGTAGGATTTCCGCAGATGCCCGGCCATCTGCCTGAGCATGGGGATGAATTCCTCCTGCCCTGCCCCGTTTTCAATACGCCATAACAGGTCCCTGATGTACGGAATCCCTTCCCGGCAGGGGGTGCACCAGCCGCAGGACTCCCGGGCGAAAAACTCCTGCAGGTTCAGGGTGGCCCCCACGAAGCAGGTGTGCTGGTCGTAGACGATGATGGCCCCGGTGCCCAGGCGGTGGCCCACGGCCTTTAGGGGGTCGAAATCCATTTCCACATCCAGGAATTCCCTGGGGAGATAGCGGGTGGAGGCCCCCCCGGGGAGACAGGCCTTGAATTCACACCCCGGGGGCAGGCCGCCGCCGTGGACTTCGATGATTTCCCGCAGGCGCGTGCCCATGGGCAGTTCATAGACGCCGGGCCGGTTGACCTTGCCGCTGAGGGCATAAAGCTTGGTGCCGCTGCCGGTCTGGCTCCGGGCCAGGCCCCGGAACCACTCGGGGCCGTTTCTGATGATATGGGGCACACAGGCCAGGGTCTCCACGTTATTCACCAGAGTGGGCAGACCCCACAGCCCCTGTTCGGCCATGTGCACCCCTTTCATGGGGTGGGGTCTTAGGCCCATGATGGCGTTGACCTGGGCCGTGGCTTCCCCGCAGATGTAGCGGCCCGCGCTGCGGTGCACGGTCAGGTCGAAGGAAAAACCGCGGCCCAGGATATTTTTCCCCAAAAATCCCGCGTGCCGGGCTACTGCCAACTCCCTTTCCAGAAGTTCGGCCCCCTGCTCATAGGAAGGACGGATGAAAATGATGCCTCTCTGCGCTCCCACGGCATATCCCGCCAAAATGCTGCCTTCGATGACCTGGTGGGGGTCCGCGTCCACCAGCACCCGGTCTTTAAACGTGCCCGGCTCCATTTCGTCGGTATTGGTGACCACGTATCGGGGATGGGGCGCGTCCTCACGCACCCCCAGCCATTTGACCCCCGCGGGGAAGGCCGCGCCGCCCCGGCCCCGTAGCCCCGAGTCTTTCACCATCTCGGAGACCTGCCTGGGGGCATACTCCTTGAGGGCCTGAGCCAGGGCCTCGTAGCCGCCGCCGGCCCGGTATTCATCCAGGGTGGCGGGACGGCCCTCCCGGCGATTTTTCAGGAGCACGGGCGGCATGGTATTCACCGGCAGACCACCAGGTCACAGTATTCGCTGCGCAGCTTCTCCAAGATTTGATCGATCATCGAAGGGGTCAGGGGCCCGTACGGGACCCCGTTGATCAACATGGCCGGGGCATGGTCGCAATCGCCGATGCACGACGCGGGTAGTACCGTAAACAGGCCGTCCGCGGTCATCCCCCCGGCGCAGACGCCCAACTTTTTGCACAGATAATCGAAGACCGAGCCTTCATGAAACATCCAGCAGACCACACCGTCGCAGACGTGGATGACATAGCGGCCCACGGGCTGCCGGTAGATAAAGTCGTAAAAGGTGGCCAACTCCTCCAGTTCCAAAGGCGTCATGCCCAACAGCATGGCGGCTTCCAGCAGCCCCGCGTCGTTCAGGTAGCCGTAATGTTTCTGCACCGCGAACATCACATCCACCGCCTGTTCCCGGGGCTCGGGCGCAGCCGCGATTTTTCCCTTGAGCTTTTCCTGTAATTCCTGGGGCAACATACACAAAGACCGTTTTCCGTTTTCTCGTTCCCAAGTTGTACTTGGGAACGCCACCAGGGGCCAAGCTTTGCTTGGGGGCCCCGCGCTCCGGAGAATCCATCAGGTCGATTCGCAAAGCTCAGCTTTGCCTCTACCTGGGTTCCCAAGCGCAGCTTGGGAACCAGAAGATGGCGGCCACGGGTCGCCCTATAGCTGACCGCTTATCTATCAATATCCGGCAGGATGTAATCCCAGGACCCGACAATGGCGATTAAATCCGACAGCAGCTCCCCCTGGGCCACCAGGGGCAGGGCCTGGACATTGGCGAACCCCGGGGCCCGGATGCGCATCCGGTAGGCTGTAGTCAGGCCGTCCGAGACCACGTAATAGCCCTGCTCCCCCCGGGGCAGCTCACACGCGGCGTAGGCCTCCCCCTTAGGTATCTTGGGCCCACGGCTGACATTGATAAAGTGATGGATCAAGGTTTCAATGTCCTTGAGGGTGTCCTCCTTGGCCGGAATGACGTAACGGTAATCCTCGGTGACGTAGCGCCCGGGAGGCATCCGGGCCGCGGCCTGCTCAATGATCTTAACACTCTGGCGCATCTCTTCCATGCGCACCAGGTAGCGGGCGTAGCAGTCCCCCTCACTGGCGGTGGGGATGTCAAAATCAAAGGCTTCATAACCCGAATAAGGTGTCTTTTTCCGCAAGTCCCACTCCAGGCCGCAGGCCCGGAGATTGGGCCCCGTCACCCCCCAGTCCATGGCCTCCTCCAGGGAAATAACGCCGATGCCCCGGGTGCGGGCCGCAAAGATGGGATTTTTCCTGAGAAAGGTGTCATATTCCCTGATCCGGGCGGGAAAGACCCGGACGAACGCCTCCACCGCCTCTTTCCAGCCCCCGGGCAGGTCCATGGCCACCCCCCCCAGCCGGAACCAGGAAGGATGGAGCCGCCCCCCGGTGATCAGCTCCACGATGTCCATGATCATCTCCCGTTCCCGGAAGGTGTAAAAGGTGGGGGTCATGGCCCCGCAATCGTGGGCGAAGGTCCCCAGCCAGACCAGGTGGTTGCTCAGGCGGAAGCACTCGCTGAGCATCACCCGGATAAACTGGGCCCGGTCCGGGACCTTGATGTCCGCCAGGGTCTCCACCGCGGTGACGTAGGGGAGGTTGTTGGCCGCGCCGCTCAGGTAATCCACCCGGTCCGTATAGGGAATGAACTGGTGCCAGGACTGGCGCTCCCCGATCTTTTCCGCGGCCCGGTGGTGATAACCGATATCCATGTTCAGGCCGGTGATCTCCTCGCCCTTGAGCGCCACGATAAAGCGCATGAGCCCGTGGGTGGACACGTGGTGGGGCCCGACGTTTAAGAGAAACTCCTCTTCGCCGTCTTCTTTCTGGAGATAAAACCCCGCGTCCAGGGGTTGGTGCTTCTGGGCGTCCGCCAGGGTATAAGGGGCCATCTCCGTGGCCCGGCCGGGATAGGACTTGCGCAAGGGGTGCCCTTCCCAATCATGGGGCATGAGCAGCCGCCGCAACCGGGGATGGCCCGCAAAGCGGATGCCGAAGAGATCGAAGACCTCCCGCTCATACCAGTCGGCCCCGGGCCAGAGACCGGTGATGCTCGGGGCCACCGGCTCTGCCCCGTGGAGATCGACTTTCAGGCGCACCCGGGCCGCGGACTCAAACGACAATAACTGATAGACCAGGGTATAGTCCGGGTAATCCTGGCGCTCCCGGCGGGCGGACTCATCCACCGCGGTTAAATCATCCAAACGCAAAAACCGGGGCTGGGCTTCGGTCTTCAGGAAGCGGAGAACCTCTTTCACCCGGGGCCCGGCCACCTGAAACCCGGGCATATCCGAGGTCTGGGGGATCTCCCGGACGTCCTCGCCGAACCGCTCCTTTAAGGACTGGGCCAGGGACTTCTCCGTCTCGTTCAGCTCGATCCGCCGGGGGGGCGGGGTCCACATCAGGTCGGCCCGGCTCTCCCGGAACCAGGGCGGCGTGACGTCCGTGCCCCGGGGCGGGACGCCGTAGTAACCCGGCCCCCGGGAGTCCCGGGATTTATTGCAACCGTCCACCAGCACGGGTTTTTGCGTCCCTTGGGAGCCGCCGGGCAGGTGCAGGATGCTCCTGGTCGGCCTTTCCGTTTTCACCTTTTCCTGGAGGCGCACGATGCTCTCCAACACGGCTTCGGGCCGGGGCGGACAGCCCGGGATGTAAAGGTCCACGGGCAGGATCTGGTCCACGCCCTGGACCACGCTGTAGACGTCGTACATGCCGCCGCAGTTGGAGCAGGAGCCCATGGAAATGACCCACTTGGGCTTCGCCATCTGCTCGTAGAGCCGCAGCACGATGGGCGCCACCTTCTTGAAGACCGTGCCGGAAATGATGAGGAGGTCGGACTGCCGGGGGGTGCCCCGGAAGACCTCCGCGCCGAACCGGGAGAGGTCGTAACGGGAAGTGACCGCCACCGCTTCTTCGATGAAGCAGCAGGACAGCCCGAAGAACATGGGCCAGAAGCTGTAGGACCTGGCCCAGTTGATCAGGGCGTCCAGGAGGTTCGGCTTCACGCTCCCGGCGTTTGCAGGCGTTTGATTGCTGCGGGCCCCCAATCCAGGCCTCCTTTTTGCCACAGGTAAACCAGGCCGAAGAGCAAGACGATGATAAAAAAGGAGATTTGCAGCCACCCCAACCACCCCAGGGGCTGGCAGGCCACGGCCCAGGCAAAGATGTAGGCCGTTTCCACCTCGAAGATCAGGAAGAACACGGCCACCAGGTAGAAGGCCACCGGAAAGCGGCCCCGGGCCGGCCCGGTGGGGATTACCCCGCATTCATAGGGCCTGAGCTTCTCCGGCGTCTTTTTTTTCTCCCCCAGCCAACCGGCCAGAAACAAGAGCAGCCCCATCAACCCCAGGACCAGGGCGGTATAAAGGGCCAGGCTCAAGAGGCCGGGTTCCCAGGGGGAGAAGGTAAGGGCCGCGGTGGTTTCCATTTATGGCCTTAACCGGCTAAATTATCACGAAAAAAATGGCAGACGTCATTAACTGCCGGCCGAAGCCGCGGTTATCCGCTCAGGTAACTTCCTGCAGATACCAAAAAACTAAGACCCCCGGGGCCTACTGTCAAGGCAAGCCACCTCCCCTGAAGGTCCGCCTGTCGCCGCTTGACAGTGCCCGGGTGGGTCTTATGTTTAGAACTACCGAAATGATGTTTAGCCGCTTAATCCCGGCCATTTCTCCAGGAGGAAGTTCTTTGGGCGCCACTTCGATCACCGCGCTATCTCCCCTGTCCCGGCTGCAGCTCTTCCTGGCCCTGTCCCGGACGCCCCACGGCCTCCTGGACCTGGCCACCCCGGCTTTGGCCGCTTTGCTCTGGCTGGGTGGCTTTCCTCCTTGGCGGGTGACCATCCTGGGGCTGATCACCGCGTTTGCCGCCTACACCGCGGTCTATGCCTTGAATGATCTGGTGGACTACCGGGTGGACCGGGAAAAGGTCCGGGAAGACGGCGGCCGGGGGGGCGAGTGCTACCTGGACGCCATGATGGTGCGCCACCCCCTGGCCCAGGGTTGTTTAAGCGTGACCGAGGGCCTCTTCTGGGCCGGGGGCTGGGCCCTGGCCGCGCTGGTGGGGGCCTATCTGTTGAACCCGGTGTGCGCCCTGATTTTTCTGGCAGGCTGCTTACTGGAGACCGCGTATTGCCTGATGCTCTCCGTCAGCCACCTGCGCACCCTGGTGAGCGGCGTGGTCAAGACCCTGGGGGGCGTGGCCGCGGTCTATGCCGTGGACCCCCAGCCTGCCCCCCTGTTTCTGTTGCTTTTATTCCTGTGGCTCTTTTTCTGGGAGATCGGCGGGCAAAACATCCCCGCGGACTGGCATGATGTGGAGCGGGACCGCCGGGCAGACGCCCGCACCATCCCAGTGCGCTACGGCCCCCAAGGGGCCGGGAGCATCATCCTGGGATGCCTGAGCGTCAGCGTGGCCTTGAGCCCCTTGGTCCTGAGGCTGGCCCCGGCCCGGCTCCCCATGCTTTTGACGGCCGGGGGCCTGATCCTGGGCCTTTGGCTGCTCCTGTCACCGGCGTGGCGGCTGTACCGCACCCGGGACCGGGCCCAGGCCTCGGCCCTCTTTAACCGGGCCTCTTATTATCCCCTGGCCATGCTTCTCCTGGTTTTGGCCGGTTGCGGGTTTTGATTTTTTTGCCTGGGGCAGTGTGATCCATGTCCGCGATGATCACCTCTTATCAGGGGGAAAGGCTAGCCCCGGAAAACTCGGGCGGCAGGCCGCGCGCAGCCACCTCGCCCCGGGCCGGGAGCCGGTTCGGGGAGAGATTGCCGGCTCGGTTTCACTGGCTCAAGCGCCAGCTCCATCCCCTGATCATCCATTTTCCCATCACTTTTTTCCTCTCCGCCACCTGCTTCAGCCTCCTTTATCTTCTGACCCGGGTCAACTCCTTTCAGGATACGGCCCGGCACTGTCTGGGCGGCGGAGTTCTCTTTACCCCCCTGGCCATCTGGACCGGGTTCATCACCACGCGCATCAATTTCCCGGAACCGTCCCCCGCCGTGCGGCTGGAAAAAATCCTATCCTTTATCCTGTTGGCGGCAGGATTGGCGGCCATGATCTGGGGCCTGGCCATGCCGGATATTCTGGATAACCTCCAGGGGTGGAACCTTCTTTATCTACTCCTGATCGTTTCTCTGACCCCATTGGTGACGGTCATCAGCTACTTCGGGGGCATATTGACTTTTCCCCTGGAATGAAGAAACCGCGATAGGCACGAGGTGAGGTTGTTTCAATCACTTGACCAATTATAATATGTCACCCTGAGCGAAGCGAAGGGTCTAGAGATTGTTGAAAAACTTACTTCAGGTAGGGATTCAGGGGCAGATAGAAAAACGGGGTATTAAAGTCCCCCTTTGAAAAAGGGGGATTTAGGGGGATTTCAAGCGCTTACCAAATCCCCCCTACCCCCCTTTTTCAAAGGGGGGATTAAGCTTCTTCTGATCAGGCCCATAAGCTATTTTTCAGCAACCTGAGAGATTCTTCGCCACCTTCGGTGGCTCAGAATGACAGAAATTGATGAATTTCCTAAGTTGCCTGCATTTGCAACAGCCTTAAGATGGAGGCGCATAACCCATATGTCTGAAGTGGAAAAAGAATTTACTCTAGCAGAACTGGCCCAGGCCAACGGCGCGGACGGCCAACCCGTTTATATCGCCTTCCGTGGCCGGGTCTATGACGTCACCCACAGCCCCTTGTGGGCCGGCGGGACGCATATGACCGGCCATCTGGCCGGCCGGGACCTCACCGGGGAATTTGACGACGCCCCCCATGGGCTGGAGGTATTTGAGCGCTATCCCCAGGTAGGGGTCCTCAAGGAAGCGGCCGCGGGCCCGGAAGGCCAGGAGAAGGCCGCCGCTATTGTCATCCCCCGGTGGCTGGGCTGGCTGCTGCAGCGCTTCCCCCTGCTCAAGCGCCACCCCCATCCCATGCTGGTCCACTTTCCCATTGTCTTCATGACCGCGGCCACCGCTTTCACGGTCCTGTACCTGCTCACGGGCAGCAAGTCCTTTGAGCTCACGGCCTTGAATTGCCTGGGGGGCGGGGTGCTCTTCACCCCTGTGGTCATCCTCACCGGCATCTTCACCTGGTGGCTGAACTACCAGTCCCGGCGCTTAAGACCGGTGGTCATCAAGCTCATCCTTTCCCCCATTTTGCTGGCCGTGGCCACCTCTGCCTTTATCTGGCGCCTGCTGCAGCCGGCCATCATGGAAAATCTGCGCGGGGTGAATCTCATCTACCTGCTGCTCATTCTCTCCTTATCGCCCCTGGTTGCGGCCATCGGCTGGTTCGGAGCGCAGATGACTTTTCCCATACATGAGGAGTAGGGGCGAACCCGCGTGTCCGCCCTTGGTGGGCGCACACATGGGTGCGCTACCACAGAGAATGTTTTTTTGATGGTAACTCGAGAGCACACTGCAAAATGCCCTTTTGTCATTCTGAGCGCAGCGAAGAATCTAGATTCTTCGGTCGCTTCGCTCCCTCAGAATGACAGATAAGAAAAGCTGTCATTGAGGTCACAACCTGGAACCTGGATCTCGGAACTCTAAGGAGGCGCAACGGCCATGTTTAATCCGGAGAAAATGGCGCAGTTAAGGAAATTGGCGGCGTTGATCCGCTATTATATCCTGGCGGCCACCACCGAGGCCGGCTCCGGCCATCCCACCTCGTCTCTGTCGGCCACGGAGTTGATGACCGCGCTCCTCTTCGGCGGCTACTTCCGGTATGATGCGGACCACCCGGAGCACCCCAACAACGACCGCCTGATCTTCTCCAAGGGCCACGCGTCCCCCCTTTTTTACGCGCTCTGGGCCGCGGCCGGAAAACTATCAGCCGAGGAATTGATCAAGACTTACCGCAAGTTCGGCAGCCCCCTGGAAGGCCACCCCACCGTGACCTTCCCTTATACGGAAGCGGCCACCGGCTCCCTGGGCCAGGGGCTCTCCATCGGCTTAGGCATGGCCCTTAACGCCAAGTACCTGGATAAGCTACCATATCTCACTTACGTGCTCCTGGGGGACAGCGAAATGGCGGAGGGCTCCCAGTGGGAGGCCATCCAGTTGGCCGCGCATTATGAACTGGATAATCTCATCGCCATCCTGGACGTCAACCGCCTGGGCCAGCGGGGGGAGACCATGTACGGCCATGACGTCCAGGCCTATGGACAGCGGATCGCCGCGTTTGGCTGGGAAACCATCCTGGTGGACGGCCATTCTCTGGAGGAGATTCTGCCCGCCTACCAGCAGGCCGCGCTGATCAGCGGCAAACCGGTGATGATCATTGCCAAGACCATCAAGGGCAAAGGCGTCTCATTTATCGAAGATAAGAACGGCTGGCACGGCAAGGCCCTGAGCCGGGAGGAATTCGCCCGGGCCCTGCCGGAACTGGGAGCCATCGATAAGTCTGTCAGGGGAGAAATCCCCAGGCCCCATGACCAGAGGCCCCTGGAGCCCCTGCCCCAAAAGGCCCCGCCCCCTTCTTACCCCCCGGATAAACCCGTGGCCACCCGCACAGCCTACGGCAACGCGCTCAAACGCATCTACCCGGAGTTCCCCCGAATCGTCAGCCTGGATGGGGAGGTGAGCAACTCCACCATGGCGGAAATCTTCCAAAAGGCCTATCCGGAGCGGTTCTTCGAGATGTACATCGCTGAGCAGAACATGGTGGGTATGGGCCTGGGGCTATCCCGCCGGGGGAAGATTCCTTTCGTGTCCACTTTCGCCGCCTTCTTCAGCCGGGCCTATGACCAGATCCGCATGAGCCAGTATTCCGACCCCAACCTGAAATTCGTGGGCTCCCACGCGGGGGTCTCCATCGGCGAAGACGGGCCGTCC
>Ga0265296_1001420_pt1 | contig 27730 bp, 43 predicted proteins | sample MunlanPumphouse1_FD_189073 | JGI IMG/M metagenome (GOLD analysis project Ga0265296, IMG submission 189073) | Groundwater microbial communities from a municipal landfill in Southern Ontario, Canada - Pumphouse #1 | ecosystem: Environmental > Aquatic > Deep subsurface > Groundwater | place... | reverse complement strand
ATGTTCTATTCTCTATCGTCAAATAAGTTATTATCTCGCAATTCCTACCGCCCTCAGTTCCCTGATTCCGGTTACTTTAATTTGTCCGGCCCATTTTGCCTCATCTTCAAGTTTTTGCGCAATTTTTTCTACCAATACGGTAAGTTCCGCGTCTGACACTTTATCGGGTTGCACAATTACTCTAACTTCCCGTCCCGCCTGGTATGCCGCTACTTCAATAACGCCCGGAAACGACTTGGCGATTTCTTCAACATTAGTCATCCTCTTAACATAATCTTCATGCGGTTCATATCTTGCACCCGGTCTGGAACCGGAAACAGCGTCAGCTATCCAAACAATCGCCGATTCAATTGAAGAAAACGGTTTATCTTCGTGATGTTCCGCTACGCAGTTAATAACTCTTTCCGGAATTCTATATTTCTTCAGTAAATCAACTCCAAGTTGAATATGATTCCCCTCTTCGTCGGTAATTACTTTTCCGATATCATGAAGAAGGCAAGCCAATCTAACTTCCGCCAGATCTGCCTTTAAATCGTTGGCAATTGCTATCCCGATTTGAGTTTCTTCCAGGGTATGAACAATCATGTTTTGTCCGTAAGAAAATCTGAATTTATATTTTCCCAGCAGTTTTACCAAATCTACATGAAGATTATAAACTTTTAAACTGTGGCATAATTTTTCGCCTTCTTCCTGTAAAATCCTCTCAACTTCCTGTTTGGTTTTTTCTACTACTTCTTCTATTCTCAGTGGTTGAATTCGGCCGTCTTTAATCAATTTTTCCAAAGATCTTTTGGCAACTTCTCTTCTGACAGGATCAAATGACGATAAACGGATATCCAAACTTTCGTCTAATTCCAACTCTACTCCTGTTGCCACTTCCAAAGCTCTGATATTGCGTCCTTCTTTGCCGATTATCCTCCCTTTCATTTCTTCATCGGGTAATCTTATCGTTGAAACAGAATATTCAGCGACAAAATCAACTGCTCCGTGTTTCATTGCGTCAACTAAAATCTCTTTGGCTTTTTCGTCTGCGCCTGCTTTAATTTCAATTTCCGCTTCTTTTATTCTTTTGGAAATCTCCTCCGTCATCCTTTTTTCCGTTGCTTCAAGTATCAGTTTTTTTGCTTCATCAACACGAAGAGAGGCGATCTTTTCCAGTTTCTGCAGCTGTTTTTCCCTGATTTCATCTATTTCCCGCAGCCTTCTTTCCAAATCAATTTTTTGACTTTCAACCAGTTTTTCTCTTTCTTCAACCGCTCCCGACTGCCGATCAATTTCCGCCTCTTTTCTAAAAAGTTCATTTTTGGCTCTCAAGGCTTCTTCTCTTATTTTTGCCGCTTCTTCTTTTATCCGATAACCTTCCTCTTTAATTCGAGCCGCTTCTTCTCTGGCTTGGGCCAATAACTCTTTTGCCTGGACTTCATAGATACTTAAATCCACCGGTCTGGCCGGAGCTTTTGGAACCGGTATCGCATTAACAGTTCCGCTGCTCTCAATTTTTATCAGTCTTTCTTCGAGTTGTCTCTGTTTTTTTATCAGGTCGGCGATTTTATCAATAATAGACATATTTCCTCCAATTCAAATAATGATTTTTAATTTTCTGAAGTAAATACAAAACAACCGGATTAACCGAATTGCTCAAAAGATGAAGTAGCTGGGCTTGGGTTTTTTACTTTCATTTTGTCGCATTGTTCCAATATATTTATCTTCAGATCTTTAAATTTTACTTTTTTTTTAGCATTTTATCAACTATTGTCCTTATTTCTCCCCAACCGTAGCCTCTCCTGAGAAGAAATCCGTAAAGTTTCTTTTTTCGTTCCGGAAGTGGAAGTCTGCCCAATTTTGGCAGTTTTTTTCTGATCAACTCTTCGATTAAGACGTCTTCGTTTACCGGATTTTCAGCAAAAATTTTATCGATTAAATCTCTTTCTATGCCTTTATTTATCAGTTCAATCCTCGTTAATTTTTCTCCTTGATTCCTAAATTTTCGCCTTTGATCTGTCCACCAGCGGGCAAAGGTTTCATCGTCGATTAATTTTTGGTCAATAAGTTTTTCTATAATTAAGCTTTGAGTTCTTTTCCCCGCTTCCTGTTGATTTAAATATTGCTTTATTTCTTCAGTACTTCTTGGACGAAAAGATAAATACCTTAAGGTTTTATCATAAATAGACAAAAAATCCCCTTCTTTAATCAGGTTCTCAATTTTTTCTTTTGAAACTTGTAAGTTTACTGTCAGTTTTTCCCTGACAAAAGTATCAAGAGGAAGCGAAAGGGCAAATTCGTTGTCGATAAAGATATTAACCCAATTTTTTCTTTTTTTTTGAGGCTTAATTGAGGAAATTATGGGCATTAAATTTCATCTTCAGAATCTTCTTCTTTTCCGATAATTTTTTCTTCAACCGCTTTGCCGCTTTTAACTTCCTTCCAGATTTTTTCTTCAATTTCTTTTTGTATCTTTGGGTTTTCTTCAAGATAGGAAATCGCCGCTACTCTTCCTTGTCCCAGCATTGTTTCCCCGTAACGGTAAAATGCACCGGATTTTGACAATATTCCCATATCCAGTCCAACATCAAAAATTCCCCCTGATTTGGAAATACCGCCTTTTGCTAAAATATCAAATTCGGCGACTTTAAACGGAGGCGCGACTTTGTTTTTAACTATCCTTACTCTGTGACGGGAACCAATCGGATCCTCTCCGTCCTTTAATATTTCAATTTTCCGGGTATCCATTCTTACTGAAGCATAAAATTTTAACGCCAATCCTCCGGTCGTTGTCTCGGGGTTGCCAAACATCACGCCAATTTTTAGTCTTAGTTGGTTGGTAAAAATCACTACCGTCTTTGAACGGGATATTGCGCCGGTTAACTTTCGCAGCGCCTGAGACATTAATCTTGCCTGAACACCAACCATTGCATCGCCCATTTCCCCTTCAATCTCCGCTCTCGGTACAAGCGCGGCAACCGAATCAATAACCACCACATCCACTGCTCCACTCCTAACCAAAGTCTCTACAATCTCCAGGGCCTGCTCTCCGGTATCGGGTTGGGAAACAAGTAAATCATCAAGATTTACACCGATTTCCTGCGCCCAGATTGGGTCAAGAGCGTGTTCGGCGTCAATAAAAGCAACTGCTCCGCCAGCCTTTTGCGCTTGAGCAATGATTGAAAGCGTTACTGAAGTTTTTCCGGAAGCTTCGGGACCGTATATTTCCACAATTCTGCCTCTTGGAACACCACCAATGCCAAGAGCAATATCCAACGCAATTGAACCAGTCGAAATAACTTCAACGCCGATTTTACTGGCGGGATTCTCCCCCATTCTCATAATCGATCCCTTGCCGTATTGTTTTTCAATCTGGTCCATGGCAATCCTGATCGCTTGAAGTTTTGGAGAAACCGATGGAGTATTGTTTGAATTTGTGTCTTTATTGTCTTTTGTCATTATAATTAAATTTAAGCATAATATAAGTTAATTTACAAGCCTCAACTTAACATATTTCTTTCAATTTATAGGGATATTTGATAAAATATTCTCGCTATTTCTTAATTATCAAGAAATAGCGGAGGTTAGTTCAGATAGTAGAACGCGTGTATGGGGTACACGAGGTGGACAGGGCAGTACTGTCACCTCCGAAGTTGTAAAGCCAGTAGAAATACTGGCTTTTTGTTATTGACATCTTCGGGTTATCTTCGGTAAACTGATAATATGAGATTCGTAGAAGTCAATTGCGATTACTGCGGAAAAACATTTTCAAAGGAATTTAGAAGATTTAACGAAGAAAAGAAATATAATTGGAAAATATATTGTTCTTTGAATTGCCGAAAATTATCGAAAAATAAACAAATACAAATAAAATGCGGCAATCCTCATTGCGATAAATATCTTTTTAGAATTCCGTCAGAAATTCCCGCAAATGGTACTAACTATTGTTCACGTTCATGCGCAGCTATAATAAATAACAGGAAGTTTCCCAAAAAGAAACCTTTTAAAGCTCTCAAAACTTGTAAGGCTTGCGGTAAAGAATTCATTGATAATAAATCAAGAAAGTATTGTTCGCCTAATTGTTACACCAAACGTCCAATTTTCCCAGCTGAAAAAATAATTGAAGAAATTAAAGCGTTTTATAAGCAAAATGAAAGAATTCCCTTCAAGGAAGAGTATTTCCACTGGAAAGCAGCGAGATTCAGATTTGGAACGTGGAATAAAGCAATATTAGCAGCCGGATTAGAACCGAATCCTGTTTTGTTTGCTAAAAAACACATGGCCAAAGACGGTCATATTTGCGATTCTTTATCCGAAATGATAATTGACAATTGGCTTTTTGCAAAAAAAATTCCTCATGAAAGAAACTTTCCCTACCTGAATACAAAATTTACAGCTGACTTTAAAGTTAATAATATCTACATTGAATTTTTTGGATTACATAACGAATTAAAAAGATATGACCAACTCATGAAAATAAAATTAAAAATCATTAAAGACAACAACATAAAGTTAATTGCCATTTACCCTAAAGATATTTTTCCAAAGTCAAGATTAAATGAGATTTTTAAGATTTTTTTTAAATAGATTATATTTTTTTATATAAGGTGTATATCGCATAGATAATCATTATTTACGCGTCTCTATAAACAAACGTAATTATTAGCCGATCTGATATAATTTGACTAATGAAGCTTACGATAATCGGTTCAGGAACTGCTATTGCAAAAAAAGAAAGAAGGGGACCTTCTTTTTTATTGGAAACCGACAGTCAAAAACTGCTTTTTGACTGCGGTTGGGGATGTTTGTCCGGTCTTTTGGAAACAGGTATCGAGGCAGGTGATATTGATCAAATATTTATTTCCCATTCGCATGCCGACCACCTGGGGCAGTTAATCCCCCTGCTTCACTCGATTTTTAACACCGGAGTTTATTTTCCCCAAAAATCAAGGAAAAAAGATTTGATCATTCACGGATACAAAGGGTTTACGAATGATTATGAGCAGCTGCGGAAAATAATGTTTCCGGAAAGAGTTGAACCATACAAAATCGAAATTATTGAACATACTAATGATCAAAATAAATTTAATGATGTTTTAGTTAAATCAACAGAAGTAACCCATGTCCCACAGTATTTTCCCTCTGTTGCTTACCGGATTGAAAATGAAGGAAAAAGTTTTACTTACTCCGGAGACTGCGGACAAAACAGTAATTTAATAAATTTAGCCAAAGATTCCGACTTGCTGCTAGTTGACTGTTCAGTTCCAATTACGGGTTTTGAAAAATTCGGATCGTTTGCTAATCACCTTTCACCACTAGAAGTTGGAAAAATCGGAAAAGAATGCAATGTTAAACATTTGGTTTTATTTCACCTTTATGACCAGGATACCGGTGAAGAAATTAAAAATGAAATCGGGAAAAATTATTCGGGTGATTTAATTATCCCCAGCGACCTTCAACAAATTCCTTTATGAAAGAATACCGCGCGACAAAAGAAAACCGATACCATATTTCCTGCGGCGGAATTATTTACAGAAAAACAAATCAGGAAATTGAAATTTTATTGCTTCACCGGTTTAAATCTGATTTATGGCAATATGACAGTTGGCATCTTCCCAAAGGCACTAAAATTGTCGGAGAAACAGACGAGCAAACGGTTGAAAGAGAATGTCTCGAAGAAACCGGTTACCAAGTAAAAGTAATAAGAAAAATCGGCAGTTTAAAATCAACTTACAAATTAGATGAGAATAGTGATGCAAAAAAAATCACTCACTATTATCTTTGCCAACCGGTAACGCAAATATCAAAAAATGTCAAAGAATATGATGAAATAAAATGGGTTGAAATTAATCAGGCAAGTAAACTGCTGTCAGAATTTAAACTTTGGGAAAAAGAAGAAGAAATATTAATAAAAATATTAAAAGAAACATTAATTTAACTATTCCTCAATATTTCTCAAATCACGAGTTTCGCTTTAACTCGTTTACAAATTTCACCTTGAACATATGCATTGTGTCATTGCGAGGAGTTGAACGACGAAGCAATCTCTGGATATTAAGATAGATCGCCACGGAAGTCCCTCTACGGGCAGAACTTCCTCGTGATGACAAATAAAACAAACTTGTTCAAGTGTTCTTTACAGGTTTTAGCGGTGTGGATTTTATTATTAAAATAATTAAAAGACCCGTAAACAGGTCTTGACAGTAGACCATATTAGGTATATATTCCAGCTATGGATACGGTTTCTATCAGCCAATTAAAAACAAACCCCTCAAAAGCAATTTCCGACGCAGACGATTACCCTTTGATGATTAAAAACAGAGGAATTACAAAGGGGTATATTGTCGGCAAAGAACTCTTCGAAAAACTTGTTGCCTGTCTTGAAAATCACATTGATAAAAAGGCGGTTTCAGAAACAGACTTTAAAAAAGGAAAAGATTTTGAACAGGTTGCAAGCGAACTTAATATATGAAGTTAATCATCTCCCCAAGGGCAGAGAAAGAGCTGAAAAAACTTTCAAAAATTGATCAAATTGCTGTTGCTAAAAAAATCAGAGGTCTTACTCAACTACCAATATTAAACGAAGAGAAGCTTTCAGGCTATAAAAATATTTTTAGAGAAAGAGTGGGCAATTTCAGAATTGTTTATAAAAAAACTTCTCAAGAAATTTATATTGTTCTAATCGGTCATCGAAAAGAGATATATAAATTATTAAAACAATTATTCTAATTAACAAGTTTACTTCAGATACTTACTAATATTTTCTAGGTGTTCTTTGTAGGTTTTGGGCAGCGAAATATTAGAATAAAAGAAGAAATTTACTTTATACCTTTTAAGCCGAAGCAGGACCATATTTATTAGCTCCAGCATTCCCATCTTCAACAAAGAGCGGCACAAACATAAAAATAAAAAATAAAATATTTAAAAGCGGAATATAAAGAAGTAAAATTTTCCATCCACTTTCTCCAAAATCATGAAGCCTTCTGACAAACAGAGAAAACAAAAGGACAAAAAAATAAATCATATAAAGAAATGGAGCTGCCATTAGGACTATCAAGATAATGGCAAGCACCAGGTTAACAAAACTAAAGGAAGTGGAATTTGACAAATTTGACAGAGAAAACAAAAAAAGAACAATTGGAAGAATCATCGAAGATAAAGCAAAAACAAAGAGACCCTGTTTGACTGAATTAAGAAAATTTTTCTGATTCAACCTCCCTTTAAATGAAATTTTGAATAATTCAAATTTTAGCATCTTTACTAAGGATAATAATTAAATATTACATTGTCAATAAGTCACCAGTCGCAGACTGAAGCCAGTTGTTAAAAAAATTTACTGAAGATATTTTTTAATATTCTTCAAATGCTCTTTGTATGTTTTGGCGGTGTGAATTTTTTTGTCGGGAGAATGAAGATAATATAAGGCGTCAGTTTCCACGGGGTAGGCAACGGCACGAATTGACTCAATACCCGGTGAGCAAATCGGTCCGGGAGGAAGACCTTCGTTAAGATAAGTATTATACGGAGAATCAATTTTTCTGACTATTCCCGGACCTAATATTTGCCAAAAGGTAAAATCATCCAAAATCTGCAGTCCGCTATCGTCCAGTTTTTCCGAAGCAATTGCATATTGTACTGTCGCATCAATTTCCAGTCTCATATCTTTTAGCAACCGATTCCAAATAATCCCGGCAATCACCGGCTTATCTTCTTTTCCACCACTTTCTCTTTCAATCAAAGAAGCGATTTTAATCGCGGTGTCATTACGGATATTCTGTAATAATAAGTCTTTTTGCAGTTTTGTATCAAATTTTTCGTTAAAATTGGATTTTAATTTCTGAATAATCTGCTGGGGGTCAGCATCGGTATCAATCAAATAAGTATCAGGATATAAATAACCTTCTTCGGCAATATTGGAAAAACTTCTGGCTAAAGAAAAAGGCCAGTTAAACACTTTTTGCAAAATCAAAGCTACTTGCTCTTTTCTTTTTCCCGGAGGGATTATCACCCACTTTTGGAAAGGTCCCAGTAGCAATTTTTTGACTAATTGAAATGCATTCATATTTTTTGAAACTTGATAAGCACCTGGGATAATTCTTTCACCCGATTTAGGACAAGTTTTTTTTTGCCAGCAAACAAAGTTTATCGCAAAATTAAACGCATTTTTATTTTTAAAAAATCCTTGTTTAAAAAGATCGTCTATTGCCATACTTTCCGGTGTTTCCATCCGTACGATAAATCTTTCTACTTCACTTTTATTTTGCGGAGCGGAAAATTGTGAATAAAATAAGCCCACGGATAAAGTAACTAAAATAATTATAAAAAGAAAAAGGAAACGAAAAACTTTCATTCTGATAGTTTATCATTTATAGCTAAAGTAAGGAAAAAGGGAAATCTTAAGGGATAACTTAAAGGAGAAAATTTAGGAAAATAGGGAAAATTAGAGAAAGAAGGGAAAATGAAACATTTGAATATTAAAATTTACGGAAGAGTTCAAGGGGTAGGGTTCCGGTTGTCGGTATAAAACTGGGCCAACAAATTAAATATCAACGGTTTTGTCAGAAACGAAGAAGACGGAACCGTTTATATTGAAGCTGAAGGTGAAGAAAAAAATGTGGAAAAAGTTGAATCAGAATACAATCCTGAAGTGAAAAATTTCTCCGGCTTTCTCCCGCGATAGTGCTCGCAACTGCAAAACTAAACAAGAATTCCTCTTGACAAACCAATGAATAAAACCCTACGATTAAATAGGAGGTAAAAAAATGGTTAATACAACATCAAGTTCAGGTTCCAAGGGCAATGTAGGCGTAATAATCGCCTATTTGATTGGCCCAATTTATTTATTAATTGAGAAAAATGACAAGACGCTTCGTTTTCATGCCCTGCAGGCAACGTTTTTGTTTTTGACTTTAATTGTAATCAATGTCATTATCTCGACCTTGCGCCTTTGGGCAATTTCCTCTTTGGTTAGCCTGGGAGTAACTATTCTCTGGATAGTCTTAGTGGTAAAAGGTTATCAAGGAGAAAAAATTGTTCTTCCGATTATCGGGCCGATGGCAGAAAAATACGCTTAATTATTAGGAATTGCATTGTTTCGAGTTAAGAAATTTTTTCTTCATGGTTTTATTCAATATTGATTTCATGGTTTTCGAGATAGTCTTTGTCATGTATGCTTCTTAATTTTCTTTTTGTTTGCACTAAGGTTTGATTATAAAGATTCTATGGGATTTGAGAATTTTAGAGGAAATAGAAAAAAATTATGATATAATTTAGTTGATCATGTTTCTGGAACTTTCAAAGGAGAAAATATCATGAGTAACAGCACAAGGGAAATTATCGAGATCTTAGTCGGACTCTTATTAATCGTAGTTAGTTGGGTAATTGTCGCTCTTTATATTAATGTCTGGGAACCAAACATGGGAGCCGATAACTGGATTCCCATAACTTGTGCATTCATTTGGACCTTGTTTGTGGCAAAAGTATTAAGCGAACGAAGAGCAAACATAAGATAATCTATCAAGTAACAAATTAAGGTGCGATCTTGTTCAAGATCGCACCTTAATAATCTTGTAACACATTGAAGAAATTACAATTATATAAAATTATAATGCATATACCACTCTGCTTTGATTTTGCAAAAGTGGTATATACCTACCGTAGCTTTCAAAATAGAGAAAATAGCTCGACATATTGGACGAAATAATATCAAAATCAAAGCTTCGCAGTGCCCTTCCGTAGTCCCGACGTACTGTAGGGACGAAGGAGGGTTAGGTATTATACCCTTACATTTTGAAAGCAGAGGGGTATATACATTATAATAATGTCGGAAAAAGAGAAGAAACAATATAGGAAATAGGGAAAAAATTAAAGGAATTTTAAAAGGAAAGGTGAGAGAATAGTTATATGAATGAAGGTCAATCTTCAAACGAAACAATATTGCCATCTATTCCAAAAGAATACAGGGATAATCCTGAGTATTATGACAATAATCAAGGAACGCTAAATGTCGGTAGTAGAGAATCTAACATTGCAGCACAAATTCTTTCTAATTTTGCACCTACCCCATTTACTTTAGACGGAATAAGTTACGCTTCAATCGAAGCTTTTGTTCAAACGCTTAAATCTCCCAACGAAGATGAACAAAACAAAATGAGGACACTTACGGGGTCTGAATCAAAAAAATCAGCCCGAAGGTTTAAAACAGAAATAAAGAACGCTTATATGGAAGATGAAAATGAAGAAGAACCGGTGGGATACGTATCTAATTATCAGGGAATTCAAATTCCCTTTCGCAGTTACGATCACTACTCCTTAATTGAAAGAGCCATCAGAGCAAAATTTAAACAAAATCCGCAGGCAATGGAATCACTGCTGGGAAACAACAAACGTGATCGACGTAAGATCACGCATATTTTATACGACCATGAGGGGAAAGCCATACCGGAAAATCCGTTTACCTCACTTCCGGCTGAAGTATTTACCACTATATTAATGAGAATTAGAAACGAAGAACAGGATAAAAATCATCATTGATTTATTGTTTCATTGCTAAATTGTTGAATTGTTAAGTTTTCTGATAAAGTCCAATTATGTGCATCTTAGTTAAATTTATATTTAAAGCGGTAGATATTTTTTCCATTAATACTGCTATTTTAAAAGTTAAATTATTAAAAGAAACATAGCTAGGGTCTGGATTTAAGATTGTTTTATTTTGTTTAAAACCTATTTGAGTAAGTAATTTATTCATAGGTTTAAGTGAGTTACATTTATACTCGGTTTTAAAAGTATCTTCTTCTGTTCTCCCGTAAACTTTCTTTAAAAATATTTTATTTAACGCCCAGCCAAATAAACTTTTCCCGATTAATATATACGAATACTTATACGGAGTGACAAAAAGAAAAGCTCCGCCCGGTTTTAATACGCGGAATACTTCGGAAAAAACTTTTGCGGGATTTTTCAAATGCTCAATTACCCAAAGACTTAAGACGGCATCAAAAGAATTATTTTTAAAGGGCATTTTTTCCAGATTTCCAATTAATATTTCATCAAGACAAATATTCTTTTTAACGGACTGCTTGGAAACATCTATCCCAACCGCTTTTTTTATTCTTTTCCGGTATTCATCGATTACATAGTTTCCGTTCCCGCAGCCAGCGTCTAAAACCTCCATACCCGGTTTGAGATAAGCAGCAAAAAACTTTTTCAGAATAATTAGAGAATCGTCCCACTTGGGATTAATTTTTTTATAAAGTCTTTTATAATGAAGCAGTCTTTCCTCCTGGGGAGTCAATTGGCTGTAAACTTTAATATATTCTTCGGACATTAAATTATTCGCGGCAGCAATCAATGGCGTGTTTGATAACCTGACCGAGTTTGCTCATAAAAGAGTGCGTAGATTCCTTTTCTGCCTCCTTTAACTCCACCGACCTCACCAGTTCATCGGTTTTTATTAATTTCAGATTGAGTCCCCAAAACATTTCATAAAGTTTGTACGCCATTTGAAAATAGTCTTCCGCCTCTTTTTTCTCCCCTTTAGCCAGACTTTTCGTTCCTACTTCCATTAGACGCATGCAACCTGCTAATAAGTGTTTCTGGATACACCATTCTTCTCCCTCGTAATCTTTTATTAGATTTTTTAAAAGTTTTTTCCGCATCTCTCTAATTTCGTGAAGAAGAACCAAATATTTTGTCTCTTTGGTTTTACCATAAGAAAAGAAAAGATGCTCTTCAATGCCAATCAAATTCATGACTCCGACAGAGAGATCTTCTCCGGAAGAAAGATCAAGATTTTCCCCTTTTTCTACGGCCTTAACTTTATCAAGTAATTTTTTAATATCTTCTGTTTTATCCATATTCTAATTTGTAGAAACGCGGCATGCCGCGTCTCTACGGTATTTACCAATCACATTTTATAATTTAATATTACAAATTCTTGCCCCGATCAAAGTGGCAATTATTAATAATAATACAGGAATTACAACTCTTTGGTAAGGAAAAAATGCCTTGCCCGGATTATTTTTGTTTAATTTTCTCAAAACAAAATCTGTAGCGTAAGCCAATAAAAATACAATGGTCCCGGCGATAATTCCGGTCAAAAGTTTATCGTGGCCATGAATTTTACATGTTGGATTGCCGATAAAACCAGCTTGTTTTAAACCTAAAACCGTGGTAATCCATAAAAGCGCAGTCAAAATCCATTTTTGTCCTTTTATAAAAGTCCTTTTGATAAAAGTAGAGGTCCAAAGTCCTAAAGAAAGAATAAGACCGCCGGACCAAATCCCTACTATTAAATCGTCAATTCCCAAATAACGGGAAAGAAGAACACTGCCGCCAATGGTAACAATACAAACAGGACACTGGGCGTTAACCGGAGAAGCAGATATTAAAAAAGCTAGTAAAGATAAAAAAAGGGGGGTAATTTTCTTGAACATGTCTTAATTTGAAATTTGAAATTTGAAATTTGAAATCAATATTAATTGTTTTAATTTTAAATTTTTAAAACTTTCAAATTGAATCATTTCAAATTGTAAATTGTAAATTGTAAATTTTTGTATTACCGTTTGGGTGATTGTTTTGCCGCCCTTGCTCCTTGAGCTAAACCAAATTTTCTTCTTTCCTTTTCTCTCGGATCGCGAGTGAGTAAACCATGAGGTTTTAATATCTTTCGATATTTCTCTGCGTCTAATTTTGAAAATGCCCTGCTTACTCCCAAAACAAAAGCTCCTACTTGGCCGTTTATACCTCCACCGGTGATTCTTGCAGTCGCAAAAAATTTACCTATGGTATCGGTTAATTCAAATGGTTTAAAATATTTAACTGTTGGAATATTTTTAAAATAATCTTCAATCGGTTTGCTGTTTACCAAAAATTGTCCTTTTCCACTAAAAAGTCGAATTCTGGCAACGCTTCTTTTTCTTCTTCCTAGCGCGTTTATATATTTACTTTTTAATCCATTTTTTTTCATTTATTTTCCTCCATTTTAGAATGTTTAGTACTTAATTTTTTTACCGAAGCTTTTTTTTCACTTTCTTTCGTAAGATTTTCATTTTTTATAAATTTTTTTTCAAATTGATGTTCCGACTGGGGAAAAATATATAATTTACCAAGCCAAAGCCTTTTGAGTTTATTATCAGGCAGCATTCCTGAGACCGCGCTTAGAATTACTTTTTCCGGAGTTTTCTCCATTAATTCCGATAGTGTTCGGATTCTTCTTCCTGCAGGGTATCCCGAATACGAGTCGTACTGTTTTTGTTCCAACTTTTTTCCGGTGAATTTAACGTATTTTGAATTAATTATAACAACATGATCTCCACAATCCAGATTATGAACAAAATACGGTTTATTTTTACCAATTAAAAGCGGAATGACACCGGTCGCCAGTCTTCCCAGAATTTTATCTTTAGCGTCAATTAAATGCCAATATCTTTTTATTTCTGATTTTTTAGTCGTTTTTTCCATTTTTCATTGATTTTTTACTAATATTTTTGGGCTTTTTTTCTTCAATTTCAGTGATTTTTTCACCTTTATCTTTTTTCAGGATTTCCTTTTTCTGTTTAACTTCGATCGGAATATTCTCGGTAAACATCATTTTTACCATCTCCGCCTTATCTCCTCTTCTTTCTCCAAGTTTCACAATCCTTAAATATCCGCCTTTTCTCTCTTTAAAAACCGGGGCAATAACATCACAAAGTTTATTAACCAAATGCTTCTTGCCAAGAAATTTCAATATCATCCGACGGTCATTTAAGGTCGCGCTTTTCGCTTTAGTAACCAGTTTTTCAGTCTCGGAATGAATTGCTTTCGCTTTGGCCAAGGTCGTTGTCAACTCTTCTTTTTCTACCAGACAGGCAACCAATCCCCGAAACAAAGCCTTTCTTTGATTTTTTGTCCTGCTTAACTGACGACCGAAAACTTTCTTTCTCATTATTATTCTCCGATTTCAATTCCTTTTTCTTTTAAGGATGCTTCGATAATCTTTAAAGATTTTCCGCCTAAATTTTTAATCTTTGAAATTCTCTTAGTTCCTGACTGTTTGATATCACCAACGGTCTTTAAACCTTCTTTCAATAATGCATTAACGATTCTGGTCGGTAACTCAAGCTCTTCGACCATTAAATTCAATTCCTCGTTTTTCTTTTCTTTGATTTTTTCTTCCTTGATTGTTTCTTTCGGTTCAACAACCTGATTGAAAAACGAAACAAGGATCTTGGCCGCCTCTTTTAAGGAAACGGTAGGCTCGATTGTCCCGTCAGTATAAATTTCGATAGTCAATTTATCGTAATTTGTAATTCTTCCTACACGGGTTGCGCTTACAAAATAATTAACCCTTTGAATCGGAGTAAAAATCCCGTCCAACGGAATAATACCGATTTCACCGGCTTCTCTTTCTTCAAAAGGTACATATCCGTAACCCGATTCAACAATAAACTCCGCCTTTAATCTGGAAGAGCTTTCCGATAAATTTCCCAAAACCAAATCTTTGTTAACAATTAATACTCCGGCCGGAGTTTCCAAATCTCCTGCAACTACCGGTCCCGGACCAGTTTTATCCAATGTAATTTTTACCGGTTTATCGCCCGTATATCTTATTCTTACTTTTTTCAAATTCAGAGTCAGTTCCACTACATCTTCCTTTAATCCTTTTATGGTCGAAAACAAATGCTTCGCACCGGATATTTTTGCTTGGATAATTGCCGCTCCCGGCAAACTTGACAGTAAAACCCTTCGTAATGCATTTCCCAAGGTTTGCCCGTAACCTTGCTCAAGCGGTTCAATAACGTAAACTCCAAAATTGGAAGTTTCTTTTTCAGTTTTAACCTGAAAGTTAGGAACTATCATAAATCTCCTTTTTTAATATTTAAAATACAATTAATAATTTAATATTTACAAAGTAAAATTATCTTCTGGAATAAAACTCAACAATCAGCTGTAAATCAACGTCGGTACCAATCTCGTCTTTTTTCGGTAAATGTTCAATCTTTCCGACAGTTGCTTTTCTCTGGAGCCAATCAGGCAGTTTATATTCTTTATTTTCTAAAGATTTTTTAACTGTCAATATCGACTGTCCCTTGGAATCGATACTTAAAACATCACCTGTTTTAACCCGATACGACGCTATCGTCACTTTTTTACCGTTGACTAAAATATGTCCATGGCTAACCAATTGTCTTGCCATTCTCCGGGAGGGTGATATACCCAAACGGTATACTACATTATCTAATCTTGATTCAAGAAGCTGAAGTAAAGCCTCTCCGGTTGCTTCTCTGATTTTTCTTGCAATTTGGAAATATCTCTTTAACTGGCTTTCACCAATACCGTAAGATCTTTTTATTTTTTGAGATTCAAAAAGTCTGATACCATAATCAGAAATTTTCTTTTTTCTTTTTGAAACAGGAGGACCGGGAGGAACCGCTCCTTTTTTAGTAATCGGACATTTAGGAGAAAGACATCTTTCACCCTTTAAAAAAAGTTTCTTTCCCGTTGTCCGACAAAGCCGACATTTTCTTGATATTAATTTAGCCATCTTTATACTCTCCTTTTTTTTCTCGGTCTTACTCCGTTATGAGGAATCGGGGTTATATCGGCTATCATATTAATCTTTACATTAGCTGCCCTGATTGCACGCAAGGCTGCATCTCTTCCTGCTCCCGGACCTTTTATATAAACATCAACTTCTTTAACCCCTAACTGTTTAGCTTTGATAACTGCTTTTTCCGTTGTCACCGTCGCTGCGTAGGGAGTCGCTCTCCTTGCACCCCTAAACCCGGTTGAACCGCAAGATTCCTGAATAAGAACATTTCCGTCTTTATCAGAGATTGTTACTATTGTATTGTTAAAAGTAGCTAAAATATTTACTCTACCTTCCGGTTTGACTTCAGTCTTTTTTTGCATAATGTTTTAAATAATTTATTTTTTTGCGCTGGACGATTTTTCGTTTCCTGCAATTTTTTTCTTAGCCAGTTCCTCTTTCTTAAGCGCGCCAATAGTAACCCTCTTTCCTCTTTTAGTCCTCGCATTTGATCTGGTTCTTTGTCCACGTACCGGCAATCCCGCAATATGACGTTTTCCTCTATAGGAACCGGTCTGTTTTAATCTTTTAATATTCTCTTGAATTTCTTTTCTTAAATCTCCCTCGATTTTGTACTTTGAATCAATCGTCTTTTGAATTTTGGTAACTTCTTCTTCGCTGAGATTTTTTACTCTTTTTCCCGGATCAATATTGGCTTCTTTCAATAACGGAACAACATTCTTACGTCCAAGTCCGTAAAGAAGAGTTAAGGCAATATCTATTCTTTTTTCTTCTGGTAAATCAATTCCTGAAATTCTCGGCATAATATCAATTTAAAATTAATAATTTACAATGTACAATTGATTTTAATTTTTGACCTTAAATTATACATTGTACATTTTACATTGTACATTCGATTACCCTTGTCTCTGTTTGTGTTTAGGAATCTTGCAAATAATATATATCCTGCCTCTTCGGCGGACAATTTTACATAAACGACATCTTTTCCTGGTTGATGCTTGAACTTTCATTTATTATTTAATTCTATAAGTAATTCTTCCTTTTTCTTTATCGTAAGGTGTTACTGTAAATTTCACTTTGTCTCCGGGTAAAATTTTGATTCTGTGCATTCTCATTTTGCCGGACAAAGTACATAAATACTGCCGTTTATCTACCCCCTCTACCCTGAAGGTAGTATTCGGTAAATTTTCAGTAACAATTCCTTCTACTTCAATTTCGTCTTTTTTTAACATACAAAAAGACCCCCTGATTTTTTGACTACCTAAAAACAGTCGGCGTCAAAATTAGAGGCCCATTTTCAGTGATAGCCACTGTTTGCTCAAATAGCCCGGATATTTTACCATCTCTGGTAGAAATAGTCCAGTTGTCATTATTAAGTACCACGTCCGGGCTACCTTGATTATAAATCACTTCTATCGCAAGTGTCATTCCATTTAATAATTTTAACGTATTTTCAACCTTCCCTGACAAAAAACAAGGAATTAAAGGGTCTTCGTGAAGGCTTTTTCCTATTCCGTGTCCGGTAAGAACCATTACCGGTTTAAAACCCCCTTTTTCGATAGTTTTTTGAATTTCACCGCTAATATTACCAACATAATTACCAACTACCGCCCAAGCTACCGCATTTTTAATCGCCTCTTTCCCGGATTGAAGAAAATCGTTACTTTCAAATTTTCCCTTTTTTTTACCAATTTTTAAAGACCAGGAGAAATCCGTATTGTAGCCGTTTAAATAAACTCCGGCATCAATTTTTAAAATATCGCCTTCTTTGACTATTTTTTCCTTTTTTGGGATACTGTGCACCACTTCATTGTTTAGTCCAACACAACTCGCAAAATGGTATCCGGAAACCATTTTAAAAGACGGCTCTGCGCCAAACTCTTCTATGCCTTTATCGATTAAGCTATCAATCTCCAGGGTTGATATTCCCGGTTCTACTTTTTCAAAAGTGCAGGAAACGACATCTCCTAAAATCTTCCCTCCTTCTGCCATAAATCCAATTTCCTCTTTAGTTTTAAGAAAAACTTTAGGCATCTTATACTAAACTGCGTTTCTTTAATCTTTCCACAATATCTTCAAAAATCACTTCAATCGGCCTATTTCCGTCAATTTCTTCAAGAATTCCTTTATTTTTGTAATAATCAATCAATGGTTTAGTTTTGGTCCAAAATTCATTTAATCTTTTTTCGATTGCCTCTGGTGTTTCATCAGTACGAACTATCAATTTTCCTCCACAGCTATCACAAATTCCTTCAATTTTAGGAGGATTGGTCACAATATTAAAAACCCGACCACACTCTGAGCAGGTTCTTCGACTTGATAATCTTTTAAACGTTTCTTCTTTGGTTAATGTAATGAAGATAACAACATCAAGCTTCTTTCTTTTTTCCAGCAAATACTTTTCGAAATATTCCGCTTGAGAAAGGACTCTGGGAAAACCGTCAAAAATAATCCCGTCCAGTCTTTCCAGTCCGCCAAGGTATTCGTTAATTAATTCAATAATTATTTCGTCGGGAACCAGTATCCCTTTTTCCACAAATTCAGTCGCTCTTAATGCCAACGGTGTATCTTTACCTTTTAAACCACGCAAAATCCCGCCCATGTTTACATAAGCTAATTTATATTTTTCGATTAATTTTTCTGCCTGGGTTCCTTTACCGCAACCCTGAGGTCCGACTAATAATACATTCATATAATTTAATGCCTATAAATAAATTTGTAACGTAACGTCATTCCGAGCGAAGGCAAGTCTGACTTGCCGAAGTCGAGAAATCCCTTTCCATCATCGTTATCTCAATTATAGAGAAAGGGATCCCTCCACTCTCCGGCTCAGCCGGATTGGTCGGGATGACAATATTGTATTAGTATTTCTCCAAATACTTCTCATATCCGTGCATTTGGACATGATTTTCTATTACTTTAAAAGTTTCCAAAATTACCGATACAACAATCAACATTCCCGTACCGCCAATTGCCAAACTGGAAACTCCCGTTGCTTTCTGCATTATCGAAGGTAAAATTGCGACAATGCCCAAAAAGAAGGCGCCGGCTAAAGTTATCCTGGTAATAATAAAACTTAAAAATTCCGCTGTTGGTTTTCCGGGACGAATACCGGGAATAAATCCTCCGTACTTCTTAATTTCATCGGCAATTTTGTTTGGATTGAAAACCACAGCAGTATAAAAATAAGTAAAACCGACAACTAAAACAAAATAGGCGATATTATAAAATATCCCTCCCGGATTAAATGATTTTGACATGAAAAGCGCAATTGATGCAATCGGCTTATTGGGAACTTGAGATAAAAACCTTCCAAGCATTGAGGGAATGAGTACCAATGAAACAGCAAAAATAATCGGAATTACTCCGGCTTGATTAATCTTTAGTGGTAAAAAAGTCGATTGTCCGCCATACATCTTATTCCCCTGAATTCTTTTTGCATATTCGACGCGGACCTTTCTTACTGCTTCCTCCATAAAAACAACCGAGGCAATAACAGCAATCCCCAAGACAAGGAAAATAATCATATTAAAGACTTTGGTCGAGTCTACTGTCGCCGATGTTTGAAATAAAGATATCGGTAGTCTGCCAACTATTCCGGCAAAAATTAAAAGCGATATTCCATTTCCAATTCCTTTCTCTGTAATTAATTCTCCCAACCACATTAAAAGAACAGTTCCTGCTACCATTGTTAAAATCATTGTTACAATTTGAAGCGGGGAAAGAGAAATAATAATTTTCTGACTTCTAAGAAGCCCGTACATTCCAAAAGCTTGAACAGCTGCCAGCGGAATTGTCAGTATACGTGTATACTGATTTATCTGCTCGCGTCCATATTCTCCTTCTTTCTGAAGTTCTTCAAGTTTTGGAAAAACCATTGTCAGAAGCTGCATTATTATAGAAGCATTGATATAAGGGTTCAATCCAAGTGCCATAATAGAAAAATTTGCCAATGTTCCTCCGGAAAAAACATCCAGCAATCCCAAAAATTGATTTTGTAAAAAAAGTTTTTTAAGCGATACTATATCAACTCCCGCAACCGGTACATGAGCCAGTAATCTGAAAAAAAGAAGAATTAAGGCGGTGAATAAAATTTTTTTTCTTAATTCCGGAATTTTAAAAGCGGTTTTAAGCTCTGAAAGTATTTTTTCGACCACTTTATTTCTCCTTTTCCCCTGAATTTTTTTCTTCTGTAGAAGATGTTTTTTTTATATTTTGAATTTTCCCTCCAGCTTTTTGGATTTTCTCGGCTGCCTTTTTCGAACAAGGCAATTTTATTATAAGCGATTTTATTAACCCGCCGTCTCCTAAAATCTTTACCTCTGTTGATTTAGGAAATTTTTTATCAATTATTCCTTTTTGCTGCAAAGCTTCCAAGTCAACAACATCTCCACTATTGAATAAATTCAGGTATTTTAAATTTACTACTAATGGTGCGTTTCTGAAAGGTTTAAATTTACGTTTACCACGATATAAAGGTAATCTTTTAATTAAAGATTTTTTAAATTTTGTTCCTTCAAAGAGAAGTCCAATATCCTCTCTTGCTTTTTGACCCTTACTTCCTCTTGTTGAAGTATGACCACCTCTACCGGACCCGTGTCCTCTTCCGATTCTTTTATGACGTTTTTGAGTTGTTTTAATTAAAATATCATTGTTCATATTTTTTTCAAATTTCGTAATGCTTCAAGAGTGGCATATACATTGGATGCCTGGTTTTTCGTTCCCAAGACCTTTGAGGAAATATCCCTAATTCCTGCCGCTTCAACAACAGATCTTACCGCACCTCCGGCAATTACGCCCGAACCGCTCGGAGCGGGCTTAAGCAGTACTTCCGCCGCACCCCTTTTAACTCTAACATCGTGCGGGATGGTTGTCCCTTTCATCGGTACGGTCAATAAATGTTTCTTTGCATATTCAACCGCTTTGGTTACTCCGGTAGCCACATCCAATGCTTTTCCCAAACCGACTCCAACTCTTCCTTTTTTGTCTCCGATTACCACCAAAACGGAAAAGCTTATTTTATTTCCTCCTTTGGTCTTTTTGGAAACACGGTTCACTTGAACAATTTTTTCCTGAAATTCTTTTTCAATTTTTGGAAATTCAAATCTCGGCATATTCGCTCACTTTCGTTTGCTCAAGTTAAAAGTTAAAAGTGAAAAATTATCAGTTAACTTTGAACTTTAAACTTTAAACTATTAACTAAAAAACGAGTCCTCCTTCTCTTGCTCCATCCGCAAAAGCTTTCACTCTTCCGTGAAACAAATAAGGGCCTCGGTCAAAAATAACTTTACTGATTTTTCTTTTAAGTGCTTCTTTAGCAAACTCAATCCCAAATATTTTTGCTCTCTCTGTTTTTGTTTTTTTTCTGTCAATTTCCGGAATTACTTTGTTTTCGACAGCGCCGAAAACCGTTTTGTCACCGTTTAAAATTTGCGCTGACAAATATTTATTTGAACGGAATATTGACAATCTAATATCCTCTTTATTGAACTTACTTCTCGTTCTTAATTTTCTTTTTTCTATTCTTAATAGTTTACTTTTCATATATTAAATTTATTTTATTTACTACCTGTTGTTTTAGCGGCTGCCTTCCCTGGTTTTAATCTTAATTTTTCTCCTAAGTATCTTATCCCTTTTCCTTTATATGAATCAGGCATTCTGAATCTTTTAATTTTATCAGACACCACGCCAACTTTTTCTTTATCGATACCAAAAACCTTTATTTTATTATCCTTTGCTTCAATTTTTATCCCCTCCGGAGTCGGAAATCTAATTTGGTGTGAATATCCCAGTGCTAAAACTAAATCATTCCCTTCTATTTTTGCCCAAAAACCGGTACCGACAATTTCCAATTCTTTAAAAAAACCGGTTGTTGTCCCCAGGATCGCATTATATAGAAGCCTGGCTGTTGTTCCATGCATTGATTTTACTTTTTTTATTTCGGATTTTCTGCTAACTAAAACGTCCGACTCCCTAATTTCAATATCAATATTTACAAACAATTTAATTTTAATCTCACCGAGCGGTCCTTTAACCACAATAAAACCGTCGTTTTTTTCAACAATGCATCCGGGTTTCAATAATACTGGTTTTTCTCCAATTTTTGACATATTAAACAAATACAATCTTGCAAATAACTTCTCCGCCAAGGTTTTTCTTTAATGCTTGCCTGCTGGTCATTAATCCTTCCGGAGTTGAAATAATAGTTAAACCAATTCCCCGCATCTTTTTAATATCTTTTGATTTTATATATACTCTTCTCCCCGGCTTGGAAATTCTTTTCACCTCCAGAACCGGTACTTTATTTTCTTTTTGAACCAGAAAAAGATGTAACTGCTTTTTCTTATCTTCTCCGCCTTGTTCAACTTCTGCTAAAAACCCTTCTGTTTTTAGAATTTTTGACAATTCTTCTTTCATTATTGAATGGGGAAGAGTTATTTCTTTAAGACCGGCCATACTGGCATTTTTTATTTGTGTAACTAAATCTGATATTGGATCATTCATATTTTTACCAACTTGCTTTTTTAACTCCCGGTATCTCGCCTTGACTGGCTAACTTTCTAAAACAAAGCCTGCATAAACCAAATAACCTAATATATGCCCGTGGTCGTCCGCACAATGTGCAGCGGTTTCTACTCCGAGTTTCGTATTTTAACATTTTTTTATTTGCTTGTCTTATTATTTTTGATTTTCTTGCCATCCTTCTTCCTTTCAGTCATTAGGATAAATAACTTTTATAAGGTTTACCCTGAGCACATTCTAGTGTGCGAAGGGCATTCCTAGTTTAGTTAATAACAATTTTGCTTTTCCATCATTTTTGGCATTAGTCACAAAAGTTATTTCCAGTCCCCTGGTTTTGTCAATTTTAGAAAAATCAATTTCACTAAAAACAATTTGTTCACTAATTCCAAGGGAATAATTTCCCCTCCCGTCAAAACTTTTTTGGCTTACTCCATTAAAATCTCTAACACGGGGTAATACTATAGAAAAAAGTTTTTCTATAAAATCAAACGCTCTTTTTCCTCTTAGAGTAACTGCCAGTCCAATTGGTTGTCTTTTTCCAAGCTTAAATTCAGCAATCGATTTTTTAGCCCGGCAGACCTTTGGATATTGTCCTGTAATTGCCGATAGCTGTGTACTGGCGAATTCCAAAATCTTTTTGTCGTCTTTGGCCTCTTTTAACCCAATACTAACAACAACTTTTTTGATTCTGGGTACTGCCATAATCGACTTTAAATTAAGTTCTTTTTTTAACTGCGGAATTATTTCCTGATGATACTTTTCGTATAGGCTCATATTTTTATATTAATGCTTTGCACTTACAGCAAATTCGGGATTTAATTTTATCATTAAACTGTATGCCTATTCGTGTTTGTTTATCGCATTTCGGACAAATTAAAGCAATTTTAGATACATTTATCGGTCTACTGATATCAACAATCCCTCCGCTGGATTGATCGCCCTGTCTTTTTGGTTTTAAATGTCTCTTGTAAATGTTTAAACCGGTAATAAGAACCTGTCCGGTTTTTGAAAAAACTCTCTCCACTGTCCCGGTTTTACCGCTATCTTTACCTAATAAGATTTTTACTTTATCGCCTTTTTTAATTCTCATATATTCTAATGTTAATCTAACTTGACGGTAGATGATGGAAAATAGAATATCGGGGTAGAAAGTAGAAAATCGAAAGTAGATAAAATCAATCTTCTATCTTCCACTATCTACAACTATCTTCCACTCTCTATCATCTATCGTCTAATTAATAAACCTCCTTTGCCAGTGACGCGATTTTATTAAATCCGGCATCTTTAACTTCTCTGGCAATCGGACCGAAAACCCTTGTTCCTCTGGGATTGCCATCTTTGTCAATAATAACTCCGGCATTATCATCAAATCTCAAACAAGTACCGTCTTGCCGCCTAATTTCTTTTCTGGTTCTTACAATTACCACTCTGACTATTTCGCTGTCTTTGACTATTCCGTTTGAATCAGCTTTATCAACAACTGCAGCAACAACTTGTCCGATTTTACCGTAAGTTCTTTTAAAACCTCTGTAAATATGGATAACTCTTAATCTTTTTGCGCCGCAGTTATCGGCAACGGTTAATATTGTTCTTAGTTGTATCATTTGGTTTCTTTTTGTTTTTTCAGTTCAATAACTTCTTTAATCATAAAATTTTTCATTTTTGAAATTGGTTTGACTTCAACGATAAAAACGACATCTCCAATTTTTGCCCCTATTCGGTTATCGGCATGAATTTTTCTATTTTTCTTTAAGATTTTTCCATATAAGGGATGTTTGTATTTTCTTTCAATTAAAACAGTGGCCGTCTTTTCCATTTTGTCGGAAATAATTTTTCCTTTTAGAGTTTTCATTTTTGTTCACCTTCTGATTTTTTTTGTTTAATAATTGTTTTTAGAACTGCCAGTTCGTCATTTTTTCTTCTTATCTGGCTGGTATTTTTAAGTTTTCCGGTTTTTAAATCCAGTCTTGCCTGAAATATTTCATCCGATTTTTTCCTTATTTCCGCCAGTAACTCCGTAATGTTTTTCAATTTTATTTCCTCTTTTTGTTTCTTTTTCATATCAGTTTATCATTGCTTTGCTAAAAATTTAGTTTTTATTGATAATTTTGCCGCTGCTCTCTCAAATGCGGTAAACGCGATTTCCTTGCTTACACCGGAAAGTTCAAAAATTATTCTTCCCGGGGAAACGACCGCTACAAACCCTTTTACATCACCCTTTCCGGCACCCAGTCTTTCGCCGGCAGCCTTTGCGGTAATCGGTTTATGGGGGAAAATTCGCAACCAAACCTTTCCTTCTCTTTTGGTAAAATGTGAAATTGCTTTTCTGGCCGCTTCTATTTGTGCCGCGGAAACCATACCACGGCCAATAGATTTCATCGCAAATTCTCCAAAATCAATATTTGTACCACGGGTTGTATTCCCCCTGTTTTTCCCACGGAATAATTTTCTAAATTTTTGTTTTTTAGGCGATAGCATCTTTGTCTCCTTGATATACCCAGACTTTTATTCCTACATAACCCGACCGGGTCAATGCCGGAACGCTCGCATAATCAATCTTTGCGCGCAACGTTTGTAATGGTACTTTTCCTTGTGTAAATTTTTCCTTTCGTGCAATTTCCGCCCCGTTGATTCTTCCCGCAAAAGCGATTTTTATTCCTTTTGCTCCTCCGGACATTGCTTTTTCAATTGCTTTTTTGGCAATATATCGGTGAGACATTCTTTTTTCTATTTGTTCCGCAATCCTTTGTGCAATAAAATTAGCCGAAATATCAGGATTTTTTACTTCTTCGGGGGAAACTTCCAAATTTTTTTGCGGATCGGGGACCGAAACGATTTTACATAACTCTTTTTTTAATTCTTCAAGACCGCTTCCGCCCCTTCCGATTACAATTCCCGGCCTGGTAACCTGGGGTATTATTTTTATCTTATTTATGGACCGCTCAACTCTTACTCCTATAATTCCCGCCAATTTCAGTTTGTTCATCAAATATTTTCTAAGGGCAACATCTTCAAGTAAAGTTTTCTTAAAGTTCTTCTTGTCTGCATACCAGATAGAACTCCAAGTATAAAGATAACCTAATCTAAAACTGATCGGATTAACTTTTTGTCCCATTTACCCTCCGTAGCTTCAGCGAAGGAGGGCTTTTTCTCCCATCCTCCACTTCGTTATTAACTTCAGTAGTATTGTTCATTAATTTTTGATTTTTTAAATTTTTTTCATCCAATGTTAATAAAATATGACTTGTTCTTTTTTTAATTATCCCCCGGTCAAATCTGGCTCCGTGCGATTTATCCAGTCTTTTAATCTTCAACCCCTCATTAATTTCTATCTTTTTAATAACTAAATTATCTTCTGTAAGTTTAAAATTATTAACCGCGTTCGCCCTTGCCTGTTTGATTATTTTTTCTAAAAATATCACTCCTTTTTGCGGATGAAGCGCTAATTTCTTCAATGCTTTTTGGGGCGACATGCCCCTAAGGTTTTTTGTCAGTAACCTCAATTTCCGCGGGCTTACTTTTAAATTATTTGCTTTTGCTTTAACTTCCATATTTTTTATTTTATTTTACAATTCTTAATTCATGATTCATGATTCTTGATTCAAATTAAGTCTTGTCCATTGTTCTCTTAACAACCTGACCATGTCCTCTAAAGGTTCTGGTCGGGGAAAATTCCCCTAAGCGATAACCGACCATATCTTCGTTGACAAAAACATTGATAAAGTTTTTTCCGTTATGAACCAAGAAAGTATAACCGACAAATTCCGGAGGGATTTGTGATGCCCTTGCCCAAGTTTTTATCGGTTCTTTAACGCCGTTTTTTTTCTGAGCCAGAATTTTTTTCATTAAATTTTCATCTATATATGGTCCTTTTTTGCTTGATCTTGACATATTATTTTCTTCTCGTAATAATAAATTTTTTACTGTACTTTTTCTTGTTCCTGGTTCTCTTTCCCAATGCCGGTTTTCCCCATGGAGTTTTCGGACCGGGCATTCCTATTCCGCTTCTTCCTTCACCGCCTCCATGCGGATGAGAACGGGGGTTCTGGGCTACCCCTCTTACTGTCGGTCTGATTCCCCGATGCCGGGAATCCCCGGCTTTTGATAATTTTTTCAATTTTTGGTCTATATTACCGACTTGTCCAACCGTTGCCTTGCAGGAAAGAAAAAAAAGTCTCATTTCTCCGGAAGGAAGTTTTACCTGAGCGAAATCTCCTTCTTTGGACAAAATCAAGGCTTGAGTGCCGGCTCCTCTGACTATTTGACCTCCTCTTCCGGCAAACAGTTCAAGATTATGAATCGGGATTCCGATGGGAATATTTTTTAAGCTAAGACAGTTTCCGGGTTTAATTTCCGCCGATTCGCTGGAGATTACCTTGTCGCCCTCATTTAAACCAAGGGGGGTAATGATATATCTTCTTTCTCCGTCCGCGTATAATATCAAAGCAATTTCAACGTTTCTATTCGGATCATACTCAATTTTTTCAACAACAGCGGATATATCGATCTTATCTCTTTTAAAATCAATTATTCTTACATATTGTTTTTCTCCTCCTCCTTGATGACGAACAGAAACATGGCCTTGACTATCTCTTCCGCCTCTTTTTTTTCTGATTATTTTCAGTCTTCTTTTCACTGTGCTCCTCCTAAATCAAAGCTTTCTATTTTTTGTCCTTCTTTTATTTTTACGATCGCTTTTTTCCAATCTGATTTTTTTAAGACTTTTCTTGATTTTGATGACCGTTTTACTTTTCCTTTTACCACCATTGTTTTAATCGAAACTACGTTTACTTTAAATTTATTCTCAATCAGATTTCTGATTTGATCTTTGTTCAGTAATTTCGAAACACGAAAGGTGTACCAATTTTTAGCGACCGCTCCGATTGATGTTTCCGTAATTACCGGTATAGGTGAATATTCTATCATTTTTTAATTGTTTTTCTTGTTCTAACAACTTTCTTCGGTTTATCACTTGACTTTTTTGGTTTTGTTTTTTTATCAGACTATTCCTTGCTTGCCCGCCGTAGCCGAGTCTGACTCGGCGAAGGAGGGTTTCCCGCTTGCCCTTCCGAAGTCCCGCCTTTGGTGGGACGAAGGAGGGTTGGGGAATTTAAAACAGCCAGTGATTTCTTACTAAAAATTATATTTTCCGTCTTAAGTAAATCATAAACATTTAAATTGTTTATATTTATAACTTTCAGTTGTTTTAAATTTCCGAAAAATTTCATCAATAACTCTCCATGTTCTTGTATCAAAACAATTTTTCCTTTTAAAGAAAGATTATTTACTGCCTGTTTTAAGAAAATATTCGCTTCTTTTGTCTTTTTTACTTCAATATCATCAACTACAAACAATTTATTGTTTCTAATTTTATCAGAGAGCAGGGAGTAAATTGCTTTCTGCCCCATTTTTTGATTAATATCCTGAGTATAATTCTGCATTCCTGTCGGACCGTGAGAAACACCGCCGCCAACAAAAATATTTGCTTTTCTGCTTCCGTGTCTGGCGCGTCCGGTTCCTTTTTGTTTCCAAATTTTTGCAGTTGTACCGATAACATCGGCTCTTGTTTTTACTTTTCCTCTCGCTCTTCTTTGATTAGACGTAACTTTATTAGCCGCTTGGGAAATCAGGGCTTTATTTAATTTCATTCCAAATAAGCTTTCAGATACTTTTTCTTCACTGCCGAGCTTACCTTCA
>Ga0265296_1001419_pt1 | contig 27735 bp, 27 predicted proteins | sample MunlanPumphouse1_FD_189073 | JGI IMG/M metagenome (GOLD analysis project Ga0265296, IMG submission 189073) | Groundwater microbial communities from a municipal landfill in Southern Ontario, Canada - Pumphouse #1 | ecosystem: Environmental > Aquatic > Deep subsurface > Groundwater | place... | reverse complement strand
GAGCGTCCCGCGGTCCGCCCGGTGGTCTCGGCGGTGGCCTGGAAGCCCATCCGGACCAGCACCGCCGCGACCAGGCCGAGCAGCGTCGGCAGCAGCGGGCCGTCGAGCCCGAGCACGCCGATCGCGATCGCGTGGGCCAGCAGCAGCCCCTGGGCGATCGTCGCCGCGACCTCGCCGACGCCGAGCAGGACCGCGCCGCGCAGCTGGCGGCGCAGGCCCGGAACGGCGTCCAGCAGATCGCGGCGCGGGGGACCCATCTAGTCCTCGGCCGCCCGCCGCTGCTCCAGCGCCTGCAGGGGCGACTTCGCCTTCTCGAACCCGTCCGCCTGGACCCGGTGACGGAAGACCCAGTAGCTCCAGCCCTGGTAGAGCAGGACCACGGGGACGATCGTCACGGCGACCCAGGTCATCACCTTCAGGGTGTACGGCGAGGACGAGCCGTTGGCGATCGAGACGGTGCCGGCGGCGACGTCGGTCGACGGCAGCACGTTCGGCCAGAGCTGGGCGAACAGCAGCACGCCGACGCCGAGGATCGCGACGACCGTGGCGGCGAAGGCGATCGCCTCACGACGCTGGACGACCGCCCAGCCGGCGACCAGCAGCGCTCCGGCGGCGACGGCCAGCGCGGCGACGGCGACCGGCGAGATCCCGGCGTCGTAGCCACCCGTCCCGGCGAGCGTCCAGATCCCGAAGCCGCCGCCGAGCAGCGTCGCCACGGGCCAGATCCGGATCGCGATCCGCTGGGCCCGCTCCCGCACCGCTCCGGTGCTGCGCAGGCCGAGGAAGGTCGCGCCGTGCAGCGCGTAGATCGCCAGCACCGCGAACGCCCCGGTCAGCGCGTAGGGGTTGAGCAGGTCGAGCAGGGTGCCGCTGTAGTTGGAGTCGGCGTCGAGCGGGATCCCGCGGACGACGTTGGTCAGCGCGAGGGCGACCGCGAACGGCGCGACGTACGACGAGATCACCAGGACGACGTCGCAGCGGCGCTTCCACTGCGGGTCGTCGAGCTTGACCCGCCACTCGATCGCCAGCACGCGCACGATCAGCGCGACCAGCAGCAACGTCAGCGGCAGGTACATCGCCGAGAACATCGCGGCGTACCAGTAGGGGAAGGCGGCGAACATCGAGGCGCCGGCGACGATCAGCCAGACCTCGTTGGCGTCCCAGACGGGACCGAAGGTGCGGATCGCCTGTCCGCGCTCGTCGGCGTTCTTGGCGGCGAACGGCAGCAGCATGCCGACGCCGAAGTCGAAGCCCTCGAGGACCAGGTAGCCGGCCCAGAAGAAGGCGATCAGGAGGAACCAGACGGTGGCGAGATCCATGATGGGCTCCTAGTAGGCGAGGGACGGGAGGGGAGGCTTGGCCGGCGACTCGTCGTCGTCATCCGGGTCCGGCAAGGGATCGGGACCTTTGATCGCGAGCTTGCGGAAGAGCCAGAACTCGATCGCGCCGATCACGACGTAGAGCACGATGAACACGCTCAGCGAGATTGCGACGGTCGACGCGCCGAGCTGCGAGATCGCGTCCTCGGTCTTCAGCAGTCCGGTCACGGCCCACGGCTGTCGCCCGATCTCGGTGAAGATCCAGCCCGCCGCCTGGGCGAGGAAGCCGCCGATCAGTGCGCCGAACCCGAGGCAGCGGAACCACTTGCGGCGCGACATCGCGGCGACGCCGCCGGGCTTCTTGCGCTCGATCAGCAGGCCGACCGCGGCGAACAGCGCCATCAGCACGCCGGCGCCGACCATGGTGCGGAAGCTCCAGTAGGTCATTCCGACGATCGGGTAGTACTCGGCGGCCTTCGGATCGCGTCCGCGGTCGATCTCGTACTGGGCGTACTTCTCCTGGTATTCCTTCTGCAGGTCGTTGATCCCCTCGACGTGCCCGTTGAAGTCGTTGGTCTCCATGAAGCTGTAGAGCTTCGGGATCTCGATGCTGAAGCTCAGCCGCTCCGGCTTCTTCTCGAACGGGGCGATCGCCATCAGCGAGAGCGGGGCACCGCTGCGACTCTCGTAGAGCGCCTCGGCGGCGGCCATCTTCATCGGCTGCTTCTCGGCGATCTGCTGGCCGAAGAAGTGGCCGACGGTGATCGTCGCCAGGGCGAAGACGAGCATCCCGCGCAGGCCCCAGCGGACCGAGCGTCGGAAGAAGCCCGTCTCGTGCCCGGGCTTCCGGCCGAGGTGCCAGATCGAGATGCCGACGATCAGGGCGGCGGCGCTGGTCAGGGCGGCCGGGATCGTGTGCAGGTAGGCGTAGATCGCGATCGGGTTGGTCAGCAGCTCCCAGATCGAGGTCAGCACGGCGTTGCCGGTGACCGGATCGATCTCGTAGCCGACCGGGCTCTGCATCCAGGCGTTGGCGGCGAGGATGAAGTACGCCGAGAGGTTGGTGCCGATGAAGACGAGCCAGATCGAGGCCAGGTGGAGCTTCTTCGGCAGGCGGTTCCAGCCGAAGATCCAGATCCCGAGGAAGGTCGATTCGAGGAAGAACGCCCCGAGTCCCTCCATCGCCAGCGGCGCGCCGAAGACGTCACCGACGTAGCGCGAGTAGGCGCTCCAGGCCATGCCGAACTGGAACTCCTGGACCAGGCCGGTGGCGATCCCGATCGCGAAGTTGACCAGCAGCAGCTTGCCCCAGAACTGGGTCATCCGCAGGTACTGCTCGTCGCCGGTCCGGACCCACTTCGTCTGCATCGTCGCGACGAAGGCCGAGAGGCCGATCGTCAATGGAACGAAGATGAAGTGGAAGAGCGTCGTGAAGGCGAATTGCCAGCGCGCGAGCTCGATGACGTCCACAGTGAAACTCCCGGGGTCGACGACCGTCGCGGGTCGTGGAGCCCACGCCCGGGCGGTCGGTGAGGGAACGTCACGGGTTCGTGGGGGAAGGCGATCCGCGGCGGCGCCGGAATCCCCGACGCGCCTTCACCGTACGACTGCGACCCGGGGTCCACTAGGCCGAGAAATCGACCTAGGCCATAACTTCGTGTTATTAGCTACGAACCCGGATAACTGACCGGAACGGTCGGGATACGCGTCGTGTGATCCCCGTCTCAGACGGGCGATCCGGCCAATGCCTCGACAAGTTGGTCGACCGCTGACGACGGTCGCCGACTCGAAACCAGGACGACGAACCGGCGGCTCAGTACCGCGCGCTCGACCGGCCGCACCTCGACCTCGGATCCGGGGGGCAGGGAGAGCCGCGAGACGATCGCCGGAGCCCCGATCTCGGTGCTCGCCTGGAGCGCCGCCGCCGTCGAGCTGACCTCGAGCATCGGCGCCACCAGGCGACGGCCGATCGCCGCCAGCTGCTCGTCGAGCACCGCACGCTGGTTGGACCCCGGCTCGCGCAGGATCAGCGGAGTCGTGGTCAGCGCGTCGAGCGGCACCTCGTCCAGCGCGCGCCAGGGGTGGCCCTCGGGCACCGCAACGACCAGCTGGTCGTCGGCCAGCGTCGGGCTCTCCTCGTCCTCGCCGGGTCCGGATGCCGCGATTCCGACGTCGGCCCGTCCGGAGGTGATCAGGTCGCGGACCAGGCTGGAGTTGCAGACGATCAGCTCGACCGGCTCGTGCCCGGGCTGGCGGTGGAAGGCGTTGAGCAGCGAGGGCAGCAGCGACTCGGCCGCGACCGCACTGGCCGCCAGTCGCAGCGGACGGGGTCGCCCGCGCAGCTGGAGCGCGGCCCGCTCCAGGTCGTGCAGCTCGTCGAGCACCCGCTGGACCGAGTAGAGCCACTGCTCGCCGGCCTCGGTCGGCGTGACGCCGCGCGGCGAGCGCTCCAGCAGGCGGAAGCCGACGACCGCCTCGAGCTGCCGCAGGCGCTTGCTGACCGCCGGCTGCGACAGGTGCAGCTCCTTGGCCGCCGCGCCGATGCTGCGCAGCCGCACCGCGGCCTCGAACGCCCGCAGCTCGGTCAGGTCCGGCGTCCGGATCGGCGTGTCGGAGCTCACCCGGCGACGGTAGCGCGCGGGGGCGGGCGGGGAACGGGCACCCGTACACCCGTGCCGTCTAGCCTTCGGCCGATGACGGGCGGGGCGACGGACGGGACCACTATGCGGGCGATCCGCCAGCACGAGTTCGGCGGGCCGGACGTGCTCCGCTACGAGGAAGTCGCCCGTCCGGTGGCCGGCCCCGGTCAGGTCCTGGTCCGGGTCCGCTCGATCGGGATCAACTTCGCCGACACCCACACGCGCGAGAACAAGTACGTCCAGGCCGCCCACCTGCCGCTGGTCCCCGGGCAGGAGATCGTCGGCGTGCGCGAGGACACCGGCGAGCGGGTCGTCGCGCTGACCCACGGGGGCGGAGGCTACGCCGAGTACGCGGTCGTGCCGGAGACGCTCTGCGTGCCGATCCCCGCGGCGCTGCCCGACGACCAGGCGCTCGGTCTGCTCGTCCAGGGCCTGACCGCCTGGCACCTGCACCGGACCTGCGGACGGCTGGAGGGCGGCGAGACGGTCGTGGTCCACAGCGCGGCGGGCGGCACCGGGTCGCTGACCACGCAGCTGGCCCGGCCGATGGGGGCCGGGCGGGTGATTGCCACCGCATCGAGCGCGGAGAAGCGCGACCTGGCGCTCACGCTCGGCGCCGACGTCGCGATCGACTCGTCCGCCGACGACCTGACCGAGCGGCTGGTCGCCGCCAACGACGGCCGGATGGTCGACGTGGTGATCGACATGTCCGGCGGCCCGGTCTTCGAGGCGTCGCTGCGCGCGCTCGCCCCGTTCGGCCGGATCGTCGTCTGCGGGATCGCGTCGAAGGAGCAGAACCACGTGCGCACCGGCCACCTGCTGCGCCACTCGCGCTCGGTGATCGGGTTCTGGCTGTTCCACAGCCTCGACGACCCCGAGCGGCGGTTCCGTGCGCCGCTGATCGACCTGTTCGCGCGCGCGGCGCGCGGAGAGGTCCGGGTCGTCGTCGGCGGCCGCTGGCCGTTGGCCGAGGCGGCCGAGGCGCACCGCGCGCTGGTCGCGCGGCGGACCACCGGCAAGCTGATCCTCAACGTCTGAGGGCGGACTGCGGGCCGGCTGCGGGCCCGCTGCCGAATGACGACCGGTCGCCATTCGCCATCCCCCGGGCATCGAACGGCGACCGGTCGGCGTTCGGTCATCGGCGACGAAGACGATCGGTGTTCCCGTCGGGCGGGTGGCGGCGGGTAATGTCTCGGGTCGATGACCGCGTTTGCCGACCTCCGCCTGTCCGAACCCGTGCTCGAGGCTCTGCGCGAGATCGGGTACGAGAAGCCCAGCCCGATCCAGGCCCAGGGCATGCCGCCGATGCTCGAGGGTCGCGACGTGATCGGTCAGGCCCAGACCGGGTCCGGCAAGACCGCCGCGTTCGGCGTGCCGATCGTCGAGTACGTCGACCCGACGAGCTCCGACACCCAGGCGCTGGTGCTGACGCCGACGCGCGAGCTCTGCATCCAGGTCACCCAGGCGATCCGCTCGTTCGGGGTCAAGAAGAACGTCGAGGTCGTCGCGACCTTCGGCGGCGCCCCGATCCGCGAGCAGATCTCGCGGCTGCGCTCCGGCGCGCACGTCGTCGTCGGCACGGTCGGCCGGGTGCTCGACCTGATCGACCGCGGCGCGCTGCAGCTCGGCTCGTGTCGCTTCGTGGTGCTCGACGAGGCAGACGAGATGCTCGACCTGGGCTTCCTCGAGGACGTCGAGAAGATCCTCCGCCGCACCCCGAACGGCCGCCAGACCGCGCTGTTCTCCGCGACGATGGCGCCGCCGATCCGCAAGCTCGCCGACAACTACCTCTACGAGCCCGAGCACGTGAAGGTCAAGGCCGACACGCTGACCGTCGACTCGGTCGAGCAGTTCCGGGTCGAGGTCGCGTCGAAGGACAAGCCGGAGAAGCTGGCCGAGGTGATCGCCGCGGAGCGTCCGCGTCAGGCGATCGTCTTCTGCCGCACCAAGATCGGCACCGACCGGCTGTACCGGCTGCTGAAGGACCGCGGGCAGAACGCCCGCGCGCTGCACGGCGACCTCTCGCAGGGCCAGCGCGACGGCGTGATGCTGGCCTTCAAGGGCGGCCGCGTGCCGATCCTCGTCGCGACCGACGTCGCGGCCCGCGGCCTGGACATCTCGACCGTGACCCACGTCGTCAACTACGACGTGCCGCGTTCGCCCGACACCTACGTCCACCGGATCGGCCGCACCGGCCGCGCCGGCGCCTCCGGCCGCGCGATCACCTTCGTCGAGGCCAAGCAGACGCGCGAGCGCGAGGCGATCGAAGAGCACATCGGGATGGAGATCACCCCGTGGAGCGCGGGCGCCACCGCCGTCCGCGGGGCCGCGCCGACCACCGTGGAGCCGCCGGTCGAGGGCGTCGCGGAGCCGACCGTGGTCGACGACGACACGCAGGCCGAGGCGACGGAGGCTCGCCGCCAGAAGCCGCGTCGGGGCCGCAAGCCGCAGATCAACCGCGACGCCGACGAGCCGGGCACGCGGATCGTGCTGGCCCCCGGGACGAGCGCCGGGGTCGAGGTCCGCGACCTCGTGGCGGCGATCACCGAGGCGACGGGGCTCGACGGCGAGGCCGTCCGCGACGTCCTGGTGCTGGAGCGGTTCGCGCTGGCGACGGTGCCGTCCGCGAACGTCGACGAGGCGGTCGACGCGATCAACGAGCGGGCCGGCGGCGAGCACGCGCTGTACGCCGAGGTCCTGGTTCCGCGCTGATCGGGCGTCGGGGGCGTCGCTGTAAACGCCGTGGTGAACGGACTCTTGCGGACTTCCGCACCGGATTCCCTTCCGTCGGTAGCATGGGAGATGTGACGATGTCCGAAGGTCAGCCCCCTCAGGAGACGCCCGCGGCCGCCGAGGGCGGCATGGTGCGCGCGTGCGATCGCTGCGGCACGGTCTGCTCCGCCGACCAGGAGTGGTGCCTGGCGTGCGGCGTGCGGATGTCCGCCGTCAGTTCGCGCCTGCCCGGGCTGCGAGCCGCCGGCGTCGTCGTCTCGCTGGCCGTGCTGCTGGCGGGCGGCGCTGCTGCGGCCTCCTACGCCGCGCTGCGTAGCGACACCTCGACCACGGCCGCCGCGCCGGCCGGTCCTGCGGGCACCCCCGTGACGCCGTCGCCGACCCCGCCGCCGGTCACGCCGGCCGAGGATCCCGCGATTCCGCCGCCGGCGACCGACGAGGAACTGCCGCCGGTCGACGACAGTGATCTCGGCAACGCCGAGGACCTGGCCGACGAGTTCGAGAACGACGCCTCCGACGTGGACCTCGGTCCCGACCTCTCGTCGGGCGCTCCGACGGCTCCGCCGGCCGCGACCCCGCCGGCCAGCACCCCGCCGGCCGACACCGGCAACGACCCCACCGACGTCACGGACTCGCCGAGCGACTCCGACAACGGGAACTCGGGCGGGGGCACCAAGACCGACCCCAAGACCACGACCGAGACCGAGACCGGTCCGATCACGCTGGCCAGCGGCCAGGGCTCGCTGTACGACCCGCTCGGCGTCATCGCGGACCGGGGCGACGAGGGCCGCGCGATCGACGGCAACGTCAAGACCTCGTGGCAGACCACGCTCGTCGAGGCCAAGACGGGCGAGTACGGCTACGTGCTCGACTTCGACTCGGCCACCGCGCTGAAGACGCTGACGCTCCACAGCCCGACCGAGGGCCTCAAGGTCAAGATCCTCGGCACCACCCGCAAGACGCTCCCGGCGTCGACGACCGACGCCCAGTGGGTCGAGCTGTCGCCGCTGCAGACGCTCAAGGGTGGCTCGGGGGCCAGCACCGACTTCAAGCTCGACGACGCGAAGAAGCTGCGTCACGTGCTGGTCCTGATCGCCGAGGCGCCCGGCACGCCGGCCGCCTCGCAGATCAACGAGATCGAGCTCTCGCGCTGAGTTCCCATGCTCGCCGTCGACGCCGGGCCGGTGGCCCGCGGCGACGGCGCAGCCCGCGTGCTCGAACGGCTCGTTAGGGTCGAGCGCGAGGTTTCCACCCCGACCACTGGAGGAGCGCCTTGAGCACCGCCACCATGAACACCAGCGAGGGCGAGATCGTCTTCGAGCTGTTCGACGCCGACGCGCCGAAGACCGTTGAGAACTTCAAGAAGCTCGCCAACGACGGCTTCTACGACGGACTGATCTTCCACCGCGTGATCGCGGACTTCATGATCCAGGGCGGCTGCCCGCAGGGCACCGGCACCGGCGGCCCGGGCTACACGTTCGAGGACGAGTTCAACGATCACAAGATCGTGCGCGGCACGCTCGCGATGGCGAACGCCGGTCCGAACACCAACGGGTCGCAGTTCTTCATCGTCACCGCCGACTCGACCCCGTGGCTCGACGGCAAGCACACCGCGTTCGGCAAGGTCTCCGCCGGCGAGGACGTCGTGCAGCGGGTCGGCACCACACCGACCGGCCCCCAAGACCGCCCGGTCACGCCGATCGAGATCCGTTCGATCTCGATCACCGACTAGGGACTCGTCCCCAGTACGAACCGCTCGCCCCGCCTTCGCGCGGGGCGCGGTCTCGGGTCTTCCGTCCGGTAAAAATGACGCCCGCGTCACGTTTGCCGGACAAGTCGTTCCTGAAGCGCTAGGCTCTGACCATGAGCGCGCAGGAGCAGAGTTCCGCCGACGTCGATCAGGCCGGCGGGACGACCGCGGTCGTCGACGACCCGCACGTCGGCCAGAAGGCCGTGATCGACCCGGCCACCGGCGAGACCGTCGCCTGGGTCGACGACCTGGGTCCCGAGGCCGCCGCGACCGCCGCCGTCCGCGGCCGTGCCGTGCAGCCCGCCTGGGAGGCGCTCGGCTTCGCCGGTCGCGCCCGGGTGATGAAGCGCGCCCAGAAGTGGGTCACCGCCAACGCCGACGAGCTGGTCCGCACGATCGTCTCGGAGACCGGCAAGGCGTGGGAGGACGCGATGATGGCGGAGGTGCTCTACGCCGCCGCCGCGTTCGGCCACTGGGCGGACCACGCCGAGGACCTGCTGGCCGAGGAGAAGGTCAAGATCTCCTCGCCGCTGCTCAAGGGCAAGAAGGTCATCACCCGCTACGCCCCGCTCGGGCTGGTCGGCGTGATCGCGCCGTGGAACTACCCCTTCACCAACGGCTTCGGCGACTGCATCCCCGCGCTGATGGCGGGCAACTGCGTGCTCCTCAAGCCGGCCGAGAAGACGCCGCTGACCTCGCTGCTGCTGGCCAAGGCGCTCAAGGACTGCGGAATGCCCGACGGCGTCATGCAGGTCCTGACCGGCCGCGGCTCGGTGCTCGGCGACGCGATCATCGACCAGGTCGACATGATCATGTTCACCGGCTCGACCGAGGTCGGCCGCCACATCGGCGCCCGCGCCGGCGAGCGGCTGATCCCGTGCTCGCTCGAGCTCGGCGGCAAGGACGCGTTCATCGTCTGCGCCGACGCCGACCTGGAGCGTGCCGCCAACCAGGCGCTGTTCTACGGCATGTTCAACACCGGCCAGACCTGCGTGTCGGTCGAGCGCGTCTACGTCGAAGCCCCGGTCTACGACGAGTTCGTCGCCAAGGTCACCAAGAAGGCGCGCGCGCTGCGCAACGACCGGCCGACCGGTCCGGGGACCACGGACGTCGGCGCGCTGACCGTCGAGAGCCAGTTCGGGATCGTCAACGATCACGTCGAGGACGCCCGCCGCAAGGGCGCGCAGATCGTCGCCGGCGGCGACCCGGACCCCAGCCGTCCCGGCTACTGGTACCCGCCGACGGTGATGACCGGCGTCGACCACTCGATGACCTGCATGACCGAGGAGACCTTCGGGCCGACGCTGCCGATCATGAAGGTCGCCGACGTCGAAGAGGCGATCCGGATGGCCAACGACAGCCCGTACGGCCTGATGGCCTCGGTCTTCACCAAGGACATGGCCAAGGGCGAGCAGATCGCCCGCCGGATCGAGGCGGGCCTGGTCCACGTCAACGACTCGCTGGTCGGCTACGCCGCGATCGAGGCGCCGATGGGCGGCTGGAAGGACTCCGGCCTGGGCGCCCGCCACGGCGCGGTCGGGATCCGCAAGTACACGAACTCCCAGACGCTCGTGCTGTCCCGCTGGCACATCAAGAAGGAGCCGCAGGTCTACCCGTACACCGGCCGCGGCTTCAAGCTGCTGCGCGGCGTCACCCGCTTTTTCTACGGACGCGGCGAACGCGACTGACGCGGTCCGTGGCGGCCGCTGACCGGCGAATCTCGTCACCGGGGTGGGCGGGTCCCGTGTCCAGGAAACCAGCCTTGACTTGCGGGACCCGTCAACGACCTTCTTGGTCATCGACCACCACGACTCCACGTCATGAGTTCTGGCGATCCTGCTCCGCCAGTAGGGCCAGATACTCGCTGCGCGCCGCGAAGGTCTGGCCCATCTGCTCGGTCAGCTCGTCGAGGAACTCCTCGCGGTACGACGCGTCGGTCAGCACGCTGATCGCGAAGTAGACGCCGGAGAGCCCGCCGATCGCGAGGGCGACCCGCAGCAGCTCCTCGGTCAGCAGCAGGGGTGCCCCGATGTCCGGCGGCACCCAGACCGTGGTGCCCTTGGTCCCGATCCACGACTCCATCGTCGGCACGTCGATGATCAGCATCCCGAGCGCGACGAAGAACGCCGAGATCGCGGCGGTCACCACCAGCACCTGGAGCCCGTGGCTGATCAGCATCACCAGCCCGACGTTGGCCCGCTGCGGGCGTCGCAGCGGTGCGAACGGCGCCGCCTCCGGGTCCTCGGCCAGGTCGGCCGCGACCCCCGCCTCGAGCGTGCGGACCTCGCGCGGGATCCGCACCCCGAGGAAGGCCAGGACGACCACGCCCAACAGGATCCCGACCGCGATCATCGAGTCGTCCCGCATGTGGCCGAAGACCTGCCACATCTCGGCGTTGACGAACAGCACCAGCGCGAACAGCAGCAGCAGGGGGACCGCACGGGCCAGCAACATCAGCGAGACCGCGAGCTGGCCGGCCAGGTGGCGCAGCGTCCACAGCAGGATCGAGCCGATCCCGAAGCCGAAGCCGAGCGCGACGATCCCGAGCACCGCGAGGTTGACGCCGGCGGTGACCAGCGCGCTGGTCAGCTGGCCGTTGAAGATCAACGGCAGCAGTGCGGGCACCAGCACGAACCCGGTCAGCTCGGCGGGACCGAGATCCTCGGGGACCGCCAGCCACGGCCGCCGGCGCAGGCGGTTGCTCAGGGCGACGGCGGCCAGGGTGAAGGTCAGCGCGCCGACGATCGCCGCGACGTTGGCCAGCGGCGACCAGTCCAGGTTGAGCGCGCCGAGCAGCTCGACGACGAAGATCAGCGCCAGCAGCGGGTAGGCGCGATTGAAGGCGTCGGTGCGAGCCGACCAGTCCTCGATCAGTAGCGGGAGGCCGGCGCGACGGAAGCGGCGCTCGTATCGGGCGATCTGGTCCACGCCGCCATTCCACCGGATCACCCGGACGAGGCGCCCGGACGGCCGGACCGCGGGCCGAATCGTGCGCGGGGCTCGGGGACGGGTCGTAGACTCCGGCCCATGACGACGAAGCGTCCGCGAGAGGCTCGCGATGTCTGAGTTGCTGCTGTTGCGGCACGGGACCGCCGAGGACCACGGCAGTCGCCCCCACGACGCCGACCGACGGCTGGTGGCGCGGGGTGAGGAGGAGGCGCGCGCCGCCGGACGCGCGCTGGTCGCGCTCGACCGCGTGCCCGACGTGGTGATCGCCTCGCCGAAGGTCCGCGCCCGGCAGACGGCGGACCTGGCCGCCACGGCCTGGGGCGGGGCGGTGACCGAGCACCTCGCCGTCGTCGGGCTGGACGTCGACGAGGCGCTCGGCCTGGCCACGCTCGGCCCGCGGGTGCTGATCGTCGGTCACGAGCCGGACCTCTCGCAGGTCGTGCACGACCTGACCGGGGCGCGGACGAAGATGCGCAAGGGCGGCGTCGCGGTGCTCCGCGTCGGCGGTGGCGGACGGCTCGAAGCGCTGCTCGGTCCCCGCGAGCTCGAACGGGTCCGCTGAGTCATGCCCGAGCTGCCGGAAGTGGAGATCACCGCCCGGCTGCTCGACGAGGCGTTGCGCGGTCAGGTCGTCGAAGGCGCGTTCGCGCCCGGTCTGGCGACGATGCAGACCTTCGACCCGCCGCTGAGCGCGTTGGAGGGGGCGACGCTGACGGGGATCGGCCGGCGCGGCAAGCTGTTCCTGGTCGGCTTCGCGGGCGGCAAGCTGGCGCCGGTCGACGGGGCGGACGCGGACGCGACCCTGCTGATCCACCTGATGAGCGCCGGTCGGCTGCAGTTGTGGGACCAGCGCGCGTCGATGAAGGACCGCTCCAGTCGGTTGCTGGTGCGGATCGCCGGCGGCGAGCGCGAGCTGCGGCTGCGCGAGTTCGGCAAGAAGCACGCGGCGTGGGGACGGTTGCTGCGCCCCGACGCACTGGCCGAGGACCCGACGCTGACCACGCTTGGCCCCGAGGCCTGGCCCGACCCGCCCGACCTCGCGATCCTGCCGCCGCGCCGGACCCTGCGCGGCGCGCTGCGCGACCAGCGGGTGATCGCCGGGATCGGACGCAGCTGGGTCGACGAGATCCTCTGGGAGGCGCAGCTGGCGCCGCTGCGCCGGTGCGGCGACCTGGACGAGGACGAGCGGGCGCGGCTGCGCGAGACGATCCGCGTCGTACTCGACCGCACGCTCGCCGGCTACGCCGAGCAGCTCAGCCTGCCGCTGCCCGACAAGCTCCCGCTGCCGCTCCAGGTCCACCGCCAGGTCGGCAAGCCGTGCCCGCGCTGTGGCGACGAGATCCTCCGCGTCTCCTACGAGAGCGACGAGATGGCCTACTGCGCGACCTGCCAGACCGGCGGCAAGCCGTACAAGGACCGTCGCTTCTCGCGGTTGCTGATCGACTGACCGCCGACCGAGAATTCACCCCGCTCGGGCCCCGAACCTCTAAAGTGACGCCTGCGTCATGATTTTCACGGGGAGAGCGACATGAGCACGACCGGGGCGGCCGGAGACGATCGGCAGTTCGACACCGACTGGCTGGTGATCGGGTCCGGCTTCGGCGGGAGCGTCAGCGCGCTGCGGCTGACCGAGAAGGGCCACCGCGTGCTCGTGCTCGAGCGCGGCGAGCACTTCGACGACGAGGACATGCCGAAGAGCTCGTGGGACTTCCGGCGCTACTTCTACGCGCCCCGCCTGGGGATGCGTGGGATCTTCAAGATGACGTTCTTCCGCGACGTCACGATCATGAGCGGCGCCGGGGTCGGCGGCGGCAGCCTGACCTACGCGATGACGCTCTACGTCCCGCCGCGCGCCTTCTTCGAGGACCGCCAGTGGGCGGACCTGGCCGACTGGCAGGACGAGCTGGCTCCGCACTACGAGACCGCCCAGCGGATGCTCGGCGTGACCGACGTGACCGTCGACGACCCGGCCGACCAGCTGCTCAAGCGCTACGCCGACCACATCGGCGTGCCCGACACCTACCGCAAGGCGCGCGTCGGGACCTACCTCGACACGCCGGGGGAGACCGTCGCCGACCCGTACTTCGGTGGCGCCGGTCCGGAGCGCACCGGCTGCAGCAACCTCGGGCGCTGCATGCTCGGCTGCCCGCAGGGCGCCAAGAACAGCACGACCAAGAACTACCTGCACGTGGCGCGCAGCCTCGGGGCGCGGATCGAGGCCCGCCGCGAGGTCACGGCGCTGCGCCCGATCAACGGCCGCGACGGCGCCGACGGCTGGGAGGTCACCCACGAGCGGACGGCCGCACGACTGCGCAAGGACGTCCGCACGATCCGGGTCCGCGGCGTCGTGATCGCCGGCGGCGCGCTCGGCACCAACGAGCTGCTGATGCGCTGCCGGATGAACGGCGACCTGACGAAGCTCTCGCCGCGTCTCGGGCACCTGATCCGCACCAACAGCGAGGCGATCCTCGGGGTCACCGTCCCGGCGGGCCGCGCCGAGGCGCTGTCCAAGCGGGTCGCGATCACGTCCTCGATCTACCCCGACCCGCACACCCACATCGAGACCGTCACCTACGGTGCCGGGGGCGGGGCGATCCGCGGTCTGTTCACGGTGCTGACCGGCGACGGATCGCGGGTCACGCGACCGCTGAAGTGGCTCGGCCAGATGATCCGGCACCCGAAGTGGGTGTGGGAGCTGATGTTCAGCCGCGAATGGTCGCAGCGGACCGTCGTCGTCCTGGTGATGCAGACGCTCGACAACTCGATGAAGCTGGTCGCCAAGCGGCGGCGCGGCGGGCGGATCAAGCTCAACACCGAGCAGGACCCCAACCACCCCAACCCGACGTTCATCCCCGCGGCCAACGCGTTCGCCGAATGGCTGGCGCGGCAGACCGGTGGGGTGCCCGCGTCGTCGGTCAGCGAGGCCCTGTTCAACGTCCCGTCGACCGCCCACATCCTCGGCGGCACGCCGATCGGCGGCGACCCGGAGCACGGCGTGATCGACGCCGAGCATCGGGTCTTCGGCTACGAGAACCTGCTGGTCTGCGACGGCGCGGCGATCCCGGCCAACGTCGGGGTCAACCCGTCGCTGACGATCACCGCGATGTCCGAGCGGGCGATCGACCTGGTCCAGCCCAAGCCCGGCGCGGCCACCGTCACCCCGATCGGCCGGGTCGCGATCCCGGCGAAGACGGCAGGAGGCGAGCCCGAGCCGATGCCGGTCAGCCTGACCCCGAAGGGCGCGTTCAAGGAGCAGGCGCTGGCGGTGGAGTAGTCGCGACCGGGGGGCCCGGGCGCCCAGTCGCGGACGGTCGGGCGCACGTGGTCGGTCGCGGCGGGGTGGTCGCGCGCCCGCGGGCAGCCGCTGCGGCGTGGTCGAGCAGGGGCGGCGACCGGAAACGCCGTCGAGGTTCGACACGTAGAACGTGCTCAACCTCTACGGCGTCGTCCGGATCGCCGGGCCGCCGCCCGCCCGCGGCGGCCCGGCGGACCCACGCCCGTCAGCCGCCGACGGTCAGGACGATCTTGCCGCGGGTCGTGCCGGACTCGATCTGGTGGTGGGCCTCCGCCGCCTGCTCGAGTGGGAAGGTCGCCGAGACGTGCGGGCGCAGCATGCCGCGCTCGATCGTCCCGGTCAGCAGTTGCAGCTCGAGGCCGTCGGGGGCGACGAAGACCCGGGGCGTGAGGATCGTGTCGGGGGCCGGGTCGCCGGTCGCCGACGAAGGCAGGACGACGAACCGGCCGCCCGGGACGAGCGTGGCGTAGGCGGCCGCGCGCAGGTCGTGGCCCGAGCCGTCGACCACCAGATCGACCGGTGCGTCGATCTGCGCGGTCCAGTCGCCCTGGGTGCGATCGATGATCTCGGCGGCGCCGAGACCGCGGACGAAGTCGACGTTGTCGGTCGACGTCACCGCGATCACGTGCGCGCCGAGGTCCGCCGCGACCTGGACGGCGATGTGCCCGACCCCGCCGGCCGCGGCGGTGATCACCACGCGCCGGTTGGTCTCCAGATCGCCGGCGTCGGCCATCGCCTGCCAGGCCGTCAGTCCCGCCATCGGCAGCGCGGCGGTCTCGACGTCGGTCAGCGAGCGCGGCGAGCGGCTGAGCTGGCTGACGTGGGCGACGACGAACTCCGCGTAGGTCCCGGCCGCGCGGGGGAACCCGACCAGCCCGCAGACCCGGTCGCCGACGGCGAACCGGCTGACCCCGAAGCCGACCGCCTCGACCGTCCCTGCGACGTCCCATCCGGGGATCCAGGGGAAGCCGTCGGCCGCCGGGGCACCGAGGGCGGCGGCCAGCTCGGAGGACACGGGACGCTGCTCGTCGAGGAACTTCGCCGCTCCGGCTCCGCGGCGGGTCTTGGCGTCGACCGGGTTGACCCCGGCGGCAGCGACGCGGATCAGCACCTCGCCTGCGCTCGGCTCCGGCCGCGGCACCTCGCGGACCTCCAGGACGTCCGAATCGCCGGGAGCGAGTGCGACGACGGCACGCATCAGTGGGGAGGAGGCCATCGGTCGACCTTAGCTGTGCCGCCGTGCGAAACGTCACCGCGGTCGGTCTCCCGGCACCCGCGGCGACGCCCTGCATGCATCGCATGCCAGATGTCACCCCGGACGGGTCAGTGCCGAGTGGGGTGACACTCTGCACGTCCGCCAACGCTGCCGGGAGCCTGGTCGGCGGTCGCGCTCGCGGGTCTGGAACGATGGTCCTCCGCCCGTCCCCTCAACCCGGAGGCCCCCGATGCCGCTCCCCGAGATTGGTCAGCCCGCACCCGACTTCACCCTGCCCGCCGCCGACGGAACGTCGGTGACGCTGTCGGAGCTGCAGGGGCAGTGGGTCGTCGTCTACTTCTATCCCAAGGCCAGTACGCCGGGATGCACGACGCAGGCCTGCTCGATACGCGACAACCGCGAGGCCTACGCCGAGCGCGAAGCGCGGGTGCTGGGGATCTCCCCCGACCCGGTCGACAAGGTCGCCAAGTTCGTCGCGAAGCAGGAGCTGAACTTCACCCTGCTCGCCGACGAAGACCACGCGGTCTGCGACCTCTACGGCACCTGGATCGAGAAGTCGATGTACGGCAAGAAGTTCTGGGGCTCGTCCCGCTCCACGGTGATCGTCGACCCCGACGGCAACGTCGCGGAGGTCTTCGCCAAGATCGCCCCGAAGGCGCACGACGAGAAGGTGCTCGCCGCGCTCGATCGCCTGCGCTCTGCATAGGCCGGGTCCCAGCGGGAGCGGTTGATCGGGCTACGGCCCTTCAAGTCTCCCGGTGCGGCGATGTTGCAGCGGGCGCAACCGGCCGTGCACCGGGAGGCTCGAGCGGCCCTGACGACAGAGCTGCGGCTCCGCCCCTACGCCGTCAGGATGATCGGGGCGCCGTTCTGGATCACCACGGTGTGCTCAACGTGGACCGAGAGCGAGCCGTCGGCGGTGGCGATCGTCCACTCGTCGTCGCGCTCGACCAGCTCGGGCTTGCCGAAGGTCAGCATCGGCTCGATCGCCACGACCAGGCCCTCGGCGAGCGGGGCGCTCAGCTGCGGGACGTCGACGTTCGGCACGTCCGGCTCCTCGTGCAGCTGGCGACCGATCCCGTGGCCGCAGAGCTCGGCGAACGGCTTGGCGCCGTGGATCGCCGCCGTGTTCTGGACGGTGGCGCCGATCGTGCGCACGGGCGTGCCGGCGACCGCGGCGGCCAGCGCGGCCTCCAGGCACCGGTCGGCGACGTCGAGCAGCCGCTGGGCCTCCGCGCTGATCGTGCCGACGCCGACCGTGACCGCCGCGTCGGCGAAGAAGCCGTCGAGCTTCGGCGTGACGTCCAGCGTCACCAGGTCGCCCTCCTGCAGCTTGCGACCGCCGGGGATCCCGTGGACGACCTCGTCGTTGACCGAGATGCAGGTCGATCCGGGGAAGGAGTACGTCTCCATCGGACCGGACTCGGCGCCGAACTCGTGGAAGCAGCGGGCGGCGATCAGGTCGAGCTCCGCGGTGCTGACGCCCGGCACAACCGCCTCGCGCATCCGCCGGATCGTCTCGGCGACCAACGCCCCGACGCGCTTCAGGCCGTCGAGTTCCTCGGGGGTGCGGACGATCATGCGCCTAAGGGTATGCCGGAGCGGGGCCGCTCGGAGGTGAGGTGCGTCCGCCCGGCACGAGCTTCGAGCTCGCCCGGTCGAGGCGGGCAAACTCCGGAACCTCGCCGACGGCGGACGGCTGCTCAGCCGTCGGCGACGGGTCAGAGGTCCCGAAACCGGATTCGCTCGATCGAGCGGACCTCGCGGGTCGCGCCCCATTCGTTGCGGCCGAGCCGGGCCAGCGGTGCCAGGCGGTCGATCGCCGGCAGGCCGTCGTCGGCCATCGCGTCCGCGGCGATCGCCAGGTGCAGCACCCGACCGAAGACGACCGTCGACGTGCCGAAGGTCACGGTGTGGTGCAGCTCGCACTCGATCGCGACCGGCGACTCGGCGACGCGGGGGACGGCGACGCGTCGGCTCGGCTCGCGGGTCAGTCCGACCGCGTCGAACTCGCTCTGGTCTGGCGGGTAGTCGGTGCCGGTCGCGTTGATCTGCTCGAACAGCGACTCGGGCGCCAGGTTGATCGTGAACTCGCGGGTCGCCAGCACGTTGCGCAGCGAGTCCTTGGTCCCGACCGAGGTGAACTGGACGATCGGCGGTGCGGTCGACGAGATCGTGAACAGCGAGTGCGGGGCGAGGTTGTCGACGCCGTCGGCCGAGGTCGACGCCACCCACGCGATCGGCCGGGGGACGATCACCGCGGTCATCAGGCGGTAGAAGTCGCCGGACGAGCGGTCCGCCGGATCGAAATCCTTGCGCATGCAACGAAGTATGGCGGATCCCCCGGTTAGACCTTCCGGAACGTCGACGCCGCATCGGCGTCGCGGATCCGCAGCGCCATCAGCGCGGCGAGCAGCATCAGACCCGCGGCCACGAAGAAGGCCGCGTGGTACGCGTCGAGGTTGGCGGCGGATATCCCACCGGCCCCGATCGCGACCGGCCCGACCAGCGAGATCGTCGTCGCGAGCAGGGCGACCCCGAGCGCCGCCCCGGTCTGGCGGAGGGCGTTGAAGATCCCCGACGCCTGGCTGGTCTCGGCGTCGGAGATGTTCGCGAACGGCACGACGTTGATCGGCATGAAGACCGCCGACATCGCCAGCCCGATCCCCAGCATCAGCACGACGACGAGCGCGTCCGGGGTGGCGCTGGTGATCCGGGTCAGCGCCAGCGCACCGAGGGCCACGCCGACCGCGCCGCCGCCGATCAGCTTGCGCGGGCCGAGCCGCGGATAGAGCCGTGCCGCCACCTGCGACCCGGCCATCACGCCGATCGCCTCGGGGAAGGTCAGCAGGCCGCTGGTCATCGCCGAGCGCCCGAGCCCCTCCTGCTGCAGCTGCGGGAAGGCGTAGAGCAGGCCGAGGAAGCCCGCCGTCGACGGCACGAGGATCAGGAACGAGCGACGGAACAGCCGCTCGCGGAGCAGCCGCAGGTGCAGCAGCGGCGCCGCGTGGCGCATCTCCCACGGCACGAGCAGCCCCAGCATCGTCAGGCCGACGACGCCGCTCATCACGATCTGGGCCGAGCCCCAGCCCTGGGCCGGACCCTCGGAGATCGCGAACATCGCCAGGCCGAGCCCGGCGCCCGCGAGCACGAAGCCGAGGCCGTCGAACGCCCCCGGCCGACCCGGCACGTCGCGGGGCAGGAAGCGCAGGCCGAACGCCACCGCGAGCATGCCGACCGGCACGTTGATCAGGAAGGCCCAGTGCCACGAGAGGTGGTCGACGAGGATCCCGCCGAGCACCGGGCCGAGGGCGGGGGCGGCGGCGGTCGGCACGATCAACACCCGTGACGCGTTGACCCGCTCGTCCTGCGGGAAGACGCGGTAGAGCATCGCCATCCCGACCGGGATCATCATGCCGCCGGCCGCGCCCTGGAAGATCCGGAAGAGCACCAGCTGCCCGAGGCTCTGCGCGGCGCCGCAGAGCGCGGAGGCGATCACGAAGGCGAGCAGCGCGAGCAGGAAGACCCGGCGCGTGCCGAAGCGGTCGCCGAGCCAGCCGGACGCGGGAATGAAGACCGCGAGGCTCACGAGATAGCCGGAGGCGACCACGCCGACCGCCGAGATCGACGCGTCGAAGTCCCGGCTGATCGACGGCAGCGCGACGTTGACGATCGTCGAGTCGAGGATGCTCATGAACATCGCCGCGACGAAGACGACGCTGACGGTGAACTTCGGGTTGCTCAGGTACCGGGACACGTCCGGCGATTGTGTCGGGTCGGCCCGCGTGGGCCGCGTACGCGGGTGATCGATCGGGTCGTCCCGGGGCGGACCGGGGGCGGCGCGACCGCGGTCACCGCGTCCGGCGGCCGCGCGTCCCGCCGCAACCGACTCAGCCGTCGATCAGCCGGATGCCGATCGCCCCGGCGAACGCACCCGCCGACGCGAGCACGTCGTCCCAGCCCATTCCCACGCCGCGCAGCCGGTCCAGCGAACGGATCCCGTCGAGCGTGCAGCGCCGCATCTCGGTGCGGGCGAACCGCGCGCCGGTCAGGTCGAGGTCGGACAGGTCGCAGTCGGTCAGCACCAGGTCCTGGGCGTTGAGGTCCTGGAAGTCGCTGCCGACCAGCCGGCAGTCGTCGAACGTGACCCGCCGCAGCTCGCAGCCGGTGAACGCGGCCAGGTCGATCTGGCAGCCCTCGAAGCGGACGTCGTCGAGCTTCGCGCCGGACCACTGGATCCCGGTCAGCCGGCCCCGGACGATCGCGACCCGCCGCAGCGAGGCGGCGCGCAGGTCGGCGTTGGCCAGGTTGGCGGCGCGCAGCTCGACGTCGACCAGCCCGATGCCCGGCATCCGCGCGCCCGCCAGGTCGACCTGCTCCGCACGGGCGTCCTCGATCTCGACGCCGCGGGCGAAGGTCCCCGCGGGCAGCGATCCGCTCAGCGCGACGCCGGACTGGCGGTCGTCGTGGGTGATCCCGTCGTCGAGCGTCGACGGCGCCAGATCCGGGGCGATCCGCGGGGCGGCTACCGGTCGGGGACGGGGATCGGACGTCGCGCGGGCCATCGCCGCGATCGTCGCAGACCCCTGGCCAAAACGCCGGATCCCCCGTGTGGACGGGGGTTCGTCGCGGTTGCGAGCGGCGACGGGTCCGACGAGGATGCGTCGGAACGTCTCAGACGTCAGAATCAACGCGTGATGCGTTCGACTCGCGTGTTCTCCCTCGCCACGGCGGCGGTCCTAGCCCTTGCGGTGACGGGCTGCGGCGGAACCACCTTCAAGAAGGACGAGCCGCAGACGGCCGTCCGCGACTTCCTCTCGGAGGCGCTGTCGCAGAAGAACGGTCAGCGGGCCTGCGACTACATGACCGTCGAGGCGCAGGGCGACCTGGTCGCCGACGCCCAGGAGGGGACCACCTGCCGCGCGGCGATGGAGCTCTCGGGGCTGGTCTCGGGTGGCGAGCCCGTCCGCGACGTCGCCACGGTCAAGGAGCTCGACTACGAGGTCACCGAGAACGACGGCGAGACCGCCACGGTCGTGGTGACCCCCGAGGGCGGCGAGGCGATGACGATCACGCTGAAGCACGACGAGGGCCTCGGCGCGCTCTACGAGCCCGAGACCCCGTGGCGGATCACCGGCGGCACCAAGCCGCTGATCGTCGGCGTCGAGTACTAAGACCGCTCCCGGATGATCGGCGGCCGGGGGCCGTGGCTATGACCCGGCCCGCGGCGGTCATCTTCGACAACGACGGCACCTTCCTCGCGACCGAGGACGCGTGGTCGCGCGCCGAATCCGCGCTGTTCGAACGGCGCGGACGGGTGCTGCTCCCCGAGCACAAGCGCGAGCTGCTCGGCACAAGCTTCGCCGCAGCGTCGCGGCACCTGGAGCGGTTCCTCGACGCGCCCGGCGGGGGCCCGCTGCTGTTGCAGGAACTGTCCGAGCTGGTGCACGCCGAGCTCGACCACGGGGTGCCGGTGATGCCCGGCGCGGCCGAGCTGGTCGCGGCGCTCCACGCCGACGCCGTGCCCGTCGCGATGGCGACCAACGCCGCCCGCGGGTTCGCCGAGAAGGCCCTGGCGGCGGCGGGGCATCCGCACACCTTCGACGTGCTGCTGACCGCCGACGACGTGCCACGTCCGAAGCCCGCGCCGGACATCTACGTGGCGGCGGCCGAAGCGTTGGGCGTGCGGCCCGAGGAGTGCGTGGCGGTCGAGGACAGTCCCACCGGTGTCCGCTCGGCGCGCGACGCGGGAATGACCGTGGTCGGCGTGCTCAGCCATCCGGGGGTCGAGCTCGACGCCCACCACGTGGTCCCGACGCTCAACGATCCGCTGCTCTGGGACCTGCTCGGCGTCGAGCTCGCCGGGCTCGGGTAAGCAGCCGGACCAGACGCGTAGGCTGGGCTCGTGTCCGTCCCGTTCACCGGAGCTTCCGCGCCGCTCGCCGGCATCTCCGAGGTCTTCGGTGCGATCGGCGACTTCTTCGCGAGCATCGCCGACGTCAAGCTGGTCCCGCTGCTGATCGGGCTGACCTGCTTCCTGGTCTACCTGACGTTCCGCTCCCGCGGGTTCTTCAACGTGCTGCGGGCGGCGTACCCGGCGGAGAGCTTCCAGTGGCGGCGGATCTGGGGCGCGTACATCGCGGCCTACGGGTTCAACAACGTGATCCCGGCGCGCGGCGGCGACGTGATCAAGGTCTTCCTGGTCAAGACCTCGATCCCGCGCTCGACCTACCCGGCGGTGACCGCGGCGATGATGGTCGAGGCGGTCTTCGACCTGACGATCGCGATTCCGATCCTGATCTTCGCGTTCACCCAGGGCGTCTTCCCCAAGCCCCCGGACTTCGCCAACCTGGGCGCGTTCGACCTGTCGTTCGTGTTCGCGAACTTCTCGGCCACGCTGTTCGTGCTGACGGTCCTGGCGGTGCTCGGCCTGGTCGCCTTCGCGGTGCTGTCCGAGCGGGCGCGGCGGTTCTGGGCCCGGGTCCGTCAGGGCGTGGTGATCCTGCGGGACCGTCGGCGGTTCTTCCGCGAGGTCTGGCTGGTGCTGTTCGCCGGCTACCTGTTCCGCCTGACCGCGTTCTGGATGCTGCTCGAGGCGTTCCACGTCGGCGGCTCGGTGCAGAACGTGCTGCTGGTCCACGGCATCAACGCGATCGCCGCGCTGATGCCGTTCACGCCGGGCGGTGCCGGCGTCCAGCAGGCGTTCATGGTCAAGGTCTTCGCCGGCTCGGCGACGGCGGCGACCGTCGCGGCCTACTCCGTCGGCCAGCAGATCGCGATCGCGGTCGTCTGCCTGGCGGTCGGCTTCGCGGCGCTGGTCAAGATCTTCGGCTTCCGCTCGTTCAAGGAAGTGATCGCCGCGGGCAAGGAGCACCGGGCGACCGGCGACGGAGCGGAGCCGACCGGCTAGCCGAGGCCCTGCCGGGCCTCGCGCACGAGCGTGACGGCCTCGGGGAAGACGACCGCCATCACCTGGCGGATCTGCCGGGCCTGCGCCTCGGCGTCGCCCTGGAGGTTGACGCGACTGATCGCGGAGACGGTCATCTGCACCGCGAGCCCGATCGCGTTGTCGGCCCAGGCCAGCTTCTGCTGGCCCTGCATCTGCTCCGCGAACTCCATCATCTTGCGCTGCAGGTCGTCCGGGTCGCCAAAGAGATCGCCAAAGCCTTCCATGCGTCGATCCTACCGCGCGAGCGCCGCGTGGCAGGGCGGTTGAGCCCGATAGGGACGGATGGGTGGGCTCCGATCGCCCGGGAGGTCCGTAGAATCCTGCTCCGTGGCGAACCCCCGAGTGATTCCCGACGCCCTGGACCCGGAGGAGACGCTCGCGATCGAGCAGCGTTGGCTGCCCTGGGCAGGGATCCTCGCGATCCTCGCCGGCGTCCTGCCGCTGATCGCGATCGCCCTGCAGGTGATCACCTCGCGGGGGATCCCCAACGAGGTCGAGGCGGTCAAGACGGTCGCCCAGTCGCTGACGGTCTACGGCGCCGGTGAGCAGGGCGCGGGCCTGGTCGGCGCGCAGTCGCAGATCGCCGAGCACTACGGGAACAACGCGGTGATGATCATCGCCGCGACCGCGCTCGCCGGGCTCAGCCTGATCCTGATCGGGCCGGTCCTGTTCGGCCTGCTGCGGGCCTCGTGGCGTCGTCGCCCGTCGTTCCCGCGGTGGTTCTTCTGGGCCCCCGTGATCGGCGGCCTGGCGTTCGGCATCGGCACGACCGTGGCGATGACCTACGGCGCGATCAAGCTCTCGGACTTCGCGGGCCTCGCCCCCGACCTGCAGACCAACTGGGCCGCCGCCGACGCGCTGAACGCGCCGCGCGAGGACCTCGGCGGGCTCTCGATCCTCAGCGTGCTCGGGCAGATGCTGGTGGCGGTCGGCATCGGCTCTGCCGCTCTGAGCGCGATGAACGTCGGGCTGCTGACCAAGGTGATGGGCTTCCTCGGCGTGCTGCTGGCCGTCCTGGTCGTGGTGCCGATCTTCGACCAGCAGGGCTTCCTGCGGGCCTTCTGGTTCATCGCGATCGGCGTGACGCTGCTCGGCAAGTGGCCCGGCGGCCGTCCGGCCGCCTGGGAGACCGGCACGCCGCAGCCGTGGCCGACCCGCGCCGAGCTGATGGAAGCCGCCGAGCGGGCCCGTGCGGCGCAGGCGTCGGAGCTCGACGAGCCCGCGCCCAAGCCGAAGGCCGGCAGCGGCGGCCGCAAGCGCCGCAAGTAGCGGGGGGACCGGGCCGGGGCGGAGCGGGAACGCCCGTACCGGCGGGGCACGGTCGCCGATCCGTCAGGATCGGACGATGCGTACCCGGATGACCGTCCTGTTGACCGCGGGCGTGGCGCTGATCGGCTGCGGGTCGGGAACGGCCGCCGACCGCACCACCTCGGCGACCGATCCCGCCGAGGCCACGGCGACCACCCGCAGCGAATCCGCACCGACCACGACCGACGAGGCGACCGCGGAGTCCCGCGCGATCCGGGCCCCGGCGGTCAGTACCGTCGCTCGCGGCCTGGACGTGCCGTGGGGCGTGGCCTTCCTGCCGAACGGGGATGCGCTGGTCGCCGAGCGCGCCGGCCGGGTCCGCCGGATCGCCCAGGACGGCAACCGGCTGAGCACGGTGGGGACCCTGCCCGGTGTCGTCGAGCAGGGCGAGGGCGGGCTGCTCGGCCTGGCCGTCTCGCCGACCTACTCCCGGGACCGTTGGGTCTACGCCTACACGACGACGTCGCGCGACAACCGGATCGTGCGGTTCAAGCTGAGCGCCCCGCGCACCCTGCGGACCGTCGTGACCGGCTTGGCCTCGGGCGCGATCCACAACGGCGGGCGGATCGCCTTCGGTCCCGACGGCAAGCTCTACGCGGGCGTCGGCGACGTCGGCGACGGCAACCTGTCGCAGGACCGCGGCTCGCAGAACGGCAAGATCCTGCGGATGAACCCCGACGGCAGCGTGCCGAAGGACAACCCGATCCGCGGGTCGCGGGTCTGGACGCTCGGCCACCGCAACGTCCAGGGGCTGACCTGGGACGGCGGTAAGCGGCTGTGGGCCGCGGAGCTCGGGCAGAACGCCTACGACGAGGTCAACCTGATCCGCAAGGGCAAGAACTACGGCTGGCCGAGCGTCGAAGGCAAGGGGACGGGCGGCGGCAAGTACGTCAGTCCGAGCGTCGTCTGGCCGACGTCCGAAGCCTCGCCGAGCGCGGTGACCTACCTAAAGGGCGCGCTGTGGGTCGGCGCGCTGCGCGGCGAGCGGCTCTGGCGGGTGCCGCTGAACGGGACGAAGACGGGCACCCCGCAGGCCCTCTACGTCGGCGACTACGGGCGGATCCGTACCACCGTCGCCGCCCCCGACGGCTCGCTCTGGATCACCACGTCCAACCGCGACGCGAACGGAACCCGGCGGGCGGGTGACGACCGGATCCTGCGGGTGGATGTGAAGGACTGAGTCAGCAGTCTCGTGTGCGCCGTGTACTAGGCTCGAGGCGGTGACGCGCCCGAACGTCTTTCTCGACCCCGGGCCGGAGCTCGAGCGCGCGTTCCGGCCGGTTGCCGAAGGGTTGGCGTCGCAAGATGGCGTCCTGCCGGCGTCATCTCAAGCAGACGCGGATTCGTACTACGGGCGGGCGCCTGGCCACGGTCTGGAGTCCACGCAGCGCGCGCTGCTGTTGCGCACCGGACTGGTGATCGCGCTCGCCCGCGCCGTCGGCTGGTCCGGGGCGAGTATCGACGTGGAGCGGGTCGCCGAGCTGCACGACGGCATTTTCCGGCCGGTCTTCGGCGAGATGACGCTCGGGTACCGGCTGCCTCCCGGGCGTCATGAGCACCGCGATGACGACGGCGTCGAGTTCCCCTACTGGGTCGTCCGCGGTCCGGGTCGTGTTCCCGAGCTGCAGACCCGGCGGGGCGTGCGCTCTGGCCAGGTGCTGAAGCGCGTCGGGGAGGCCTGCGAGAAGTTCGAGCGTGAAGCACCGCCCGCGATCGGCGACAGCGACCGCGGCACCTTCCTGATCGCGCAACTCTACGTTCGGCTGATCAGGACCCACCCGTTCGGGGACGGGAACGGTCGTACCGCGTGGGCGGCCGTCCAGTTCGCGGCGGGACGCCTGCGACTGCCGTTCGTTCAGTCGTCGCCGACGACCGACGCACGGGTCGCTCTCGGCGATGCACTGCGGCACGGGACGCGCGTACAGCCGCTGGCGAACCGGATACGGGCGGCTATGTGGGCGGACGAGTAGGGCTTCGCCGAGAGGCAGACAGGGGCGAGGCCTGGGCATCGCCAGAGGACGTGGGTGGGGAAGCTTGCCGCCAGGGGGTGCCGGTACCGATAGGGACGAGAACGGTCGCTAGTTGCGGTTGCTTACCCGAGTAGGGTTGAATGTGCCGTATGGAACCCATCGTTGGGAACGGGTCGGGGTCCCCGGTCGAGCAGTCGGAGATCGGGCCGGACACGATGATCTACAAGGGGCAGATGGTCAGCCTTTCGTCGCCCATCGGTGCGCTGACCGTGTTGCACGGCGCCCTGCAGTCCGCGATCGGGACGGTCGACGAAGCGCTCGAGGTCGAAGCCGTGTACCTCGATGCGGTCCGCAAGCTCACTCCCGCTGGCTGAACACCACGATTTGAACCCCCGCGACGCAACCAGCCCCGGTCCTGCCGGGGTTGGTTCGTTCTGGGAGGCCCCGCGTCTACGAGCATCGAAGCGGTATTGCCCGCATCGTCCGGGTACACGAGGACCGCGGCGGTGATCCGGACCCGTCGTTGATGAAGACCGAAGGAGCACCATGACCGACTACGACGCCCCCGAGCTGCCCCTGCGCGTCCCGCACCGCAGCCTGATCGACGGGGAGTGGACGGCGCTCGACGGCTCGACCTTCACGGTCACCGACAAGGCCGACGACAGCGAGCTCGCGCACCTGCCCGACGCGACGGCCGAGGACGTCGACGCGGTGATGGAGGGGGCCTGGGAGGGCTTCGTGGCCTGGAGCCAGGTTCCGCCGCGGGAACGGGCCAACGCGCTGCGCCGGGCCCACGAGCTGATCGAGGAGCGGGCCGAAGAACTCGCGGTGCTGATGAGCCTGGAGATGGGCAAGGCGCTGCCCGACAGCCGCGGCGAGGTCGCCTACGCCAACGGGTTCCTGCTCGAGTACGCCGAGCGCGCGACCCGGATCGAGGGGCGCCACGCGTTCCACGAGCAGAGCGGCGGACGGATCCTGACCCAGCGCGACCCGGTCGGTCCCTGCGTCTTCGTCACGCCGTGGAACTTCCCGCTGGCGATGGGCACCCGCAAGATCGCCCCCGCGCTGGCCGCCGGCTGCTCGGTCGTGGTCAAGCCCCCGCAGATGACCCCGCTGACGATGCTGGCGCTGGCCGGGATCCTGCTCGAGGCGGGCGTCCATCCGAAGGCGGTCTCGGTGGTCACCACCACCGACTCGCGGCACGTCACCAGTGCGATGATCGAGCACCCGCGGACGGCCAAGCTGTCGTTCACCGGCTCGACCCCCGTCGGCCGCAACCTGGCCGAGCAGGGCGGCAAGGCGCTGCTGCGGATGTCGATGGAGCTGGGCGGCAACGCGCCGTTCCTGGTCTTCGACGACGCCGACGTCGAGGCGGCGATCGAGGGCGCCAAGGTCGCGAAGTTCCGCAACGGCGGGCAGGCCTGCACGTCGGCCAATCGGTTCCTGGTCCACGAGGACGTGGCGGAGCGGTTCACCGTCGGCCTGACGAAGATCGCCGACGACCTGGTGCTCGGTCCCGGCACCGACGACGAGACGACCCTCGGCCCGATGATCAACGACGACGCGGTCGACAAGGTCCGCGAGCTGGTCGGCGACGCGGTCGAGCG